>Ga0134121_10000163_pt1 | contig 78052 bp, 63 predicted proteins | sample KB301_FD_96463 | JGI IMG/M metagenome (GOLD analysis project Ga0134121, IMG submission 96463) | Terrestrial soil microbial communities without Nitrogen fertilizer from Kellogg Biological Station, Michigan, USA - KB3-0-1 | ecosystem: Environmental > Terrestrial > Soil > Unclassified ...
GCGTAAAGGCGCGACCAATCACCCTTGGACGCGAATTTGTCGAAGTGTTCGATGACGGCGCCAGCCTGGGCCGGTGAGTTTTCAGTTGCCATAAACTATTTGCGCCTTCTGTTCTTTTTGGTGGCAGTCACTGATTCATAGATCCTTGTCAAAGCCTGCGCTGATTGCTGCGGCTGAAACCTGCTGAATGCAGTCTGACTGGCCGCCGTTCCCAGGCGCAGCCGCTCGGATTCATCTTCCAACAGCCGGCAAACTGCCGCGGCAATTGCCTCGGAATCGGCAGGTGGCACGAGGATCCCATCCTCTCCATCGCTGACGACTTCCGGTATTGGACCAGCCGAACTCGCCACACACGCGCAGCCCGCAGCCATCGCTTCAATCAGCGCTATTCCCAATCCTTCATAAAGTGAAGGGAAGATAAAGACATCACAAGCTCGTAAAAAATGAGTCACATCTCGCCGTGCGCCCATGACGTGAAAATGGTCTTTCACGCCGAGCTCGGTCGCTTCACGCTCGAGCTGCTCCGTCCAGCGGGGATCGGTGGTCGCTCCAACTGAAACGAGATGCGCCGAAGGAAATCGCTTACGGATCGAAGGCAATGCTCGTAATGCGTAAACCAGTCCCTTCTGCGGCGAAAGCCGTGCGACGTTCAGCAGCATGATGCTATCTGACGGCAAGCCGCATGAGCGTAACAGCTCGGCACGGCTCGTTGCCGGTGCGTCCGTCAAAGCGTCGATATCGATCGGATTGTAGACGAGATCGATTGACTCCAGGGGAACCCGCAGGTGACGGTTTGCGCTTTCTCGCACGTAGTTGCTGACCGCGATTAGTCGATCGTTACCGGCTTTTGCTGTCCAACGATCGAGCCCGCGTACTATTCGTCTTTTGATGAGACTGACCTCCGCTCCATCAGACCATGCCTGCTCTTCGTGATCGGGGTTATGAATCGAGCTGATGACTGGTGTACCCGTAAGACGTCCGGCGATGCGACCGATGATGTTCGCGGCCCACAAGTGACTGTGAATCAGATCGGGTTTGTTCGCAAGCAGCCACGTTCGCAGGTTTTTAATCCCTTTCGGAATCTCGCGTGTGTTCTGGCAATTCAACGGAACAACCGGTACGCCCAGAGCTTCGATTGGTTCCAGCCAGTGAGTGGCGTGCGGATAGACCGTGATCACAGTGCTGCGAACTCGTTCCCGGTCAAAGTGTTTGAGATTCGTGTACAAAAGTCTCTCCGCGCCACCGGGACCGAGCGCCTCGATGAGATGAACGACGTGCAGCACTCTGGGATTTTTGGTCGTTGTCTGCGGGGGAAGAGTCCTGACCTGGGGCGAAATCATGATTGCTCTTTGCGACCGAGGTAATAACACGAGCTTGCAATCGTATGCAAATGCGGGAGCTTTTCGAGAAAGTGGTCGGCGTAGCGCATCGGGAATACGAGCCAGCCGAGTATGGTGAAGGCTTTTGCGTAGACCGACGGTCGCCCGCCCGAAAGCAGCCGGGCCCAGAATTCCCGTGTAATCCAGGCGAAGGTTGCGGCGGGACCGATGTGAATGCCTGACTCAATTTCGATCAGGGGTTCACATAGAGTGGCTAGTCCGTTTTTTGTGCTGCGTCGCAGGTCGATTGGCGATTCATGGTAAGGCTGGAGAAACGGCATTTCGGTGTAGAAGAGGCCGCCGGGTTTCAGGACACGAAAGGATTCTGCGAGCGTGCTCGTGGCGTCCTCGACGTGTTCGAGTACGCCCTGAAGAATCACGAGATCGGCGCAGTTGTCGGGAAATGGTAGCGCCATTGCCGACGCGATGATGTCGGTCGTTCCGGAGTCGAAGATATCGATGTTCACGACGCGCTCGCCGAGCGATGTGTATCCGGCGCCGACGTTGAAGATCGTGGCCTTCGATCCAGCGGATTCAATGAGCGATTGCACACGTTCGACCGTGCGTTGAGTGACTAAAAACGGATCGGGCGGAGTTGCTAAACGTTGTCGCAGCTTTTTAATAGGCATTGATAGAGACCTCGATGAGGCGTGAAGAAAATTTTAACGCCCAACTCATGATAGGGCGTGATAAAGCTCGTTCATCTTAGCCATTTGCGATTCGTACGATCCGTTCAAACGAACCCGCCGCTCTGCTTCTGAGGCCAGTGATTGGGCCAACGAGCGATCCTGCAACAGGATGCTTAATGCCGTCGCTATGGCCTCCGGATCTTTTGGGTCCACCATCATTACAGTTTTTTCTTCTTCAATATAGTGTGTGTCGTAGTTTGGAATTCGGCTGACCAGAACGGGTGTCTTACAAGCCATCGATTCCAACACCGACATCGGTGTTCCATCACTACTCGGAATCGAGACAGTAACGTCAGCCAAACGGTAATAGTCGGCCATTTCACCATGCGGGATCGCGCCGACAAACCGCACTCGATCGTGGGCCGACCCGCGCGCGAAAATATCGCGGACCTTTGCTTCTAACGCATCGTCGTTAGCTTCCGGAAGCACGGCAAATATGAAGTACGTCTCCGGAACGGCGGCGCAGACTGACTGTGCTGCGGTGGCGATCTGGTCGAGGTTATAGAGCGGCCTCATCAGCCGTGGACTCAGAATCACACGCGCCGTCTCAGGAAGATTCAATCGCTCCAGCAGGTATTGCGGTCGCGGACCTGGGAAGAATCGCTCGAGCTCAACTCCACCGTGAACGACCTCAATCGGCACCTGCGCGCCGCTGAATCGCCGGACCACTGGAACGAGGTTGTTTGACCAGCACGTGATCAGGTCAGCGTTGCGTAACGCGTAAGGAGTTAACCAGCGCTCGCGAATGTCGGGACCGGGTTGCCAGTCTTCACCGAGGATGTCTCCACCCATCACCGTTATCACCGTCGGATGAAACCGCGAGAGGGCTCCATACCACGCATTTACTCCTACGAAATGAGAGTGCACCACGTCGATTTTCTCGTCTCGCAGTAACCTTCGCAGGCGCGAAACCTGTGCCGCAGTGCGCCAAAAAAGTTTTAGATGAAACGGACCAAGCTCGCCGAGGTATTTGGCGCCTGCTTGTTCGACGGCATCGATGTGCTCTTGTGTCATCGGGGCGAACGACAGCAACGACATCTCATGGCCGCGACCGCTGAAGTAACGGAGCCACCGGCGAGCATGAATGTAGCGTCCATCGGCTAGGTAACAAATACGCATATCAGCCGGCAGTTACCAGCCGCTGCAGACGACGGCGCCCGAGATCAGCTACGCGAAAGAGTTGCACCGGATCACTTACCAAAGCTTGCAGCATGTTGTAGAAACCGGCGACGCGTTCGCCGTCACGTATGCGACTGACGGCCAGTTCCATTTTGGCGGATGCCAGGCGACGATTAACCGTCGAGGATTGTGATCGTAATTCCGGACTTCGCTGCAATGCCGCACGGAGTGTTCTTATCTGCTTCCGGCAAGTATCGATTGAATTCGCCACGCCCGAACACTGGCCTGTATGTTCCCGCCGTAACGCCAGTGGTTTGTCGCAGTAGTAAACACCATAACCTGCGGCCGCCACGCGCAGCGACAAGTCGTAATCGTCCATCGGAAAGATCGACTGATCGAAGTCGCCGATTTTCTCAAATACTGATTTGGGTAGAGTAAAGCCGGGGAAGATATGTGAGAACTGGAAGACGTCGATCAAACTGCGGAATCCACCATGTAGCGGTTGGTTTCTGAGCTCGTTTTGAATCTGGTGCCAGGTGCGGCCTTCGAAGAGAATTTCACCGTTCGAATCGATGATAGTCGAGTCGCAGCAGAACAGGCCGGTGTTTGGGTGATCGTGAAATACACGTACGGCAGTCTCGACGTGAGCTGGCAAGAGTGCATCGTCGCTATCGATAAAGACGATGAGTTCGCCGTTCGCCATCTTGATCCCCGCGTTGCGCGCAACCGAGGCGCCGCCGTTCTTTGGCTGGACGCGCAGCCGCGCGAATGAATAACGCGGGTCAGAGCGCAAAAACTCGACCGTACTGTCTGTCGACCCGTCGTCGATCACGAGAGTTTCGATGTGTTCGTAGGTTTGAGCTTTTACCGAATCGAGACATATCCCGATCCATTCGCGGCGGTTGTATGTCGGTATGATTACGGTAACGAGCGGAGCGTAGGTCATAAATCAATCTGTGTAATCTGTGGATAAAAAGTCCTTGGCTGCGCTTGCGAGCCCGTTCGAGTAAAGGTGATAGCGTCGTGCGAACAGTTCGCGAAGTACCGGGGCGATGCGTTGCGAGCGACGCTCCGGCATTGCGGCCCTCGTCTCCAGGTGCGTAAGTCTCGCTTCGAGATCCGGGAGAACATTTGCGCGAACTCCCTCCACCCCTGACAATCTCTCCAATATCGCACGGACGTATCGAACATCAGCCGAGAAAGTGTTTCTGCGCCGCGCCGCTGCTCGAAATGAAGGCGTCTCTTCGTCACGTTCACTCATGACACCCATTTGCTGTCCCGCGTGCTGCCGATACTTGAACAGCGGCTCGGGCACGAAGAAAACGTCGCCCACCGCCGCGATGATCAGCGCCGTCCACCAATCGTGAATCACCGGTATTCCATCATGCGTCAGATCGTCAGGAAACGGCAGGATCAATTTTTTGAACTCTGCCTTTAGCGCCATCGCTGCCCCAGTAACGACGTTATGATCCAACAGCACTGCAAACGCGCGCCCCTCACGGAACAGTCTCTGCTCCTCCTCGCCAAACCGTATCGTCTGCCAGACGCGTTGGCCCAGCGGGCGCAAGCTTTCGTCAACAACATCGCCGTCGGTAAAAACCAACGCCGTGCTTTCGTTCGCCAAAACCTCCTCGAGCCGCTGAAGCTTTTCCGGCAACCATACGTCGTCCTGGTCTGCGACAGCTATGAAATCCCCCTCGCACAACTCGATCGCCCGTTCAAAGTTTTTCGTCGAGCCTATGTTCTTATCGTTCTCAAAGACACGGACCGGGAACGGCGCAGTACGCGCAAACTCACGGATGCACTGGATTGTCGCATCGGTCGAGCGGTCGTCGCACACCACCAACTCGTCGGGCGGACGCGTTTGCGCCGCGATAGAAGCGAGTTGCTCTCCAACGAAGCGCGCTCCGTTGTACGTGCACATCGCCACAGAAAAATCACAGCCGGAAGTCCGGATAGCTGTTGTCCCTTTCGTTGATTATGAGCTCGCCCACGTCGGGCCAGCGGATTGCCAGCGCCGGGTCGTTCCAGCGTGCGCCGCGGCCGCTGGCGGGTGCGAAGTCGCTCGTCACCAGGTAAAGCACTTCCGAATCGTCTTCGAGCGTCAGATAGCCGTGCGCGAAACCGTCGGGGACGTAGAACAGTAAGCGGTTCTCAGCCGAGAGCTCGACACTGGTCCATTGCCCGTAGGTCGCCGACTCCGGTCGCAGGTCCACCGCGACATCAAAGATCGACCCGCGCGTGCACCGGACAAGCTTGGCTTGCTCGTGCGGAGCGGCTTGCCAGTGCAATCCGCGTAATGTTCCGCGTTTGCGATTGTACGCAAAGTTGGCTTCAACGAATTGCCCCACGGCTCCAAGCGCTGACAGCTCCTTAGCCGACCACGCGCGCGCGAAAAATCCGCGCTCATCCTCGAACCGCTCCGGCTCGATGACATACGCGCCGTTAAGTTTCGTTTGCTTCGCGATCATTGAATGTGTGTGACCACCTAATTTAATTTCTTCAGAACCACGAAGACGTGACCAGCATTTTAAGCCGTTGCCTCGGAACGAACGGCGCGGCGGCAGCACACGCGAGCCACTTCATCGAGTGTTTTATCCTGCCGCTCAACAGCGCTGCCCTGATCATCTCGCGCAAACAAGCCCCGAGCGGACCGTGTGAGATCGTTTCGAGCGCGAGGGTCTGCTGATCCTTCCGCATCTGCTCGCGATTGAGCGCTAAAACCTCCGCGTCGCCGGTAAGTGCTTCGATCTTCTTCCGGATCAACATCATCGACGCGTACATCTTCCGCCTGTCATGGCTGGAACTAGAGGGGTGCGATCTGGTGAGCGACAGTGTTCCCGGCAGGTCTTCAAACTGAAAATGCATTCCCGCTGCCGCGCAGCGCAACCAATAGTCCCAATCCTCTGCTGGAGGAAGCCTGTCGACAAACAATCCGACCGCGTCAACAACTCTCCTTCTCATTAGGGGAGCGTTGATCGCGAGGATGTTCTGTCGCACGAGAGCGATCAAAATTTCTTTGCCGCTGCCGGACGTTTCGGGCATCCAGGGCTTGTTTTCACCCCACACCCAGTAAAGCCTCTCATCAGGCGTTTCCGTTTCGAAGTAACGCATGCTCCCGTAAACTATGTCCACTTCGGGACGCGCTTCCAAATACTCAACCTGCTTCTCGAGCTTCTGCGGCTCGATCAGATCATCGGCGTCAAGAAGCTGTATGTATTCGCCCGTAGAGTTTCGGAGGCCGTTGTTCTTGGCCACAGCTTGCAGGGCATTCTCTTGTCGCAGAAACTTGAAGCGCCCATCTCGTTCCATGAAGCGCGAGACACGTTCAGCAGTGTCGTCCGTTGACCCGTCATCAACGATGATGCACTCCCAGTTCTCATAGGTCTGTGCGAGCAGGCACTCCAGCGTTTCGCTGATGAAGTGTCCGTAGTTATAAGTCGGAACGATGACGCTGACGAGCGGTTTGTTAATGGTCCTACCCTCCTACGACGTACGCTGCGCTTCGATCTCGGCGGCGATGCGCTGATATAGCTCCACTACTTGCGGCTGAATCACGCTGTAGTCGAGACGCTCGGCAGCGAGGCGCATATTGATCTCCGCGGCACGGTCGACCAGCGCATCGTCCGAGAGAGCGCGACGGATCGCGGCCGCCACCTCGAGCGGATCTTCAGCCGGCACCATCAGCGCCGTCTCTCCATCTTTCACAAGCTCGGTCAAACAGCTTGTGTTTGACTGCACGGGAAACGCGCCCATAACCATTGCTTCGAGAGCCGAAGTGCTCAGGCCGTCGCTAATGCTTAACCCAATCGACACGCGAGATCGTCCGTGCAGCCGCAGAACTTCTTCATGTGCCGCGGGTGGAAGAATTTCGAGTGGGATACCAGTTCGTAAGGCTATTCGTTCGGCCGCGATCCTCACGTCGAAATCCGCTAAGTAAAGGGCGATAGTGTACCCACCTGCCTTGATTTGATCCGCACAAAGCTCGAAGGCGCGCAGTCCTACCAGGGCACGCCCGGCCCAGTGTTGATAGCCCTTGAGAGCTATAACTCTGCGCGCGGAAGTCGGACCGGGTTGCCGGTATTGTTTCAAATGCTCGACTTGAAAACCTCCGGCAATCGGCAGCACGGGCAGCGCCGTCTTCGTGAACCCATACTCGCGCGCCAGCTCCACGTCGCGGTGGCATTCACAAGCGTAATAGTCACACGCCGCGAGGATGCCTTTGATCTTGTCGATGTGTTCCGACAGTGGGCCGTAGAGATAGATGTCGCTGCCCCAGTTGCTCACGGCCCACGTTGGAAAGCGCCCCTCGTACAGCGACCGCGCGTTGAGCGTCAAATAACCAGCCTGCTGAAACTCGAGCGAGTGTACGATGTCCGGCTTGAGACGGCGGATCACGCGCGCGAGCCATGCTGCGCGCGAAGACCAACCTTCCGGAAGCCGCGACGCCAGCATCTTCACTCTGTCGGCGCCGAGCGGCAACGGCCACAGTCTCCGCGCGCGAAAGTTTTTGTCTGTTCCATCTACGGACCGGCTCGCGTAACTGTAGCCAGTGGCATTCTGAAAATCCGGATGCCACGTCCCTTCCGAAGCTGCGAAGACGTGCAGATCCCAGCCGCACGAGGCGATCTGATTGATCCAGCGCGCGGAGTGAACGCTCGACGGTCGCACGACGAATAAGATTCGCAAGCCAGTCATCCGTTGAAACCCAGTAGCTTAAAAAATGCTTTGCGCGATGTCGCAATGTCGAAGTCTGTCCGCGCACGCTCGTACGCGTTTGCGATCAGCCGCTGGCACAACTGGGCGTCGCTGAGTATAAGCTCGATGCCTTTGGCGAGTCGCGCCGGATCATCTTCATCAACAACCACACCACATTCGTGCTTGCGGAAATACCACGATATGAACGAATCGCGCGGCGCGTGACAAAGGATCGGACGGCCCGACGCGAGATACTCCGCGAGCTTGCTCGGCGCGGCGGTGCGCACGATCGCAGGATAGGGCGAGTTGAAAGCGAGCGCCAGGAAGAGAATATCGGCGCTTCGCTGCACGCAAGGCATCTCGGAGTTTGGGCGATGATTGTGCAGGACAACGGGACCATCGATGCCGTTCGCCGCCAATTCCCGCGGATCTTGTGCTGCATAGATATGTACCGTGATCTTTTTGTCCTTAACTATTTCGAGGGCGCGGAGCAGATTGCGAAAGGCATCGAAGTGCGCATCGTAAATCGCACCGGTGTACACGATGCTCACTTCCTGCGTGTTTGCCTCAGCTTCAGCGCAGTCGCTTACGAGTCTTTCATATTCTTCCAGATCGCAGGGAAGATGGAGCACAGTGGACTCAACGCCGTAGCGGGATCGTAAATCTTCGGTCAGGATCTCATTCGTGGTGATGATGCCGGCGGTGCGCCGGATGAACCTCGGCTCGACTAAGCGCGCGAGCATGCGCTTCTCGGGGGCGACGAACTGGTGCGAGTAGTAGTCGAAGTAGTAAGCATAAAACGGGACCTTCGTGCGCCGGCTTGCGAGCCATGCGGCCGGCAGATCTTCAAGATCGCCGGAACAAGCGACGATCGCGTTGCACTTCTCACTCTCTACGATCTCCGCGATCCGCCGCGCGCGTGCGCGAACGTTGAGCAGGAAATTGCTCGCCTCACGCACGTACGGGAGCCCGTAGCGATAGCCGCGCGTCACATAAATCTCGTGTGGAAGTTGATAGTGACGACCGGGAAGACTTCGCGAAAAGGCATTACCGGCGACCGGCTCCCGAGCCGAAATCACACAATACTCGGCAGGATCGAGATCGCCCAGCAGCCGCGCAAGCATCACCGACTGTCCTGACCCGGACGGTGGTAAGACGTGTGAGATGAGCGCAAACTTCATCTCAGATTGTAAACGCCGCGCATCCAGTCTGCCGTTATTTGCATGCCTTTTTCGAGGCCGTACGTGTTTTTGTGATCGAGGTCGCGCACGGATTTCGAGATGTCGACGCGCTTGATCTTCGTCGTGAGAATTTCGGAGTCACGATACTCGACGAGCGAAGGATCGGCGCCTGCAACCTTGAGCACTACGTCTGACAGTTCTTCGATCGAATGATGATGTTCGCCGCCGATGTTGTAGGTCTCGCCCGGTTTGAAGTTGTCGCTGATGTTCGCGATCGTGCGCACGGTGTCAGCCAGGAAGGTCGAGGTGCGATAGTGTCCGCGAAAGACCGTGAAAGGCTGGCCTGTGAGCGCGCAATAAAGAAAGCGACAGTTGACTGAGCGATACGGACTGTAATACTCGCCCGGCCCGTAGGTGTTGAAGAGACGCACGACGACCGACTCCGTCTGGTACTGAATCGCAGAGTTTCGCACCTGCATTTCGTTCACCCACTTCGTCATCGCGTAGTCGTTCATCTGCTTGATCTCATACTCGTCCATCACCGACTCGGTCATCAGCTCCGGCCAATCGCCGTAGACCTCGGACGAGGAGAAGTGGATGAGCTTGAAGCCGAGCCGCTCCTGCAGGCGAATCATGTTCTTGGTGCCGACTGCGTTGGTGCGCCAGAGCGTCTCGTAAAAATCTTCTCCGTTCCAGCGCCCAAACTCAGCCGCGCAGTGGAAGACGAAGTCAAACGGCCCCATCCGCTCGAAGACGCGTTCGAGTTGGCGAAACTCACCGACGTCGCAACGTGCGTAAAGCGGATCGCTGACGTCGGTTCGCAAAGAGAAGCCGACCTCATCGGGCTGGTGATGTAGATCGCAGGAGACGACATGATGACCGCGCGAACGCAACTCCTTGATCAGTCCCGTGCCGACTATGCCTAACCCACCCGTAACCAGAATCCTCATTAGTTTTGTAATCTCACTTTTCTTTGAATCTCTGTTGTTCACGCAACCCGGTCGAGCACACGAACGCCGAACTTCAGGGCGCGTTTTACTTCGAGCGCCGCTCGTGCGACCCAGCGTGGCGCGGGCTTTGTCGAACTTTCGATCTCGTTCGCGGCGTTCGCTGACAGCTTTCGTTGAATGAATCTCAGATAGGTGTCCTCGCAATCGCGGATCGACTGCCGTGGATTCGTTCGTGTCTCGAGGACGAATGCCTGCGAGCGCCGCGCAACATCGCAGCGATACTCCTCGTCTATAAGCAGACGCCCGACGACGCGCTTCATCTGCTCGAAGTCCCAGCGCGGTGCGACCATCTCCGGCATCTCCGGTACGTTGATGAACTCGTCCGCCAGTGACCAGTCGGTTTGGTCGAACAGTCTCATGTAGTCATTTTCAAACGACACGCATGGGATTCCGAGCGCGAGCGGGTCGAGTATCGCTCCACCGCCGCCCGACGGAAACGTATCAATCAGCACGTCAGCCAGACACAGACCCCGCAGGTAGCTGTCACCGCGCCAACTCAGAAACCGTATGCGTGCTTTCGACTCGGGCGTGAGCACGTCCGGCAAAAACGGTATCTGCGATTCCTCAGGTCCCAGCACGAGGTAATACATTTGCGGAAACTCATGCAGCAAGTCAACGACTGCCCGCCAGAACGCCGGCTCCTGGAATTTCACGTAACGGCCGGCGCTTGCGACCACTCGCGCATCATCCGGGATTCCCAGCTCTTTCTTATCATAAGGTGTGATTTTGCCACGCTCCGGTAGATCGCCTTGCAGCGGAATCCATACGCAACTGACGGGACAATCAATCAGCGGGTGCTTCGACCATGCGAGTGCCCCGTCCAGACCAAGTGGTGCGTATTGCGGCGGCGGTCCCTGAATCAGACCAACGACGAAAGGTGCAGGACGAAGCGACGTGATGTAGTAATGGCGAAACTGTGTGAGCGCGGCGCTTGTGACCAGAAGATCAGCGCGTGAGTCGTAAATCGCCCGTGCGACGGCACGAAGCTTCTCCTGAGTTGAGCCTATTTCGGGCGCAGTTATCACGCTGTATCCATGACTCTCGAACAGGCGAAGGTGTTCGGGTCCGGCTTCGCAGCTTAGGACGTCGTTTTTCGACTCGGGTACGAAGAACACCGGCTCGAATCGCGAACGGTCGTGATAGCGGGCGAAGAGCAGGTTGACCTTGATGAGCACGGAGCCCAGCTCGGTAATGCCCTTCACGAGGTACGCGACGCGGATTTTCCCCGACTTCAGAACGCCAGTGCGAGGCTTTGGCGCAAGCCTGTAAGGCCATGCGAGTCGATCCATTGAGTCGAGTACATCGAAATCGTATTCAAACTTGTCGAGCCTTTTGAACCGCATATAGGCGTACTGCCACTGATCGAAATAACTGATCGCCTCCGTCACGTCGCCGCGCGCTGCCGCAGCGATCCCTAAATGTTTGTAAGCCTCACGGATTTTGGGGATATCGTCGAGCGCAGAATGGATTTGTGTGTAGAGGGGCAGCAGGTCTGCGCTAAAGTCGCTGAGTTGCCATGCGCGCTGTACGAACACACGCGCGCGCTTGAGGTTTTCGTCGCCACCGGAGTTAAAGTAGGCTTCGGCCAAACGATAGCTGACATCAGCGCGCTCGTTGCGGTCCTCCAGGCAAATGAAGGGTAGGAGTTGTGTATGTGGAACACTCTCTCCACTCGCTATCCGAGATAGAATTGCCTCAAGGCTCATTTCTCTTAACTAGTTTCTCTCTGTGTAACCTCTGTGTCTCTGTGGTTGTTTTTTTCTAAGACATAGCGAACCACAGAGACACAGAGGTTGCACAGAGAAGAGCTTCACTTCTTCGCAGAGAATCTTTCGTTAACTTCGGATCCATTTGCAATGATGAACCTGAGGACCTCACAGATGGCGGATATCTGTTCAGAGTCAACGGCTGTACCAGTGGGTAATGCGACGACTCGCTCCGCCACTTGTTCAGTAACCGGTAACCGGGAGCCCGCGTCGGGATCGTCAGATCGGTAAGGCTCCATTTGATGACAACCGGGATAGAAGTAACGTCGTGCAAGAACTTTTTCCGCGTGCAGCAACTCAACTACCTGGTCCCGAGTGACGCGAGTCTTCTCGTCATCAATTTCGACAATTACATATTGGTAGTTGCCTTTGTTCTCCGTGTCGTAGTTGATCAAACTCAGGCCATCGGTATTTGCGAGCTCTACTGCATACTGTTGATAGTTGCGGTGATTGATATCGATGAAGTCCTGCATGCTTTCAAGATTCGTGAGGCCGAAAGCAGCCGAAACCTCATTTAGCTTCCCATTCGTTCCGATATAGTCTGTTTGATCGTAATTAGAGAAGCCAAAATTCTTCATCAACCGCATCTTTGCGGCAAGCTCAGAATCGTTTGTGACAACAGCGCCGCCTTCCATTGAATTGATGAACTTGGTCGCGTGGAAGCTGAACACTTCAGCATCGCCGAAGCGCCCAATCATGCCGTCTCCATGAGAACACCCAAACGCATGAGCGGAATCGAAGAGAAGTTTCAGACCACGTCGCGTTGCGATCTCCTCCAGCGCTTCAACGTTACAGGCACGGCCGAAAACGTGAACCGGCAGGATGCCTGTGGTCCGCGCAGTGATCAACTGTTCGACGAGGTTAGGATCGATGTTGTAGGTGTTTCTATCGATGTCGCAGAAGACCGGCGTAACCCCTTGCCACTTGAGCGCATGGGCAGTAGCAATGAAAGTGAACGAAGGCACGATTACTTCGCCGGTTAGGTTCAACGCTCGAATCGCAATCTCAAGCGCGACTGTGGCATTGCACATAGCCACGCAGTGTTCGACGCCAGCAATTTCCGCTATCCGTTTTTCGAAATCACTGACGTAACGGCCGCCATTCGTAAGCCAATGCCGATCGAGAATATCGGCGAGCCGTTTCTCGAAGTCCTGGCGGTTGCCGATATTGGGCCGGCCTACGTGTAACGGTTCAGCAAATGCAACATCGCCGCCGAAATATGCCAGATCGGAAACGGTGGACTTAAGTTGGTCCTGTTTTACAGCGGACATGTCAGGTACGTTTCTCCTGCGTGTTGTCGTTCATGGATGGGAGGACCGGAAGATCCTAAACAAGTGCGGCAAACTCAACTTTCAGGAGCTCGTAAAGCTTGTGGTCGTACCAGACTCCAGCCTTCTGAAACTCCTCACGTTGCTCGCCGATGTATCTAAAGCCGAGGCGTTTGATCAGATTCTCAGAAGCCTTGTTTACAGAAAAATGACTGACAAAAACCTTATGAAGTCCAAGCTCTTGAAACGCAAACTCGAGCACGCGCTTGCCGGCCTCAGTCATAATACCCTGGCCCTGGTAACGGCGGCCCAACCAGTAAGCCAGCTCAGCTTTGTTGTAAGTCAGAGCTCGATGACTACGCACCACACCGATGATACTGAATATACCGCAGAATGAATCATCCTTGAATATCGCCCACGTGATTCCTTTACCGGTCTCAATTCTGGCCTGTTCATTCTTTAGAAACTCCACAGTTTGAGCGCGATCGGTGTGTGCCTCCCAGGCCATGTGTTTGGAAATCTCAGGATCGGAAATATCCGGCCAGATCAGGTCGAGATCAGCAAGCTCCAACGGCCGCAGCAAGAGGTGTTCAGTCTCGAGCACGAGATTCAATCCCTGTAGCATCCTTTAGCTCTCTAAGAGGGCGTATCCAAAACCCTCTACTCCAAATCCATTCCCGTTATAAAACATCAACGTGCGACCATTCGCGACCACGACAGCCGGGTAAGCAATCATTTTTGAATCCCAACCGTCTGCAGAGGGATCGATTCCAGCCTGACTATCATCTCTGGACCATCGCTTCATATCGTCGGACGAGGCGTATCCGATTCGATAAGCAGATTCACCATCGCGAAAGTCACGACTGCCGCGGTAGCAGAACCACATGTGATATCGCTCCGCGATTTTTAACACAGCCGGTCTGGTTATAGCCTCATAATCCGTCGTCTGACAAATTGCCGGTTCCTGTGTTGGCGTCCAATTGATGCCGTCCTCAGAGTGAGCATATCTGATGTCATAAACATGCTCATGCTTTCCGTCGATGTCGAGCCAGCCGGTTCCCGAGCCATACCACATGTGCCAATCAGTGCCCTCACGCAAGACGGTCGGTGAAGTAGCCGAATAAGGATCGTGCAAGCTTCTCGACAGAATCGGTCCCTCGCTGATCTTGGTGAACGTCTCTCCACCATCGTCGCTGATCGCAAGGCCGGTAGAATTGATGTAGGGAACTGACGCCGATCGCGACCAGCCGCTGTAGTAAAGGAAGACCTTGTTTCCGTCCCGGATTGCAGCGCTGGGCATGATACCGTGCTCATCAAACGTGCCGGGTTTTCCCGGTTCAAGTAAGGGATCGGAATGCAAACGTATGATTCTGCTCGGATCGTCGATATCCAGATCCACGAAGCTGGTCAAGCTCAGATTCGGTTGTGCGCGCGACGAGAAATAGACGCGAATCACATCATCACATACCAATGGCGTTGGTACCTGCGCATGCGTCTTCATCCAACCGCCTGCGCCGTTGGGTGAAAAAACCAAACCCTTCTTTTGCCACTTCATGAGAATCGGGGCGGGGGACTATTTCTCGTTTTTAAGATCTCGTAAAGCTGCCTCGCGGACGACCTGGTCCAGCCACGCATGCATGCTTAGACCTGTCTTCTCTCGCGCTTGCTCAGCCAGGGATTTTGTTTCGGGCGTCACGCCTTCCATTTGTCCGAGATACCGGGTTCTGTAAGTGCCTCCTCTTGGGCCGGGGATCTCGAAATCGAAATCAGCGGTGGGTTCACCGTCACCAACAGTAAACGTGATCAAATAAAAGACACCGCCAATTACCCATCGCAAAGAAACGTTGCGAGCTTCGACCGGCATTTGTTCCAGTGGCACTGGGGCGAGAAACTGCTTGTTCGTTGTTACGAGGATTTTGGCAAACTGAGTCTCACGCAACCACGGTGGCATGCTTTCGTCGCCAACGACGATCTTAGCGCCGATCTTGCTGACGCGAACCATTTCCGCGAGCGCACGCTTGATGTCGGAAAACTCACCCAGACCGCCGAAGCTGTAGACAGCGTCGAAATATTTATCCGGGTACGGAAGATAAGAAGCATTCGATACACAATGTGAAGCCGGCACGTCAGTTCCGGATAATCGCTGACGATTTCTGTCTAACATTTGCACGGCGATGTCCTGGAGACAAAGCTGTCCTTGTGGTCCAAGCCGGCGGGCGATGATTTCGGAGTCGCGGCCTGTTCCGGCTGCTACTTCGAGCACGCGCGATGAAGGCTGCAACGCGAGTGAATCGATGAACTCGTTGCGTAGTTTTTGCTCGTCTTCGTAGTGAGTCTTGAAAGTGAGATGCAGGTTGTTGTCGTAAGCTTCAGCCCGTCCGTCGTAGAAGGCGCGCGCGTCTTGATCCTGCTTTGGCAGCTCACGCGGGAAGGTCAGATCAGGTACTCCGTGCGTTATCGGATACTCCGCCCCATCCGGCGAAACCATAACTCCCGATACGATCTCGTCGTCGATTTCTTCCAGGACCGACTTAATGCTCAACGGCTGCCGCGTCTCAGGGCACACATATAGATTGGCGTGTTCACGCTTCATTTACGAATCAACTCTCCGACTGAAAATTTTTTACGCTCATGTTCTCTTAATCGCTACTGTTTGTTGGACAGGGTCAGTACCACCTGCGGTAGCGGGTGGGTGCGCAGCTTTTAGGTCCGCAGTGTCGCAAGGCTGCGCACCCACCCGCTACCGCAGGTGGTACTGACCCTGTCCAAGTGCGACTGCTGATTTCAAAGCAAAGCTCGCTACTGCATTTTTGTTAGACGCAGGAACGCGGAAGAGTCGAGCCGGAATTTCGGTGTATCCGGGGAAATATAGACGCTCTTCGGTTCTGCGTTTTTAGTAATCAGACAGCTAGCCCCAATAAAGCTTTCAGAGCCAATCGTGACTTCATGCCCAATCGTCGCACTCACGCCAATAAAGCAGTGACTTCCAACAACAGTATTACCGGAGATCACAGCGTGCCCTGCGATGTAGCAGTGGTCACCGATCGTGGCGTGATGGCCGATGTGGTTACCACTCCAGATAAACACATCGTTCCCGATCCTCGCACACGGTTGAATCGTCGCAAACTCCAGCACCAAACAGTTATCACCTATCGCGACATTCCCGACGTTTGCGGCGCGAGAGCTGATATAGCTTACAAGCTCGTAACCCTTAGCTTTGGCTTCCGCGTACTTCTGCGCTCTAAACCGATTTAAATCCTGATACCCAACCGCGACAAACATCTTATGATCGCCAGGCGGATACTTCTCATCAATCTCTTCGAAGGGAATAAGCGGCAAGCCGTGCTTTTCCGGCGCCGTCACGTATGCACTATCGACTGTAAAAGCGACAATCTCGTGCGGACTATCATTGGTAAAGTAAAAGAAAGCCTCATCAGCAATCTTGCCCGCACCGAATATGATTACCTTGCTCATTAATTAACACCTTCGGATTGAAGATACTTTTGCGTGAGGTGCCGGCGATCGACTTTCCCGTTAGGATTCTTCGGCAGCACGTCCTCTCGATGATAAACGGCCGGGATCATATAGTCGGGAATGATCGAACGAAGATCCTGTTTGATTTGCACATCGTCACGATCGGCTTTGGTTGATACAACCGCGACGATCCGGCTCAACTGACCGTTTCGGCTGTGCAGCACGGCCGCTTCCGAGATGTAATCAAGACAATTGAGCGCGGCCTCAATCTCTTCCAACTCAATGCGGTAACCCATGTGTTTGATCTGATTATCTCTGCGCCCGCGTATGTAAAGCTTGCCGTCAGCCGGGTCGACGCTCGCCAGATCGCCCGTCTTATACATCAGCTCAGGATAAGCCGAATGAAGCGGGTTCTGCACAAAACTCAAGTTCGTTCGTTCCGGATCGTTGTAATAACCTTTCCCCACGTTTGGACCAAGCAAACACAGCTCACCGGTTTCTCCTTCCGGCAGCACCGAACCTTCCTCGTCAACGATCAGAAAGGAAAAATTTTCAGCGATGTGGCCCAATGGAGGTAGTCCCTGCAAGTTGTCGAAATCGCCGTCCGATAGCTTGTAGCTGGAGCAGATGCACGTGCATTCGGTGGGGCCGTATACATTGAACAACTCGCTCCACCGTGAATAGGCATCATAAAGCGCCTTGAGCTTGGCTTTCGGATAACCCTCGCCGCCGAACACGAACCGCTTTATCGATTTCATCCGCTTGCCGTCCGCCGCTTTCATGATTTGCAGAAAGATCAGCAGCGAAGGCACCGAGAACCACAACGTACATTGCGCAGCATCGATCTTGTCGACCAGCAGCTTCGGATCCTTCGTCTCGTCTTTCGTAAAAGGCACGAGCTTCGCGCCGTTGAAGAGAGAGGAATAAAGGTCGAAGACGGAATTGTCGAAGTAGAGAGGATTGACGTTCGTCAGCGTATCGCTGAATTCGATATTGAAGGTGTGACGACCCCACTCAATCAGGTTCAGGACATTCGCATGTGTCATCAAGGCGCCTTTGGGAATCCCGGTGGAGCCTGATGTGAACATGATGTATGCGCCGTTTGAACCCGTGACACTGCTAGTCGCTTGCAAATTGGAATCGTCGATCTCGTGCAATGAATCGGAGACACTATTCAGTGTTTCTATGCCCAGTGACGAGATTACCTCACTAAACCTGTCAATGAACTCTCCGCCGGCAAATATCAACCGCGGTTTACACGTGGAAAGAATTTTACGGAGTCGCTCGACTGGCGTGGCCGGATCGATCACGCAATAGATCGCTCCGATTTTCAGGCACGCAATGATACAGGCGAACGTGTCAATCGACTTCTCGCCTGAAAGACAGACAACATCACCCTTCGTCACGTTGCGCTGTTGCAGCAAGCGGGCAACGCGATTTGCACGCGCGTTGAGATCGCCGAACGTGACAGACTGGCTTTCGCTAAACCAAAGGGCAGTATGCTGCGATCGCTCTTCGACTATCTGCTGGAATCTGATACCAAGATTGTATTCGTACATTTTCAAACAATCAGGCCGCCGTCCAGTTCAAAAACCTTGCCGTTGAAAAAGTCATTTTGAATCACGCTGACGACGCCATCTGCAATCTCGGCCGGTTTGCCTAATCGTCTGAGAGGAACCTTCTTAACTGTTTCGCGTAACGCAGCCTCGCTGACCGCGTCTTTTGTCGAATCGGTATCGGTGAAACCCGGCGCAACCGCAAGAACGCGAATACCCATTGGCCCGAGCTCTTTGGCCCATACGGCTGTCAACGCGTTCACTCCGGCTTTTGCTGCTGAATACGCTGACTGTCCTGCATTTCCACTGGCTGAAACGGAGCTGATGTTTACAATCACGCCGCGCGTGCGGGTTGTCATCATCTTTTCAACAACACAAACGGTCATGTAGAAGACGGAGTTTAGATCCGCGGCCATGACCTTGTTCCACATTCCGGCGTCATGCTTTGCAACTCCCTCGGACGTGAGCTTGATGAGCGGCTCGCTGTAGAGAATACCGGCGTTGTTAATCAGGATATCTGCGGCTCCGAACTGCTCGTGATACTGGCTCGTTGCTTTGAGCACCTGTTCGTAGTCGGACACATCGCACTGGACACAGTTCACGTGTTCTTTTCTTAGTTCATCCAGGCCGGCCGCGTTGAGATCAAACACGGTTACCGCGGTTCCGTTCTCGAGCAGCTTTTCAACCATTGCTCGCCCGAGTCCGCGCACGCCGCCGGTGACAATGGCCTTCTTACCGCGAAGCTCCATGCTAGCCTGTCACGCCCCTCTCTCTCAACACACGTTTGATCGCGCTCACGCTCTGCATGGCCACGATCTCGTCAAAACTCAATTGAACTTCGAAACTTTGTTCGAGAGCGACAATGAGTTCCATGTGCTTCAACGAATCCCAGGCGTCAACGTCCTTCATCGTCAGGTCATCCGTGATGTCCGACGCGGGCATCTGAAGGACCTCGGAGAGTAGATTCTCCACCTTTGCATCCACTTGCTGTGTTCATCCTCCTGAGATTCATTTTTAGCCACAAAGAAGCACAAAAAACTCAATTACGAAAACTCGCCGGCACGGTAAGCGGGGAAGTAGCTGGTTGGTGGCAGGCGTCGGGTTTCCAAAATCTCTTGATACCGCTGCCTGTTCAAGATTCGACCGCAAAAGTAAACGGTCCGAACTCCCGTCGACCAACCCTGCTTGAACCGGCTCAAACCTTGTTCCGCTGCGCTTACGCCTGAGCCGCTTCCTAAGTTGAGCCATGCAAATCCGTGCTCGGCAAAATATCTAATGGAATGGTCAAACAACGCAAACGACGCCCGCAACTCGTATCCAAGCGAGTTATACGCACCAAGATGATAATAGGCGCGATTGCCCTGACCATACCACAGTAGCATTCCAACTGTGTCGTCCTGATGTATAGCGCGAAATACTACGATCCCCGGAACACGCAACTGAGCGGCGAAAGACTCCCGCGAGAACGCCGTCATTCCCGTGATGTTATGTCTCTCGACCAGGGTGCCGTAAAGCGTGGTCCAATCATCCAAAAAGTCGATCGGAGATTTGCACTCCTCGATGCGTAATTCCCGCAGCGCCTTGCGCGCGTTGCGCCGGTGATGAGAATTAACAAACTCATCCGGCGAACGGCTCAAATCAACCACAAAGTGTTCCTTGAAAGGAAACGCAACATCAGGAAAGCATGCTTCCAGATCCGCTGGAGCGTACTCTCCAAACGGATCAGTCACCAGGAACAAGCAAACTAACTCGTCGCTGATGTTCTCCATGTCAACATTGAGTCGCGACCAGTCTCGACACGCAAACAATGGATAGCAACCCATCGCATCACGCTCTTCCGTGTCTGGTATTGAACGCTCGAGAACCCAGCCGCCACTCTCAGGCAAATAACGCGGGCTGCCGAATTCGCTCAGTGACTGGCAATACAGACCATGCAAGTATCCCGTCGCTTCTTCCTGAGGAACTGGCATAAGATCGCTTTGCGTCAAAAGTCAGCGCTCGCACTTGGATCGGGTCAGTACCACCTGCGGGTGGGTGCGCAGCTATTCATCACTGCAGGCTTAAAGGCTACGCACCCACCCGCTACCGCAGGTGGTACTGACCCGGCCCAACAATGATTTCGGACTTTTAGGCTACATCTCTCCGACTTGCTCCGTTTTCCATTTCAAATTGGGTTTGACGACTCCCGGCTCGCGCGCGTAGTGGCTGAGTACCCTTTCGTCCAAATCAAAGATCTCGAATGTAACCGTACTCTCGTATTGATAAAGCACGGAGCTGAGATCTTTGATAACAAACACGTTGAAGCGATGACGACCGACGTTCAATAAGTCGCCCGGCACATAACACGTCGCGCGAAACAAACCCGCAGGCAAAGACCGGCGTGACCATTCCGGATCGCCGCTGCCACTGCCTGTGGTAAAAGCAATCGCTTGCTGCTCGGTATACAGATGTAACGTGATGTTTATGTTTGCACTTGGTTGCAGGTTCCAGTATTCAACGTCGATACAAAACGGAGTCCTCGTCGTCAGGTGCTGGCCTGACACTTCATCTAATGACCGTACCTGCACGCGATGTAACCGAACGGAATCATTGCCGGGCGCCGTCTCAACGTCAGGCCAAATCTCTTCGTCCGAGATCTTGTTGCCAAACGAATGGCTCAGATAGTTTCTGACGACCGTTCCAGCGCTGCCATCGTCAGCGATCGCTCCGCCCTCGAGCCATAGCGCTCGCTTGCACAAACTCTGGATCGCAATCATGTTGTGACTTACAAACAACACCGTGCGGCCTTCACTCGCTACGTCGCTCATCTTTCCCAAACACTTCTTTTGAAACTGTGCATCACCGACAGCCAGAACTTCATCCACGATCAGAATCTCAGGCTCGAGATGTGAGGCGACAGCGAAAGCGAGCCGCATATACATTCCACTCGAGTAACGCTTAACAGGCGTGTCAAGAAACCGCTCGAGCTCAGAAAAATCAACGATGCGATCGAATTTGGAATCGATCTCGGTTTTCTTCATTCCGAGGATCGCGCCGTTCAAGTAGATGTTTTCTCTGCCAGTTAATTCGGGATGGAAGCCCGTGCCGACTTCGAGCAGGCTGGCGACGCGGCCATAGAGCTCAACACGTCCAGTGGTCGGCTCAGTTATACGCGACAACACTTTCAGGAGAGTTGATTTGCCGGCGCCGTTACTGCCGATGATGCCGACTACTTCACCTGGCTGCACGTCGAAGTTGGCGTCTTTGAGTGCCCAGATAGTGTCGACGTTTCGCCTGCCGTTGCCACTCCTGAGTCGCCGTATAGGGGCGCGGACTGCTTGAGTAATCGACTCTCGCAGCGTGTCATAAGCAGCTTCACGAGTGCCAATGGTGTATTGCTTTCCGAGGGTTGTGGCGCGAACGATCGGTTTCATCGAGCTTAAACGATATCAGCGAAACTCTTCTCCATGCGGCGAAACGAGTAAGAGGAGTAGATTAGCAGAATCAATGTAATTACCGCCGAAATGGCCAAAGCGATCCAGTTGAACGGGCGCCCTAACAAGGCGGAACGAAAGCCTTCGATTATTCCAGTCATCGGATTCAGTAAAAGAAGTGAACGCAATTTCACCGGCAGAAAACTGGCCGGATAGATTACGGGTGAGAGATACATCCACAACTGGACCATGAACGGCAGTGCGAAGCGAACGTCACGATATTTTACATTCAGCGCTGACAGCCACATTCCCGTTCCCAGTGCGAGTAGCGTCGTTAACAATACCATCACGGGAAACATCAGAATGTTCAACGTGATTCCGACGCCGTAGTAGAACATCAGCAGCACGAGGATGACGAACGCGATTGCAAAATCAACCAGTCCGGCAGCCACAGCAGCGCCGGGAATAATCATTCTCGGAAAATAGACTTTAGTGATCAGATGGGCGCTGCCCACGAGGCTGTTACCACTACTGGTGATGGCGTTGGAAAAAAAGGTCCACGCCAGCAGACCCGTGAAGGCGAAAATCGGATACGGGACATTATCTGAGGGAACGCCGGCCAGCCGACCAAAGAACAAGGTGAAGATCAGCATTGTAAAGAGCGGCTGAATGATGGCCCATGCGACCCCGAGCTCGGTCTGTTTGTAGCGAACTTTAACGTCACGCCAGGTCAGGAAATAAAGTAACTCGCGAAAGGCCCACAGATCGCGGAGATCGAGAGCGCTCCACCCGTTATTTGGTTCGATGACGACTAATGGCTCGTCAGGTAAACCTGCAACTGCGTCGTGCTGATTTTCTAGCTTTCTGTTTTGGGTGGGGTTAGCTGTGGATATCGGCGCGGTCTCATTATTGGTGCTGGAAATACCCATCAGAAGGTCGAAGTCTATCCTAGTTTCGAATTCTTATCCACAGACGATCGACTTTCTCTGCGCTGAGAAGCGCAGAGAAGATTTCGCCAGTCATTTTAAGGAACGCGGGTGGCGGTGAAGGTACCAACCTCCGACCGAAACTTATACGGGCTTTCCTCTTCGTCGACGCTCGTAACAAAGATCAGTTTACCGGCCATTGCGTTCTTCGAAGTAAATTTACCTTTGAAGATGAGCGTTCCCAACTCTCGACAGCAAGTGCCTATCGGCAACTCCACTTCACCGGAAAAACTGATCCGATCATTGGTTAACTGTGACCAGGCTGCCGGTTGTGGATCTGCCACCGGTTTGTTATCCGGCGCGGTGTCCTGAAGCAGAAACGAACCGACGCCTTTGGGTTGAGCAACCAGTATTAAGTTCTTTTCAACTCCCGCCATAACAAACTTTACTTGCCAGCGACCGACGGGATCAGGCGCCGGTTGCTGACCGGCAAGCAACGAAATCAGTAGTAAGCAAAGGAGGCCGAGTTTCATTTGTTCAGGGCTTAACCACGTACATCGTGGGCATCCAGCCAAACGGGAAAGTTCTCAGTTTCGCATCCGGCATGAATTCTTTGATCGCTCGAGTTTCACCGGGCGCAACCTCATGGTTGAACTGATCAAAAATAAATACTCCACCACTTGTCAAACGTGGCCAGAAATGTTCGAGCGTCGAACGAACAACTTCATAGATGCCGCAATCGGCAAAAATTAGTTTGAATTGGAGGTGCGAGTTTTCAGTGAAGAAATCTCCTAGCTGTTTCGTGACATCGAGATTGTGAATATGAACGATGTTATCCAGTTGCTGCGCCTTAATCAAGTTTATGACTCGATCGTAATCTTCGTAGCATTCGCCGTCCGCTACATACTTTTCTTCGTCAGTGATTTTCGCCCCCTGGAACCAGTCAAATCCATGCACGAGCGTCAATGATTCAGGCTCAAAGAGCTTCATCAGTTTGGCGAAAAACAAGCTGCCGGCGCCTTTATAAACTCCGATCTCGGCGATGTGGCCCGCCACACCAAGGGTCATCTTGTATGCTTCATACAGCGAAATGAAACGTGCAATCGTGAGATGACCGGCGAATGCCGGAAAGTAGTGGATGTAATCGCTGACGTCGAAACCCAGCGACATGATCTGCTGCAAGCCTTCGTAATATTCCGGCTTCCGCGAAGCGAATTTCCTCAGCTCGTATTTTCCTGCGGCGTTTGTCATGTATGTTCAGATACCACAGATTACATGGATTTTAAATCCGGATTTCTGATCAGTGTAGTCCGTGGTCAAAAAACATCCCGTCCGCCTGGAAGACGAACGGGATGTGTTATGCGATGGACAGTTAAGTTGGGGGTTAGAACTTAGCTGACTCCCTTGGCACTGCAGCCCGGGCAGTTGTCAACACCGTTGGAGAAGATCCTGTTGTTACCCCAGGTATCAATGACTCCTCCGGCCCCGACCAATGCTCCCGTACCCGAATTCGTGAAGATGTCGTTGCCATTTAGTCGGACGACCGAACCACCGGTAAGCGCTTGCACGCCATTCGTGTTGTTGTGGACCTGAGAATTGGTGACGTTAACGACAGCCACGCCGCCGATACCTTCGGCAATCACTCCGTTGTTGGTATTGCCCGAGAACACACAGTGATCAGCGGTAAGACGCGTGTTACCTTTCGCGTGAATACCCTGGGAGTTGCCGTTGAATGAGCTGTTCTCAATCGTCCCCTTGATCAGTCCGCTTGACGTGGTGGCGTCAATCCCGGCGCCGGTATTGTCCCTGATTACCGTATTCCTGATAGTTATCTGCATATCGTTAGACTCAGCAATACGGATACCCGGCCCTGCAAATCTGAACATCACGCAGTCTTCGATGTTGACGGTCTTGGCCTGAAGAATATTCATGGCTCGAAGCCCGTTGCAGAAGCCGTTAATGGAAATACCACGGATCGTGATCACGTCAGTTGACGCTGCGTTGATGGTAATCCCGGTAGTTAGGGAAGCCAGAATTGAAGCAAACGTTCCCGTGCCATCGAGGGTGATCGACTTGGTAATCGTGACGGCACCATAACCACCTGGATCCAGCGCATCAATCTCACCGCAAGCGGCGGTTTTAGAAATGGCGCCGGCCCATGTTTTGCAGGGGGCCGTGCGGCTACACGGGTTAACGTCGTCACCAACACCTGATACCCAGGTGCGCGACGCCTGCGCGTTCGCCATTGAGGCAAAAGCGAAAGTGAAGATCGCAATTGCAAGAAGCCTAAAACTGAGCCGAAACTTGTTCATTTGGAATCTCCTTTTAGTTTGAAGCTATAGGGCGCCATCAATGGGGTACGGATAGTTCCGGCCACTGTTGCTATCCCTTCATTAAAAAAAGTAGCTGCTAACAAGTAAGTAACCCTTGGATTTGCGAGAATTGCCGGCACCGTCCTCGACGGGAACGACGGGTCGTTGATAAGCGCGCTCCGGAGGAAGGCGCTATTACTAACGCGTCAAGTGCGTGGCAAATGGGTACACCGTAAGTTCAAAATATTTAGACCTCTTTTCAAGTGAGGAATGCTCAGTTGAGCATTCCTCACCTGCTGCGTTTACTTGAACTTAAAGTTCGCGCGATGTTCGGTGCCGTCGTTGAGCGTTAGGATCAACTGGCGACACGTATTCTTCCACGAGTTCTGCGTCTTCCAGACGTAGTTGTATTGGTCAGCCCCCGCGTCGTAATTGAGGCTGCTGCCACCGGCATTGACTGTTTCCTCAATGTCGGATTGAGGCGCACTGCCGTCGCAGTTAATCGAAACCGTGGACGGCGAGCCAGCAGCAAAGATGTTCAGGCCCTTGTTACCACTCAGGCTGAACTTCACCGGAATCGCCTTGCCTGCACTCACCACGTTTAAGACAGGCAGGTTGTCAACCGGTTGGAAGAAACCTAAGAAGTTGTAGAGCACCGTCACCGTGAAGCTGCATTCAACGTAGTTACCGCTGGCATCCGTCACTCTGAAGGTGTTGGTAGTAGTACCCATCGGGAATGCCGAGCCACTCGGTAATCCTGCCGTTTGCGTTGTCGTGGCCCCACCGCAATTGTCGGTGCCGACCGGTGCTGTGTAGTTCACCACCATCGACGTTGCGGTCGAGTTCATCGGTAACGACACAGTGATGTTGGACGGACACGTGATTGCCGGCGGAATTGCAGGACTCTCCGTTACAGTAACTGTCTGTGTTCCCGTCGACGTGTTACCTGCCGCATCTTGCGCGGTGTAGGTGATCGTCGTTGTTCCGGTTGGGAATATAAATCCTGCCGGAACACCGGTACGAACTACCGTTACCGAGGTGTTGCATGCTCCGTTGTCAGTTGCCTGTGCGACTCCCAACTCGTCGTCAAGTAATGCCGTACACGACGCGGTGGTTACGCTCACGTTTGCGGGCACCACCAGAACCGGCGGCGTGTTATCGGCGCCACCGCCCGCTAATACGCTGACGTTTTGCACGCACGATGCAACGTTGCCGTTGAGATCATCGGTCGCTGTCCACGTAATCGTTGTCAGACCCGCCGGGAATGGATCGGACAATGGCCGATCGTCACTCCTTCGCGGCGTTAGCGTTACGTTATCCGGCAGATTAACCGATGGGGTGCCGATGGTTGCTGCCGAAATCGTGGCCTCACACGATCCACTTGGAGCGGTGATGCTTACGTTTGCCGGGCATGAAATTGTCACCGGGTCTCGGTCGCCCGCTGACACAATCGTTACGGTTTGCGTGCAGCTTGCGGTGCGACCACCAGCGTCAGTGACGGTCCAGTTGATTCCTGTAGTTCCGATTGGATATGGATCAGTCACCGCGTGGACTACCGCCGGAGTTACTACATTCCCATTATCATCAAAGGTCGCCGGTGTATCGTCACTGCGAACGGCGGTTACTGTTCCACCACCCGATGCGTTAATCATCGGAGTACCTGGACCCATCGGCAACGTGAAGTCAGTAGCACCTACCGGAGCTGTGACCGTGATATTTGCCGGGCAGGAAATCGTCGGTGGATTAGTATCCAGAACGGTAACAGTGAAGAAGCAACTTGCTGCTCCTATTTCCGAAGAAGACGTAACCGTATGGGTGCCGACCGTAAAGAATGAGCCCGATGCCGGACTGTTCGTTACGGCTCCGCAACTGCCATCAACCGAAGCTGCCGCAAAGGTAACGAAAGCTCCTGGGTTACCACCCTGAGTGGTATCGGCGGTTACAACCACATTAGCGGGACAAGTCAGCGTGCAGGTTCCACCTACACCCGACACAACCGTCGTGCTTGCCTCGACGAAGTTGTTTAGTTCGTTAAGGTCCTCAGTGCCCGTCGGATTGGCCGCAGTTAAGCCTCCGATATCCGCACGGTTGAGAATAACGGTGTCAGCCGGCGTTCCGGAGCCGACTTCGTAGACTCCTACGAACGTGGCTACGTCATTCGAAGACAAACCGGTGATCGAACAAGTAGTTGTTCCCGTGCCACCCGGCGTCGGAGTAGTACACGTAAATGTCGGCCCGGTGAGTTGCTGAAACGATACGAAGGTCGTATTCGCGGGCACTGCGTTCGTCAACTCAATATTCGCCGAGCTATCAGGTCCATAGTTGGTGACCTGTAGACCAAATGTAGCTTGTCCGCCCGCTTGAACGGAGTCAGTTACGAAAGTCGAAGTCACTGAAAGATCCGCAGTAGCGTTAGCCGGATCGACGACGGTAAATTCTGCGGTCAACTCGCGATAGAAGAAGAAAGGATTGGTAATGGTTATGTGCCATAATCCTCTGCTATCAACTGTAGTCCCGCCCGCTGTGAAAGTGGCTGTTATCGGCAAGTTACCGGTCTGAGGATCTGTCTCAATGTCAGTTACCTGAACCACTGTTGAGTTAGGACATTCCCACTGGAGACGTCGGGGAAAGAATCCGCCAACAGGAATACCGCTGACTTGTACACAAACAGTTTCTCCCACTTCGAAAACTGTTTTTGGCGTTGTGCAGTCGTCTGCATAAGTTGTGATGCCCGGCAGCGCTGCTGGTGTAAATGCCGATCCGACTTTCGTCAGCATGGAACCGGCGCGATTTAGCTCGGCGGCGCTGACTGGCGCAGATATCTTTGTGTCGGATGTGGCCCTATTTTGTTTTTCACGTTCACTTCGGTTCGCGGATACGGAAGTACTTAAGTAAAGACTACCCGCGAGGAAGCCCATGAGAATTAATATTGCCGTGAGACGAAGGAATAGCCGGGTGCGGTAAGTCTTTTGCGTTGCACTAGCGACGGGGAGTTCATCGCCTTTGAAGGATAGACTTAATGCTTTCATATGATCTCCTCTTATGATCAGCGGGCCGTTCAAATGCCTGGGTCCGACGATTGGGATACTTTCGGAAATTAAACCTTAGGGCGGTCCATAGCGAGCGCGCCTAACTACTGAAGAGAAATGGACAACGTAGTCTGACAGAAGTATTCATCCGGGTGTCGGGGGATTGTCGTCGGATGTTTTAACCTGGAGTGAATGGTCGACTAGGGTTTATTGGATTCTAACCCGCTGGACTATTCAATTTTTAAGCGTCATGCATTTCTGAAGTTTAACTTGGCCGTCATGGCGCGAAGCTGGACGCGCGGCTGGATGCTTCGGTAGCTTCAGTTAGAGGAACACGCGACGACTCGAAAATCGCGAAACGTCGCAGGACCGTCAGAAACGACGGGGGTGTATAAAACATTTCTTTTTCCAAGTCAATAAGAAAATATAAAAGTCAGGCAATTTTGGCTGGCCCATATGAATACATACGGATAGCGGCGCACCCGCAATTTGCCACCGGAGCAATAGTTTGATAACAGATTGCGTTTTGATTTTCGTCCGTGAGGTTAATGAAAAAAAAGATGCGTAGATTCCTCGTAACGGGCGGAGCCGGATTTATAGGTTCAGCCTTCGTCCGCCTGCTGCTCGATTTCATTCCTGAATGCGAAATTATCAATCTCGATTTATTAACGTATGCAGGGAATCTCGATAACCTGGAAGGGTTGGATCCCGCGCGACACCAATTTGTTCATGGCGATATTGCGGCTGCCGAAACGGTTCACGGAGCGTTACCGGATGGTTGTGAGGCGATCATAAATTTCGCCGCGGAGTCGCATGTGGACCGCAGTATTGCTGACTGCGCCGAATTCCTGCGTACGAACATCATCGGCACGCAGGTGTTGCTTGACGCGGCCCGTGCGAAAGGTGTGAAACGCTTTGTGCAAGTGTCGACAGATGAAGTAATGGGCAGCTTGACTGAGGACGACTCGAGTTATTTTACAGAGGAATCGCCATTCGCGCCGAATAGTCCTTACGCAGCTTCGAAGGCAGCGGCTGAGCATTTAGTGCGTGCGGCCCATCACACGTTTGGTCTGGATGCGGTGGTGACGCGGTGTGGAAATAATTACGGGCCAAGGCAGTTTCCCGAAAAGTTTTTGCCGCTGATGATTTGCAACGCCTTCAACGATCAATCGATTCCAGTCTACGGTGACGGACTCAACGTTCGCGATTGGATTTATGTGGACGATCATTGCCGCGCTATTTTGGCGGTGCTTGAAAAAGGCAAGCCGGGCGCTGCCTACAACATTGGCGCGCGGAATCCACGGCGAAATATCGAAGTTGCTGAATCAGTGCTCGCTGCGTTGGGAAAACCGAAGTCTTTAATCCGTTTTGTTGTTGACCGTCTCGGTCACGATCGTCGTTATGCGATAGACCCGTCGCTTATCGAATCTGAGCTGGGTTGGCGGCCGCAGGAGACGTGGGAAAGCGGGATTCAAAAGACTATTCAGTGGTACCAGGAAAACAGCCGTTGGATCGAACGGACACGAAATAATGAGTACCGGGAATACTATCGAAAGCAGTACGGCGATAAGGGGGCAGCGAGTTGAGAGTCGTCGTTACTGGCGCTCGCGGTCTGGTTGGTCGAGCGGTTACCGAGCATTGTGCTGCGGTTGGCGATGAGGTTCTTTCTTACGGGCACAAGGATTTGGATATCACTGACCGCGCTGCTGTTCAGGAAATGGTTCGTGGCGACCAGCCTGACGTGGTTATCAATTGTGCAGCGTGGACCAACGTCGACGGCTGCGAATCAGACGAAGAGAGAGCTTTTGCCGCGAATGCCGCTGGACCGGAGAATCTGGCGGCTGCTTGTAAGGAAGCGGAGTGCGTTTTCATAACGATCTCCACTGATTACGTCTTTGACGGCGAAAAATCCGGTTTCTATACCCAACTGGATGAGCCGAATCCCGAAAGTGTTTACGCGGCCAGTAAGTTGGAAGGTGAACGGCTGTCGATGCAGGCGTATGGTCGTTCGATCGTCGTTCGCACCGGATACGTCTTCGGTCCCGGCGGAACGAATTTTCTGAGCACCGTCGTAGAGCGCATAAAGAGGGGCGAGAAACTTAAGACGATCAGTGATGCTTACGGAACTCCGACTTATGCAAAAGATCTGGCGGTGCGTTTGCGGGAATTGGCAGAGAAGAATGTCGCGGGCATTTATCACGTCGTGAACAGCGGACCGGGTGTGAGTTTTGAAGAATTCACGCGTAAGGCAGTCGCGCTAATTGGGAATCGCGAAGTCGTGGTGGAAACCGTCTCAGCGGACTCGCTGACTCGTCCGGCAAAGCGCCCGCGCAATTCTCGTATGCGCTGCCTGCTCACCGAAAAGATAGGCCTTCCCCCCTTGCGCGACTGGGAAAGCGCCCTCGAAGAATTTGTATTAGCCGCGGATAAACGCGAATGAACGCAGATCGGAATGTGTTCTGATCCGCGTTCATTCGCGTTTATCCGCGGCTCAATTTCTTAGCATAATGGCCTGAATTTACCTGTTCCGCCTTGCGGGATTCGAACACTCTGTTATTATTCTTTCCCACTCTCGTTTTGAAGTAAGGGGCTGAATCTATGGCTATTCAAGATAATCGATTGATTCCTGTTTCGGGTCTGGACCGTGCGGTGGACCGGCCACTCACGGACCTGGCCCCAAAGCCCTATGGCGGCTACGGCGCTTCCGCCAACGACCCAAACACCCTCAAGGATTATCTGTCTGTCATCCTCAAGCGAAAGTGGCTGATATTGAGTCTCGTACTGGTGGTCACTTCCCTTGTGGCAATCCAGTCATTCAGGACCCCGTCAATCTATGAGGGCGAGACGATCATTAGAATTCAGCAAAAAACGCCTAGCATTCTCCAGACCGACAAGCTCATCATCAACGGCCAGAACGATCCCAATTTCTGGGGCACGCAGCTAAAGTTGTTGCAGAATCCGGCGCTCGCTCGCCAGGTCGTACTCACCCTTGACCTGCCGCGTAACCCATCGTTTTTCGGTGGCCAGTCACAGAAAGGTATTTTCGATGCTCTGCGCCGCCTGTTTTCAGCGCCCAAGCCGGCGGCGACGCCAGGCGCAGCGCCCGGCGGTTTGTCGGTCGTAACTGAAACTCAGCCTTCTTTAGCCCGGCTAACGCCCGAAGAGATCGAGAGGTTAGAAGCTTACGAAGACGCGATCATCGGCGGGGAAACAATCGAGCCGATCCCCAACACCAATCTCGTAAAAATCATCTACCGGCATTCAGATCCCGAATTGGCGCAGAAAATCGCCAACACCCTGGCCGAGGTCTTCAAAAACTACAATCTCGCAATAGCAACTGAAGGGTCGACGAAGGCTGAAGACGTGCTGGCCAAAGAGATTGCCAGACTGCAAACGCAGAACAAGCAGGATCAGGAAGCCCAGTGGAATTACGCCAAGGCTCACAACCTGCAATTGAACAATGGACAAGGGGGAAATCTCGAAGCTCAACGACTGGCCACGTTGAGTGCCCAGGTGTTGGAGGCGGAAAACACGACAAAGCAACTGAAAGCGCAGCTTGACGCAGCGAGAAGTGAAAAAGATCCGTTTTCAGTACCTGCCGTTAACGCGTCCCCTCGAGTCGAGAAATTACGCGACCGCATCTCGACGCTCAAAGAGCAACGCGAAGCTCTTTTAGTCACCTACAAGCCGGAATGGCCGGCCGTGAAGAAACTCGACGCTCAAATCAAAGGACTCGAGGCGGAGCTGCAAAGAGCCCCGGAAGAGATCGTAACCTCGATGCAACGAAATTGGGAGGCCGCAGCCCAGAAGGAAAACCAGTTGCGTCGCTCCTACGAAGCCCAGAAAGCAACGACTACCCAGCAAACACGGGATCAGATCGATTTGCTGGCCATGACGCAGAATCTCGAGACCAACAAGCAGCTTTTGGCTACTTTGCTGCAACGTCAACGTGAGCTCGAACTATCGAATGGAAACGGTTCGAATGAAGTAAGTATCGCTAACTACAGCAGATTGCCGAAAGAGCCGGTTGGGCCACCGCGGTTGCGAAACATAATCATCGGGTTGTTGCTCTCATTGGGTGGCGGAATCGGACTCGCTTTGCTGCTTGACTTCCTGGATGACACAGTGAAATCGGTCGAGGATGTCGATCGTTACATTCACCTGCCTGCGCTCGCGTTGATTCCGTCGGGTCACGATCGTCGCTTGCCTGGTGTGCATAGTGGAGCGCCTGCGCCGGTATCGAACACGACCGCGCTGGCCATGATTACGGATGTTCGTTCGCCTATTACTGAAGCGTATCGACACCTGCGAACGTCGTTGCTTTTATCGTCTGCCGGAAAACCTCCGAAGAGGATCCTGATTACTTCCAGTCAGCCCGCCGAAGGCAAGACTACAACCGGGATCAATACGGCGTTTATGCTCGCGCAAACCGGAGCCCAGGTTTTAATGATCGACTGCGACTTGCGACGACCACGGCTCCATGCGCAGTTTGACCTGCCTAACACGAAGGGACTGACAACCTGGCTTTCAGGCGAGAAAAATCTCGAAGGTTTGATTCAAACATGTGATAAAGCGCCGAATCTAAAAGTGTTGACCTGCGGTCCCGTGCCTCCGAATCCTGCCGAGTTGCTGGGTTCCGAGGAGATGCGGAAACTGCTGGACATTCTCAGCGAGCAATACGCGCACATCATCATTGATTCGCCGCCTGCGATCTCTTTCACCGATGCGTCGATCTTGTCGACGATGGTGGATGGAGTAATTCTCGTGGTCCATGGCGGACGAAGCTCGAGAGCCGTCGTGCGACGTGCAAAACAACAACTGCTCGACGTCGGGGCTCACATCTTTGGCGTGGTCTTGAACAACGTGAAGGTCGAGACGCACGACGAGTATTATTATTCTCGTTACTATTCCAACTACTACCAGACAGACGCAGACGCTGATCAAGGTGCAGGAGAGACTGCATAGCTGCTGATTTGGCCACAAAAAGGCACAAAAGGCACAAAACAGAAGAGTAAGAATCTTTGTGCTTTTTGTGCATTTTTGTGGCTTGAGACTCGAGAGAAATGAAGGTCCCATTATTAGATTTACAGGCGCAGTACGCTTCGGTACGCGCTGAGGTGCGCGCGGCGGTGGATCGCGTCTTCGAGAGCCAACACTTTGTGATGGGTCCTGAAGTCGCGGCGCTGGAAGCGGAAGTCGCCGCGTATTGTCAAACGGATGAAGCGATCGGTTGCGCTTCCGGTTCTGATGCTTTGCTACTGGCGCTGATGGCCCTGAACGTTGGTCCAGCCGACGAGGTCATCACCACGCCGTTTAGTTTTTTCGCGACGGCCAGCGCGATTGCACGGTTGGGCGCGCGACCTGTTTTCGTCGACATCGATCCACTTACGTATAACTTGAATGTCGATCAAATCTCGGCAGCGATTACGCCGCGCACGCGTGTCGTGATTCCAGTGCACTTGTACGGTCAGTGTGCCGAGATGGACCAGATACTGGCTCTGTGTAAAGCGAAAGATCTTGTTGTACTCGAGGATGCCGCCCAGGCGATCGGCGCCGAAGATCGCGGCCGGCGTGCGGGTTCGATGGGTGTTGCTGGTTGTTTTAGTTTTTATCCCAGTAAGAACCTCGGTGCGGCGGGAGATGCGGGGATCATCACTACCAGCGATCCCGCGTTTGCAACCCGAGTGCGAAGGCTACGTGTACACGGTGGTCTAACTGAGTATCAACATGTGGAAGTTGGAATCAACAGTCGTATCGATGCGCTTCAGGCTGTCGTGCTTCGCGCCAAGCTGCCTCATCTGGACGGCTGGTCCAACGCGCGAGCGGAGAAGGCGCAAATCTATTCGCACCTGTTGGAAGGCGCGAAGCTGAACTTCAAGCTGGATCCGCCATTCATTAAGCCTGATAGCCGTCACATCTTTCATCAATACGTTGTCAGAGTTCCGGATCATCGCGACGCGCTGATGGAGCACTTAAAAGAGCGCGAGATCGCGACTAAGATCTATTACCCGATTCCGCTGCATCTGCAGGAATGCTTTGCATACCTGGGCTACAAAGAAGGCGATTTCCCCGAGACAGAGAAAGCCGCTCGGGAAACGTTTGCTCTTCCTCTTTATCCTGAGCTGACTTTAGAGCAACAGGAATACGTAGTGAACGCGATCAAGGATTTCAACTCTGCGTAATCTCTGCGTCCTCTGCGCCTCTGCGGTGAAAGACGCAGGTAAACCGCAGAGGCGCAGAGGACGCAGAGGTTACGCAGAGAAAAACCGTAGGATAGTCTGAATGCCACAACAACCAAGAGTGTTGGTAACTGGCGCCGGTGGTTTCATCGGCCACCATTTGACCAATTACCTGGTCGACCGCGGCTATCGGGTCAGGGGTGTTGATATCAAGAGACCGGAGTTTGAAGCGACACGCGCTGATGAATTTCTTTTACTCGATCTCACCAGCGCGGATAACTGTCTGCAAGCTACGCGCGAGATTGATGAAGTTTACGGGCTGGCCGCAAACATGGGCGGCATCGGATTTATCGAAAACAACAAAGCAGTAATCGTTCGCGACAACACACTGATCAACTTGAACACGATCGAAGCCGCGCGTCTGAATGGTGTCAAGCGTTATCTCTATACGTCGAGCGCCTGTATTTATCCGGGTTACCTGCAGAACGAAACGAACGTCACGCCTTTGAAAGAAACGGACGCCTATCCAGCCGATGCCGAGGACGGTTACGGTTGGGAGAAGCTCTACATGGAAAGAGTTTGTCGTCACTATACGGAAGACTTCGGACTTGAAACACGCGTCGTCCGCTTTCATAACATCTTTGGTCCACTCGGGACCTACGACGGCGGTCGCGAGAAATCACCGGCGGCGATCTGCCGCAAGGTGGCACTCGCAAATGACACCGATGAAATTGAAGTATGGGGAGACGGGGAACAGACGCGGTCTTACTGTTACATTGATGATTGCGTCGAAGGCATATACCGGTTGATGCGCAGCAATCATCGCGAGCCGATTAATCTCGGCCAGGATCGAATGATCTCAGTCAATGAGTTGGTCGACATGATTGCCGCAATTGCCGGCAAGCAGATCAGGAAGCGTTATGACGTATCCAAGCCGCAGGGCGTCCGAGGTCGCAACAGCGACAACACTCGTTTGCGCGAAGTTTTGGATTGGGAACCCGCGATCTCACTCGAGGAAGGATTAGCTCGTACCTACCATTGGATCGCCGCAGAACTCACAAGAGCTGCGCAAGCAGCAGCACCATGAAGATGTCGCTCGAGGGCCGGCGCGTTCTATTCATCTCCTACAACGGCATGCTTGAACCGTTAGGTCAAACGCAGGTGCTTCCGTACCTCCGGGAGCTGGCCCAACGAGGCGTGCAGTTCACGCTGCTGAGTTTTGAGAAAGCTAATGCCTTCACTGCGGAAGGTCAGCGTAGTTGTGCCGCGCTGAAACAGGAGTTACTGGACCAGGGAATCGAATGGCACTGGCTTCGATATCACCAGCGACCATCATTGCCCGCCACTCTCTTTGACGTGTTAGCAGGCATTCGTTTCGCCAGCCGTCTGGTGCAACGAAACAGAATCGAGTTAGTGCACGCACGCTCGTACATACCAGCGACGATCGCGCTTCGTTTGAAGCGAAAGTTTGGGATCAAAATGATCTTCGATCTGCGCGGATTGATGGCTGAAGAGTACGTCGATGCGAAGCATTGGCCCGAAGGTGGATTGCGATATCGCGTTACCAAATCGACGGAGCGGCGAATTCTGGCGGGCACAGACGCGGTGGTTACGTTGACTGAGCGGATCTGGCCCATCATCAAGGAATGGAAAGGGCTGAAGGGTCGGGACGTCGCGCACGCAGTGATACCCTGTTGCGTGGATCTTTCCTTATTCACGTTCAAAGAGCAGGAGCGTGCCAGATTGCGCGCCGAGTTGAAGCTGGATGATCGGTTTACGTTTGTTTACAGTGGCTCGCTCGACGGATGGTATCTGACCGAAGAGATGGCCGACTTTTTTGCGAGTGTGGTCCGGAAACGAAATGATGCACATCTGCTTTGGCTTACCACGGGAAGTCGTGAGCGAGTGAGACAACTGATGAGCGCGCGTGGAATCAGTGAAGATCACTTTTCCATTCGCAGTGTGGCGGCAAAGGAGATGCCCTCGTATTTAGCTGCCGGCGACGTTGGTCTCTCATTCATCAAACGTTGCTTCTCCAAGTTGGCTTCATCGCCGACGAAGAACGGTGAATACCTTGCGTGCGGGCTGCCGATTCTAATTAACTCCGGAATTGGAGACTCAGATGGTTTGACATACGAATCGCAAGCGGCAATTTTGATTGATAACTTTACTGAGCGAGACTTTGACGGCGCATGGAATGCGATTCAGGAAGTAGTGAAAGATCCAAACATAAAAGCGAAAGCGCGTGCGACCGCAGAGAAAGTCTTTGATCTTGACAGCGTTGGCGCAGCGCGATACGCGTGCCTGTACGAAACCCTGCTCACATGAGAGTGTTAGGATTGGCCACATATCCAGTCGAGGCGGCCGCAACTCGGTTCCGAATGATTCAATTCGTTGAGCCTTTAGCCGAGCAGGGGATTGAGCTCTCCGTCTATCCGTTTATCGACTCCAGCCTGTACGGATCGCTCTACAATCGATCGCAATGGCCGCGTACAGCGTTGGGCTTGAGCCTTGCGGCGGTTCGCCGGGTACGCGAGCTAGTGCGCGCGCGGAAGGCGGATGTCGTGTTTGTGCAACGCGAGGCGATGATGTTTGGACCACCGCTGGTGGAATGGTTGACCGTGAACCTGCACGGCTGTCCGATGGTGCTTGATCTCGATGATGCGACGTATGTCTCGTACAAGAGTCCGACTTACGGCCGCATCGGAAGCATGCTTAAATGGTTCAGCAAGACTAATGATCTGATTCGCTGGTCGCGCCTGGTTACCTGTGGCAATCGTGAGATCGCAGCGTATGTGACGAGCAAGGGACGGCAGGCTGTCGTGATTCCAACCGTGGTTGACACGACGTGCTTTCGACCGTTAGCTGAGCGGCCGGCGAGTGATGTGCCTGTTATCGGCTGGATCGGCACGCACTCGACCTTTCCTTATGTGAAAACAATCTTTCCGGTGCTTGAGCGACTCGCGCGTGATTACGTGTTTCGCTTGCGACTGGTCGGAACCGGAGCAGATAACGTTGCGATTCCCGGCGTGGAGATTGAAAACCTGGGATGGAAGCTGGAGCGGGAGATTGCTGATTTCCAGTCACTCGATATTGGAATTTATCCGATCGTCGAAGATGATTGGTCTGTTGGGAAGTCGTGTTTTAAAGCGGTTCAGTATATGGCTGTCGGGGTTCCGTTTGTTGTCAGTCCGGTGGGGGCTTGTCACGATATAGCCGAGGCGAACCGGACGCATTTCGTGGCGCGTAGTCAGGATGAGTGGTACGAGCATCTTTCACAACTCCTGAGCGATGCCGAGCTGAGGCAGCGAATGGGTGAGGCTGGACGCCGCTACGCGGTACAGCATTACAGTATCGAAGCACACGTTCAGAAACTGGCCGACGCCCTAAGAGCTGCAAAAACCTAATTAAATTCTCTGCGTAGCCTCTGCGTTCTCTGCGCCTCTGCGGTAAAAAACGCATGTAAACCGCAGAGGCGCAGAGAACGCAGAGACTACGCAGAGTCACTGCATTCGTTAGTGAGTTTGTGTATATTGACAGGTCGACATGTATATCGTTGGTTTAACTACACTTGGCGATTCGGCCGCTAGCCTGATAAAGGACGGCGAAATCGTTGCTGCGGCTGAGGAAGAGCGCTTCTCTCGGCGCAAACATCACAGCGGCTTTCCCTACAACGCGATGCAGTTCTGCCTCGACCAGGCAGGCATCGGAATCGCCGACGTCGCGCATATCGGACTGTACTGGAAACCCTGGGTGTTACGTCATAAAGCAGTCCAGGCTTTGAAGTCCGCCGCCATCTCACGCGATATGTTCAAGGCCCGCGTTGATCGCGGTGTCACTCAGGTTGGTGAGAGCTATCTCGGCATGTTGCGGCACCCGCGCCGAATTCGAGATCACTTCGGCAACAGCAATTTCAAGTTTCACTTTCTCGAACATCACCAGTGTCACGCGGCGAGCGCATTTTTCGTTTCAGGTTTCGATCAATCGGCCATCATGACGTGGGACGGAACGGGGGAAGACACCACCACCTTGTTTTCTCGCGGCGACGATCGAACTATTCAACCTTTGAAAAGAATCAAGCTTCCTCACTCACTCGGCCAGTTCTATTCGGCTGTTACCAACTATCTCGGCTTCGACATGTTCGAAGGTGACGAGTGGAAGGTGATGGGACTCGCTGCCTACGGTAAGCCTGAATACTACGATTTCTTTGCGAAGAAGGTGCTTTCAGTAAATGGCGATCATGATTTCCGTGTAGACATTCGTGTGTTGGACCATCATCTGGCGAAGTACTACCAGTTCAGCGAAGCGTTGACCAGCGTGCTCGGCCCGCCGCGTGCTAAAGGAGAAGAGCTCTCGCAAAAGCATTGGAACGTCGCGGCCAGCGCCCAGAAAGTTCTGGAAGACACCGCGCTCCATTTACTGTCAGGACTCTACGAGCAGACGGGCAGTGAAAATCTCTGCATGGCTGGAGGTGTGGCTTTCAATTCCGTCATGAATGGTCGCATCATGACCGAGACTCCATTCAAGCGCTTCTTTATTCAGCCGGCCGCTGGTGACGCAGGCTGCTCTCTCGGTGCGGCGCTCCTCGTTTGGCACAGTCGATTAAAACAACCCCGAAAGTTCCGCATGGAGCATGCGTACTATGGTCCGGGCTTCAGTTCTGAAGAGTGTGCCGCTGCTTTGCGTGCCGCAGGGTTAAAGTTTGAAACGCTCCCAGACGAACAGATGCTGCCGCGAGTCGCTGCGATGTTGGCCGACGGCGCAATCATAGGCTGGTTTCAGGGACGTATGGAGTTTGGCCCACGCGCACTCGGTAACCGCAGCTTCATCGCCGACCCGCGCCGCGAAGACATGCGTGAGCTGCTAAATAAAAAGGTAAAGCTGCGCGAATGGTTTAGACCGTTGGCGCCGTCGATGAAAGAAGAAGCTGCGGAGGAGCTGTTTGGGCATCCTCATTACGATCCGTTCATGATTACAGTTTTGAATGTCGTCGAGGAAAAACGTGACGCGATACCGTCGGTAGTTCACGTGGATGGAACTGCACGTCCGCAAACTGTAAGCAGGCAAATCAATCCACGATACTGGCAGCTAATAAACGAGTTCGAAAAGTTAACCGGGGTGCCGCTTCTGCTAAATACGTCATTCAATGTGCAGGAGCCAATCGTTCTTTCTCCGGCCGACGCTATCAACACCTTTAGCAAGGCGAGCTTCGATGCGTTGGTACTGGAGAATCACCTCGTCGTGCGAAATTAAACGCAAGCCTGCGAAGCAGGCGCAAGCATAAAGCCTGGGGCCGCAAGCCCCAGGATCGTTGTAAAAATTTAGCCTGAGCCCGTGTTAGCGGCGACAGCGCTGTCGGGCGCTTCGCGCGCTCGTTCGCTCTTTATGATCGCTAACCTGGGGCTTGCGCCCCAGGCTTTATGCTGACGCCTGCTTCGCAGGCTCTGTAATCGCCAATTCCAAATGAGGGCAGTTTTATTATTTGTTTTGTTGGTCGTCTGCGCCGCGATCGTGTTTGCGGTGCCCACGATAGTTGCGCCTTTCACCGAATACTCGACCTATGACGCAGGGCAAGCGGTATTGTTCTGTCTGACCCTTGCAATCATTGTCGGCTGTTTCGTCTATCGAAATCGAGAACACAGGACGTTCCTGCTGCAACTCTTTGGGTGGGCCCTCGTGGTGAGAATGCTCGTTGCCACCGGCATTTTTATATTCAACGTCCAGGAGTTTTTTGGCGGTGACGCGCTGACGTACGACTATTTTGGTTTCGCTCAGATGAAAGCGTGGCAGGGAGATACTTTCTATCAAGCGATCGCCAATCATTTCATGGAAGGACAGGCGTCTGCATGGGGCATGATCAACATGGTCGCGATCGTGTACTCAATAATCGGACGCAACACCCTCGCTATACAGTTTGTCAATTCGATCATCGGTGCGGCAACGGCGGTTCTGGTCTTTAGTTGTGCTCAACACGTTTACCAGAATCTTCGGGTAGCTAAAATCGCCGGCATCTACGTCGCGTTTTTCCCGTCTCTGGTACTGTGGTCTGCTCAGGGATTGAAGGATGCGCCGATAGTCTTCTTTCTCGTACTGGCGATTCTGGCGAGTCTCCGTTTGAGTGAAAAACTCTCGGTGAAGCATGGGGTCATACTGATCGTAGCCCTCTTTTCAATTCTCAGTTTACGGTTTTATGTTTTTTACATGATTGTGGTGGCGATCGCCGGTGGATTTCTTATTGGCTTGCAGAAGATCACGCCGACGAACTTTGCGCGCCAGTTTGTCGTCATCCTCATGATGGGTGTGGCTTTCACTTACCTCGGCGTGACTCGATACGCTAACGCGCAACTCAATCGTTTTGGCTCGTTGGAAGCGGTGCAACGAAGCCGAGCTGATCTGGCGCGCGCCGGATCGGGTTTTGGACGCGAAGTGGACGTGTCAACAACCGAGGGTGCGATCTCGACCATTCCGATTGGCTTGATCTATCTGCTGTTTGCACCGTTTCCCTGGCAACTCGTTTCGTTGCGACAGAGCATCACGCTTCCAGAGATGATTATCTGGTGGCTGTCGTTTCCGTTAATGGTGCTTGGTGTTTGGTATTCGATTAAATACCGGTTGCGCCAAATCTCGCCGATTCTGATTTTCACAACGATGCTTTCAATCGCTTACTCGGTATTTCAGGGAAACGTGGGCACGGCTTATCGCCAGCGCGCGCAGTTGCTGGTTTTTTATTTTATCTTTGTAGCGGTCGGGTTTGTGTTGTTGAAAGAGAAGAAAGAAAACCTGGATCGGTTTAGAAAGCGTTAACCGAAATGTGTGGAATTGTAGGCATCGTTCGCAACGACGGAAAACCGATTGACGAAGAGCTGTTAGCGCGGATGAATAACGCGATTCGTCATCGCGGACCAGATGACGATGGCTTCTACGTCAACGGATCAGTCGGCCTCGGCATGCGTCGCCTCGCGATCATCGATCTGAAGGGCGGAGCACAACCGATCCATAATCACGACCGCAGCTCCTGGATCGTCTTCAACGGCGAGATCTACAACTATCTCGAACTGCGCGAGAAGCTCGAAAAACTAGGCCACACCTTCTACACCAACAGCGACACCGAAGCCATCGTTCATGCTTACGATCAATTCGGAGCTGACTGTCCCAAACACCTGCGCGGGATGTTCGCCTTCGCGATCTGGAATGAACGAAACCAGGAACTATTCCTCGCCCGTGACCGCGTCGGTAAAAAGCCGCTGCTTTATGCCCACGTAAACGGACAACTCATCTTCGGTTCGGAGTTCAGTGCGCTGCTGCTTCATCCGGATGTGAGTCGAGACATTCAACCGGAAGCACTCGATTACTATCTTTCGTTCATGTGCATTCCGGCGCCGCTGACTGCTTACCGCGCGATCAGGAAGCTCGAGCCCGGACACTGGCTGCGTTGGCGCCGCGGGGAAATCGAACTGCAGCGTTACTGGCAGCCGGATTTCACTAAGAAGGTCGAGCTGAGCGAGGAAGAAGCAGGCGAACGAACAGTTGAGATTCTACGTGATGCGGTGCGCGTCCGTTTGATGTCGGAAGTGCCGCTCGGTGCGTTTCTCTCGGGAGGCATCGATTCGAGCGCGGTCGTGGCGTTGATGAGCCAGGAGTCGAGCGAGCGCGTCAAAACATTCTCGATCGGTTTTGACGAACAGGACTTCAGCGAACTACATCACGCGCGACGGATCGCCGAGCACGTCGGCGCCGATCATCACGAGTTTATCGTGCGGCCCGACGCTCTCGAAGTATTGCCCACTCTGGTCGAACATTATGGCGAGCCTTACGCCGACTCATCGGCAGTGCCCACGTATTACGTCGCGAAAGAAACTCGCAAGCACGTCACTGTTGCTTTGAACGGCGACGGCGGCGACGAATCGTTTGCAGGTTACGAGCGATACATAGCGATGGGACTGACGGAAAAGTATCGTCGCGTGCCATCCTTCCTGCGTGAGTCGGTGATCAAGGAAACCGTGAACCTGATTCCGAGCTCGCCGCTCAAGCGCAGCCGAGTGAAATCCGCGAAGCGTTTGCTCGACGCGGTGGCGCTGCCACGAGTGGATCGCTACGCGCGCTGGGTGAGTGTTTTCAACGAGCAGACCAAACAGCCGCTTTATTCGGATCACTTTCGCGAGCAAACACAGGCAGCGGATGCGACTGGAATACTGGCAGAATGGTTCAAGCGGGCCAACGGCATCGGCGTCGTGGATGCAATGCTGCTGACGGATCAGATGACTTACCTGCCGAACGATCTGCTGGTGAAAGTCGATATCGCGACGATGGCAGTTTCGCTCGAGGCGCGTTCGCCTTTTCTCGATCATCACGTTATCGAGTTTGCGGCGAGCTTGCCGCAAAACTTTAAACTGCGAAGACTGACGAGCAAGTATCTTTTGAAGAAAGTCCTGCGCAAGCTGCTGCCAAGTGAGAATCTCAACCGGCGAAAAATGGGTTTCGGAGTTCCAGTAGGTCACTGGTTCCGTGGCAAGATGCAGCCGTTTCTACGAGAAGTTCTGCTTTCAGAAAAGGCCATGCGCAGAGGTTTGTTCCAGCCGGACGCGGTAAGGCAGTTGATCGAATTGCACGTACGTGGCGAACGCGATTATTCGCAACAGCTCTGGACGCTTTTGATGCTCGAATTGTGGTTCAACCGATTCATTGATTAGTAACGGGGGGAAACGTTGAAAGGTGTAGTGCTAGCTGGTGGCCTGGGCACGAGATTAAGGCCCCTGACTTCCGTAACAAACAAACATCTGCTGCCGGTGTACGACCAGCCGATGATCTATTACCCGCTCCAGACACTCGTGAATGCCGGTATCACCGACATCATGGTTGTGACTGGTGGCAATTCCGCCGGTGAGTTCCTGCGCTTGTTGGGGAACGGCAAAGCATTCGGCCTCAAGCACCTCAACTATACGTACCAGGAAGGTGAAGGCGGCATCGCGCAGGCACTCTCGCTGGTGGAACACTTTTGCGCGGGCGAGCCCGTTTGTGTTGTGCTTGGCGACAACATTATCGAGGGAAACATACGTGCGGCGGTCGCTGATTACCATCGCCAGGGTCGCGGCGCCAAGATCATTTTGAAGAAGGTTCCGGATCCGCAACGTTTCGGCGTGCCGCGACTCGAAGGCAAGCGCGTGGTCCGTATCGACGAGAAGCCGGCGAAACCACAGTCAGACTATGCAGTCATCGGCATTTACATGTACGACGAGACGGTCTACGACATCATTCGAGATCTTAAACCGTCCGGCCGCGGCGAGCTCGAGATCACAGACGTCAACAACGCTTACATCGACCGTGATGCGATGACATGGGACGAGCTCGAAGGCTGGTGGACCGACGCCGGGACGTTCGAAAGTCTCCTGCGCGCCTCGAATCTCGTGGCCGAAACGGGCGCCAACAAGCAAAATTAACCACGGATGACACGAATAAAAATCGGATTTCAATCCGTGTTATCCGTGGTTAATGGGATTTCGAAGTATGAAAGTAATCAGGATTATTGCCCGGTTGAATGTTGGTGGACCAGCGAAGCATGTCGTGTGGTTGACTTCCGGATTGCTTGAGGCGGGCTTCAACACCTTGCTGGTCACCGGTAAGGTCCCGGAAGGTGAGGAAGACATGAGCTATTTTGCCGCCGAGGCCGGCGTCACGCCGCTCTACTTTCCGGAGATGAGCCGCGAGATATCTTTGAAGGATGCCATCACCGTCTGGAAACTGTTTCGTCTGTTCCTGCGCGAACGGCCTGACATCGTTCACACTCATACAGCCAAAGCCGGAACAGTCGGACGCACGGCCGGTTTTCTGTATCGCTGGTTGACGCCCGGCGTGCTTATGGGTAAGCCACGCAAGTGCAAATTTGTGCACACGTATCACGGCCATGTTTTTCACAGTTACTACGGTCGTGGCCGAACGCGACTGTTTCTCGCGATCGAAAGAATGCTGGCGCGGTTGGTCACCGATCGTTTGATCGTCATCAGCAAACAGCAGAGTGTGGAGATTGGTGAGAAGTTTGGTGTCGGTCGTCCCGAACAGATCAAGGTTATTCCGTTGGGACTCAATCTGGAACTCTTTGCAGATCACGCCTCGCGAAGAGGAAAGTTTCGACACGAGCTGTGCATTCCTGACCACACGATCCTCATCGGCATTGTCGGACGGTTGACAGAGATCAAAAACCATCAGATGTTTTTGAACGTTGTCGCGCGCTTGAAGGAGATCGACCCGGCTTGTTGGAGGCATGGCGCCGTGCGTTTCATCGTGATAGGCGACGGCGCGCTCCGTGAGAGTCTTGAAGCGCAAAAGCTGGCCCTCGGACTGGACCAGGACGTAATTTTGGTTGGTGGACGAAAAGATCCCGAGTACTTCTATCCGGCGCTCGATGTGGTTGCCCTGACGTCTCATAACGAGGGCACGCCGCTGACGCTGATCGAAGCGATGGCCAATGCGCGTCCGGTTGTGGCCACGAATGTCGGTGGCGTCGTGGATCTGCTGGGTGAAGTAATCGAGGATGGACCATATCAAGTTTGCAGTCGCGGCATCAGCGTTCCTGCCGGTGACGAGGAAGCCTTTGTGGCCGCGCTCAGCCGGATCATTCGCGACCGGTCTTTGCAGCAGGAGCTAGGTGAGCGAGGTCTGGAGTTTGTAGAAGTAAACTATGCGAAGGAACGGTTGTTGGAAGACATCAAAGCTTTATACAGCGAATTGATGAACGAAGGCAGAGTTGCGGATCGCGAGTTGAGAGTTGCAGATTTCAGGACCAACTCGCATTCAAAATTTCACTAAGGAGCATAACGGTTGCGAGTACTTATCACAGGCGGTGCCGGTTTCATCGGATCCCATTTATCCGACGCTTATATCAAGCGCGGTGACGAAGTTTATGTTATCGACGATCTATCCACCGGATCGATCGAGAACATTCAGCACCTCAAAAGTCATCCGCGTTTTCATTACACGATTGACTCGGTCCACAACCATCCGGTAACCGCGGAATTGATCGATCAATGCGACGTTATCTTCCACCTTGCGGCCGCGGTCGGAGTAAAGCTGATCGTCGAGAGCCCGGTGCGCACGATCGAGACGAACGTGCGCGGCACCGAGGTAGTTCTTTCGGTGGCTAACAAGAAAAAGAAGAAGGTGCTGATTGCCTCGACTTCCGAAGTCTACGGTTTGAGCTCCGATGTTCCGTTTCGCGAAGACGGAAATCTGGTGATGGGCGCGACCACCAAAGGCCGTTGGAGTTACGCCTGCTCGAAAGCGATCGATGAGTTTTTAGCCCTGGCTTACTGGCGCGAAAAGAAACTTCCAACGATCGTGGTGCGACTCTTCAATACAGTTGGACCACGGCAAACCGGACAGTACGGGATGGTCATTCCCACCTTTGTGAAACAGGCGCTGGCGGGCAGGCCGATCACGGTTTACGGCGATGGCACACAGAGCCGGTGTTTTGGTTATGTTGGCGACGTGGTCGGAGCGCTAATGAAGCTGATGGATAGCAGCGAGGCAGTCGGGCAGGTCTTCAATATCGGTTCGAATCACGAAATCTCGATACTCGCGCTCGCCGAACGCGTGAAGGAGATCACGAAGTCAGACTCAGAAATCGTGTATGTGCCCTATGACCAGGCTTACGAAGAGGGCTTTGAAGACATGCCGCGGCGCATTCCCGATATCTCGAAAGTCAGCGAATTGGTTGGTTTTCGTCCCGAAATGAGCCTCGATGGCATTTTGGAGTCAGTGATTGATTACCAGATCGGACGACGTCGCGCCGCGGGCGATTAAATCCTGTAAAATCGTGTAATCTTGTCAAAGACTTTCACAGGATTAACCGGATTCCGTAGTCAAAATGCCTCTTAATCCTCGTACGCTCCTGGCAGTTGCGGCATCTTTTTGTTTAGCGCTGATACTGACGCCGCTGGTGCGCGCGTTTGCGCGGCGCTTCGGTTTTGTTGCCGTACCCAAAACCGATCGCTGGCACAAGAAGCCCACCGCCATGCTCGGCGGCGCGGCAATCTGGCTTTCGGTAGTCATCACCTGCCTCGCCTTCTCGCTGCAAACCACGTATGGAAAATTTATTCTGTTAGCGAGCACGCTGCTGTTTCTCGTCGGCCTCGTTGATGATCTAATCCACATCAAGCCTTATCAAAAACTGATCGGACAAATTCTCGGCTCGGCTTACGTTGTTTACTACGGCCTCAGTTTGCCGTGGACTGGTTCAGTGCTCCTCAACATGGCGCTGGCCATCTTCTGGCTGATTGGTATCACGAACGCGATCAATCTGCTCGACAACATGGATGGTCTCGCTTCCGGTATCGCGATCATTGCGGCCGGATTCCTGGCACTCAGCTTGATGAACAGCGGGCAATTCACCGAGGCCGGAGTGCTTCTCGTTTTCGCCGCTGCTCTGCTCGGTTTTCTGGTTTACAACTCAAACCCGGCGTCGATATTCATGGGCGACTGTGGATCGATGTTCGTGGGGTTCTTTTTGGCGAGCTCAGCGCTGACTCACATTAGTGGTGGAAGATCGAGAAGCTTTCTGCCCGTGCTTGCAGTTCCGATCCTCGTTCTCTTTATTCCTATATTCGATACGACGTTCGTCACGGTATTGCGCAAGCTTTCGGGCCGTGCAGCATCGCAAGGCGGACGCGATCACACCTCGCATCGACTCGTCGCGTTGGGAATGTCGGAACGTCACGCGGTGTGGATGCTTTACGGGTTCGCAGCACTTTCGGGGCTACTGGCGATTCTCGTCCAGCGAGCGCGATTGGACGTCAGCCTCGCTGCGATCGCCGGCTTCACGATCGTGCTCACGCTGATTGGTGTTTATCTCGCCGGGGTTAAGGTTTACGACAAGAGCGAGGAAGAGATGGCGATGCTTAAAGATAAGCCACTCTACGCTTTCCTCGTTGACGTTTCTTACAAGCGACGCATCTTCGAAGTGTTCCTTGACATGGTTTTGATAACCCTGTCGTACTGGGCGGCCTATGCACTGAACTTCCCACCGTCGAATCCGGCGTGGCAACTGTTTATTCGCACGTTGCCCGTGCTCGTGTTCATTAAGATGCTGGTGTTTCTGGTGACGGGGGTTTACCGCGGGCTTTGGCGATACACGAGCATGAGCGATCTGATCGTGTTTGGAAAAGCGGTGGTGCTTAGCTCCGTGGCCAGTTTGGTGCTGCTACTGTTTGCGTTCCGGTTCGAGGGTTTTTCCCGCAAGGTGTTTATCATCGATCTGGTGCTAATGTTCTTATGCCTCGCCGGCAGTCGCATGGCGTTCAGACTGTTCCGGCAACTGCTGCCGGCGGTGAGTAAACAAAACGGACGCCGCGTTCTAATCTACGGTGCAGGTGATGGTGGTGAACTTTTGTTAAGAGAGTTGCGAAACAACCGCGAGCTCCATCTGGCGCCGATCGGCTTTCTCGACGACGATCCAGCGAAGAGTGGAAAAGTCATTCACGGATTGCGCGTTTTTGGAGGAAATGGTGATCTGGGTGCGATCTGCATGCAACATGAAGTAGATGAAGTGGTCATTTCCAGTCTGAAGATGACCGAGGAGCGTATTCAGGAAGTATTGCGATGCTGCTCGGAAAAGCAGATCACGGTGAAGCGAATGCGCATCACAATGGAGGAGCTGACGCTTGGATCGGGTCAGTACCACCTGCGGTAGCGGGTGGGTGCGTAGCCGTCCGGCAACTATTGAGGGCTGCGCACCCACCCGCTACCGCAGGTGGTACTGACTCGATCCAAGCAGGATTTCAATGTCACACGAATTGATCCAGGTCAGAGTTCGCAATCCGCTGATCAAAATATTGCTACTGTTGCTTTTGATCCTCGCGGGTGTTTGGTCGTACTTCGCCGTGAGCTGGTATATCGGCAACACCTTTGCCGAATACTCCGACCCGAGTTCGACTACGGTCGATATTGCGCGCAGGGCTGTCGGAATGGCTCCGAATGATCCTTTGACGCACTGGCGTATGGCCCAGGTCGCCGAGAAAACTCTGCCTTTGGACCAGCAAGTTGCGGCGATTGCCGAATACGAAAAGGCGGTGACTCTGTCTCCAAATGATTATCGCTTTTGGATGTCGTTGGGCCGGGCGTACGAGCAAGCGGGCGAGGCGAATAAGGCCGAACAGGCATTGAAACGCGCGGTTGCGCTCGCACCTGCTTACGCTTATCCGCATTGGTATCTCGGCAACCTGCTGCTGAGAAATGCCCGTTACGATGAGGCTTTTGCTGAGCTGCGACTTGCCAGTCAAGCCGATCTCGAGTTTCGGCCACAGCAGTTCAACCTGGTCTGGGCGATCTACAGCGACGATCCGGAAGGTCTCAAGAATGCAGTTGGATCCACCGCAGAAGTGCGGGCTGCGTTTTCGCTCTACCTGATCTCGCAACAGCATCTCGCTGAGGGCCTGCGTTTGTGGGATAGCCTGAGTGTTGACGAGAAAATTGCAAACAGAGACACCGCTCAACAAATCATTCAGAGTCTGATTAAAGACTTCAAGTTTCACGCTGCCCTCAAGGTTTGGAACGATATTGCGACTGAGAAATTCCGGACCGAGGTGGGCCACGTTTTCGATGACAGTTTTGAGCTGGCAGGCGGGTATGGTCCAGAAACTGTATTCGGCTGGCAATTGCAAGGCGCGCGGCAAGTGCAAATCGGAGTTGATGGCGGCAGGTTGCACGGCGGCACGAAGAGCCTGCGATTCGTGTTCGATGTTCGTGCGAATGTTGAAACTGTGGACGTCTACCAGCTTGTCCCGGTCCAGCCGCAAACGGCGTATGACTTTGAAGCCTATGTGAGCACTGACAAGCTCACGACTGCCGGTGCGCCGCAGATTGATATTGTCGACCCGACGGACACCGCTGTGCTGGTGTCTTCGGCGCAGGCTCCGGTTGGCACTAACGGCTGGAATAAAGTCAGTCTGTCCTTCAAGACCGGCGCGAAGACGGAAGCAGTAATTATCAAGATCGTGCGTTTCCCATGCGTCGACAAAGAGACGCCCGTGTGTCCGATTTTTGGTACGGTTTGGTATGACGACTTCAGTATCACACGAAGAAACTAGTCTGCTCGTTACAGACTCAGTGCACTCGCTCGGCAGGACGAGCTCCCCGGAACATGGCGTGTTTCGCATCAGGCATACACTGCCCAGCCGATTTGCCTTTCTCGTGATCTGCATCGCGATTGTGCTGTCGGCGCTCGCCTACGGAACAGTTCACTACTGGGCGCTTGCCTTGTTCAATCTGGGTGCGTTGACGGTCCTCGTGCTGTGGATGCTCGACGCCTGGAATTTGGGAACACTTCGCGTCAGTCGTAACTTGTTACAACTGCCTTTGCTTGGAGTCCTCTTACTCGGGCTGATTCAGCTTCTGCCACTTTCCGGCACCTTGTCACTCGATCCTTATTCGACGAGACTCGTGCTGGTCCAACTGGCGACACTCCTGATCTACTTCGCCGCCACGCTCGTGTTTGTAGACACGCCCCATCGTCTGCACTTGATGGTGCGAACGATCATGATCTTTGGATTCGTCCTGGCGATCTTCGGACTGACGCAATCGTTCACGAGTCCAACGAAGGTTTACTGGGTTCGCGAGCTCAGCCAGAGCACGGCCTTCGGTCCTTTCATCAATCGACACCATTTCGCCGGCTACATGGAGCTGACGATCGCGTTGCCGTTGGGATTACTCTTTGCCGGCGTGGTCGATAAACAAAAGAGAGTGCTCTACCTGTTTGTAGCAGGACTGATGGGCGTCGCTTTGGTAATGACCACCTCTCGCGGCGGAATCATTAGTCTGGTCGCAGAAATCGCGTTTCTGGCGATCGTAACGGCAATCTGGAGAACGCAGAGCGAGCGGCGCAGAACGAAATCAAGCCCGCTGAAGAGTGTTGCCATCCGAGCCGGTATGGCGGGGGCATTGCTGGTTGGGCTGTTTTTTGGCGTCCTGATGTTGGGCGGCGAGTTCTCGATATATCGTTTCATCGATAGCGTGAATACTGACGACCCGACGACAGGCCGTGCGCACTTTTGGGCGGTCACGCTCGACATAATCAAAGCGCACCCGTATGTCGGTACGGGCCTGGGCGCTTTCGGTGTTATCTACACGCGTTACGATACGCGCAATGGTATGTTTCGACTCGAACAGGCGCACAACGACTATCTGCAAGTGCTCTCCGACGCGGGTATCATCGGCGCGCTGTTGGCGTTCAGTTTCGTGGCGCTGCTGTTTTGGAAAGCGATTTCACGGGCACGCACCAAAGATGATTTCCGGCGCGGCGTGGCGCTGGCGGCGCTGAGTGGATGTTTTGCTGTGCTGGTGCATAGCTTTTTCGACTTCACGCTGCACACGCCTTCGAATGCGCTCTTGTTTCTCGTGATGGCTGCGCTCGCGACACTCAACGGGCGTGTTGAGGCACCGCGGCGAAAACACCGCCGGAGTAGCAGTGAGAGCAGCAGTTCGGGGTAGAATCTCAGAGAAATCAATCAAAGGAGAATCCTGCGCTTGTCTTCCGTTCCAGGTTTAATCCTCGAAGCTGTCCTGCGTCACAACAAACAAGACGCGCTCAACCATCGCTCTGAAGGCAAGTGGCACAACATCCCTGCGGCAACATTCGTCGAACGCGTCAAGAATGTTGCGCTTGGTCTCGCAGGACTCGGCGTACGGCCTGGCGATCGGATCGCGCTACTTTCCGAGAACCGTCCTGAGTGGTCGATCGCCGATCTCGCGATCCTGAGTCTCGGCGCGATCAACGTTCCCATTTACACGACGCAGGCGCTCGAACAGATCGAGTACATCCTTTCCGACTCGGGCGCGCGCGCGATCTTCGTTTCCACACGCCGGCTCTACAAACACATCCTTCCAGTGCTTGCAAAACGACCGCTCGAACACGTGTTCCTTTTCGAACCGGACGTCGCGGAAGACGTCGAGCAAGGCATTGGACTCGAGCAGTTGGAACAAAACGGCCGCGAGCTCGCGCAGCAACGACCTGGCGCATTCGAGGCTTATTTGCAAGCTGTCAGGTCAGAAGATCTCGCGACGATCATCTACACATCAGGTACGACTGGGGAGCCGAAAGGCGTGATGCTCACGCACAACAATTTCACCTCGAACGTAGTTTCGATCTCGAAAGGCTTGCCGATCATCGCGACTGACGTGGCGTTGTCGGTGCTTCCTTTGTCGCACATCTTCGAGCGCGACGGTTTTTATGTCTTCTGTTATTGCGGCGTATCGGTTTACTACGTGGCATCGTTCGATCAGGTCGGTGAAACTCTGCGCGAGGTTGCGCCGACGGTGATGACCGCCGTGCCGCGACTGTTTGAAAAGGTCTATCACCGCATCATCAAGAAGGGCATGTCTGCGAAGGGCTATAAGAAGTCGATCTTCATGAGCTCGCTCGCGACGGGCCAGAAATACGGCGAGCTGAAGGACAAGCGGAAGTGGGTTTTTCCAGGGCTCGCAATCAAACAGAAGGTTGCGGACAAGCTCGTGTTTTCAAAGTGGCGTGAAGGTGTCGGCGGGCGCTTGCGATACTTCGTGTCTGGCGGCGCGCCACTCTCGCCGGCATTGTCTTATTCGTACCTCGCGGCGGGCATTCCGATCCTGCAAGGTTACGGCGCGACGGAGACGTGTATCGTGTCGGCAAACCGCCCCGGCAACAATCACGTGGGCTCAGTCGGAATCCCTTTCGATGGCATTGAGATCAAGATCGCTGAAGACGGCGAGATCCTCGTGCGTGGGCCGAACGTGATGCGTGGTTATTACGGGCAGCCGGAAGCGACCGCAGCCGTGATCAAGGATGGTTGGTTCTACACGGGCGACGTCGGGCATATCGAGAAAAACGGGCATCTCTACATCACCGATCGAAAGAAAGATCTGTTCAAGCTGTCGAACGGGAAGTACGTCGCGCCGCAGTTAATCGAGAGTTTGTTGAAAGAGAGCGAGTTTGTGAGTCAGGTGGTGGTGGTCGGCGCGGGTCGAAAGCAGCCCGTGGCCTTGATCGTTCCGGACTGGGAAAACCTCAATGAAGCGCTCGCCGAAGCCGGAGAACAGGGGCCGAAAGATCGGGTTGCACTGAGCAAGTTTCCTGCTGCCGTGAAGATCGTTCAGCAGGACATCTCAAAACTCACCTCATCGCTTGTCGATTACGAACGAATCCGCCGCGTGGCGTTGTTGCCAAACGAATTCAGCATCGACGGCGGCGAGCTGACACCCACGCTCAAAGTGAAACGCAAAGTGATTGACGACCGTTACGGGGAATTAATCGAGGGGCTTTATTCCTGAGGAAGATTTCTCGCGGCGGCGCAACGGCGCTACGTTTCCCGCTGCGCCGTTGCGCCGCTGCGTGAGAAATCTTCCTTAGCCCTTGGCCAATATAGACTCCGCCAGGATCCGCAGATTCATCGGGATTTCCGGCGTCGGAAACTTGGTGATCAATGGCTGATGATGCGCCAGTAACCTCAGCTCCGCACAACAAAAATCACAGACCCTGAGGTGCTCGCTAACCGTCGTTGCCATCTCCGCCGGCAAGTTCTGGCAGCGAAACGAAACCAGTGTCGCTGAGGCCGGACACGCGGCAGTCTTTAGGAAGGGTGTTCTTGAGGTCTTCATTGAGCCATCCCTGAGATTCACCCCTATAAAATCTACAATCACCCCCACTTTCCAGAGCTTTTTCTAAGAATTTCCTAACTTTTAACACTTGTAAAAACTTGTTGCCCGATATTTAAAATACTGTTACCATGCCTTCGTCAGTCAGCACACTGACGCACTTCCAGGAGCACCAACCGCGATCCAGCGGTAAAAAATCGGGCAAAAAGCGAATTTTCAAACAGCTTGCTGTCGGCTGGCACCCTGTACTTTCTATGCCGAAATAACGGACGCACCTAACCCATCCGAAGCTCACACACCCCACCCGATTCAGAACCAGAACTCCCAGACGAGTAGGGCAAACGACAACCTGTGAAATCCATAAGCGAAGATCCTGAAAAGACAGCGGACCTCGGGCCGGGTGACGGTCGCCCGCAGCCGAGAGAACGCCGCTACGAACGCCAAGGAAAGCAAGCGAAATGGGTGGATAGCCTGCGGTCTTCCGACGTCAATCGTCTCTGGACCGACCTGCACCGCATAGTTTCGCATCATCCCCTCGTTCGTGCGTCGCGCAGTGCCGGCCTGCTGGTTGAAGAAGGCTCGGGCGCTGCCTACACCGATTTGACCCAGGAGCTCTTCGTCCAACTGCTCAGCAAGAACCGTTTCGAACATTACCTCGAAACGGAAATGACTGACTACGAGATCGAATGCGAGATCAGCCAGATCGAGCTGACAAATCTGCTCACTGCAGAGCTGCGAAAGCGACACCCGGAAAGTTATCGCATGGCGCGTCGCATCTCGACGTTGATCCAGTCAAGCCCGAACTTCCGGCGCTTCGATTCGAGCGGCATGGACGACGAGCCACACCGCCGTCTCGCCGATCGTGTTTACGGGTTGAGCGAGTGGAAAAGCGACAAATCCCGCCGTGGCTCGCACGAAGTCGAGCAGCGCGTGCAGATCATTCCGGTTCGACAGCGAGACACGCGCATGGTCGGCTGCACTGGTGATTCGCAGATCGTGATCAGCAATGTCGATCTTGAAGACTTGATCGTGTCAGTGCTGGATGCGGTCGATTCGCCTGTAGACGTTCGCACCCTGCGCAGTCTTGTGATGTCGCGCCTGCCGGTGATGGATATTTATCTCGTTCCGCTCGACGGTGACGACAGCGACAACGAAAACAGCAATGCTTACGAGCCCGTGGACAAGCGCGAGAATCCTGAAGAAGGATTGCTGCGGCGCGAGTCGGAGCGCGAAGCGGCCAATTTCGTCGAGCAGTTTATGGCGAGTTTGAACGAGGCGGTGCGTGGGAAAGTGAAGCAGTACAACCGGATTATCGGTGTACTTTGGTATTGCTACCTCAGCCCGGATCATGCGACGCAACTGGAAGTTGCGGCAGTATTAGGTGTTTCTGATTCACTGGTTTCGGACTACCGTCGCCGTATCGAGCAGGAGTTGCGCGCGCTTTCGTTTACCGAGGTTGAAGAGGCGAAGCAGTTTGAGCTGGCGCTGCGGAAACACGTCAAGGCGCTGATGTTTGATTTGGAAGAGAAAGTAGCGGTGTAGGAAACGATCGCATTCGGGACCGCCTGGAGCTGCCCGCGCCGCCTGGCGCTAGCAGCTTTTTTGTTTTCTCTGCGGCCCTCTGCGTTGACATCGCCCTTAATCGCAGAGAACGCAGAGATACGCAGAGCGCCGCAGAGGCAAAGCTAACTCAGGCAGGTTATGATGTCTCCCACGTTTACGACCGTCATTGCGGCCACAACATTTTTGATACTTGCGATCCTGCCCGCGGTGCGAAAGGCTTTATACGATGTGAAGAGCTCGTCGTTGCTTCTCTTCGGTGAGAGAAGAACGCCGGCCGAATCGTAACTTGGGCTCTGAGACAACATGGGTGCGAACATAAAAAAACTCGTTCCGCGGTCGATCAAACGGCCTGTCAAAGAGATGCTGCTGCGGCGCCAGCTTCGTCATGCCATTAAGACGATTGGCAGACTTCCGGTGGGTGAGGGTCCGAATCGCCGACAACTAACAGAGCTGATCACGGGCTGGAGTAATGAAGGATTTGTGGCAAACCTGGAATATCTTGAAGCCGTTGCTGACCATTCGTTGAAGAGTAAAGGTCCGGTGCTGGAATGCGGTAGTGGTGTGACTACGATTCTGATGGGAATCTTGTGCGGCAAACGCAACATTGACGTGTGGTCACTCGAGCATTATGACGAGTGGCGACAGCGTGTCTCAGGCGTCCTCTCAGACAATAAGATTGCGGGTGTGCACGTTTGTTCGGCGCCGTTGGTAGAGTACGGCGAATTCGTCTGGTACGATCCTCCGATGGCGCAAATGCCTGAAGCGTTCTCCCTCGTGATTTGCGATGGGCCTCCGGGCTCGACAAAGGGCGGCCGTTACGGACTGCTGCCGGTGCTCGGCGATCGTTTGCCGGCTGGTGCGATGATTTTACTTGACGATGCCGGACGTCCCGGCGAGGCGGAGTTGATTAAGCGCTGGGAAAACGAAGCTCGATTCGAAACTGAAATTCGAGGCAGTCAAGAGCATAGGTTCGCCATGATGCGGCGGTTAAGTTGAGCTGATTACATGTGTGACATAGCCCTGCAGCGCGCCATCGCATAGCCTTTGTGAAATGGAAAGCACAACAGCTTTAACATCTCTACCAGTGCCGAACGATGGAGCCGAACATCTCAAAACCGATGATCTGATGGCCGATCTCACCGGGCGCACAGCGCGTGGCGGTACCATCATGATCAGCTCACAGGGTTTCAAGTTTTTTTTCAACATGGCGTCCGCAGTCGTCCTGGCGCGACTACTTACTCCACAAGACTATGGCCTGATAGCGATGGTGGCCGTGGTGACAAACTTCTCTTATCCATTTAGAAATCTTGGATTGTCGGCGGCAACTATACAGAAGCCCACAATCGATAATCGACAAGTTAGCACTCTATTCTGGGTCAACGTGGGGCTAAGCGTCGCAATCATGTTGCTGACGATGGGTTTAGCCCCGGTTGTGGCCTGGTTCTATGGAGAGCCTCGCTTGATCTTAATCACCATGGCAATTGCTGTGGGTTTTATTTTTAGTGGACTCGCTATTCAGCATGAGGCGCTGCTCAAAAGGCAGATGCGTTTCTTTGGTTTGGCTGCCAGTGAACTCGCATCAATGTTTGCCGGAACCATTGCCGCAATTGCTTTGGCGTTGTGGGGAGCGGGAGTCTGGGCGCTGGTGGGCGCCAACTTAGTAACTGCCTTCGCTTTTATGAGCGGCGTTTGGATAGCGTGCCGTTGGCGCCCAGGTTTTCCGGTTCGTAACTCCGGCGTTGGTTCCATGTTGAAGTTTGGTAGAAATCTCACTGGTAATAACATCCTCAATTACATCGCCCGTAACATCGACAATTTGCTCATCGGTCGGGTTTGGGGACCAAGACAACTCGGTCTCTACGTAAGAGCCTATCAACTATTGCTACTGCCTTTGGATCAGATATGTTCGCCAATCGACGGAGTCGCGATTACTGCTTTGAGTCGGCTGATAAATGATCCGGAACGTTACCGAAGTGCATATCTGCGCATGTTAGAGAAGCTCGCGATGGTGACAATGCCCATAATGGCTTTGATGATCGGCACATCGGATTGGCTTGTGCCGGTGATGTTAGGCCCGCAATGGGTTGAGACAAGCAGGATTTTTGCAGTAATGGGAATTCTCGGCTTGGTTGAGCCAATTTCTAATACGATGGGATGGCTACTCATCTCACAAGGGCGCACACATCATGTATTTCAATGGGGAGTAATCGATGCCGTTTTATCAATCGCCTCTATTTTAGTTGGGTTACCCTGGGGCGCGATCGGAGTGGCGACATCCTATGCGGTCATGGGAATCTGCATCCGTAAGCCATTGCAGTTTTGGTTCGTTACGCGTATCGGTCCCGTTCGCATGAAGGAGTTCTATCAAACGATCATGGCTTCTATTGTAGCCGCGATAAGTGTTCTGGGAGCACTTCAAATCTTTCGCGCGAATGTAGAATTGTCTAAGCCTTTTTGGGGTCTTGTAATCGCCACCGCAATCGCTGCCGTCATCTCGATCTTGTCTTTTTCAATCCTGCCGAGCGGAAGACGAGCGCTCGTAGATGTCAGAAACCTGGTAACGATTTTGGTCAAACGGTAACCGAGGGTGTTCTTGAAACGACATGGCTACACCATTCTTCGTGGTAAGAAAAGTAAATGGCGAATATCAAACTCAAGGAGTAGCAAAATGTTCTCTGGGACACCGCATTCCGGCGCACAATAGTGATAAGACAGACGGGATCTTTGCTGAATGGATTTGGGATGGAAGCAAATTAATCATTACCAACGATCGTTACGGTTTTTTCGCGCTCTACTACTTCGTTACTGACGACGGCATCGCAATCTCTCCATCTTTAACCCAGCTTGTTGGGCTCGGAGCGCCGACAGCCTTTGATGATGCTGCGCTCGCAGTTTTCCTGCGGCTCGGTTTTTTTCTTAGTGAAGATACGCCTTTCAAGGCGATCAGGCTCATCCCGCCTGATACTTCGTTTTGCTGGAGCGACGGTAAGCTCAGCGTCACCGGGCGTTTTACTCTCAGTAAGTTGCAGAACCTGAAGCGTGACGAGGTGATTGATACTTACATCTCGCTCTTCAGGAGTGCCATCGAGCGCAGATTACAGAATTGCGGAAAAACTGCTGCGCCATTAAGTGGCGGACGTGATTCCCGCCATATCCTTTTGGAACTCTGCCGGGCTGGACACCCACCCGACATAACGGCGACTTTGCGTCATCTACCACCACGAAGTAACGGCGACGCGGAGTCGGCAGCAGAGCTGACCTCCGCTTTGAAGATTCCGCACACTATCGTCGATCAGCCCCAATCGAGGTTATTGCCCGAGCTGAGAAAGAACGTCGACACAAATTTTTCAACGTTCGAACATGGTTGGCTGATGCCAATGGCTGACTATCTTAATGGGCGGGTTCAGTCTGTTTATGACGGAGTAGGTGGTGATGTACTCTCGGCGGGACTTTTCTTAACCGAGGAATTGATAAATCTCTACGAAGCGGGGAATCTTCCCGGACTGGCTGACAAACTCTTAACAGGTGATAACCGTGAGCGTGCTTTGCAAACGTTGCTAATCGCCAAAAGGTACAAGGCGCTCAGTTATGAACTGGCGCGCAGTCACCTGCTCAAAGAGCTTGAAAGACATACGGAGCAAGTAAATCCAACGACTTCCTTTTTCTTCTGGAATCGCACTCGTCGAGTGGCGAACCTCAATAACGGGCTGTTTCACTCGGTGCCAAACGTCTACACTCCATACATTGATCATGAGGTCTTTGACTTCATGACTTCGCAACCTACCCGTATGTACCTGGATTATCAGTTGCACACTGATGCGATCGGGCGAGCGCATCCTCAATTTGCTCATGTACCTTATGAAAGAAAGGACTACTCTCGGATTAGTCGCAGCCATTTCCGTAGGTTTACACTTGAGGTTAGCAGGTATCATTTGACACAGCGCTCGCGTTCATTGCGCGACAGTTTCCTGTTATCGCGTTTGCTTGCGAATCTGGCTTTCGGGCATGGGGGTATTGCCTGGTTGTCGTCGCTAACTATTTATTTTACGCAGTTGGACGCTTTGGCGAATGGCGGAAAACCTTCAATCGGGTATTGAGGCAAGCCAAAAATGATTGATCGTCTTAAGAGAGTTTTCTAACTAGTTCATATGTGTGGCATAGCAGGATTTGTAGACCTCTGGGACTCGCGTGAGGCGCGGGACAAACAGGAGCGTGCGGCGATACTCGATCGTATGTGTCGCATCATCCAGCATCGCGGTCCGGACGATCAGGGGGTGACGGTTCAACCGGGCGTGGCGCTCGGGATGCGCCGCCTCGCCATCATCGATCTCGTCAGCGGCAACCAGCCGATGTCTGGTGAAGACGGCTCAGTCACGATTGTCTTCAACGGTGAGATCTACAACTTCCAGGAAATCAAACCAAAACTCGAAGCGCGCGGCCACGTCTTCCAAACACACTCCGATACGGAAGCCATCGTTCATGCTTACGAAGAGTTTGGCCCAGACTGTCTGAAAGATCTCCGCGGCATGTTTGCCTTTGCGATCTGGGACGACAAAGCCCGCACACTCTTCGTCGCGCGCGATCGCGCCGGAAAGAAACCGCTCTATTACACGACCACCGCAAACGGAACATTCGTTTTCGGCTCGGAGCTGAAAGCGCTGCTCGAACATCCAGATGTCCGGCGCGAGCTCAATCCGGAAGGGCTCGATGCCTACTTTACGTTGGGCTACGTCCCGGATCCGCTGAGTATCTTTCGTCACATTCACAAGCTGCCGCCGGGATGCTACCTGACTCTTCGAAACGGCGAAGTCTCAGTGAAGCAGTACTGGGATTTCGAGCTCGAGCCTGCCGAATCGACGAGAGAAGAGGACTATCTCGACGAGTTACGTTTGCTACTGGATGAATCGGTTCGCTTGCGACTGATCTCCGATGTGCCGCTCGGCGCGTTTCTCTCCGGTGGAATCGATTCGAGCACAGTCGTGGCGCTAATGGCTCGTCACATGGGCCAACCAGTGAAGACATTCTCGATCGGTTTTCACGAAGACAGCTACAACGAGCTTAAGTTTGCGCGCGTGACGGCCCAGAAGTACGGCACGGACCATCACGAGTTTTTTGTCACACCGGATATCTGCGAAGTAGTCGACGATCTCGCCTGGCATTTTGACGAGCCGTTTGCCGACTCATCCGCCATTCCCACCTACATGGTGTCGAAACTCGCGCGCGATCACGTCACGGTCGTGTTGTCCGGCGATGGTGGTGACGAATTGTTTGCCGGCTACACGCGTTATGTAGTCGATCGAAAACGCGGTGGCTTTGAGCGTTTACCGAAGCCTTTGCGCGAAGGAGTGATGCGGCCTTTGAGCGAGCGACTGCCGCACGCTGCCTGGGGACGCAATTACCTGCACAACGTTTCTCTCGATCCGATCTCGCGATATCTCGACAGTGTTTCTGTTTTTACGAACCTGAATCGGAGATCGCTTTACACGTCTGACTTTTCACGACAGCTTGGACCAGGCGGTTACGTCGCCAGTCTCTTTAATAAATTGGTCGAGAACGTCAAAAGCGATGAGCCGCTCGATCGTCTGCTTTATCTCGACAGTAAAACCTATCTGCCCGGTGACATACTCACGAAAGTGGATCGCATGAGTATGGCTGTATCGCTCGAGGCACGCGCGCCGCTGCTCGATCACAAGTTGATCGAATTTGTCACCCGCGTTCCCGCGGCCTTGAAGCTGGCCGGGCTCGAGACCAAGCATCTGCTCAAGCGAGCTGTGAGAGACCTGGTTCCGGCGGAGATTCTCAACCGGCCGAAGCAGGGATTTGGTGTGCCGATTCAGGAATGGATCAATCAACAATTGCGATCGCGCATTCGTGATACGCTGAGCGATGCGCGGACGAAGCAGCGAGGCTACATTGATTCGCATTACGTCGGCGTGTTGCTGGATGAGCACGAGCGCGGCCGTCGCGATCATTCAATGAGTTTGTGGGCTTTGGTGATGCTCGAGCTTTGGCACCGGCAGTTTTTGGATGGTCCAACACCCGGCCGCAAAGAGTCGCGCGAAGCACAGTTGGTAAGCTGAGCCTCTGCGTAACCTCTGCGTGCTCTGCGCCTCGGCGGTTTACATGTTTCTTTACCGCAGAGACGCAGAGAACGCAGAGGTTACGCAGAGAAGAGCCCGTACAAAGTGAAGCCTGCCGTTCTTCAATTAATCGACAGCTTTAACCAGGGCGGATCCGAGCGTCAGGCTTTGCAACTCACCCGGCTGCTCGTTGAGAGCGGACGCTTCAAAGTTCATCTAGCGTCTCTCAGTCCGGAAGGCATCCTGCGCGATAGTATCAGCGACCTCGACCTCGGCGAGATTCCTTCCTTTCCTTTGAACAGCTTCACCGATCAAAACGCTGTCAAACAACTCAGACGTTTTGTGCGCTGGTTGAAGTCGTCTCGCATCGATATTCTTCACACACATGACTTCTATACAAATGTTTTTGGCATGGCCGGCGGAGGGCTCGCGCGTTTGCCGGTGCGCGTTGCGTCGATGAGAGAGACGGCGGGCATGCGTAGCGCGGCGCAGAAGCAGGTGCAGCGGATCGCGTACTCGATGGCGCATCATGTCGTTGCCAATTCGAATGCGGTGCGTGAGAAGCTCGTCAACGACGGTGTGGCGCCTGAAAAGGTGTCGGTCATCTACAATGGTTTGGATGTTCGGCGACTAGCGACGACGTTATCTCGCGCGGAATCGCTTTCACTGCTCGGGTTGCCGCCAGAGATTGAAGCGCGGAGATTCATAGCAATCCTCGCGAACATGCGGCACGAAGTTAAGGACTATCCGATGTTTCTGCGGTCGGCGCGAAAGGTGAAAGAGGCGGTTCCTGATGCAGGGTTCTTGCTGGCAGGTGAGGGTGAGTTGAGCGATTCGTTGCGGGGTTTGGCCGTAGAGCTGGGTATAGACGACTCGGCGTTTTTTCTAGGGCGTTGTGAAAGGGTGGCGGAGTTGCTGGCTGTTTCGGAAATTTGTGTGTTGAGCTCGAAAGCGGAGGGGTTTTCAAACTCTATTCTTGAGTATATGGCTGCCGGGCGGCCGGTGGTGGTTACATCAGTCGGTGGTGCGGGAGAGGTCGTGACTGAGGGAGAAACTGGTTACCTCGTGCCTTCGGGTGACGATGCAATGATGGCCGACCGACTCATCGCGCTGCTCCGGGACCCGGAACGCGCCCGAGCGATGGGTGCAAAAGGCAAGCAAGTCGTCGAATCGAAATTCTCGTGCGAAGCGCAACTGGCGCGCACCGAGAGCCTCTATGATCGATTGCTGGAACAGTAAATCGCCGGTGCGTGTGCTCATCGTTGCTCCGTCGTTCGGCATACTCGGCGGGCAATCGGTGCAGGCGGCGCGACTGCTTGTGCGTCTCAGGCAGGAGCCCTCATTGCAGGTTGGATTTCTGCCGATCAATCCGCGTCTTCCCGGTGGACTGCATCATCTGCAAAGAATCAAGTACGTCCGCACTATCGTTACGTCGATGGCTTACGTGCTGAGTCTGCTCGCTCGGGTTTACAAATACGATGTCATTCACGTTTTTTCCGCTTCGTATTTCTCGTTCGTCCTGGCGCCGACGCCCGCCATCCTGATCGGCAAGCTCTATCGCCGCAAGGTACTGCTCAACTATCACAGCGGCGAGGCGGAAGATCACCTGCAACGCTGGCAACGCACTGCCATCCCCACGATTCGTCTCGTTGATTCAGTAGTTGTTCCCTCGGAATACCTCGTTCGCGTCTTTGCTTCATTTGGACTGAAAGCAACCGCGATTTACAACCTGATCGACACGAGCACATTTCGCTTTCGCGAGCGCTCGCCATTGCGCCCGGTATTTTTGTCGAACCGAAACCTGGAGAGCCATTACGGCGTCGACCGCGTGCTGCGCGCGTTTGCGATCATTCAGCAAAGCATTCCGCAAGCGAGTTTGACTGTCGCCGGTGACGGCAGCCAGCGCCAACCCTTGAAAGCCCTGGCCCACGATCTCAACTTACAAAACACTTCCTTCGTCGGCCAGATCGCTCCCGCAAACTTCGCTGAGGTTTACGACGCCGCAGACATCTTCCTGAACGGCTCCGAGATCGACAATCAACCACTCTCAATCCTCGAAGCGTTTTCATGTGGTTTGCCGGTGGTGACGACTGACGCTGGCGGGATTCCGGATATCGTGCAGGATAGAAGGACTGGAATGGTGGTATCGCGTGGCGATCACGTCGAGATCGCGAATCGAGCGATCGCGCTGCTGGAAGATCCCGTACTCGCAAAACAGATCATCGACCAGGCGCGACAGGAGTGTTTGAAATACAGTTGGGAAGCAGTGAGAGACGCATGGATGAGCGCCTATCATGGCCTGGCGAACCAGGATGAGCAACACACGCGGAGCGAAAGAGCACTCGCCGACCAACGATGAATCTGGGATGAAAAGCAAGCTGCACAAGCTGAGACAGGTTGGCTTCGACGAGCTTCGCGTCCGCGGCTCGCAGGCTTTCGCTGCGTTTGCTGAACGACAAAACTGGTCCAACCGCTCGAAACTGATTTCCGATGATGCATTGCTGCGCTTGCTTGACGGTGAATTGAAATCAACTTCGGATCTACTCATTCACTTTCGCGAAAGAACGAGTCCGAAGTTTTTTGCGTCGTTCACTGATCCGCAAGCCACGATCAACGAGCTCAGACGTCGCTGGCCTGGTGCTGAAAACCAGATTGTGAAACGTGCAGACCGCATCGTGGCAGGCTATTTCGATCTGCTCGGCTTTCGCAATCTCAGCTTCGGAAACCCGATTGACTGGCACCTGGAACCCGTCGCGGGCAAGCGTGCGCCCCTCGTCCATTGGAGCCGTTTGAACTACCTGAATGCCGATCTTTTTGGTGACAAGAAAATCACCTGGGAGTTAAACCGGCACCAGTATTTCATCACGCTCGGCCAGGCTTACTGGCTGACAGGCGACGAGCGCTATGCGCGAACTTTTATAGAACACGTTAACTCGTGGATGGACCAGAACCCGCCTAAGCTCGGCGTGAACTGGGCCAGCAGTTTGGAGATCGCGTTTCGCTCGATCGCGTGGATCTGGGCGCTCCATTTCTTCAAAGATGCTCTCACACCTGAGACGTTTTCAAAGTTGTGCAAGTTTCTGTATCTGAACGCGCGACACCTCGAAACATTTCTTTCCACTTACTTCAGTCCGAACACGCACCTGACCGGCGAGGCGCTCGGGCTCTACTATCTTGGCGCACTCATGCCTGAGTTCAAAGAGTCTGCCAGGTGGCGGAACAAGGGTCTCGAAATCCTGTTCGCGCAGTTGCCACGACACGTGCAACCAGACGGCGTCTATTTTGAGCAGTCGAGTTACTACCACCGCTACACGACCGACTTTTACCTGCACCTTCGCGTGCTCCTTTCTAACGCGGACATAGCCGTTCCTCCTGTGCTCGACGAAAAGCTCCGTTTACTTTTGGACCATCTGATGTACATCACGCGACCGGATGGCACGACGCCGCTCTTTGGAGACGACGACGGCGGGCGGCTGCTGAGTTTCTACGCTGCACCGGCCAACGACTTTCGCGCCACGCTGGCCACCGGCGCGGCGCTTTTTGAGCGCGCTGATTACAAATTCGTTGCCGGCGACGCTGTTGAAGATGCGCTCTGGTTACTTGGACCAGCCAAAAAAGAACAAGCCCCTCTTCCTGACTTGTTCTCTTTCGATCAGATCGTTGCAACCGAACCAGAAAAACAATCAGTCGCATTCCCGGAGGGCGGTTATTACGTCATGCGCGATGGCTGGACGGCTGACTCGAATTACCTTCTGTTTGATTGCGGACCTCATGGCACAGACAACTGCGGCCACGCACACGCAGACGCGCTCTCGTTTGAGTTGGCCGTGAACGGAAAAACTGTCCTGATCGATCCGGGAACTTACACGTACACCGGATCGAAAGAGATGCGCGACTGGTTTCGCAGCTCTGCCGCGCACAACACGCTCACTGTTGATAATCAGTCGTCATCACTATCCGACGGTCCGTTCTCCTGGAAAACGATTGCGCATTCTGAGTGCTCATCTTGGATAACAGAGGAGAGATTTGACTACGTAGTTGGATCGCACGACGGGTTTATGCGTCTCGCCGAACCCGCCAAACACACGCGCTCGATACTCTTCATCAAGAACGGGTACTGGGTCGTCCGTGATGTCGTCGAAACATCCGGCGCCCATGATCTACAAGCGCGATTCCAACTCGCTCCGCACTTGATGCCGTTGCCTCCCCAGGACAACACGGTGCGCGTAGTCGGTGAAAATGGGGATGCGCTGGTCTTAAAAATCAGCGCTTTTGCTAAGAATATCGAGTGGGGAAAGGAAAATGCGTCTGTTTCGGAGTGTTACGGAGAGAAGAAGGAGGCGTTTGCCCTCTCGATCAGCGTTCTGGCCAAGGGTTCGGAAGAGCTAGTAGTATTTCTTTTGCCTGACGCGGGCGCGGTCGTAAGAGAGATCGAGACGCAGACCGGGCGCGCTTTTGAAATCGAGATTGCCGGACGCCGGGACGTTTTGAAGTTCGACGGAATGAATCAGCCACAGTATGTGCGGTATTAACGGAATAGCTTTGTCATCTCGCTCGGGACGCTCCGTGGACCAAAGTGTCCTTGAGCGCATGCGCGACGTGATCACGCATCGCGGACCTGACGAAGCGGGAATCTTCGTTGACGCCAATATCGGTCTCGGCCATCGCCGCTTGAGCATCGTCGACGTGGCCTCAGGTCATCAGCCGATGACCAACGAAGACGGATCGCTTCAGATCATTTACAACGGCGAGGTTTACAATCACGCCGAATATCGCGACGAGCTGGAAGCACGTGGTCACGTCTATCGCACCCACTGCGACACGGAAACGATTCTCCATCTTTACGAAGAGCACGGTGACGCGTGTGTCAATTACCTGCGCGGCATGTTTGCCTTTGCCATCTGGGACGGTAAGAAAAAAGAGCTCTTCATCGCGCGCGATCGACTCGGCGTTAAGCCGCTCTATTACTTTCATGCTGACAATGGTTCGCTCTACTTCGGATCGGAAATCAAAACGATCTTCCAGGCGAGCGATTTAAAACCCGAGATCAACTTCCACGCGCTGCCGGATTACCTCGCCAATCACGCGACCTCAGGCGAAGAAACTCTCTATAAAGGCGTCAAGCGTCTATTACCTGGTCACACGCTTGTCTGGCGCGACGGCAAGATCGAGATCAAAAAATACTGGGACGTGAGTTTCGCAAAGACTGCAAACCAGACGCGCAGTGACAAAGACTTCATCGCCGAATGGTACGAGCTGTTTCGTACTTCGGTGCGGCTGCGTTTGATGGCTGATGTTCCCCTCGGAATGTTTCTGTCAGGCGGGATCGACTCGTCAGCGATCGCGGCAGTGATGAGCGGCATGGTTGACGAGCCGATCAAGACTTTCTCGGTCGCCTTTGCCGAACGAGAAGCAAACGAGCTCGCGTATGCGCGAATCGTTGCCGAAGCTTATAAGACAAACCATCACGAAGTAGTCGTCAGTCCCGAAGAGTTTTTCAATGCGTTGCCGAGGCTGGTTTGGCACGAGGACGAGCCGCTGGCCCATCCGTCGAGTGTGGCGTTGTATTTCGTTTCTCTGCTGGCGTCGCAGCACGTGAAAGTCGTGTTGACGGGTGAGGGAAGCGACGAGCTGCTGGCGGGTTATGGACGTTATCGCAAGACGATTCTGAATCTCTCGCTCGGCAAGCGTTACTGGAGTTTGACGCCGGATGTGGTTCGCGGCGCGGTGAGTAGCGGGATCAAAGGATTGCCGACGTCGCGAATGAGACAGAAGTTGCTGCGCAGTTTTCTCGGGGTGTCGCCTGATATTGAAAGTATTTATTTCGATAACTTCGCGGTGTTTCCACTCGCGATGCAGGCCGATTTGCTTTCGAATTCGGCTGTGGAGCAGATCGGCCGGATCGATCCGTACGCCGGCGTTCGCACTGCGCTCGCGGAAACTGATGCTGAGTCGTTGCTCGATCGCTTGCTCTATACAGACATCAAGACTTACCTGCACGAGCTATTGATGAAGCAGGACCAGATGAGCATGGCGACTTCAGTGGAGAGTCGTGTTCCGTTTCTGGACCATAAGCTGGTCGAGTTTACTTGCAGTCTGCCGGAGCGATTGAAGCTGCGTGGCGGTACGACGAAATACATTTTGCGCGAGAGCATGAAGGGTGTTTTGCCGGAAGCGATCTTGTCTCGATCGAAAATGGGATTTCCGGTGCCGATCGCCGCGTGGTTCCGGGGTGCTTATCGATCGGTGATTGATGAGTATGTGCTGAGCGAGCGTGCGATGAGCCGTGGGTTATTCAATCGCGACTTTGTGCGCGAGCTGGTGAATCGACATCAATCCGGTGCTGAAAATCACGACGAGCGACTATGGGCCCTCGTCAATTTCGAGATCTGGCAGCGGCAGTTTTTTGACGGCGAAGCGGCGCCGGAAACTTTACCCCTACAGGAAGAAACAATCTCTGCGTAGCCTCTGCGTTCTCTGCGCCTCTGCGGTGAACGACTCGATTAAAGTGCGGATTCTTTGGCTAAAAACTGAGCTGCTTCATCCGGTTGATAAGGGCGGGAAGATTCGCACTTACAACATGCTGAAAGAACTGAAGCGCGACCACTTCATCTCGTACATGTCTCTCGACGACGGTTCGGCGGATAGCGCTGCGCGCGAGCAGGCTTCCGAATATTGCCACGAGCTGATTTGCGTGCCCTACGTGCAGCTGGCGAAGTTTTCGAGCGGGTTCTATGCTGAGCTGCTTCTCAACCTCGCGTCCAGCTTTCCTTACGCGATCAAGAAATACGAATCCGCTTCGATGCGCAAGCAGATTAGCGAACGTGTGAACAGCGGAACGTTCGACGTCGTCATCTGCGACTTCCTCGCACCGGCGATCAACGTCCCACGCGAGCTGTCGTGCCCCACGATCCTCTTCCAACACAATGTCGAGGCGATGATCTGGAAGCGACACTGCGAAGTACAAAACAATCAACTCAAGAAGATTTACCTGCGGCAACAATGGCGCAAGATGGAGCGCTTCGAAAGAGAGACGTGCCGTCGCTTTGATACCGTGATCGCAGTCTCAAAAGACGACTGCGAGCAAATGCGAAACGAGTATGCGGTCGATAACGTCTTTGAAGTGCCGACAGGTGTAGATACAGATTTCTTCACGCCGTCCGGCAAAGAGATAGTCGATCCGCGGAACGTCGTGTTCACCGGATCAATGGACTGGTTACCAAACGAAGATGCGGTTCGTTACTACACGGATCAGATCCTGCCGCTGATCAGGAGATCACTTCCAGACGTGACGCTGACCGTCGTCGGTCGCAATCCTTATCCGGGCCTGCTCGAGCTTAGCCAGAAAGATCCGGCAATTGTGGTAACCGGCCGCGTCGAAGATGTTAGACCATACATGGAGCGGGCCGCGGCGTATGTCGTACCGCTTCGTATCGGTGGCGGCACGAGATTGAAGATTTACGAAGCCATGGCAATGGAGAAAGCGATTGTCTCCACGACCGTAGGCGCTGAAGGTCTACCGGTGACCGACGGAAAAGAGCTCTTTATCGCCGACACGCCCGAGCAGTTTGCGGCTGCGGTGGTGAATCTACTGACCAAGCCAGCACAGGCAAACGAGGTGGGCCAACAGGCGCGACAAACAGTAGTCGAGAAGTTTGGCTGGAGTGGCGTGGCTAAATCCTTCGCCGAAATTTGTGAGACGACGATTCGCGATCATCGTCGTTCGCGAGTAGCAACCAGTGTTGATGTTAGAAGCCAACAACAATCAGCCGTTTGAGCAGCCGATGCCGATACGAGCAGTAGACGCCTACGATAGCGTGTCAGTCATCATCCCCTGCTACAACGAAGAGCGATTTATCGGCAAGGCGCTCGAACAGCTCGCAGACCAGTTTGAGTCGGATCGATATGAGCTCGTGATTGTTGACGGTTCGTCGGAAGATCGCAGTCGCGAAGTGGTTGACGAATTCTGCAAACGTAGGCCCGATGTGACTGTGTTGCTCGTCGATAATCCTGCCCGCAACATTCCGACCGCACTCAATCTCGGCATCGCAGCCGCTAGCGGAAACATAATCGCGCGGATGGACGCCCACGCCGTTCCATCAGACGGGTACATCCGCCGCTGCGTCGAAGTGTTGAAAACGGGCGACGCCGGAGCGGTGGGAATGCCGTGTCTCGTGAGACCAGGCGCGGGCACATTGATCGCACAGGGAATCGCCGCAGCCGTTTCGCATCCTTTCGGAATCGGCGACGCGAAATACCGTCTCGGCGCGAGTGGCCCACAGCAGGAACCAGTCGATACAGTCGCTTTTGCGTGCTTTCGAAAGTCACTGTGGAAAGAGCTCGGTGGCTACAACGAATCGCTGCACACAAACGAGGATTACGATTTCAACTATCGGGTGCGACGCTCCGGACGGCAGGTAATTCTGGATCGCGGCGGCCATTGCGACTATTTTGCACGTTCGACGCTGAAAAGCCTCGCCGCGCAGTACGTGCGATACGGCGGTTGGAAAGCTGAGATGATTCGACTCCACCCGCGCTCGACAAAGCTTCGCCACCTCGTAGCGCCGCTTTTTGTAGCCTCGATTGTGGCTCTCAGCGTTGCCGGGATTTTTTGGAAGCCCGCGTGGTGGCTACTGCTACTCGAGCTCGTGACGTATCTTGGTTGCGCGTTGCTCGCCGGCTGGCAAGCGGCAAGACGCGCCGGCGCAGGCTTGCAAATGGCTTTAGTGATGCCTTTAATCTTCGCGACGATACATTTGTCGTGGGGTTCGAGTTTTTTAGTTCGATTAATAAGACCAGCAGGAAAATAATTCGTGAAACTCAGTATTTTTGGTCTTGGCTATGTCGGTTGCGTCTCCGCAGCGTGCTTCGCGAAAGAGGGACACACGGTTACCGGCGTGGATGTGAACGCGAACAAAGCCGAGATGATCAACGCGGGCAACAGTCCGATCATCGAAGCGGGCATTGGACCATTGCTTGATGAAGTCGTGAAAGCAAATCGCTTGTCAGCCACGACTGATTCAGCGGCGGCAGTTCACAACACGGACGTTTCGCTCATTTGCGTCGGCACTCCGAGCAATACAAACGGTAGTTTGGACCTGCGCTACGTGACGCGCGTTTGTGAGGAGATCGGCGCCGCGTTGAAAGACAAGACTGAGCGTCACGTTGTTGTCATTCGCAGCACGATGCTGCCGGGAACAATCGAGAGCGTTGTGATTCCGACACTCGAAGAACATTCGACCAAACGTGTCGGAAAAGATTTCGGCGTTTGCATCAATCCCGAGTTTCTGCGCGAAGGTTCTTCGTTGAAAGATTTCTACGCGCCGCCGTTCACCCTGATCGGCGCAGATGATCCGGAGACAACCGCGACAGTGCGCGAGTTGTATAGCCGTATCGACGCGCCCGTGATCGCAACGTCCGTGAAGACTGCGGAGATGGTCAAGTACGTCTGCAATTGTTTTCACGCGCTGAAGGTCAGCTTCGCGAATGAGATTGGAAATATCTGCAAGGCGGTGGGCGTCGACAGCCATGAAGTCATGGATATTTTTTGCCAGGACACGAAACTGAACCTGTCGCCTTACTACCTGAAGCCGGGTTTTGCATTTGGCGGCTCGTGCTTGCCGAAAGACTTGCGCGCGATGAATTACAAGGCGAAGCAGGTTGATGTGGAAGTGCCGGTTTTATCTTCCATCCTGCCGAGCAACAAACGACAGATCGAACACGCCATCGACATGGTGTTGGCTACAGGCCGGAAGCGAGTTGGTGTAGTTGGTTTCAGCTTCAAAGCCGGTACGGATGACCTCCGCGAGTCGCCTATCGTCACGCTGATCGAGACGCTTCTCGGAAAAGGTATTCAGCTTGTCGTATATGATAAAGAGGTTTCGCTGGCTCGTTTGTTTGGGGCGAACAAGGAATACATCGAGCGTCAGATTCCTCATATCGCTCAGTTGATGCGTTCGAGCATTGATGAGGTACTGGAGTTTGCCGAGGTGCTGGTAATCGGCAACAACGCTGAAGAGTTCCGCCAGATCGAACACAAGCAGCGTGAAGGACAAGTCGTCATCGATCTGGTGAGGCTTTTCAACAAGACGTCTGACGAGACGTATCAGGGCATTTGCTGGTGAATCAACCGTTAGTAAGCGTCATCATTCCGGCTTACAAAGTAGCGCCATTTTTGGCGGAGACTCTGGAATCTGTTTTTGCGCAAACTTTTTCCGATTTCGAAGTGATACTTGTCAACGACGGCTCGCCCGATACGGACGAGATGGAGAAGGTAATAGAGCCATACCGAGACAGAATTGTGTATCTTCGGCAGGAGAATCGCGGCGCGGGCGCGGCGCGCAATACGGGCCTGCGCTCGGCGCGCGGTCGCTACGTTGCTTTCCTCGACGGAGACGATATTTGGTTGCCGAGTTTTCTTTCGGAGATGGTTAGTTTCATCGAGGGGTACGATCTCGTTTACGCCAACGCTCTTCTATTTGGTGCGTCGCAGGTGGCTGGACTTACCTACATGGATACGAATCCATCGAGCGGAGAGGTAACGGCCGAGAGCCTGCTGGCCGAACGCTGCAATATCATCACGTCAGGCGTGTTGGCCCGGAGAGAACCGATCATCGAGCTCGGCATGTTTGACGAGACGCTTCGTAATTCCCAGGATTTTGATATGTGGGTGCGAGTGGCGAAGCGACCCGGCGCTCGGCTGGCTTTTCTTCCCACAGTACTATTGAAGCAGCGACACCGGCCGGGCAGTCTGGCGTCTGACTCGATCAAATCGGTCGAAGGCGAGCTGAAGGTTATGGCAAAGGTCGCGTTAAGAGACGATCTGACCGAAGCGGAACGCGCCGCGATGGAGCGGACGGTTGCATTTCGCACTGCGAGTCTTGAAGTTGATCGAGGGAAGCTGAAGTTACGTGAAGGCGACTTTGCTGCAGCCAGACGTTCGTTTGAACAAGCTTACGAGCAGCAGCGTAGCGCCAAACACCGGCTGGTCCTGCTGTGGTTGCGCCTTTCGCCGCGCACACTGCGACGTTTTTATCGCACTGCGCGACCGGGCGAGAACGGGCCAAGGCTTAAGTGACTCTGCGTGACCTCTGCGTCCTCTGCGCCTCTGCGGTTTACATGTTTTTTTACCGCAGAGACGCAGAGGACGCAGAGACTACGCAGAGAAAGGAAAGTAGCCGCTATTAGGTATTTAGGAGAGTCAGATGATCGATCGGCTTGCCATTACAGAGACTGCGATGGATATGAAGCTTGGCGGGCGGCTTAGCTCTGCCAAGCCCAGAATCGCCATCCTGATTCCCTGCTACAACGAAGAACTCACGATCGCCGAAGTCGTCTCGCAGTTTCGCGCGGAATTACCGGACGCCGACATCTACGTCTTCGACAACAACTCAACCGATCGCACGGTGGAAGAAGCACGCGCGGCCGGGGCACTGATCTTTCACGAGAAACGGCAAGGCAAGGGTTATGTCGTGCAGTCAATGTTTCGTAAGGTAAGCGCTGACGTCTACGTGATGGTCGATGGTGACGGCACTTATCCAGCACCGGAAGTGCATCGTTTGATCGAACCGGTCCTGAATGACGAAGCGGATATCGTAGTCGGTTCACGACTTCACCGCGACGCCACCAGTCAATTCAAAACTCCCAATCGTCTCGGCAATCGCTTCTTTTTGTACGTTCTGAATTACACCCTCGGCGCCAGTATTACCGACATGCTTTCCGGTTACCGCGCGTTCAATCGGGGATTCGTAAAAGGCGTACCGTTGTTCGGCGGCGGCTTCGAAACCGAGACCGAGTTGACGATCAAAGCCTTGAATCGCGGCTTTCGCATAGTTGAAGTCCCGGTCAACTTAACGTCGCGTCCCGAAGGAAGCTTTTCTAAGATTAGGATATTTCGCGACGGTTTCCTGATTCTGAACACGCTTTTATCGCTTTTTCGCGATTACAAACCGTTGACGTTTTTCGGCAGTCTCGGTTTGTTCATCATCGCGCTCGGTTTTATACCCGGCATCCTCGTCATCTATGAATTTATCGAGACCGGCCTCGTGCCGCGCTTGCCGTCGGCGGTACTCGCCGTGGCGTTGATTCTCTGCGGTCTGCTTTCAATCACTGTAGGTCTGATCCTTCACACGATCGTGAGAAGATCACAGGAACTGGACCACCAGCTTCGCATTTTGACGGACGACCTGCGCATGCAACTTCAGGCCGTGATGAATCGCGACCTCGGATCCGACGATCGGTAGATGCTCCGATCTCTCCTACGCAAAGAAACATACGGCGCCTGGCATTGCTTGCCGGTCCTTGCCGTTTTTGTTTTAGCCACACTAATTACCGACGCACATTACCAGGGCGACACGGCTGACTACGTTGATTCGATAGTAGCGCATGCCGCCGGGCACGATTATTGGTTCTGGGAGTTTGGACACGTTCTCTGGCGCCCGTTTGGCTGGCTCGTGATGGCCGTGTTTCGGCCGTTGCTGAATCCGCTTGTCGGTACTGACGTTCGCATTCAGGCTTTACACTCAGTGCTCGCGATCAATTGGGTCGCCGGTCTCGTTGCTGTCGCCGCGCTCTACGGTATCCTGAACCGGTTGTTGTCACGCTGGTGGGCCATCAATCTTGCCGTGGTGGCTTTCATCTTCTCGCACGGGTTTCTCAATTACTCGCAAACAGGTTGCGCTTACATTCCGGGTCTCGCGCTACTGACCGTCGGTCTGTATGTGCTAGTCCAACCAAAACTGCAAATTACGCAGGCCTTGCTTGCGGGAGTCGCGCTGGGTCTCGCTGCCTGCATGTGGCTTCCGTACGTGCTGGCCATACCGGCAATCGTACTCGCGCCGATCGTTTTACGCGGCAGCAGCAAGACAAACTGGAAACTCGTGATTGGCGCGTCGCTGGTATGTGGTGTCGTTGCTGCACTCGTCTATCTCCTCGTGATGATTGGCGGCGTTGGTATTTCGGACCTCGCCGGCGTCAAGGCGTGGGCGGCTAAAACTGCAGGTGGTCCTGCCCAGGACAAATCGCTTCAGCGCATGGTGTTTGGTTTTGCGCGATCGTTCATCTACATGGGCAACGATGGCATGCTCTTCAAGCGCTTTCTGGTTAAAGATCCGCTGAATCCGGTCACGATAATCGATCTTTTGCGGCTCAGTCTCTGGAAGATTGCGCTCTTCTATCTGTTCATCGCCGCGCTCGTGATCAGCCTGGTGCGCTGGTCACAAAACTGGCGCATTCTGGCGCTGCTGATTATTAACGGATTGCCGATCATCGGGCTCGCATTGTTTTGGCAGGGCGGCGATATTGAGCGCTATCTCGGACTGTATCCGGTGATGTTCTTATCACTGGGAGCGTGCTTGTCGTCCGATCGACAAATCACGTTGTTGAAGTATGTCCTGCTGTTTTGGATTGCAGCGCTGGTCCTGACAGACACTCTCGGAATGGCGAAGTTCACGTTGAACCGGCAGCAGGAACAGACCGCCGTGAGGGCCGCGGCGTTACAGCCAGTATTGAACGATAAGAGTCGCGTGTTCGCGGTAACTTTTCAGGACGACTTCGTCAACTTCAATCGAAGTTTTCCATTTCATCCGGTTAATCGCCACACCTTCAACCCGTACGCGATCATCGCGGTCGGCACGACTCAGGCGCCGGTGTGGCGTCAGGACTTTCTTACCAAGGTCGAAGATACGTGGAACAACGGCGGCGACGTGTGGGTTTCGAAACGCGTAATCAGCCAGCGGCCGCTTGCTGATTGGAACTGGGTCGAAGGTGACGACAAGAGCGTTTCATGGTCCGACGTTTACAACTTTTTCTCCCAACTGGAATTCGATCAATCGGTCGGCGGCGACGATGGTTTCGCGCTGCTGACACCGTCTAACCGGAACCGTGCGGTTTTGCGAGTACTCGCGAGCGAGGAGAAGTAACAGCACTGGAAGTTGTACCGAACGAAGTTCAGGACCGTCGTTCAGCAATCAGAAATTTGCTGATCGTAGTGGCGGTTTATGTACTGGCGACGCTGGTCACGACCGGTTACTTCATGGCGGACACCGCCGATTACGTTGATTCGATCGTGGCCCACGCCACCGGTCGCAATTACGACTTTTGGGAGTTTGGGCATTTATTCTGGCGTCCGCTCGGTTGGTTGGTCTTTGTCGTTTGCAGACCGATCATCAAGGTGGTGGCGGGTGATGGCTTTCGCCCAGGCATCAGCTTCGTTCTCGTAGCCATTAACTGGCTCGCGGGTTTGATTTCAGTTTGCGCGCTGGTGGGAATTCTCAAGCGACTGTGTGCGCGAAGCTGGGTCGTCATCGGTGTTGCGGTCGCGTTTATTTTCTCGCACGGTTTTCTAAACTTCACTCAAACCGGTAGCTCATACATTCCAGGACTCTCGCTGCTATTGCTTGGCTTTTACGTTTTGTTGCGAGGCAGCCACGGTCGAGATTTGCAGACTGCTGTTTTGGCTGCGCTGGCATTGGCTGGTGCTGTCTGTTTGTGGTTTCCGTATGTTTTGGCGCTGCCGGCAGCAGTCGTCTCGCCGTTATTGTTTTCAGATCGACTTCGCTGGCGGCTGGTGATCGCTACCGGAATTGCGACGAGCGTCTTTCTCGCGCTGGCTTATGGATCAGTCGTGGTTGGCGTACTCGGGATTCATAGCGTCGCCGGTTTCAAGGCCTGGATGAGTGCGGCGTCGCACGATACCGATATTCGCGGACTGAACCGAATGGTGTTTGGCTTCGCGCGTTCGTTTATTTACATGGGCAATGACGGAATGCTGTTCAAGAGATATTTGCTGCACGATCCGTTCAACCCGGTAACGGCGTTCGATCTGTTGCGGTTGAGTTTATGGAAGCTCGCGCTCTTTTATTTGTTCGTGGCGTCGGTGTTTGTTGGCTTGCTGCAATCGGCGAAGAGCAGACGCATTCTGGTTCTTCTGGTTTTGAACGTAGGGCCTGTGATCCTGTTTGCGATCTCGTTTGACGGTGGCGCCATCGAGCGTTATCTGCCGTTGTACCCGGTGCTATTTCTGTCGCTATGTGTTTTGCTGTGCAGTGATCGGTCGTGGATCGTCACGAAGTATGTCGCGATCGCTTTCATGGCAGCGATGGTCGTTACCAACCTGGTCGCCACCGCGAAGCCGGTTCAGGATCGTAAGCAGCAGGCGTCCGCGAACCGCATTAACGACGTCGTAGCTCGTTTGAAACCGAACAGCCGTATTCTCGCGGTTAACTGGCAGGACGACCTGATCAACTTCAGCCGCAGCTATCCTTTTCATCCGCTGAATCGTGCAGGGGATCTGCGTATCGGCGCGCTCGTCACACCGGGAACGACCACCACTGTCGATTGGCGACAAGGCTTTGCAACGCAAGCAGAGGAAACATGGAATCGCGGTGGCGACATGTGGGTTTCTCAACGCGCTTTGAGTCCGCGGCCGTTACCTGACTGGAACTGGGCGGAGGGTGACGAGAAGCGAGTTTCATGGGCCGACTTCCAGAAGTTCTTCTCCCAACTCGAATTGGGTGAAACTGTCGGTGGCTCGGATGGCTTCGTCCTTATCCCCCCAACCGAAAAGAATCGTGAATTCCTGCGGACCTTCCAACCGCCTCTAAGGTCGGAATCACTTTCACGCAAAGACGCAAAGGTCGCAAAGAACGCAAAGGCAGCCAAATTCCCCTTTGCGCCTTTGCGTTTCTTTGCGTCTTTGCGTGAACCTACTCTTTGAGGCAAAAGCTTTGTTCTCTCGACCACGTCGCTCAAGATCTCTAATAGTTCTGGCTCTGGTTCTGCTGCTGTGGCCGTTCTTTGCCTGGGGGATGGCGAAGTTGTTGATCGTGAGTGCTCCGCTCGAGCACGCCGATGCTATCGTTCTGTTGAGCGGGTCCTCCTCCTACAGAGAAAGAGCGGCGCGGTCGGCCGAGTTGTTTGCCGCGGGTCGAGCACCGCGAATTATTCTGACTAACGACGGCCATCAGGGCTCATGGAACAGGGTCCTCCAAAAGAACCAGTTTTACTACGAAACCACGCTGTATGAATTAACCCGGCGCGGAGTTCCGGCGGACAAAGTCGACATCCTGATGCCGGTCGTTTCGAGCACGCATGACGAGGCCCTTCTGGTGCGGGAGTTCGCGGAGAAGAACGGAATCCGAAACGTCCTGGTCGTAACCTCAGCCTACCACTCGCGGCGTGCCCTCTGGACCTTCCAACGTGTACTCGGAAACGACGGCACAAACATCGGCCTCGAAGTCGCCGGTACCGGTTGGCAAACACCCTCGCCGCGTACCTGGTGGCTACACCTGCGCGGATGGCAAATTGTGCCGCCTGAATACATTAAGCTGGTGTACTATCGGATCCGGTATTAACCCCCCTTGGTCTCGATGAGGCCGTTTTCTTGGTAAACAGGGTTTATTAGGCGTTTTCAATGTAGTTGGTGGCAACTGGTCAAGGATCTGTTACAAAGCCTGCTTTGCACCGCCGATTTCTAATCCCTCCGCGAGTTTTCGAGTATATTTCCGATGAGCACTATGAGTTTGCACGCAAAAGAGATTGAGGACGGGCAGCGGTTCGAGTTTGGTAAAAATTGGAACAGATTCCTTACCCTCCTCGACGACTCCCGCATCGCCGAAGCAGAAGAGTCTCTAAAGCAGATGCTCGAGGTCGAGGACCTCGAAAACAAGAGATTTCTGGACATCGGCTCCGGCAGCGGACTGTTCAGTCTGGCTGCCCGACGACTTGGCGCTACCGTTCATTCCCTCGATTACGATCCCGATTCCGTCGCTTGCACGAAAGAACTTCGCCGGCGTTTCTTCTCCAACGACAACGGCTGGAGCATCGAGGAAGCGTCAGTACTCGACCGCGATCACATCGCCGGGCTGGGAAAATTTGACGTCGTCTATTCGTGGGGCGTGCTTCATCACACGGGACAGATGTGGCAGGCCCTGGATAACGCACAGTTGCCGGTCGCTCTGGGCGGGAAGCTCTTTATCGCCCTTTACAACGACACCGGCACGCAAAGCGCGCGTTGGAATGCCATTAAACGTACTTACAATCGACTGCCGCGTGGGTTAAAAGTTCCTTTCACGTTGGTAGTTATCTCGCCGGGCGAGGCTAAGTCGATTATCCGCTCCCTGATTACATTAAAACCGGGTGACTACGTTCGGTCGTGGACGCAGTACGATCGTCGCCGCGGTATGAGCCGTTGGCGCGACATCATCGATTGGGTCGGTGGTTACCCTTACGAAGTCTCGACGCCGGACGAGGTGTTTGATTTTTATCGAGCGAAGGGATTCACCCTCACCAAGCTGAACTGCGGCCGGGTTGGATTAGGCTGCAATCAATTTGTGTTTGAGAAGACAAGGGAATCATAGTGCGAAGCGCGTCGCAGGTAAATTTGAACCAAGGACATTTCGCCAAGCTGAGTTTTGTCAGCTTAGTGATGATGCTGTCGTTCACAGCCTGTGCGGCGCAGAAGCCTGACGACTCGCGTCCCAGACGTGTCGGCGAAGCTGGCAACGTCATCACAGTGAAGGCGGGAGACAATCTGCAACGCGCCGTGGACCAGGCAAAGTTTGGCGACACGATCACTCTCGAAGCGGGCGCCACGTTTCCCAGTCTGACTCTTCCGTACAAGGGCGCGGGAACAAACACCGACGCCGACTACATCACCATTCGCGCTTCTGATCTTTCGCAACTGCCCGCGGATGGCCGGCGAATTCAACCGGCCAAACACGCCGCCGCGATGCCGAAGATTCTCGCGCCGCGCGGGGGCTCCGCGCTCGGTACCGCCGCCCAGGCGCACCATTACA
>Ga0134121_10000164_pt1 | contig 78048 bp, 74 predicted proteins | sample KB301_FD_96463 | JGI IMG/M metagenome (GOLD analysis project Ga0134121, IMG submission 96463) | Terrestrial soil microbial communities without Nitrogen fertilizer from Kellogg Biological Station, Michigan, USA - KB3-0-1 | ecosystem: Environmental > Terrestrial > Soil > Unclassified ...
AAAGCTTCCCGAAATAATCAGAAGCATAGAATTCATTTTCCCATTGAAAGCCGAGCCAGTTCACATCGGCTTTGATGCTATCCACGTATTCCGTTTCCTCTGTAGATGGATTGGTGTCATCAAAACGCAGGTTGGTTTTGCCTCCGTAAGAATCCGCCAATCCGAAGTTGAGGCAAATACTTTTCGCATGACCAATGTGCAGGTACCCATTTGGCTCCGGTGGAAAGCGGGTTTGAATGGTTTGATACTTTCCGCTCTTCAAATCCTCTTCAATTATTTCTTCAAGAAAATTTTTTGATTTTACTTCTTCACTCATAACATTTCAATTTCAATGCAAAGGTAAATGAGGAAGACTCATTTGTATTTGGGCTGAGTGTAAACCACGCTGATTCCCTGAAACCCAATTCAAATAAATTCCAGTGAGCATAGCTCATTCAATTATTGCGGAGGGAAATTGCGATAGATTTCTTTTCGGTTGAGAAATCTAAGGAAGGTAATGGAATCAGATTCTATGATCAAGCCAATCCTGTAATCACCAATCCGGATGCGATAAATTCTTTGTGTCCCTTCAGCTTTTCAAGGTTAGAAATCTGAGTTGAATCTTTAGCAGTTTCTGATTCTTTAATAGCAGCTTCGATTTTTGCGAGCAGTTTTTTATCATGAATCTTCGCAGTACCTCTGTCAAACGATTTTTTAATGGATACTTTCATTGTGCTTCAATTCGCTTTCGAAGGCGCGTCATGAATTTATTCTTATCAATCGTCTTCGACTTCCTGCCTTCTTTTATCGCATTTGCCAAAGCAAAGTCTTCCATATCATCGAGAGAAATTTCTGTTGATTGTAAGTGAAGACGATCAGCGAGATCAGAAAAAAGCTTTTTGTCTTTCTCGGTTTTTACATCAATGAGTAATTGCATAGCTGAAATTATTTTAAGCGAAGATAAAGAGCCGGAGCGAAAGCAAAACAATAGAGCTTGCTTCAAGTGCACAAAATCGCCTTTCATCGTTCTCTGTTTGCACTTCATCTAATTCTCAGGTATCAAATTCTCATTCATTTACCTTCGCGAAAAATTTTTCTCTTATGAATTACCGGCTTTTGTTTTTTGCGACTTTGTTATTCGCTCTTTCTTCCTGCAAGCAATCCTCCACTTCCAATCAAAATAAAACCACGATGGCTGATACCGCAGGCAATGCTGCATTCAATAAAATGCTCGAACAGTATTATGAAGATCACCTGAAATTTTTTCCTCTCGAGGCAACAGCTATCGGTGATGATCGCTACGATGATCAATTGCACGCTGACTTCACAGAGAGCTACCGCGGAAAATTGAAATCATTCTTTCAGCAATATCTCGATTCACTTCAGCACTACAACCGTGATGCTCTGAATGAGAATGATCAAATCAGCTATGACATTTTGAAATATGAATTAACGACGGACATGGAGGGCTTGAAGTTTCACAACAATTATTTTCCTCTTGATCAGTTCAACGGCATCCACATTGAGATGGGAAAGATGGGAACCGGTACCGGCAATCAGCCATTTATTACGGTAAAAAATTATGAGAATTGGCTGAAGCGCGTGAAAGCATTTGATGTGTATGTTGATTCGGCCATTGAATATTTCAGAAAGGGCATTGCCACAGGAGAAGTGTTGCCGAAAACCATTGTAGAAAAAATGATTCCTGAATGCAGAGGCATGGAAGTAAGCGATCCAACCAAATCACTTTTCTACGGGCCGATTGAAAAATTTCCTTCTGACTTTTCAGATTCAACAAAAGCAAGATTGAGTTCTGAATACAAAGCAGCAATCAGGAATGATCTCGTTCCATCGTACAAAAAACTCGACGACTTTCTTCAAACAGAGTACCTGCCGAAAGCACGAACTACCAGCGGACTGAACGCATTGCCCGACGGGAAAGAAATGTATGCTTACGATGTTAAGTACTGGACCACTACGGATCTTACTCCGGATTCCATTTACAATCTTGGCTTGCAGCAAGTAGCGATGCTGTGGAATGAGATGGAAAAAGTAAAAGACAGCGTGGGTTTCAAAGGTGATCTGCATGCGTTCTTCCATTATCTGCGTACCGATCCGAAATTCACTCCCTATAAAACTGACAGCGAGGTGTTGCAGGCACACTATGCATTGCTTGCGCAGGTGCAGCCGCAGATGCCGAATTATTTTCATCATTTTCCGAAAACAAAATTTGTGATTAAGGAGACGGAAAAATTTCGCGCTGCATCAGCCAGCGCAGAGTACAATCAAGGCACTGCAGATGGCTCGCGACCCGGAGTGTACTACATTCCGATTGTGGATGCCACAAAATTCAATGTGACCGATGGAATGAATTCAACCTTTTTGCACGAAGCGATTCCGGGCCATCACTACCAGGTTTCTTTGCAGCAGGAAAACACCTCTTTGCCCAGCTTCCGCCGCTATGCATGGTATGGCGCGTATGGTGAGGGATGGGCGCACTATGCAGAAACACTCGGCTATGAGTTGGGTGTTTACAACGATCCTTATCAACACTTCGGGGCCTTGAATGATCAAATGTTGCGCGCGATACGCTTAGTGGTTGACGTTGGGTTGCATACCGGAAGAATGACGCGGGAGCAGGCAATCAAATACATGATGGACAATCAATCCACGAGTGAAGATGATGCGACTTCAGCTATTGAGCGCTACATGGTGTATCCCGGTCAGGCATTGAGTTATAAAGTTGGCTCGCTCACTATTAAATCACTGCGCGAGAAATATCAGCAACAACTACAAAGCAAGTTTGACATCGCGGCTTTCCACGATGAATTTTTAAAAGACGGATGTATGCCGTTAAGTATTTTAATCGGGAAAATGGAGGCATGGGCAAAGCGTCAGACGGGAGATTAATTATTTGCGAATACATATTTGTACAATGCGGTTCACTGCTCTAAGTGTGCATAACGTTTACTGTCACAATGGGACAAGGAAAATAATTTCCTTTATACCTTCGCAACCATGAAAGGATTTTAAGAGTCTGTTAACTGCAATGAATCTTTTCTTTCTAAGCTAACCATCTTGCTAACCTAAACCTGAAAACCATGAGAAACATTATCCAATTGTTTGCAGCGCTCATTGTTGCTGTGTTTTTCACGACCAACACAAATGCTCAAAGTGCATTACATCCCTGGCTGATTGGGGCCGGAATTAATGCAGTGGATCTTCATGGGCCGGATTCCACCAAAGACATTCTCAAGACTGAATTCTGGAACACGATGCCTGCAATTGCTCATCTCTCTTTAGGTCTTAATCTCAACCCGTCTTTAGCGGTTGATCTTCAATTGTCAGGAGCAAGAATTACGCATGCTGCCGACGGAAGCACTGTAAGCGGTCGTGGTTTTTATGCGGGTGATATAGATCTGCGTTACAAATTTGATAATGGTTATATAATAAATGAAAATGCCTGGATAGCGCCATACCTGTTTGTCGGCGCAGGTGTGAATTACATGGATAAGGATAAAACACGTCCGAATGCCGGAGGAGGCATCGGACTTAACCTATGGATTTGGAAAGACCTGGGTATTTATGGTCAAAGTGCCTACCGTTGGTCTTCAGATGACCACACATACATTGAACATACTGCGGGTATTATTGTTCGCTTTGGAATGCATGATGCTGATGGCGATGGCATCTCCGACGAAGAAGATGCATGTCCGAATGAAGCGGGACCTTTGTCAACACACGGATGTCCTGATAAAGATGGTGACGGTGTTCCCGATAAAATGGATGCATGCCCGGATGTTGCCGGACTTGCATCATTGAATGGTTGTCCTGATGCTGACGGCGATGGCATTGCAGATAAAGACGATCAATGTCCGAAAGAAAAAGGAACAAAAGAATTGCAGGGTTGTCCTGATCGCGATGGTGATGGTATTGCAGATAAAGATGATCAGTGCCCTGATCAAAAAGGGTTGAAGCAATTCAACGGATGTCCGGACACGGATGGTGACGGCATTCCTGATAAGACCGATCAATGCCCGACGCAAAAAGGATTGCCTGCTTTGCAGGGTTGCCCTGATCGTGATAATGATGGCGTTGCTGACGCCAAAGATCGTTGCCCTGATGAAGCAGGACCTGCTTCGAATGGCGGATGTCCTATTCCAAAGGAAGAGGAAATTCAGAAAATAAATATGGCTGCAAAAGCCATACAGTATAAAACAGCGAGCGCCGAGATTCAAAAGAAATCATATCCTGTGCTTGACGAAATCGTGGTCTTTATGAAGCAGTACCCTCAAACAAAATGGGAAATTGAGGGACATACCGACGACGTGGGTAAGGACGCATACAACCTTGATCTGTCTGATCGTCGTGCTGCTTCGGTGAAGAATTATTTCATCAGCAAAGGCATCAGTGCCGACCGGCTTACCTCGCATGGTTATGGTGAAACCCGGCCTATTGCTGATAATAAAACAGCCGCCGGCAAAGCGCAAAACCGTCGTACAGAAATTCACCTGGTTCAACAGCAGTAGGTGAGAATAAAAATTTATAATGAAAGGCGGTCCATGGTGATCGCCTTTCTTTTTGGAGAGTGGCGTTGTATAATTGTCATTCGTCATTGGTCATTGGTCATTCGTACTTCGGCGAGTGTCATGCATTTCATACCTGATATCAAAATCTGGGCGTCTTATTTCTTACGTCTTATTTCTTACGTTTTACACCGTGCCTCTCAAGTCCGCAAGTCCCACATCCGCAAGTCCCATATCTGCCTCCACGCTACCTTTACATTAATTTCGTTTTGTTGCAAAGAATTCAAATGGAACTGCTCACCAAACTTACCCCTGCGGAAACACTCTTCATTCTCAAGCCTGATTCATTGCTGCGTGATTTAATGAAGTACACGATGATGGATTTATTGCTGCAGGAAAAATTAGCATTGATAAATTTTGAACCAAAGGTTGTGCAAGGCACCTCGCGACTCGGCTATGTGGGTGTAATGATTGGTAGAAAGTTTCAGCAAGTGGAACCCAAGCTTCACGAAATGATTTTCCTTTTTCCCTTTTACAAGCGACCGAGAAAGCGCATCGTATTCCGGCACCTGCTGCAAATGGGAATGAGTACTGCAAGAAGTGAATCAAATTTCAAAGAGCGGTTGCTTCTCGATGCGAGTGAGATGAAGCCGCTGTTTACGAAAAAGTTTTTTCAAAAGATTTTCGGAGGTCTGCAACTTTCGGATGAAGGAAAAAAGGTGCAGGAGGAAATTGTGAAGCAGTTTAATACTTACGACAAAATTCTTCCCCCGCTCATCAAAAGCGACCAGGAGAAAGCCCGAGAAATGCTTCGTGATATCAAAGGAAATATTCTGCTGCTCAACTCCTTCAGGTTCGACCTCATCCAAATGATCGGTAAAGAAATAGCAATGCTGGAAGAAGAATTGGAAACAGGTGAGTCAGCACTCCCGCAATAAGAAAGATTAAGTCTATTAGAGACCATGAAAAAAGAGTTTACATATCTGATTCTTTCCCATTGCGCATTGCTTATTGCCTACTGCCTACTGCCTACTGATTTTTTCTTCCCACATCAAATTACATCCTCTCACATCACTGTGATCCATTCTTCCCATCACTTCGAAAGTGCCGTCGTCATTCATCTTTCCAACATCATCTGTTGCGATAAAGCTGCATGAGTCAAGATTGGCGAAATCAATGATATTAATGGCGCCCGTTGCATTCTCTTCAGCAACCTGCAGCGGGTCATTCACATCGCGAATAAGGACTTTCATCCAGGGCGGAGTTAAAAATTTTCCGTCGCCGGGAGAATACGCCTGCGACAGCAATTCCGTCATTCCGTACTCGCTGTATATTTTTTTGGTGTGAAAAGAATTTTTCAATGTGGTATGCAATTCCTCTCTCGTGATTTCTTCGCGCCGGCCTTTCATTCCACCGGTCTCAAGGATGATGGTGTTATGAAGCGGCAACGGGAATTTTTCGGCGAAGTCAAGCAATGCGAAAGTGACTCCGGCCAAAATAGTTCTCTGTTTGTTTGTTTCAAGCTCCAATAATTTTTTATGAAGCTCTTCCTGATTGTAGAGATAGAATCCATTGCTTTGATGTCCGCTTGCATTCATCAATCCTTCTACCATAAATACCAATGAAGAACCGGATCGCTCTAAGTAGGAGGGGAGCAATGCAAGAATGCAGAATAGATCGGGTTCGCCGAAAAATAATTTGAAGGTGCGCAGAAAACTTTCTTCATACAATTTCAAATCACTTACAAAATGGCGGCTTGCTTTTTCTGAAGTTGTTCCGCTGCTTGTAAAAATTCTCTGAGGGGAAATATCTCCGGTAACGACCCGGTGGGTTTTGAAAAATTCAATCGGCAGAAAGGGAATGTCGCTGATGTTTTGAATCTTACTCGCGTCTTCTCTGAGCAGGCTGCAATATTCGCGATAGATTTCGTTGTGTGAAATCTGGTGTTGAAAAATTTCGAGCGCGAGTGCTTCAAAATTTTCTTCATCAGCATCAAAAATCTTTCGGCGAATCTCCTCGCGGGTCATTCGTCAAAGGTCGCAAAGAAAACTTTTCATAATTTCGAAAACATAATGATGCGCTATTTCATTGCCGGAACATTCTTGCTCTTCATAGCAGCCTGTCTTAATCCGCCGGATTATTCTGTAATTCCTGCTATCACCCTGGATTCAATAAGTACAACAGATATTACTGCCAATAAAGACTCTCTGAATTTTTACATTTCATTTACCGATGGCGATGGCGATATTGGCAGTGAAACAGACTCCAACCTTTTTATCACCGATAGCCGCACAGGAACCCGGGCGGGAAACAAAATACCGAGCATCACACCTGATGGAAAAGTGAAGGAGATCTCCGGTCAAATTGTTTTTACGCTTTCAGAAATTGATTCCATTCCCGATGGAATCAAAGATTCCATATACTACTATTACACTATTCAGATCGCAGATCGCGCCGGAAATCTTAGCAACGAGGTTAATACTCCTCTCATTTTCGAGCATTAAAGAGAAATCATTTTTATCAGCTCGGGATCATCCGGCTTCACCTTCGAGTCAAAACGTTTTACATATTCTCCCTTCTCGTTAATGAGATACTTATTGAAATTCCATGACACTCCTGAATTTTCAATACCGTTCAAAGATTTTTTAGTGAGCCACTCGTAGATCGGCGCTATGTTTTTTCCTTTCACATCAATCTTCTCCGCCATCGGAAACGTGACATGATATTTTGAAGTGCAGAACTGTTTTATCTCTGAATTACTCCCAGGCTCTTGTCCAAGAAAATCATTTGACGGGAATCCCACGATTACCAATTTGTCTTTAAATTGCTCATACAATTTTTCCAGCCCTTCATATTGCGGCGTGTACATGCATTCAGAGGCAGTATTCACGATGAGAATCTTCTTGCCTTTAAATTGTGCAAAATCAATAGTGTCCCCTTCAATTGAAGGAACTTTAAATTGGTAGATCACGGGTAATGAAGGTTGCTGAGGTACTGTGAGAAGAAAAACCAATTTAATGATGAGGAGGATTGAAAATTTCTGCAAGATCATGCTGATGAAAAACGAATTGAACTCCTACGGTGAAAAGAAATGTTGAGGGGCTAAAGTATTTTGAAACATTCACATTGGCGGTAACAGGAAATGAATACTTGCCCTCCATGGAGAATCTCACCTGGTGCAGACCGAAGCGTAATTGCAGTGAGGGTTCAATCAGCAGCAAATGTAAGGGGCCGGAATATTGATAAATTGACACATCTTGCTCAGTGGTGTCAGAGAAATACTGATTGTATTTTTTCAAATAAAATTCATAGTCGCCGGAACCTAATCCCTTGAAATTTATTGCAGCAACAAGCTTTACTGCTCCCGCATTCCACCACACATCGGGTTGAAGAAAAAAATAATTGTAATGAAAAAAAGTGTCAGAGATCACCACTTCATTCGCCTTTGCTATTGAAAAGTCAAGATTTCGGGATTGACACGTGTCATGAAAGACGTGAAAATTTTGAAATCCCCAACCACCAAAGACTTCGAAACCGTGACTACCATAAACGTCAAAATATCCTGCGCCGAGTTGCAGATTATTCGCCGACCATCTTGCTGAGAGCGGCACCCGCAATCCGCCGCTCACGCTTATTCCTAAATGATTCACCGGTGCTGCATTAATGTTTGCTTCCAGACGCATCAAACCAATGTTACCGTTCATCTGCAACTCTTTTGCGCTGTCTAAAGCCGCTACCGGCTCTGAAAAAAGAGCATAATTCCTGAAAGTACAGCATGCAGAAAAAGAACCAACACAAAGAGACAGGATTAAGTAAAGGACTCCATTATTCATAGCTCTAATTGGTACTACTCACTTAACCGGTTCACTTTCCAATTACTCCCGCCCATTTCCTCTTTAACGATTGAAGAGCTTACTTGCTGTGAAGAGGATTTCTGATTTATTAATGATGCCGCAAGAATCGCTGCGACATCAGCATCATCAGTTGATGGTGTTTGAAAACTTTGATTGTTTGTTTGCATAATTCCTTCAGAGAAATATTTTGGGATGAAGTTAGTATCAAACTCCCCGCTGATAAATTTCCCGTGTTGCATCACCCACTTGCCGAACGACAGAGTTGTTTGCACGCCGCTCACTTCATATTCATCAATGGCGCGAATCATTCTCGCAATCGCCTGTGATCTGTCTTCTCCGTAAGCAATGAGTTTGGCAAGAAGCGAGTCATAGTAGATTTGAATTTCCATTCCTTCTTCAAAACCATCATCTACTCTTACGCCTGCACCTTGTGGTCTCCGGTAAGTTTGCAGGGTTCCAACATCGGGAAGAAAATTATTCTGCGGATCCTCAGCACACACGCGGAGCTCTATGGCGTGACCGCGAATCTTCAAATCATTTTGTGTGAAAGAAAGCTTTTCTCCTCTGGCAATGTGAATTTGTTCTTTCACCAGATCCAATCCGGTAATTAATTCTGTGACCGGATGCTCTACCTGCAATCGGGTATTCATCTCGAGGAAGTAGTAATTCAATTTTTCATCCGCGAGAAATTCTACCGTCCCTGCATTGTAGTAGCCACAGGCTTTGGCAATCGCCACGGCGCTTGCTCCCATTTTCGCCCGTAATTCCTCTGTAAGAATTGATGAAGGCGCTTCTTCAATTAATTTCTGATGGCGCCGCTGAACAGAACATTCTCTCTCGAAAAGATGAACCACATTGCCATGCTGATCACCGAGAATCTGGAACTCAATATGCCGTGGTGCAGTAACATATTTCTCGATGAAAACTGAACCGTCACCAAATGCGGCCTGTGCTTCACTCATGGCGCGATTCACCTGCTCATCAAATTCTTTCTCTTCCATCACAGCGCGCATTCCTTTTCCGCCACCTCCGGCAGATGCTTTGATGAGAACGGGAAATCCAATTTCCTTCGCAATCTTCATTGCTTCTTTCAAATCTGAAATCGGTTCAGTAGTTCCGGGAACAAGAGGCACGTTGAATTTCTTCGCCGTTTCCTTCGCAGCAAGTTTGCTTCCCATCATCTCCATGGATTCGGCTGATGGTCCAATGAAAATCAACCCTGCAGCTTTCACTGCTCTTGCAAATGAGGCATTCTCACTGAGAAAACCGTAGCCGGGGTGGATGGCATCAGCATGAAATTGCTTTGCGACATCAATGATTTTATTTCCGAGCAGATATGATTGATTTGATGGGGGAGGACCGATGCACACAGCTTCATCAGCGAAGCGAACGTGCAAGGCATTGCGATCGGCTTCGGAAAAAACGGCGATGGTTTTTATTCCCATCTCGCGGGCAGTGCGCATCACCCTCAAGGCAATTTCTCCGCGATTGGCGACGAGGATTTTTTTCACTGAACAATTAGTTTCTTCCAAACGTGGTGTGAGTCACATTGAATTTCGCAGAAGTAAATTCCTTTGCTCCAGGCAGAAGTATTTAACTGAAATGATGATGTGGGATTCTCAAACTTCTGCTCCGAAATTTTGTGGAGGGTACTGTTGAAGATTGTCAATGTTGCCTGAGTGCAGAAATCACTCAAATAAATCTTGGTCATTTCTGAAGCAGGGTTTGGGGAGATGATTGCGTTTAATGAAGTGTCAGGTTGGACAACGATTGTAGCAATGGAAGTATCCTGTGGAATTGTATCGCAGACACTGCCTTCCATTACTCCTGGCCTGAAGTTTGGAAAAGCTGGAATTGTCCAGGCATTGTAGGAAGTCAACTTCAATTGATGCTGAACAAAGTTGCACGCTATGCCAGCCGAATCCGGATTATTTATCACATGAAAATGTTTTGTCCCGTTCCATGGTGTCATGTAAATTTTATTATCAGGCGCAAGTTGCATGCGGTAAAACTCAGTCCAAATGGGATCACCATAGCCATCATATTCTGCGATCAATTGTTTGCAGGAAGAATCTGTCCAGCAGGTTGAATCAATCTGAAAAAGATTCCAGAAAGTCGAGACATAGAGGAAGCGACTGTTAGGCGAAAAGGCACAACTCCATGCAGGGTTACCAAATTCATCGCGAATGTTTTTTATCGAATGACTATACGTGAGAGCACCAGAACAGCGATCGAAGTGATAGATATGAACCACACTACTGTCTCTGCAGCAAATGGCGAGAGTTTTTCCGTCGGGCGAAAAAACGGATTGACCATTCGGATACCATAACATATTTACTGCTGGCCCTACATTTAGTTCATTCACCTGTGTTATTCCATCAGGAGTCAGTAGCATTTGGTAAAATTTATTTGACATACGCTTGTGAATGAATATCCACCAGTCGCGTCCGTTCGCATGTCTTTCTGCCGTTAGAGTTCCGAAAGTGAGCGTGTCAGAAAAAATTGTTTGTTGCTTAACGGTCATATATCCCTTTCCATTATTTAGGTCCATATCCACAACGCTATACCATAATTGAAACGGAGCAAGAATAATGACGGTATCCGACCATCGCGGAGATGTGTGAACAATAAAATATTGTTTGGGATGATCAGGGTAAGGAAGAATGAGCATGCATTGAGGAAACTCTGAATAGTCATAATCGCCGTCTACAAAGAAACTGTCATCATTGAACTTCGCACTATTCTTTACGATTCGGTTGTATCGATTTTGCAATCTCTGTCCATTTGAGAATAACTGAAGAATGCCGTTCGTATCACAAATAGAAGTGCCAAATCCAAAAAAATCCATTCCAGAATAATAGCTTAACGAATCAGGTTGACCATAGTAGAAATCAAGGCCTGCTTTGGGATCAGCATTCTGCCAACCATCATACTGATATCCGAACATCCAAACATTGTCATAAGAATGACAAACAGGCGGACCACAGTTATAAACGTGAATTGAGTCCAGATACAGGGTATCAGTCCCATTCCAGTTACTAAGAATACAATACCCACCAAACGTGCCGACTGACTTGTATAGAACTGTGGGCTTGTAGTTAGTGCAGGTATCCGGAAATCCTCCGGGAAAATGCCACTCTAATTTTTGAAACAAATCATTCGATGCTGGTCTGTAAAAGACATAGGAATGTTTGCACACTGAGTCGCTGCTAATTGAAATTGTAGCTGATGGTTTGGATATTTTAAATAAGCAGGTGCCTCCAATAAGAACATCAACACCATAAGGAGTATACTCATTGGGAATAAATCCACCGAGGAATGTAGTGGAGTCATTGATTCTTGCCTGCGTTAGTGCCGTCAAATAACGAACATCCACCCAAGCTGAATTTTCATAGTAGTATAAATCGTTATTAAGGGAAGTTGCACATAATTTAGAATCGAGTGAAAACACACTGGAAGGCCAGTCACTCCAATTCCAATAACCCTGAGGAAAGTTAAGTGAAACCCATGACCATCCTGACCATTGGTAAACTTCAGGTTCGGATGTAGACATGTAAATTGTATTGTTGAATTTTGCAAAGCTGTTTATATTCTTTGAGGAATACATAGAGGTCCAACTTGTGACATACTTCGCAACCGAACTTCCACTATAAATAGTACCATTTCCTCCTACATAAAGCGTCCCATCAATTTCTTTCAAAGCGCTCACGTCTCCGGTAAGGTTTCCTCCGGGTAAAGCACTCCAACTCGTGCCGTCATATTGTGCGATAAATGAAATTGGCGATCCACCCATTGTGGTGAATGTTCCTCCGGCAATCAAATGGTTGTTGTGAACTGCAAGTTTTTGAACGTTGATGTTTGAACCACCGGCACCTCCAGCCACTTCGGTCCACTGAGTACCGTTCCACTTCGCGATGTAATGAACGGATGTATCTCCGGAATTCGTAAACGATCCTCCGGCATAAAGTTCACCATTGAACAAAGCGATATCATTCACCTGCGCATTGAAGCCAGCACCCATGGGGTGCCATTCAGAGCCATCCCATCTCGCAACTCCATATGCCATTGAATCGCCAGCAATAATAAAATCGCCACACACATACAGATTGTTTGTAGTGCTGTCATAAACTGAACCTAGTACTTGACTAGTCGATGAGCCTTTGAACCATCCGGTATTGCCAGCATAAGTACCATTGAATTTTGCCAAACCAGGACAAGGTGTGCTATTAAGAAGCGTGAAGTTTCCACCTATGTATGCAAGCGAATCAAGCACATCAAAGCAATTGATATCAGGGTCAACATTAGATTTGAACGAAAGAAATTTACAAATTGGACTACTCATTGAGGCACCTGTAATTTGTCTTATCGAATAATAGTGATAACCTGAATCAATTATTCCATAAATGGAATTGTTCAGGGGAAATATTCCTCGAAAGTATTTGTTGGAAAGTGTAATTGTTGATTGCCATGATGAGCCATTGAAATACCAAAGTGATTTATAAGTTGCAAAATAGAGTGTATCATGCAGATAAAATGAATTGTAATAGTTCGTACTTGTGAATGAAACTGAGGTTACAGAATCAAATGAGATTCCATTGTACTTCAAAAGTTCATCTGTGCAGTTAGGGCCATTCACAAATTCAGTAACCAGATAGAGATCATTTCCATGTTGAAAAACATCTATCGTTTTACCTGCTGAAGTAAAACTCATAGGAAACCAATTCACTCCATCCCAAATTGCATTACTATTCACTGCTGAATCACCTGCACTGGTAAAACTCCCAACTGCAAAAAGCTTATTCTGGTAGTATGAAAGTTTTCTGATGTACCCGCCCGAAACACCTTTACCCAACGAATGCCAGGTTAAACCATCCCAGCGTGCGACTCCAAATATTTGCGGGCTATCAATAGGTTGGATGCTTCCTCCAATAAATACATCATTTGGTGTGACTTCAATTACATTAGCGAAACCTAAGATTCCATTCCCCATTGCATGCCATCCGTTTGAATCTTTGTAAGCAATGTTAGTAGCTTCTATACCTGAAGTTTGTGTAAAATATCCACTCGCATACACCCGGTGCTGAAATGAATCGCACTTTATGGAGTGGATACTACTATTAATACCAACCCCTTTTCCCATAGGAAGAATCTGTTGAGAAAAACTTGCAGAGGAAATAATTGAAAGGATAAAAACAAAACTCCTGGAGACATTTTTCATAATACAGAAATTGGTCCAATGAAATACAATTTGCTATTGCACTATCAAAGTTGGCGAAATAAATTTTAATCTTTCAATCTTTGCACAAGATGCTGAAAGAAATCAAAGCTCTCTTCCTCAAAGAACTCAAACTCGAATGGCGCCAGCGCTATGGCTTCAGCGGCATCCTGCTGTATCTCGCCGCAACAGTCTTTCTCATCTACATCAGCCTGATTGAAATGAAACCGGAATTGTGGATGACGATGTTCTGGATCATCATGCTCTTCACCGCAGTGAGTGCTGTAGCAAAAAGTTTCATCCAGGAGAGCCGCGGAAGATTTTTGTATTACTACACTATCGCTTCACCCCGCGCTGTGATTCTTTCAAAACTTTTTTACAACGCTTCGATGATGATCGTAATTGGCACCATTGGCCTGCTCATTTATTCTTTGATGAATGAAAGTCCCGTGGAGCAAGGCGGTTATTTCTTTCTCGTCGTCATTCTTGGATGCAGCAGCTTTGCCTTTTCATTTACTATGATGAGTGCCATTGCAGCAAAAGCAAATCAGAATGTGGCGCTGATGGCGATCCTGAGTCTGCCCTTCATTCTTCCCATCCTTCTCCTGCTCATCAAGCTCTCACAATTTGCGCTGCTCAAGCACATCGAGCATTTTCCGGTGCAGGATTTACTGCTGTTGCTTCTTCTTAACATCATCATGATTGCCCTGGCGATTGTGTTGTTTCCCTATCTTTGGCGCGAGTAAAATTGGGGATTAGGTAATTGGGTTATTAGTTTATTCGGTTTCGATTGCAACAACTCAACCACCAATTTCCCAATTTCCCAGTACCCCAATATCCTAATGAACCTCGCAAAGCAGTCATGGTGGAAAGTTGTTTGTGTTGTGCTCATGCTCATCACCATCATCGGCGGTTTGCTTATTCCCGTACCGGAGCTTGATATTCTTCACCAAAGCATCCGCAATCTTTTTTATCACGTGCCTATGTGGTTTGGGATGACGCTGATGCTTTTGTTGTCCGTTGTATACAGCATTCGTTATCTCATTACTAACAGCCTTCGCGATGATGTGATCTCATCTTCATCAGTGAAAGTTGCGCTATTGTACGGGTGCCTCGGACTGGTAACGGGCATGCAGTGGGCGCGGACGACCTGGGGAGCGTGGTGGGTGAATGATCCCAAGCTGATGGGAGCGGCAGTCGGGTTGTTATTGTACCTGGCCTATTTTGTTCTTCGCGGTTCCATTGATGATTTAGACCGGAGAGCAAAAGTCGCGGCTGTCACTAATGTCATGTTCTACGCGATTTTTGTTCCTGCCATCTTCATTGTCCCGCGGCTTACAGATTCACTTCACCCCGGCAATGGAGGCAATCCCGCTTTCAGCAGTTACGATCTTGACAATACCATGCGATTGATTTTTTATCCCGCTGTTCTTGGATGGACGCTGCTTGCCGCATGGATCATGACACTTGTTGCAAGAGCAAGAATGATGGAGTTGCAAATCAGCGGTGGAGGTTCAATCCTCAGTCCGCGTGATTCAATCCTCGATTCAGAAATCGGGGCGCGTCACAACCCGATTCGCGATGCTTCACGACCACAAACCCTAACCCCCAAACCATAAACTGGTTCTCTTCTGAATGAAAAAATATTTTATCATGCTCTCATTGCAGTTCTGCATTCTCATCCTTCACGCACAGAACAGCGCCGATGAAAAAGCCGCCGACTTCCTTCGCCAAAGTGATAATCTCTATGTAGTGATCAGCATTCTCGTTACTATCTTCGCAGGCATTATCATCTTCTTAATTTTCCAGGAAAGAAAACTTTCTAAACTCGAAAAACAACTTAAAGACAAACAGCCATGAGCGAAAAACCACAGCAGCAGCATGTAAGCTTTTTTGAAAATGTTGAGCGCTATTTCGATAAGGCGGCAGGATTTCTGAAATATGATAGCGGACTTCTTACACAAATTAAAACCTGTAACAGTATCTACCGCATGAATTTTCCGGTGGTGGTGGAGGACAAGAAAACAGGAAAGAAAAGCGTGGAAGTAATTGAAGCATATCGGGTGCAGCATTCGCAACACAAAGTTCCATGCAAGGGAGGTATTCGTTATTCACCCGACGTGAACCAGGATGAAGTGATGGCGCTCGCTTCGCTCATGACCTACAAGTGCGCGATTGTAGACGTTCCGTTTGGCGGCGCTAAAGGAGGAATCAGGATTGATAAGAAAAAATACAGTGATGATACCATTGAGCGCATCACACGCCGCTATACCACAGAGCTGATCAAGAAAAATTTTATCGGTCCCGGTATTGATGTCCCTGCTCCCGATTATGGAACCGGCGAGAGAGAAATGAGTTGGATCGTTGACACCTATGCTGCATTTCATCCTGAAGAAATTAATGCTTATGGTTGCGTCACGGGTAAGCCAATCTCGCAAGGGGGTGTGCGGGGCAGACGTGAGGCCACCGGGCGCGGAGTTTATTTTGGAACGCGGGAAGCCTGCAACAATGCTGAAGACATGAAGAGGATTGGATTGACGAAAGGCATCGAAGGGAAAAAAGTAGCGGTGCAGGGATTGGGAAATGTTGGGTATTACTCTGCAAAGTTTTTTATTGAAGCAGGAGCGAAGCTGGTGGCCGTAGCGGAGATTGATTGTACGCTCATAAATCAGCGCGGGCTCGATCTGGAAGATATCATGAAATGGAAAAACAGCCACACCAGTCTTCAGCGGTATCCAAAAGCAAAAGTGATTCGTAACCCAAGTGCCGTGCTCGAAGTGGATTGTGACATTCTTGTTCCGGCCGCACTCGAAAATCAAATCACGGAAGAAAATGCTCCGCGCATTAAAGCAAAAATTATTTCTGAAGGTGCAAATGGACCTTCAACACCTGCTGCGGAAGAAATTTTATTGCAGAAGAATGTGCTGATCATTCCGGATATGTTTCTGAATGCCGGCGGAGTTACCGTTTCTTATTTTGAATGGCTGAAGAATCTTTCTCACGTGCGATTCGGAAGAATGGAGAAGCGATTCGCGGAAACCACGAATAAGACTTTTATCAATGAGATTGAAAAGCTCACCGGTAAATCCATGACAAAACATGATAAATCATTATTGCTCGATGGTGCGGATGAAGAAGATTTGGTGAACAGTGGTTTGGAAGACACCATGATTGAATCGTACAACCAGATTCGTGAAACATGGAAGCAGAATGATAAGATCACGGACATGCGGACGGCGGCGTTTGTTGTGGCAGTAGATAAGGTGGCTACTTCTTATACTACGTTGGGGATTTGGCCGTGAGAAAGTTCGCAGGCAAAATAGAATTACCAATGGAGAAAACCGAAATTGTTTGTCGTCCCAGCCGTCCCAATAGTCACCGCCACAAAAATATTTTCACTGCTTCTTCCTCATCTCAATTCTCGCTTTGGTCATTCTTTCCCGCAAGCCTCCTTCTTTGATAAAAGCTTGCTCCAAAGATTTCATTTGCCGGCTCAGGAGATAGGTCACAATTTTTATGAGGCATATCATCGCATTGGCTGATACTTCCGGATCGGTATGTTCTATTGCTCTGCGATAGGTTTCATAATTCGCATTGGGTGTTCTGTTCAATTCACGGAAGCGCACTACATACCGGTGATCTTTTTCCCAGATTTTTAATTTTCTGCCTCGTAAGAAATCTTCATAATCTATCTGCAGTTCCTCGAGACTGGCGCGTGCAACATTCGTAAGCTTTATTTCAGTTTCCTTTGAAGTAGCTGATGCCATGCTTGCCTCCGCAATGTTTTGCTTGCCTGACCTTGCTGCCTGAACCATTTGATCAATGGTGCGGTCATATTTTTTGAAAAATCGATTGGTGAAATACACAGTGCCATCATAAATTATTTCAGCCTTTTGGTAGGTTATTAAATTGCGATAGCCACCGTGGACCGGAATAAAGCCTGTGTTGTTTTTGCCTTCCATTCTTCTTTTCCTGGGACTTCAGGGACTTGTGGGATGCAAATACTCGATGAGTACTAAAATCAAAGGCTAAGCTATCCAATTATTTTGAAGTTATTGATGTCTTCGGTATTTGTAAAAGCACAGCACGAGTGGCAGATCAACAGCTTTAAGCTTCTATGGCATCCACCATAATCTATCACGCGGCCATAGAAAAAACTTTACTGCTATCGCTCGGTTCTCACCGACCGAAATGAAACTTCACTTCATAAATTCGGCATCACGAATATTAGTAAGTCTTGTATCTGATCTCTGTTTTAATTTAAGCCTGACGATCATGACCGCAAAGATTACCACCCACCAAAACACAAATGGTATAATTACTCCGGTAACAAAAAATCTGGTTGGAATCCAATCCCAAATCCCCCATAATGCAGCCACTACAACTGGACACGGAAAAGCAAATCCGGGATCTCCTCCGCTGCCGATTATTCCTACGCCAAAAATAAGTGCGTAACTGCACGACATGATGGCAAGTTTCAGGTATTGATTTTTTACAATGACCCACTTTCGAATAAGCCTGGTTATGAAGTAGCCCATTCCAATGTATCCACCAATTACTGCAAATCCAAGGAGGTCGTCCAACATGCTTCCTTTCAAATAATGTTCAATGTCCGAAGATAGAAATTGAATTTCCGTTGATGCCAATGATGGATCCAATGACTAAGCTTTTTCTCAAAACATTCTTATATCATTGCATCCCGAAAAAATTTCCTACACAAGAAGTACTATGGATATGTCAGCCAAGCGACAACCCGCTCTGATTTTCATCTTCATCACGTTGCTGATTGATGTGACCGGCTTTGGCATTATAATTCCTGTGATGCCGCAACTCATCAGTGAACTTATTCATGGAAACATGAGTGATGCGGCGCGATATGGTGGTTGGCTAATGTTCACTTTTTCAGCGATGATGTTTCTATTCGCTCCTGTCCTGGGAAATTTGAGCGATCGGTTCGGGCGCAGACCTATTCTTCTTATCTCATTATTCGGACTTGGAATAGATTATTTGATTCTTGCTTATGCGCCCACCATTGGCTGGTTATTCTTCGGACGATTCTTTGCTGGTATTTGCGGAGCAAGTTTCACAACCGGTTCGGCGTATATCGCTGACATTACGCCTCCGGAAAAGCGAGCTGAGAATTTTGGAATGATTGGGGTGGCGTTTGGTCTTGGTTTCATCATTGGTCCTTTGATAGGAGGCTTGTTCGGCTTGCTCGGTTCACGTGCTCCATTTTTTGCGTCGGCCGCGGTTACACTTCTTAATTGGCTCTACGGTTTTTTTATTTTACCGGAATCATTGAAGAAAGAAAACCGTCGCAAGTTTGAATGGAAGCGCGCGAATCCTGTTGGCACACTGAAGCAGTTGAAAAAATATCCCGTAGTCTATGGATTGGTGGGATCACTGGTGTGCATCTACGTCGCTGCACATGCAGTACAAAGCACATGGACATTTTTCACCAAGGATCAATTCAAGTGGACAACATTAACTGTGAGTATTTCACTTAGTGTGGTGGGTGCATTAATAGCCATAGTTCAGGGAGGATTGATACGAATCATTATTCCGAAACTCGGGCAAAAGCGATCAGTATATGTTGGGTTGAGTTTGTATTGCCTTGGGTTTTTACTTTTTGCTTTCGCTTCTCAGAGCTGGATGATGTTTGCTTTTCTCGTTCCGTATTGTCTTGGCGGAATTGCAGGGCCTGCTTTACAGGGAATTATTTCATCGCAAGTTCCGGCCAATGCACAGGGGGAATTACAGGGAGGATTAACGAGTTTGATGAGTGTCACCTCTATCGTTGGTCCACCGCTGATGACGAATTTGTTTTCGTACTTTTCTTCCCCTTCCCGTACTACCATGTATTTTCCCGGAGCTGCGTTTATGGCCGGTGCTATCATCACCTTGTTCAGTGTGCTATTGGCCATGCGATCATTGTCGGATTATGTTCATCACACAGAAATTATTGCAGATGCAAAGGCAGTGAAGGATGAAGTGATCTCCGGATAAAAATCTTTTCCTGCTCCGGTGAAAACGGGGGAAAATTATTTCTGCGCTGAAGAAATTTTTTTAGCGGCTTGAATAGAACGGTTGATACTAAATATTCCAAGCAGCAAAATCACTTCGCTTACCCAAAACAAAATCCAGTTGAATGATTGTGGAATGTAATGTTCCACTGCATAAAATATTTCTTTTTCACTTTCGGGATTCCAGATTGCGTGGAGGTTGCCGTGCGCGTAACGGAAATAATCTGATATGAAAGTAACAACGAGCACCAATGCGCCGGTGATCAGGAGCAGCCACTGTGTAAGATTTATGGTCACATGATTTTCTTTTTCTGCTGCGAATATGATGATGAGAGTAAGCACGATCATGGTGAGCGAAACGATGCATGGAGCAATCACCGGGCCTACCCACGGCACGGGGATCAGAAACAGAATATCCCACGTGAAAAGTGAATCGGGCCAATTGAGTGCAGCTTTCAGAAAGACATAATAAAAAATGTCCCACACTGCAAAGGAGTAAATGAAAAAAGAAAATCGCTGCGCCGTATTTCTTCCCGCAATAATTCCGATGCTGGCGAGCATGATGATGGTGGCTGCTTCGCGAAGTAATTCCACGATTGCCATCGTGTGGGGCATCAGCACCAGCGGAAACACAAATCCATCAGGATAAAAAAGTGCCCGCAGATAAATCACTACTGATGATTCAAGAAAACCCATCGCAATGCTAAACAGCGTGAGCCAGAGTAAGGAGCGTCGAAGGTGATGCATAATGATTGGCGCAAATAGAATGATTCAGACAATAATAAGTGCAAATTTCATCGGTGAAAGTTACTCAGGAATCTTTTTTAGATTTATGATTCAATGTTTTCAACTCTTACAGTAACCTGTCGCAAACAATTTCTCCCATGCCCTTCTACCATCCCCTTAAATTAATCACTGATTTGCCGGAGCGAAAGCGAATCATAGATAACATCCTCGCATTGCGCCTGGAATTAAAAAAGCAGATACCACCTAAAACTGATGGCCAAACATTATTGATTGCCACCTGGAACCTTCGCGAATTCAGTAAGCGTACGCGCATTGATGAAGCCTATTATTATCTCGCAGAGATTATCGGATCCTTCGACCTCGTGGCACTTGAAGAAGTGGGTAATGATCTTGGCTCTCTCATGCGGCTGATGTATTTGCTTGGCAATGATTGGAATTATTTAATTACTGATTCCACGGAAGGAGCACAGGGAGGAGGAGAGCGGCTTGCATTTGTTTTTGAGAACCGAAAAGTCCGTTTTAATCATATCGCAGGAGAAATTGTATTGCCTGATGATACTCTTGTCGAAGGAAAGTTTCAGTTTGCACGCACTCCCTTTTCCGTTGCCATGCAGGCGGGGTGGTTTAATTTCATGCTCTGCAGTGTCCACATTTATTATGGTGAGGTAAGGAAAAACACGCCGAGCCGCCGGGCTGATGAAATAGGGGCGATAGCAAAGTTTCTGCATAAGCGCGCGATAAAAGAAAACCGCAATTATATTTTGATCGGAGACTTTAATATCACTGCTCCTGATGATGACATGATGAAAGCGCTCAAAGACGGCGGGTTCGATGTACCTGTTGCCCTTCAGCAATTTGCATCGGGACAAAAGCGGACAACCTTCTATGATCAGATCGCATTTGACTTTCAGGAAAAGGGATATAAATATTTTTCAGAAAAGGATTTTTTCAATGCCGGCGCATTCAATTTTTATGATGTGGTATTGAAGGAAGATGATTTTGCGACTTACAGGAAATTTATGGACGCTGACAAGATCGAAGGGAAGAATGACGAAGATCTGAAAAAGTATTTCAAAACCTGGCGTACTTATGAGATGAGTGATCATCTCCCATTATGGGCCGAATTGCAAATTGATTTCAGCGAACAATACCTGATCAAACTTACAACTCAACCATAGTCACTTCAACCAGAAGTGCGGCTTCAAATTAAAGCAGGACTTTTTCGCTTATGAATCTTGGTATGACGTATTCATATTCAAAGACGGATATTCGCAGGAGAATATCATTTCAAATAAACATGAAACTGCTGAATTGCTTTTTGTTTCTGATGATCAGTTGTGCGGCGCCATCATCGGCACCTGTGGAATCCGCCGCAATCGCTGCAAAAATTTCTTCCGCAAAAATTAATGGAATCGGCATCGCAGCTTCTTCACAACCGATAGATCAAAGCGAGTTCAACACACTCCGCGAAGTGAATGCAAATTATGTTTGTCTCTTGCCGTTTGCATTTGTTCGTGAAGGAAGTCCGGAAGTACATTACAATTCAGGGTTTCAGGAGTGGGGTGAACGACCTGAAGGAGTTGCTTCGTGCATTCGAATGGCACATGATCATGGACTGAAGGTGATGATCAAGCCGCAGTTGTGGATCAGTCATGGAGAATATTCCGGCTATCTTTCCTTCCAAAATGAAGATGACTGGAAAAAATTTGAGATGTATTATACAAAGTACATCTTCAAGCTACTCACGGTTGCTGATACAACTCATGCGGAAATATTTTGTCTTGGAACTGAGCTTGACAGTTTCGTGAATCAGCGAACAACGTACTGGTCATGGTTGGTTGATACAGCTCGAAAAGTGTACCATGGAAAATTAACATACGCGGAAAACTGGGATTGCTATGATCGCTTTCCGCTATGGGAAAAATTGGATTACATCGGTATCAGCGCTTACTTCCCGTTATCAGAATCAAAAACCCCAACAGTGGATGAACTGAAGAAAGCATGGCAGCAAAATGTTTCTATGCTCAAAAATGTTTCAGAGCAAAAAAAGAAACAGGTGCTCTTTGCCGAGTACGGTTATCGAAGCATTGATTGTTGTACATCGAAGCCATGGGATTCCTACTCTGATGCGCAGCCCAATCCAACAGCGCAGGCGAATGCATACACCGCCATTTTTGAATCATTCTGGAATCAACCATGGTTCGCCGGAGGATTTTCATGGAAGTGGTTTGATTCGCACTCGAATGGTGATGTTCCGATGGAAACAGAGTATACTCCACAAGGGAAACCAGCTATGAAGGTTTTGGAGCAATGGTATTCCCGCTAATCACACAGGAAAACTGATGCCATCATATAAGTCGGCGAGTTTCATTTCATAGCCAATCTTCTCAATCGTGAACTGATCTTGAATTGATTTGTACTCTGAAGGCAACCATTTCCCATTTGGTTGTTTGCGATACACGTCTACCTTTATTTGTTCTGATGAAATCAGGATGTATTCAGTGAAAGAAGGGATGGATTTGTACAATTCGAACTTTTCCCGACGGTCGTACTTTTTGGTGGTTGCAGAAAGCACTTCGAATATGACGCTTGGGTTTGTGATAGTATCTTTTTCCCGGTCTGTAAATTCATTCTCACCGCAAATGATTACGGCGTCAGGATAGGTGAGGAGTGTATTTTCAATTACATGAACCTTCTGGTCGCTACCAAAAATCTTACAATTCTTTCCTCTTAAAAATGGATTAAGTGACCCGATGAGATTTGAGCAAATTGCATTATGAATGGTAGACGCGCCAGCCATTGCATATACCTCACCCTTGTAGTATTCACTCTTGAAAGGTGCGGCACGCTCGAGTTCAAGATATTCTTCAATTGAAATTTTTGATGTTACCGGGATTGCCATGCCTTTGAAATTAATGCACACAAAGTTCATAAAACTTTCTATCCTTTCCGAAACGCGACACTCATTAACTTCGCGCACTTATTTTAGAAAATGGAATTACCAAGAACATTCGACCCCAAAGGAATGGATCAGCGATGGTATAATCGCCAGATGGAGAAAAAATTATCAGAATTAAAATCATCTCAGGCGGAAAATTCCAAGCCGTGATACAAATCTTTTAAACTCATTTCGTAACTGATTTTTTTAATCATAAATGTTTCTTCCGGCGAATTGTACTCAGAAAGTTCCCAAATTCCGTATTCATTCTTACTGAAAATTTCTACGTTAACTCCTTCGGACGAAATCAAAACATACTCTGAAAGAGTTTTGATTGATCTGTAAAGCTTAAAGTTCCCACCGCGATCATAATCTTTCGTAGAAGCCGAAAGTATTTCAATGACCACGGAAGGATTAAGTACCGTGTCAAATTCCTTATTTAAAAGCTGAGGTTCACCACAAATAATTATTGCGTCAGGGTAAGTGTAGAGCGTATTTTCGGGGATATGAATTCTCAAATCGCTTCCGAATATTTCACAGGATTTTCCTTCGAGGAATGAACCAACTTTTGTTATCATTCTTGAAACCAGCCGGTTGTGATTAAGCGAACTTCCCGCCATCGCAAATATTTCCCCCTGATAAAACTCACTCTTGAAATTCGCTTTCCTCTCAAGCTCAAGATATTCTTGCTGTGTGTAAATCTTTTTAGTGATAGGCGCTGACATGAGTTGATCTTTCTCATCAAAGTTCGAAATCTTTTCTTTACTCGTGGTTTAAATGTTCTCATTCATGCCATCTTATATTTGCACGTTACTTTTCAAATGGAATTACCAAAAACATTCGACCCCAAAGGAATGGATCAGCGATGGTATGATCGCTGGATGGAGAAAAAATTATTTGAATCGAAGCCCGACGGTCGCGAGCCGTACACGATTGTAATTCCTCCACCCAATGTGACAGGTGTGTTGCACATGGGGCATTCTCTGAACAACACCATACAGGATATTCTTATTCGCCGTGCGCGGATGCAGGGGAAAAATGCCTGCTGGGTTCCCGGTACTGATCATGCCTCGATTGCAACCGAAGCAAAAGTGGTTCAGATGCTTCGCGAAAAGGGAATTAAGAAGTCAGATATTTCACGCGATGAATTTTTGAGGTACGCCTGGGAGTGGAAAGAAAAATATGGCGGCATCATTCTTCAGCAGTTGAGGAAATTGGGATGCAGTTGTGATTGGAGCCGAACCTCTTTCACGATGGATCCTGATTATTACCAATCAGTCATTCGTGTATTTATTGATCTCTACAACAAAGGCTACATCTATCGGGGCTTAAGAATGATTCACTGGGACCCGAAAGCAAAAACTTCGTTGAGTGATGAGGAAGTGATTAAGAAGGAAGTAAACTCGAAGTTGTATTTCGTGCGGTACAAGCTTGGTGATACGATGCACGATACACGTAACACGACTCCCGACTCGCGACTCCCGACTCACGACTATATCACCATAGCTACGGTGCGGCCTGAAACAATTCTAGGGGATTCGGCAATAGCTGTTAATCCCAGGGATGAGCGCTACAAAAATCTTGTCGGACAATTTGCATTTGTTCCGTTAATCAATCGCCACATTCCAATCATTGAAGATGAATACGTGGAGGTGGATTTTGGGACAGGAGCCTTAAAAGTTACTCCCGCTCACGACATGAACGATTACCAACTTGGATTGAAACACAATCTCGAAGTGATTGACATACTGAATGAAGATGGCACCATGAGTGAAGCCGCGCAACTTTATGTTGGTCAGGATCGCTTCGAATGTCGCAAGAACATTGTAAAAGATTTAGAAGCACAAGGTCACATTGTAAAGATTGAAGACTACAAAAATCAAATAGGTTTCAGTGAGCGGACAGATGCTATAGTTGAGCCGCGCCTTTCTATGCAATGGTGGTGCAACATGAAAGAAATGGCCAAGCCAGCACTGGAAGCTGTGATGAATGAAGAGATAAAATTCTATCCAAAAAAATTCGTGAATCTCTATCAGCATTGGATGGAGAACATCAGGGACTGGTGCATCTCGCGGCAGCTTTCATGGGGGCATCGGATTCCGGCATGGTATGCTCCTGATGGAAGTTTTGCTGTTGCGGAGACCGCTGAAGAGGCGTTGCAAATTCTGAATGCGATGCACGATACACGTAACACGACTCAGGATTCCGCCGAGACGGCTCACGACTCACGGCTCACGACTCACGACTTAAAGCAAGACGATGATGTCCTTGACACCTGGTTCTCCTCATGGCTTTGGCCTTTCGAAGTATTCAAAGGATTGAGCGAGCCGAATAACAAAGAAGTTAAATACTACTATCCGACAAACACTCTTGTAACGGCCCCTGAAATTATTTTCTTCTGGGTAGCTCGAATGATCATGGCCGGTTTTGAGTACATGAAGGAGAAACCTTTTGACCAGGTTTACTTCACAGGGATTGTTCGGGATAAACAAGGAAGAAAAATGTCGAAGCAATTAGGCAATTCTCCTGACCTGCTTGAGCTGATTGAGAACTATGGGGCAGATGCTGTCCGCTTCGGAATTTTGATTTCTTCTCCCGCAGGAAATGATCTGCTCTTTGATGACAAGCTGATTGAGCAGGGAAGGAATTTCAATAACAAGCTTTGGAATGCTTTGAGATTAGTGAAGGGCTGGCAAGTGGATTCAATTGGCAGTTTACAGTTTTCAATTGGCAATGAGTTCGCGAGCGAGTGGTTTGAAAGCAAGCTCAACGCTACAATAGTTGAAGTTGAAAGATTGTTTTCTGACTTCCAGATTTCTCCCGCACTGAAACTTTTGTATTCACTCGTATGGGATGATTTCTGCTCGTGGTATTTAGAAATGATCAAACCGGAATTTGGTCGGCAGATTGATGAAGGGACTTTCAAAAAGACAATTGATTTCTTCGAGCGACTGATGAAGTTGCTGCATCCGTACATGCCTTTCATGACGGAAGAAATATATCATTTACTTTATGACAGGAGTGAAGATGATTTTATTACGATTTCAAAATATCCGGAAGCAGAAAGAATTGATCAGCTTATTTTGAATGAAGGTGAAAAAGCAAAGGAACTGATCACTGCGATTCGTGATTTGCGAAGCCGCAATCAAATTAAGCCTAAAGAAAAATTGAAATTGTTTGCATCTTCTGAATTGGATGAACCCACTGCGGAAGCAGTAATGAAACTCGGCGCATTAAGCGTGATCGGGAAAACTTCTGAAGAGCCTGAAAACTCTTTTTCATTTTTTGTGGGCGCCGATAAATTTTTTCTTGAATCTCCCAATCGCGTTGACTCTACTGGTGAAAAATCCCGTCTTGAAAAAGATTTGGAATATGAAAGAGGTTTCCTCGAATCAGTAATGAAAAAACTTTCGAATGAAAAATTTGTGGCCAATGCTAAAGGCGATGTGATTGAAAAGGAAAGGAAGAAAGCTGAAGATGCGGAGGAGAAAATTCGGTTGATCAGTATTCAGCTTGACAAGCTAAATTCGAATTAAACAGATATGGATAATTAAGGGAAATTTTTCCTGCATGTGGCGTAAGAAATTAAAATATGAAGAATACTTGAAGCAGTTCCCCAATTGCCCGCCAGCATACTATTTAGAAATTGAAGGCTTATTTTTTAGGTGGGTTCATTCCAGCATTTTACCCGAAGACTTTACACCCTTAGGGTTGGTGTCGGAAACGCCGCAGAGAATTTTGGATGATTCTGATAAGAGTTGTATGAGCTATGGATTATCGTTATTCAATTCACCTGCCAACGCTCTTTACAGGTATAAAAAGCTAATCAAAAATATGAGAGGGAAGTTTCAAAGAGAAAAATTTAAACAGGAAAAGGGAAACACAATTGCTTCGGTCGCGATTCAAAATGATGAAGGAGTTGCTGGTGACATGAGCCAAGAAACAGGACATTTCACATTTCATGAGTATGAAGGGACTAACTTTGCAATCAAATGCCAAAACTTAACAGGTATCTTTACAGAGCATGGAGAAATTAAGAGTGAAATATAATCCTGTCACGTTTGCCTCGAACCTTGTTCGGATAGGTGATATTGTCAATTCAGAAGGACCCCTTCTATCATTATTTCAGGATGTAAGTAACGATCGGTTCTATTTATTTGATTGGGTGGATAGCGGTGCTAATTCTAACCGTTGGTTAATTTTTTCTGTGAGTGCGCAATCAATCGACGATTTTGTACATAAAAAAATTACCTACGCTAATCTTTTTTCCCAAGCTATTAATCACAAATATTTCTACGCTGATCTTCTGAATAATCAAACTGTTTCAAATCTTATCGTGAATGAATTGGTCGAACTGCCCTCGAAATATTTTCCTGATGAAGGCAACTTCTTTAGCAAAGAAACATGCCCGAATTATTCAAAGATTGTGAATGCCATTTCAAATGATCGGTTGGGTGTTTACCAAATTAACCCAATGAAATATTTATTGAATACAAACCTAAGATCAAAATTTGAAGATCGAAATATTCCTGATGAACTAATCAAAACATCCCCATCATCTTCTCCGTACTCACGAGAAGATAAAGTGAAATGGAGACACCACGCATTGCGCGAAATCTCTAAGCGCAAAACTCAATTCACTTTAAAGTAAATTGCATGAACGAGGTATTGAAGAAATATTTTGATGATAAAGGGTGGAAATATTCAAATGCTGAAAGTGAATCAATATTCTTCTTCGGAATTTCCGGTGTCAATCTCACCATTCATTGTACGGCGGATTTAGACGAGGAAAAAAAAAGGTTTCTATTTTGCACTGAAGCATCAGTCAGTGTGCCAGAGGAAAAAAGGAGGGATATAGCAGAACTCCTAACTAGATTTAATTATGGAACCTTTCTTGGAAATTTTGAAATGAATTTTGAAAATGGCAGGATTCAATTCCGAACCAGCATAGTCTATGATTCAATTGAACTTACTGACATTTTGCTTGGCAATTTGATCATGAACAATATCATAAGCATGGATCTATCTTTTCCCTCAATTCAAAAAGTTTTAGAGGAGGATCAAACGCCTTTGGATGCATATCTTTTCATGCAAGGGCAGATTGATGCCCTTAAGAAAGAGGTTGAGAGCGGATAAGCTAATCCAAATCGCCTCACCGGGCTTCGTTCTTAACATTCATTTGTTTACTCACCGTAGATAACTTTTAATACTATCATAGCAGTTTTACATGAGCGAATTCAGTTACTTCGCCGCTCTTCCTCATTATGATTTCCGCCCGAAGCAAAGAAGAAATTTTATCAGCCGCCCGCATTGAAGAAGTGATCGGTGAATATGTGAACCTCAAAAGGCGGGGAACTAATTTCATAGGGCTGTGTCCGTTTCACACAGAGAAAACTCCATCATTCAACGTTTCTCCCACCAAAGGAATCTTCAAATGTTTTGGTTGCGGAAAAGCCGGTGATGTAATTACATTTCTTATCGAGCATGAGAAGTTTACCTATCCTGAAGCGCTTCGGTTTCTTGCGCAGAAATATCACATTGCCATAGAAGAAACCGGCGATATAAACAAAGAGCAGGAAGATAAATTGGTGAAGGAGTCACTCTACATCATCAACCAGTTTGCGCAGGAGTATTATCACAACAATCTCTACAAAACCGAAGAGGGACAAACTGTTGGCTATTCGTATTTTAAAGAGCGTGGCATCACCGATGAAATGATTCGCAAGTTCAAGCTCGGATACGCATTGCAGATTTCAAATTCATTTACAATCGCTGCATTAAAGGGAGGCTATCAATTGGAGTTACTCAAAAAGGCAGGATTGATTGTGACGAAAGGAAGCAGTGACATGGATTTCTTTCATCACCGCGTGATGTTCCCGATCATGAATGTTTCAGGCAAAGTGGTTGCATTTGCAGGAAGGATTATGGTGAAAGATGAAAAGTCGCCGAAATACATCAACTCACCCGAAACAGAAATTTGCAAGAAGAGCCAGCTCGTCTACGGAATCTTTCACGCAAAGAATGCCATTCGCCAGCACGACGAATGTTTTCTCACGGAAGGCTACACTGATGTGATCTCGATGCACATGGCGGGAATGGAAAATGTGGTGGCATCGTCAGGAACTTCACTTACTGAAGACCAGATCAAACTCGTCAAGCGGTTCACGAACAACATCACCATTCTTTATGATGGTGATCCTGCGGGAATCAAAGCTGCATTGCGAGGACTGGAAATGATGGCTTCGCAAGATGTAAACATTCGTGTAGCCCTGTTACCCGATGGCGATGATCCTGATTCTTTCCTTCACAAAAACGGAAGTGCTGCGCTTCGTGATTTCATTCGCGACAACAAAAAAGATTTCATCCGCTTCAAAGTTGAATTGCTGCTTGCGGATGCAGGCGATGATCCGCTCAAGCGCGCTGATGTGATTCGCGAAGTGGTGAATACACTGGGAACAATTCCCGATGCAATCAAGCGATCAGTGCTGATCAGGGAATGCAGTAAGATGCTTGCAGTTGATGAACAAATACTCACCATTGAAGTAAACAAGCTCAAGAGAAAGCAATTCAGGAAAGAAACGGGTGCAGAAAAGTTTGAAGCGGACACATTGCACCAATCTGCTGAACAGTTGCCCGATCACTCGGAACAATTAATTAAGAAATCCGGCGATGAACTTCAGGAGCGTGACATCATTCGCTTATTGCTGGAGTTTGGAAAAGAGATGATGAATGAAACAACCACTGTTGCTGAATACATTCTTGACGATGTGAAAGATGTAGCGCTGAATAATGTTATTTACAGAATGATGCTGCACGAAGTTGAATCACAAATTGAATCGGGTAACATTCCTGATCATCATTATTTTCTTCAGCAACCGGATGAAGAAATGAAAAAGCTTGCGATGGAAATTATCTCATCGCCCTATTCACTCAGCGAAAACTGGAACAAGATGCACGATATCTACGTGACAATGCCCACAGAAAATTTTCGTAATGATGTGATCAGCTCACTCAACCATTTCAAATTGAAAAAGGTGATTACGATGATGAAAGAGAATCTCAAAGAATTGAAATCCGTTTCCGGTAAAGAAGAAGATGAGAAACATTATCTTCATGTGCACAGCAAGCTCACTGACTGGAAAAAACAGTTGGGGAAAAGGATGGGTGCAGTAGTCGTAAACTAAAATTCCAACGGACTTATTAATGTACGCTGATCACTATCAACAAGGAAGATTGTTGCGGAAAAGTACACCACGGTCATCGCACCAGGAATGGACACCTGTTGCGAATCGTGCTGAAGTGGTTGAGCAAATTGCATTGTCAAGTCAGGGTCGTATTCCTGATTTTATTCCCGAGCGTTATCGTCGCATGTCCAAATCGCCGCTTGCTTTTTACCGGGCAACACCCGAGGTCATGGCAAGAGATTTATCTGCGACTCCCAATTCAGGGCTCATCGTGCAGTCATCCGGCGATTGTCACCTTATGAACTTTGGCGTTGAAGTGAAAGAAGGAGGCAATATTATTTTCGACATGAATGATTTCGATCAAACACACCCTGCTCCCTGGGAATGGGATGTGAAGCGCCTGGCAGTAAGCTTCATGCTGGCGGCTAATCACATTTCACTTAACAAGAGAAACCAGGAACAAGTAGTTGCTGCTCTCATCAGATCTTACAAATTCAATCTTGGCATTTTCTCAAGAATGAAGATGCTCGATCTGTGGTATCTGCGCTTTGATGCATCTTCATTTGCAAATCAAATTCCTCAGAAGGGAATTGAATTGTTATTTGGAACTGCAACAAAATCATCTCGTGGTTCAGGATCAGAATTTTTGTTATTAATGAAAAAGAATGATCAGGGGAAGTTTGAAATAACAGAAACACCTCCGTTGATTGTACATCCGGAAAACACCTCTGAGATCAGGGAAATTCTGCAAGCCTTCCACGATCAATATCCTCAAACGCTGGAGGACGGTGAGCGTGCACTGATTGAAAAATTCGAATTGAAAGATGTTGTCTTCAAGGTAATGGGTGTAGGAAGTGTGGGAACCCGCTGCTATGTCTGTTTAATGTTGAATGAAAATGAGGAGCCACTTTACATCCAGGTGAAAGAAGCGCACGCATCAATTCTTGAACAGTTCACTCAGCCATCAGCGTATCAGAATCATGGTGAAAGAATCGCGAAAGGCCAACGCTTCCTTCAATCAGTATGCGATCTGTTTCTCGGCTGGTGCGTAGGTCCTGAAGGAAGACACTATTATCTAAAGCAATTGCGGGCAAAAAAAATTACTCCCGGCATTGATGTGTTTGATCAGAAACTGCTGACGTACTATGCGCAACTGTGTGGAAGAGTACTTGCGCGTGCCCATGCAAAGTCGTTGCAAGGTGCACACATTTGCGGATACATTGGCAAGAGTGAACAATTTGATGCCGCAATCACAAAGTTTGCAACCCGCTATGCCGATCAAACCATGAAGGACTATGAAATTTTTATGAAGGCATTGAAGGAAAACAAGCTGTCTGTATCTCCACAGTAATGAATTCAGTCCCAAATTCAGTAATCCGATTCACGCCTGCAGATACAGATTCATCCTCACTTTAAGACTTCACTTGTTTTTCACCGCTCAATGTCTATCTTTGCCGTCCCTAAAAAAACAACATCTTAGTAACGAATGACCAATCATTATGAAACCGTAATCATCTTTTCGCCGCTTTTGTCCGATGATGATGTGAAAAGAGAGGTTTCCAAATACACCAAAATGGTCACCGATGGCGGTGCTACCATTCTGGAAGAACGCCACTGGGGCTTGCGACAATTAAGCTACCTCATTGAAGGCAAGTCAAACGGAATCTATTACATCATGGAATTTGCCGGACCCGGCACGCTTCATCAAAAGCTCGAAGTGGAATTCAAGCGCGATGAAAGCATCATGCGATGGCTCACAGTGGCGCTCGATAAGCATGCCATTGAGTATAATGATAAGCGCCGTAAAGGGTTGGTGGGTAAGAAGAAAGAGCCCGCTGAAGAAAAGAAACCCATTGTTGAAACGCCAGTGATCACCGCTCCAACCCCCCAAGCTTAAATTATGGCACTTCGAAATAGTAAAGACATCAAGTATCTCACCAGTCAAAAAATGGTGAAGCGCCCGAAAAAATTCTGCCGCTTCAAAAAGTATCATATCAGGTACATTGACTATAAGGAGACAGAATTCTTACTCAACTTCATCAATGAGCAGGGAAAAATTTTACCCCGCCGCCTTAGCGGCAACTCATTGAAATACCAGCGCAAGGTGGGGCAGGCGATTAAACGCGCACGCCATCTTGCATTGTTACCGTACGTTACTGACCTTTTAAAGTAATTGAACCATGGATGTTATTTTGCTTCAGGATGTAGATAAGCTCGGAAAAGAAAACGAACTCGTAAAAGTCCGCAATGGCTATGCGCGTAATTTTCTTCTTCCGAAAAGACTGGCAGTTGTCGCTGATGATTCTCAAAAGAAAATGCTCAATGAGCGGGTGAAGCACGAAGAGCGACGCGAACAAAAATTGCTCAATGCCATCAGCCAGGTTCAGGATGTGCTGAAGAACACGAAGTATATTATCGGCGCAAAAACCGGCATGAGCGGAAAGATTTTCGGAAGCGTAACTACCATTCAGCTCTCTCATGCCATCAAGAAGCAATCGAACATTGCAGTTGACCGCAAGAAGATCACGTTACCCGATGATGTGAGCATGGTGGGTGAATACAAAGCCAGTATTGCGTTAGGAAAAGATGTGAATGTGGAAGTGAATTTTGAAGTGATAGCTGAATAAGAGTAAGATTTAAGATATAAGATTTAAGACATGGAATCTCTTTCGTGAATGCGGAAGGGATTTTTTGTTTTAGGAACTTTATGCTGCTAATTTGCTCCCGCTACCTGAAGGAGGAACCGCCCCGCTACGCTACTACAGGCAGTGGTTCTGCCTATAGGGAGTCGGAGGGCAGCGGGGAAATTTGTTGTACACCTTTCTTTGCGCGAAACATTTTTTTATCCATTGTAACTTTATTTCGCGTGGTGCGCTTCACGGTAAACCAAACAAAAGAAGAAGGGGAAATGAGCCAGACCATTAGTAATTACAGGCAGGAAAGAGGTTGTAACTTTTCAAACCGCTAAAACGTCGTACGCATGACGGTGAAAGAGTACAACCAAAGTGTGGAATTGTATGCTGATCGCGTATATCGCTTCATTGTGAAAAACATGAAAAACAGTGACGATGCGCAGGATGTGGTTCAGAATGCATTCGAGATTTTGTGGAAGAATTATGAAGGAGTTGCATTCGAGAAGAGTCGTTCATACCTTTTTACAGTGGCATACCATAACATGATTGACCAGTTCAGAAAACGAAAAGGAGAAAGTGATATCAGCGATGAACATTTGCAAATGCAGGGGAACAGCAACCAATTTACCGGAGCGCGTGAAGCAGTGGAGTTGGGCTTGAAGGCGCTTCCTGAAATTCAAAGGACAGTGGTGATGCTGCGTGATTATGAAGGATACAGTTATGAAGAGATCGGCGAAGTGACCGGGTTGAATGAATCACAAGTGAAGGTTTACATTTTCAGAGCACGAACAGCATTGAAAAATTTTTTAGTGAGTACAGAAAACGCAATTTGAAGAAATGAGAATCAATCTGCAGAACTACGAAGAATACTTTGTGCGCTACCTCGATGGTGAATTGTCATCGCAGGAAGCCGGCGAAGTAGAATTGTTTCTGCAACAACATCCTGAACTGAATACTGAGCTGAATGCATTCAAATCTACAGTGCTTTCTGCCGATGAGGAAATTTTCTTTCCGGGAAAAGAATTGCTGAAGAAAGGAATCACGCTCGTGAACTACGAAGATTATTTCATCCGCAAAATTGAAGATGCTCTTTCATCAGAGGAAGAAATTGACCTAAGTGTTTTCATGCAACAGCATCCCGAATTACAGCGTGAAATGAATGCGTTCGTTGCTACAAAACTTGTTGCTGATTCCTCTGTTGTATTTCCTGATAAAAACTCATTGAAGAGAAGAAACGGAAGAGTAGTACCCATGTATGTGAGGTATACCCTTGCCACTGCGATTGCTGCAAGCCTGATATTGATTGTGACCATAAGAGGAATTCATCAGACAGATCAGCCGGTTAATTCTCCTGTTGCGGAACAGCCATCATTCTCTTCGCCACAAACAGAAAAGGGCTCAAGCAAGGATGCAAATGAAAAAGTGAAGCAAATAACACCTCATTCTGAATTAGCTACTGAGCACACATTGAATTCAACACAAACGAATTCTACTAACAAAGTGAATCACAGTAGAAGCGAAAACAGGGGGAAAGAAAACTCTGAGCAGTTTGCAGATGCCTCGGTTCATATTGAATCAAACCCTTCAACAGAAAATACCCAGACAATTTCTACTACGAATGTTGAGGATGAAATGACAACGATCGGATCAGGGCTTCAACCCATCAGTTACCAGGCAAGATTTAAAAAGGCGCCTTATCGCGCAGTGTCCATAACGGCAGCAAACAAAAATTCCGCTTCTCCTGAAAATAAATCCATTAAGAAATTTACTTCAGTAGCTTCTGCATTGGGAAGTGAGCTGCTTCGTCTTACTGGCAGGGAAGATTATTTGAAAACCACTTCTGCCTTTAATTCACAGGGAGCGGAAAAGAAAAAACTTCCGCTTGTAATAAGCGTCAAGGGAAAAAAGTTTGATTTCTACCATAAGTTTTTCAGGAAGCGCAATCATTCATCTTCTGAACAAAACCCCCGGTAGACCGGGATAAAAAAACTGAGCTATGAAAAAAGCACTTGCCATTTGGCTAATCCTCGCCATTCCATTCCTTCTTTCAGCACAGCAAAAAGGAAACGCGCAACAGGACCTCCAAAAACAAATTGAAGCGATGAAGCAGGAAATGCAATCACAAATTGCTGCTCTCAGAGATTCGATTGCGATGCTTCAGCAGCAATTACGCAATGAGAAAAAAAATCCCGGCTATGAACTCTTTTATGAAAAGCCCTTGTCAGAAAAAGACCAGGGTGACTGGATGAAGCTTGACAGTCTGCTTCATGATGGCTCACGGAGTTGGTCCTGGAGTTATAGTTATCCAAAAGTTGTTCCGTACGATTTTCAATTCATGATCCCATCGGACAAGTATAAGGATAAACTAAAGTGGGAACAATTCAAGGTGCCACAATGTCCTGAGTTTTCAAAACACAAACACAAACATGAATGGATGAAGATGCTTCCATTCTACCATTTTTTCAAAAGTTAAAATCAACAATAAATACTTCTCATGAAAAAGATGATCTGGATTTTTTTGATGCTGCTTTCGCCGATGGCATTTGCGCAGCAGAATAACGGCTGGACTCCGGAGCAGCAGGAACAATTCCGCAAGCAGATGGATGATTTCCAAAAACAAATGCAGGATCAAATGAAATCGCTCAAAGATTCATTGCGTCAGATGCAACAAGCTTTTAAAGAATTCGATTGGTCGCAGATTGATACGATGCAATTTGAGATGCCCGAGATGCCGGAAATGCCTGAGATGCCACCGATGCCTGAGATGTCACCCATGCCGGAGATGCCGTCAGGTTCCGGGAATGACGCAGGTGATGATACCCAGGTTCGTGTTGGTCGCTGGAACCTGAATGTAGAGAATGATGAGAATGGTGATAATCACGTTCACGTGTATAAGGATGAATCGTGCGACGATGAGTGCGGTGATGAAAGCGCCTTGACAAATGTTGAAACAAAATTCATGTTGCTCGATGTGGGTCTGAATAATTATTTCGGCAAAAATTTCACTTCGGGTATTCCAAATGGATATGAATCCTTTGATCCAAGCCCGGGCAAATCATGGGTTGTGAATATTCATGCGGTAAGCCAGAAACTTAATTTGATTGACTATCATCTCTGGTTAGTGTATGGCGTGTACTTCGAGTTGAATTCTTACAAGTACAACACCAATGATGTGCTGATTCCAAGAATAGATTCCGTCGCTTTCGAAACGGATAACAATGAGCAGTTGCAGAAAAATAAACTCTCCTGCGAGTATGTGGGCATTCCACTTATGCTTCGCTATGAGAGCAATCCATCTCACATAGACAAATCATTTCACATCAGCGCGGGCGGATTCGGTGAATACCTGATGGGTGCGCGCACAAAAACAAAAAATAATTCCGGCGCCAAGAATAAGCAGCATGATGATTTCAATCTCAATCGCTTTCGCTATGGAATTACAGCACGTGCAGGCTATGGTTGGGTGAGTTTATTCGCCAACATCAGTTTATCAGAGTTGCTGGTAAGCGGCGCAGGGCCTGTGTTGTACCCGGTCTCCGGAGGTTTGGCATTTGAGTTTTAAGTGAGTAGGAGAAAAGCTCAGATGGACATTCTAAAATTTTAATTCCTAAAACAGTTTTCTCACGATTGCTATAAAGTCAATAGCTGCGTAAACCTGGAAGTTGCTCATTCGTAAATGATCGCTGGTGAAAGCGGGATTCAGGAAATTCGTGAACGTGAATTGATATCGTACTCCGAGATGTGCGCCATAAGTGATATACTCAGCACTAATGAAAGCACCGTGAATAATTTTTGCAGGCGGTGTAAAACCATAAATGGTTAAATCTCCCGGTTCTTCATTTATGAATTCTCCTGTATTCGCGTCATAGTTCTTCACTGTTTCCTCTAGATCCAGATAATCAGTAATGCCGGCCAACAAAGCAGAATAGCCGGCACCGATGGCATATCCATTTTTAACATCTTTATCATCGTGATAATAAAATACAGGAACTGAAAATTCACCCATCCACAGTGTTGCATATCCGGTTACGTGATGCTGCTGGTTGATGAGTTGCACTCCGTTGTCGTAAAAGCTTTGATAATCATTATGAAATTTCAGGAATAATGTTGGGAAAGAGAATTCTAAATTGATAAAGGTGTGCTTGGTAGTTCGCAGGTATATGAAAACTCCTGAGCTTATTCCTATACCTTTTCCATTCACTTCGCCTCCCTTGAACCTTAGGAGCGGAATTGCAAGCCGCGTACCGGCGCCTATTGATTCATCCAATGATGTTCCCTGGAAGTATTGAGCTTTTGTGAAAGTGATCGAGAGAAATGAAGCAGTCAAAAGGAGAAAATATTTTTTCATGCGAGGCAGGTGATTGCAGAAGGATATCGAAAATCAGTTTAGCACATGAGTAAAACGGTAAATTGAAGACACCTCTAAAAACTCTTTGATTGAATATTGAATAACGAACAAGGATTCCGATTCATCGGAAGAACAGGGAAGGGTGAATTAATGTCATTCATTAAATTTTTTCTTGCCAAAGTCTTTGCTTGTGTTCCAAAGTGCATGGTCGAATATATGAATTGCATTGTTCATTGTTGTTACAATTGAATCACGAATCAGGTTTCCATTTTTTAAGGTCGTTGTTCTTAAAACGCTGCCGGTAATATTTCCTGTTTTGCCTGTTTGATTGTAGCAAAGTATTGATTGAACTAACTCAATGCTGTCTTTAGTGTTGCGGTAAAAAGCCTTCATGCTTCCACCGAACATATTGTGTGGAACATGCCAGCTCTTTAAAAGATGATTGTTGCTATCAACTTCAAGATTTTCCAGGTCAAGATATTTTCTGTGTACCAAAGTTTTTGTCATTGGGTTAAATACCAAAACTTTTGTGTCATAATTTATTGATCCTCCATCATCGTAAATCACAGCATCATCATAGCCATCATTTGTGATGTCCATAGTTACAAAGTGGTGTAATTGCATTTCGCTTTTTTCTGTCGCCAGCTTTTGGAAGTTCTCTTTGTCCAATTTATAGATGCGAAATAAGCTGTCACCGATTATCCCAAACTTAACTTTGTTTAATGAAAATATTTTTACAAACCTGTCACCATAAAAAACTTCAAATCTGTCCTTGTTCGAATACATTCTTAGAGTGTTTTCCAAATCGCCACTTAAAATCGGGACAGGGTTCAGGGTGTCGCCATGAGAGAACACGAGCAGCGTGTCAGTTTTGAGTTTAACATTTTTTGAAGTTGTCTTGTCATCGTGTGATTTTGTTTGACATGAAATCCAAAGAAATGATAATCCGCAAAGCGTCAATAGAAACCTCATGGTATTGCTGCTTAAGTCATAAATCACTGTGCATATCTCAACGATTAAAAGTGTCCGTCGTCTTATAACCAATCACCTGATCATACCGGCTTCCGAATGGCCGATAGTACACAAGGATTTGATACGCGTTCTCGGTTTCATAAGAATTTCCTTCGAGTAATGAAGATGGATCATCATCAGTGTCTTTTTCTTCTGAGTCGAAATAGTATTCGTACTCATAATAGCCCTGCTTGAGGTACAGTGTTGCTTCGTATGCTTTGGTAGCTGCGTTGTATTGAAGACGATATGCATCCTGCAATTGCCAATCAGTGAGTTTGCCGAGAAGAAAAATTTTCCCGTTTTTGAACGGATAGTCAACCGGCAATGAAAATTTCACCCACACATAATCTGCACGCACATCCTCATCAGCATAATCCTGTGTGCCCGGAATAAATTTCCCATTGATGTCTTTGCGTGAAAATGATTGAGCCGTGCCGCGGCTTTGGTCGGGGAAAAGAGTGACGACGGCAGTATTCTTGTCTTCTGAAATTTCCTTCACGCGATCAGTGTTGTACCGGATGGTTCGTGTGTCGAAGTACCGGAATTCCTTTCCTGCAGGGAAGGAAGTTTTCATCGTGTGCGTGTAATCCAGCTGATCAGGTCGCACGAACTGCGGTTGCAAATTCGTGATCGCATTATCCCACCGGAAATTTTGCATGAGCAGCACGTTGATTTCACTGAAAGAATTTGAAATGTCCATGCCGTGATGAAGGATATTAAAGTGGACTTGCTGATACGTGCGATCGTAGCGCACATCGTCTGCTTGTTTTATGTCTGATGTGATCTCCACCAGGTTGTTGACCACCATAAACCTTCTTGTCAATACCACGTCATCAGGATTGTCATCTTCATAAACCTTCAAAATGTAGTTGCCGGATTTTGTGATGCGGAAATCGGCATTCGGGAAAAGTGCAGCGTAGTGTGTGAACGTTTGGTTCGTATTGTATGAAAATTGATAATCACGGATTTCCTGTTCGTTGAATCCTGAAATGTAATCGAAGTGGCTGAGCTCGGAAGGTGACCAATCATAATTACACTGGATCACTGTGAAGTAGTACTCTTTTTTTTGTCCCTCAAGATCATCGAAACCAAGGTGAAGTTGTGCAGTACCATTCAATGAGATCACAGGATCAGTAAGCACAAGCGGCTCAACATAAAGTTGAACAGTATGGATGTTCGGTTTGAAAATTTTGTCAGTGAAAGTTTCCGCCTGATCCTGGGCAAAAGAAAATTTTGAGAACAGAATTTCTGTAATGAGAATAAGAAAAGCCTCAACTATTTTCCGCATGGGATGACTAACGAAGAGCCAAACTAAATATTAGTTGGCAGTCAGTAGTTGGCAGTTCGCAGGGGCAATTTTCTTTCAGCGTGAAGAGAATAGGATTTTGCATCCTATGCAATTTTTAAAATCATTCTTCCTTCACCACCTTCAAAATACCAGTCAACTCATTTCCTTTCTGCACTTCAACAAGATAAACGCCGCTTTTCAATTCGCTTCCGAAGCGGGTTCCATTTGTTACCCGGGGCAATGAAAGAATTTTTCTTCCAAGCATATCAAAAACGAAGACATCATAGGCATCATCGTTTAAAAACTGAAGCGTGAATTCATTTGAACTTGGATTTGGATACACGGAAAATTGCAACTCATTCAATGCGAATTGTAAATCATGGCTCTTGCAGGTGATTTGGATGGTAGTAACGGAAGAAGCTTTTGTGCAGCCGGTGTTTATGTTGGTCACAATCACTTTGTATTTCCCGGCAGTTGAAGCGACATAAGTTGAGTTAGTCGCTCCTGCAATGTCAGCGCTTCCTTTTTTCCATTGATATCTCAGGCTGCCACCGGTGTTCGCCGAAAGTGTGATGGTGTTTCCTGCACACATAGTTACCGTTCCTGAAGGCGTTACGGTTGCTTTAGGTTTCTTGTTGACGGTAACTGAAATTGAATTTGACGTAGCGGTTCCACAGGCATTGGTGATCACGCAGGCGTACGATCCGCTTTCGGTAGCAGAGTAAGAGTTGCCTGTTGCTCCGCTCACATTACCTCCGCCTTTTGTCCATTGATAAGTCCCTGCCGTTCCTGTTGCGGATGACGTGAGTAAAACACTTCCGCCAGTACAAAATGTGGTGGCGCCATTGGCTGTAATGGTGATTGAAGGGAGAGTACATAATGGAGAAAAGTTTACCGTCCAGGTAATTTCTGTAGCATCGGACTCATTGGTAGTGTTTCTGTTTACTGAAAAATAAATTTTGTCACCTGCATTCAGGGTACCGGCGTTGTAAGTGTTCGTGTCAATCTTCCAGTGCTGACCGGTCTGTGCGACGATGGAGATAAGCAATGTTTGACTGTTATTGAAAACCATGTACTTGATCTTGTCCCCCAGACTGGAAATTCTTCTTGCCGCGAGGTGGCTGATCGAGTAATTTCCGGTGACAGGAACATTGAATGCAGCCACCACATTGTTGGCATCATCGGGCGGGTAGAGTTGCAGGTCATACACTCCTGACGGTTCAGGTACATTATTGCCTTCACCATCATCACTTCCTCTGTTGATCGTGCTCTTTCCTGCATAAGGATAGGCACTGATTCCGGTGTCCAGCGACCAGCAATTCTGCACATGATTAAATGACTCCGCATGTAAGCCCGGATTATAAACGCTAAGCGGTGTTCCCAACTGAACTCCACTTGCATTCGATGATGTATAGAAATCTATGGCGGCCGTTACATTGTAGCCGTTAGCATCAGTTACTGTGGCTTGTGGTGATGCAGTCGTGTGGATCACTGCATCATAAGAATTCCAGGATGTGGCAGCCGGATAAATCACAGCGATGGTAAGAGAATAAATATCTGTCAACCCATAGTTATCAGTAAGAGTAAGTGCAGCGATGTAATTGCCTGTTGAGTTGTAAGTGTGTGCTGCTGTGATTCCCGTGGCAGTTGCGCCATCCCCGAAATCCCAGTGGTAGCTGACGATGCTATCGCCTCCATTCGTAGATAGCGATGCATCAAATGAAACTTCAACCGGCACAAATCCAATGTCCGGCGTGGCTGTGAAATATGCTGAGGGCGGAACGGCGGCACAATTGGGATAAAGCCATCCGTCCTTCGTAGTGGAAAGCCCTGCTGCATCAGTCACTGTTAAAATAATCTGGTAGGAATACGTTTGCCCGTCACATCCTTCGCCCGCCAAAACTGTTGATGTGATTTTGTTCGTGTCAACAGGTTGTGGATGCGTGTGTGTGTTGTGATGCAGAATGGTTTGCCATTGATAAAACAATTGTCCCGGCCCTTGTTCATCATCAGTCACGCTTGCCTGCAATGGCAGGGTGATGTTGGTTCCAACAGTGTAAGAGTCTCCGTTTGCAAAGCTGGTGATCGTAACGTTAGGAGGTGTATTGTTGAGAGAAATAATTAAGTGTGTTGAAGAAGTCAGGCCGTGATCATCAGTAACAGTCAGTGTTACGGTGAAAGCGGTTGGCACTCCTGCAGGAGCGGTAAAGGTGTGAGAGGGATTTTTTTTTGTCTTTGTTTGTCCATCTCCAAAATCCCACAGGTAGGTGAGAACACCTCCTTCGGGGTCAGAAGAACTACTGCCTTTGAAATTTACTGTGAGGGGAGTAACTCCGTAATTAACATCTGATGTGGCAACGGCCTCTGGCGCCAGGTTTACAATCCCGAGATAGGCAATCTTTCTTATTTGATCAGGATATCGAACATAGTAGATGAACTCATCATCAGGATCCATATCCATACATACAATACCTCCCGGAGCAGTATGAAAATCAGAAACTGAAAGAAGATTTTCTGTGGATTCAAACGTAAAATTTTTGATCCATTCTGACACGAAATCTCCTATGAAATAAGTGTTCTGATATTGTGCCGGATAATTATGACCGGTATACCAAATACCACCGATGGCGCAATAACCCGTGAAATCACTTCCCTGCACAGGAGAATTCTGGTCATCAATATAAACCCATGAAGCATCATTACCGGTGTAGGTTGGAATTTGTGTTCCGAAATTGTGCGACCAGTCAATTACCGGCCTGCTATGAACAAAGGTGTAATAGTTAGAAGGAACCATCACTGATGAGTTGCACGGATTGGGGAAAGAAGGTACGCCCAATGTTGCCTGGGTAATGAGATCGTTGAAATTAAAATACTGATCGGCGCAACCATTCACCTGGTAAAGCGGATTGGGTGCATCCAGATTAAGTGCAGGTGCAATAGCGTATTCCTGTTCCTCATCCATACCTTCGTACACAGGCCATCCGCAATTCTGCCCGCCATAAGTTGCGATATCTAATTCTTCCCAGCCATTCCAACCCACATCACCGATATAAAGCGATCCGGGATTTCCATCATCAGGATTCGTAGAACCCGTCCCCGGTTTTAATGCAGACTTGAAAGGATTTCGAAATCCCAAACACCACACCCTCGAAGCAGGTGAAAACGGATTGGAAGTATCATAAAAGGGATTCGATGCAAGCCCTGCCCCTGTCTGCGGATCAATGCGTAACACTTTGCCATTGTAACAATCCACCAACTGCGCTCTGTAGGCGCCTACATTTTCTTTCGGAGTAATGATGCTGTCGGCCAATGCCTGCACCCAATAGGTATCGTCCTGCGAGCCATTGTCAGCTTCAGAGGGGCTGGCGCCATCACCTGTTGTAATCAGCAATGATTTATCAGTTCCGAACACCAATGATGAACCCTGGTGTGCCTGGTGCAACACAGGCACACCTGATTTCTTATCCGGGCCAATCAGGATGACTCTGCTGCCGGGAATCACAGTGGTGAAATTGGTAGCAGCATCTGCTGTATACCTTGTGAGCCGGTTAATGGTAGCGTTGTGGTAGTCATTCGACAAAGGATCGTAGTCTGATGTTCCATAGTGAAGAAGGTAATAGCGATCAACAGTATAGTAGAGATAGAAATAGCCATTGTTGTAAAAGCCAGGATCAATTGCAAATGCTAACAAGCCCAGGTCTCCAAAGTTACCAACCTCTTCACTGATGTCAATGAACGGAGTAGGAAGAAATGCACCGTTCTCAAAAATTTTTACAACACCCCGTTTCTCCCATTCCCACATTCTTCCTGTCGTGTCAAACTTTATTCCCATCACTTGATCTAATCCTCCGGCCACCAATTGGTCAACAAAGTCAGCGGGCAGTTGTGCTTTTATTGAGGTGAAAAAAAACAGAAGAGGGAGGAAGGGAAATAATTTTGGAAAGTGTCTCATTGGTAACGTTTTGTTTGTGTGTGAAGCAGTTTAAAATGACACGATGTGAATCTAAGAAAACAATCTGTCCGGTGAATATTGTTTCATGTAATTTTTATGTCTTGAAATAGCATGCTGATGTTACTTGCAGGCATCGCCACAAAGGAATTTTTTAGTTTCACATCGTGTCATTTCAAATCACCATTCATCATCTTGATGAACTTCGCGCAGCAGTAAAAACCATTCTGAAAGGTTGTCCAGGTAAAAAAGTTTTTGCATTTTATGGGGAGTTGGGTGCAGGAAAAACGACAATGATCCAGGCCCTGTGTGAAGAACTTGGAGTAAAAGAAAAAACGGTAAGCCCCACCTTTGCCATTGTGAATGAATACCAGGGAACTGAAAAAATTTTTCACATTGATCTTTACCGGCTCAACAATTTGAGTGAAGCACTTGACATCGGCATTGAAGAGTATCTTGCATCGGGTAATTACTGCTTCATAGAGTGGGCAGAGTTGATAAAAGACTTGTTACCCGAAGATACAGTGATGATAGAGATTGAGGTGAAAAGAAACGGCGAGCGCAGGGTAGAAGTAATTAATTCCGATGAATCGGGAGAAAAATGATCCCGATGCGTAGTGAGAATGACGAATGACCAATGACCAAATGACTAAGAAATGGAAAGGAAGATAAAACTCCCTGATGACTTAAAAACAAGCATCGGGCTCGCACCACAGGAAGAAGTAGTGCAGGTGATTCCAAGGCGTGAGAAGTTGTACATCGGTATTCCGAAAGAAAAACAATTTCAGGAGCGCCGTGTTGCACTCACTCCCGAATCAGTGCAGGTGCTCGAAGCCAATGGACATCGTGTGGTAGTAGAATCAAAAGCAGGGGAGGGCTCTCACCTGAGTGACACTGAATATTCGGAGTGTGGTGCAGAGATCGCGCATCAGTTGGAAGAAGTTTTTAAGGCAAACATCATTTTAAAAACGGCGCCGCCATCGAATGAAGAGGTGAAGATGCTTCATGGCAACCAGATCGTGATCTCACCGTTGCACCTCCCTACACTTGAGCAACCCTATCTTGAAGAACTTCTTTCGAAAAAAGTAACCGCCATCGCTTATGAATACATTCGCGATGAGTCCGACACATTTCCGATTGTATCTGCCATGAGTGAAATTGCCGGCAGCGCAGCGATTCTTATAGCTGCAGAATTACTGAGTCATCCTAACTTCGGAAAAGGAATTTTGCTTGGAGGAATTGCGGGTGTTCCTCCTGCAAGTGTTGTTATTCTCGGAGCAGGGACTGTTGCGGAATTTGCTGCGCGCACAGCGATGGCTCTTGGCGCCGAAGTAAAAATTTTCGACAACTCTATTTACAAACTGAAGCGGCTGCAACGCAATGTCGGCTCACGGCTTTTTACTTCCATTCTCAACAACGATGCGCTGGTAGAAGCGCTCGTGCGTGCTGATGTGGCCGTGGGAGCCATTCATTCCAAAGCAGGACGAACTCCCATAGTAGTAAGCGAAGAAATGGTAGCGCAGATGAAACCCGGATCAGTGATCATGGATGTGAGCATTGATCAGGGCGGATGTTTTGAAACGTCGGAAGTCACCAACCATCGCAAACCGATTTTTAAGAAGTACGACGTGATTCACTATTGCGTGCCGAACATTGCATCACGTGTTCCGCGCACTGCATCACAAGCCATCAGCAACGTGCTTACGCCGATGTTGCTCGAAGCGCATGAATTAGGAGGATTTGAAAACCTGATGTATTCACATCCGCACCTCCGCAACGGGGTGTATGTGTACAAAGGCACACTCACGAATGCGCATTTGGGTGAGCGTTTTAAAATGAAGCATACCGATTTGAATTTGCTGTTTACTTCGGGAATGTGATGGGCGCGAATCGCGTATCGCGAATCGCGATTACTTTGAAGGATATTGCTCTTCGCCTTGAAGCATAGCACTTACTTTTTCTACCCACTTTACTTGCTCATCTTCAATAGTTCCGTGATCGGTTTCATCATCGTACTGCCGCTGCATTTCCTCGCAGTCTTTATTTTCTTTTTGAAAGAGCACATTCAGCTCATTTTTACTGGCAGAAGATTTTTTCATCACCTCGTGATAAAATTTTCGTGTGAACACTTCGGTGATATCGAAATGAAGTTGCTCATGCGCCAATACGACCGCCAAATTTTTTTTCATCCATGATTTTTCAGGATTGAAAGAGGCATAAACAACTACGTTTGATAACACGCCGTTGGTGGTCTCATATCCGAAATGAATGGCGCTGCTCGTAGAAGCAGCCCACGATGTCCCTAACGGAACATGGCCCCTGAAATCAGAGAACGTGAGTCTTCTCGATTCCTGCCAGCGAATTTCGTCGGTGAGGGAAAAAGATTTTTCAAAACTTAAAATCAAAAACAGTGAAAGCAACAGCATCTTCATACGATAGAATTTTTTTTCAGAGGTAGCGCAAACTTGCATCCAATGTTTTCAATAATGAATTTTATCCGGCTTCTCATTCCATTTCACAAACACCGCAAGCGCGTCTTTTTCCTCTAACTTTTCAAATGGAATTTTCCTTGTGGAATGATCAACGAGAATCTCGTGATAAATAAAGTCATCATCGAAACCGGCAGCGGCGGCATCCTTTCGGTTACTGGCGTAATACACTTTTGCAGGACGCGACCAATAGATTGCCCCAAGACACATGGGACACGGCTCACAACTGCAGTACATTTCACAGCGATCAAGCTGAAACGTTTTCAGCTTCTTACACGCCTTTCGAATGGCTACCACTTCAGCATGTGCGGTGGGATCATGATGATTGGTTACGGAGTTGCTGCCGCGGGCAATAATTTTTCCGTCTCTGACAATTACACAACCAAATGGGCCGCCGGTATTCTTGTGCATGCTTCGGTAGGCCAATCGAATCGCAGCGCGCATAAATCTTTTCCGGGGATCTTTCATAACGTGAAGATTATCTCAATTTATTAACGTGTAACAAGTTTTGAATCGACGTAATCTGTCCACTCAATTGGAATCCCACAGACTTAATATTGCAACTAACTCCTCGTATTCCTCTGCGAATGCGCCGTTGAGTGTGCCAAATTTATTCTCAAACTCCTGAAAATATTTTCGTGCTGTCTTATCACCTGAAATAGTTGCGATAAAAAGCTTGTGGGCTAATTCCATGTTCTTGTCATTCATGCCATACTCTGAGGTTTCAAATTCTTTTAACACAGATTGAATTTCACTGTCAGCATATTTATGGATGCCTTTGTTTATAGATAATTTGCGATCAATTTTGTTTTTTGAAAAATAAATTCTTTCAATCGTCCAAACAGCTTGATCATAAGCAAAGTTTTCCCCCACAGGTAAATATTTAAGCTCCTCGATGAGAAGGGAGTCTTTAATTGTTTTCAGTCTGCAAATTACCTCCGCTTCCCGGAAACCAATTATTGTATCATGCCCGCAAACTGCCAGAATGAATTCTGAAAATGTTACGGGTTCGATGTCCGGATTTCTGTAACCGCATAGCACGATAGCATTTCCATTGGTGAGATAAAAAGAAGTATCCGGCTTTGTCCCTGTGTATTGGGTCTTTGGACAATCACAAAATATTTTGTTTGTCTGTCCATAAATGAAATTTGTGGCAGCAAGAAGTGTTAGGAAGAAGTAATACCGATTCATAGAGGCTATACTATCCGGGGGTAATCCTTGTCTTCAATTATTTTGACGAAAATAAAATTACTGATATTCAGAAGAGAGTTTTCTTTGCGACAAATAAAATTAACGGCACATCATGTTTTTCCTTCCCACAAAAAAATTCATTTCTTGAATGCACTCATCTTATTAGCGTTAGCTGTCGCTCCAGGATTGGCTATTTGCATTTTAATTTACGTAAAGGATAAGTACAACAGGGAACCACGACTTCTGCTTATTCTTTCTTTTATTCTTGGAATGATAGCCATCATTCCTGCATATTTCATAGAGCAAACGGGCGCCATTTTCGTGCTGGAGGGAACCTCTACGGAAATGACACTTGTCTTTGCTTTCATTGTTGTTGGTGCTACTGAAGAAGGGTGCAAATTTTTTATGCTCCGGGTTTATTCTTACAGAAAAAGAGACTTCGATGAACCGTTCGATGGAATCATGTATTCGGTGATGATTGCTATGGGATTTGCCACACTTGAAAACATCATGTACGTTTCTCAGTTTGGAATTGGCAATGCATTCTTACGCATGTTTACGGCGGTACCCGCGCATGCTGTGTGCGGAATAATTATGGGCTATTACGCAGGTTTGGCGAAGTTTAATTTAAACGCGAAGCCGTTACTCTTTCGCGGCTGGTTTTATGCAATGCTGCTTCACGGTGCTTATGATTTTAGTTTGATGGACAAGAATATTCCCCTCATCATATTCGGTGCAGTGCTGTCCCTGTATCTCGGCGTTCGGTTTTCATTGAAGGCAATTCGATTGCACCAGGAAGGCTCCCCTTTTCGAAACAGGATTTAAAATCTAGGTTTTCATATCGTGAAATGTTTTGGCAGAATGCTTTTTCTTGTTCGCAGAACTCTGTGAGGAATTTTCAAACTTCAAACTTCAGGAAAATTTTCCAGGGGATTGGCGGTCCGGCGGGTTTTACTGAAGATCATTAAGAATTGAAGATGGGCGAAACTTTCATTACTATATTTTGGTGAAGAGAAAATTCCATAAGTTTGAAGAATGAAACGGTACATATTGTTTACATCGTTGTTATGGTCAGCGCAATTCTTATTTGCACAATCACCGGACCTGAAAGGCATTATCTATAATCATGAGTTGAGCGGCGGTCCCTTGCTTCACACTTCAGGTTGGGGAATTTTCATGGATGTAGCGCATCGGGATGAGCTAAAGAAAAAAACAATGTGGGAATTTGAGATTGCACAAATTCATCACCCCAAAGAAGTGAAGCAGACGATTGACTTCGGTCTTGCTTTCTTCGGATTTAATTCTCCGAAACCTTTTGTTTACGGAAAACAAAACAATTTCTACCAGGTTAATGTTGCCTACGGAAAACAATTCATGATTGCAGAGAAAGCGGAGAAGAGCGGGGTAGAAGTAGGAGTGAAAATACTCGGCGGATTTTCTTTAGGATTATTGAAGCCTTATTACCTCAATGTCCTTTATCCCACTGACAATTCGAGCAACTACGAAATCAAAGCGATTCGCTACACCCCTGAAACGGCTGGCAAATTTCTTGACTGGTTCAGCATTTATGGTGGCGCAGGATTCATCTATGGCCTTGATCAAATAAAATTTATTCCCGGCATTCATTTGAAAAGCGGATTCGCATTTGATTGGGCGCAGAACGAAGATGCAATCAAATCATTGGAAGTGGGAGCTACGTTCGATGCATATTACAAGAAAGTCGCCATCATGATTCTTGATAATAATGCACAGTTTTATCCTAACCTTTATTTGAGTTTGCAATTTGGAAAGAAGTGGTGAAATGAAATTGACAATTTCGAAATTGTCAATTGTCACTCTATCGGTAATCTTCCACTATTCACCATTCACCATTCACTATTCACTAATTTTGCCTGATGATGGAGTTGGATGTTCTTCAGGAAAAACCTCAGCGATTAAAAAAGCCGGATTGGCTGCGTGTAAAACTTCCTACAGGGAAAAACTATTTGCACGTTCGTCAACTTGTTGATCACTACAAGTTGCACACCATCTGTGAGAGCGGAAATTGCCCGAACATGGGAGAGTGCTGGGGTGCGGGCACAGCCACGTTCATGATTCTTGGAAATGTGTGTACGCGCTCTTGCGGTTTTTGCGCAGTACAAACAGGGTTACCCACAGAACTTGATTGGGATGAACCTCTGCGTGTGGCCACAGCAATTAAATTGATGGGAGTGAAACATGCGGTGATTACCTCTGTAAACCGGGACGAGCTGAAAGATGGTGGTGCAGCAATTTGGGCTGCTACGGTAAATGCCGTGAGAGAAATTTCTCCCGGTGTCACTATGGAAACATTGATTCCCGATTTCAAGGGAAACATGGAGAGTGTAGAGAAAATGATTGAAGTGGCTCCTGAAGTTGTTTCCCACAACACTGAAACCGTCCCGCGATTGTATCGCCGGGTGCGACCGCAGGCGAAATATGAACGCTCTCTCTCCGTGATCAGAAAGTTGAAAGAAGGGGGGATGCGAACAAAGAGCGGCATCATGGCAGGATTGGGTGAAACGAAAGAAGAGGTTTTGCGGGTCATGGATGATCTTCTCGAAGCAGGGTGTGATGTGATGACGATTGGCCAATATCTTCAGCCCACAAGAAATCATCTTGAAGTTGTTGAGTGGATTCACCCGGAAATTTTTAAAGAGTATGAACAAACAGGACTCGCAAAAGGATTCATGTATGTTGAGAGCGGTCCGCTGGTTCGCTCATCATATCACGCAGAAAAGCATGTGAAATAAACAGGCAGCCCCGAAAAAATCGGGATCTCCGCTTTGCTTCGATAGGCAATTAGCAATAGTCCATTTCGCTGCTCGCTCTCTATCTCTCTCTCACTTTCTATCACATTTACCTTTTACATTCACATGACCGACTGCATTTCAAGAAATAGCAATCGTTGCCGCAAACTTTTCTAATTTTAACCCGAACAAAAAATTAAGAGAGCCAAAATCATGAGAAAAGTTTTCCTCCTCATCACGCTAAGCGTGGTTGCCATATTTTCACTGATGTTTGTAACACCCAATATTTCCGTACAGAAAGAAAAAAGTGAGAACGGAATAACTGAAGCCCAAGAGATTGCGGGCACTATTGAGTGGTGGAATAATGTGAGAAGCAATGGCGAGAGCGGAATTTTCGATCCGCAGGATGTGTATGCTGCTACGGCGCAGGCAAATAGCATGTCCAGTTCCCGCGACATCACTATCCAATGGGAAGAAGCCGGTCCTGATAATGTTGGGGGAAGAACACGCGCAGTACTTTGGGATAGAAACAATCCCAGTGTTGTATTCGCAGGAGGCGTTTCCGGTGGACTGTGGAAAAGCCAGAACTACGGTGATTCATGGACTCAAGTAACAGGTGATTTTAGTGTAAATACAGTTTCGTGCATTGCTCAGGCAATCAACGGTGATATTTATTTCGGAACCGGTGAAGGATTTTTTGATCTCAGCTTGAATGTTCCTACAGGTATTAGCGCTCCGGGATTTCCCGGTCAGGGAATTTGGAAATCTTCTGATGCCGGAGCTACATGGACGCATTTAAGTGCGACCATTCCCAGCCCTTTAAATTCAATTACTGCCCCCTGGGCTTACGTTCAAAAGATTGCCTGCAGCCCTAATGATGCCAATCGTATTTATGCTGCCACTAATAAAGGACTGCAAATTTCTATTGATGCCGGCACCACCTGGTTTGCTGCTACCGGAACTAACAATGTCTTGCATGCCTGGGATGTAAAAACGGGAAGTGATGGGTATGTGTATGCCATCACCGGGAATCAATATTACCGATCGAATGATCCCGATGGTAATTCATTTCAAAATCGCCAGGGACAAAGCGGTTATCCTCCAATAGGAACTGGAAGAACGGAGTTGGCTGTTTCTCCCACCAATCCATCTTATGTTTATTCTGTTGTAGGGGAGCCCGGATTGAGCGGTGGATTGATGGGCGTTTACAAATCAACAGATGGAGGATTGAGCTGGACCTTGATTGGACCCGGCAACGGAGTCAGTTTTAATCCGCTTGGTCAGCAGGCCTTTTATGATATCACATGCGCCGTACTTCCATCCGATCCGGATGTGTTATTCGTAGGCGGTCAGCTTTCTCTATACAAATACACACCCACACTTGGATGGTACACGGTTACCAATGCATCGGGAAATTATTTTGACCCCTCTTTATACGTTCATCCCGATATGCACACTATTGTTTTCAATCCTAACAACTCTGCTCAATTTATTATCGGAACGGATGGTGGAGTTTTTCGCACCAGCGATGCAGACGACACGTACCCCATTTTCGAGTCTCTTGATCGCAATTACAATGTTACGCAAGGGTATGGAGTAGCAGCAAAACTTACAGGTGAAATGCTGATGGGAAGCCAGGACAATGGACCTTGTTATATTGATTTTCTGGGCAACACCACCAAGGCAGCTTCAACTTTTTTAATTGCAGGCATAAGTGCAGATTGTATGAATGTGGCAATTGCCCGCACCAACCAGAAGGCATTTTTTGTAGAGGCATTTGATGCCCTCCTTGCCCGGTCTTCAAATAATGGGGAGTCGGGTACAAGTGGTTTTTTCGATACGCGAATTGATGCAGATGGCGACCACTTTCCCGACGAGAGTGCGGACTGGGTGGCACCGCTCTCATTGTGGGAGGCCGGCGACACTTCCCATTCCTTCTTCGCCCTCGGATGCAATAGCCATGCGTGGATAACTCTTGGCGCTCTTAATTTTTCATCTAACCCTGATTGGTTTCAATTACCCCTAACAAGCGGTGCAGTTACCTGCACAGCGTTTTCTCCTGATGGAAACAACTTGTTTGTTGGCACCAGCACCGGAAATCTCTACCGCTACGGTAATTTGCAACAGGTGTATGCAAACAATAAATTTCACTATGCCACTATCAATTCTACAGCTTCATCTTGGCATGCAGTTGACAGCGGCATCACTGTTTCTTCAAAATCTATCACGGCAGGCCGTTACCTCCGCTCGATTGCAATTGATCCGCACAATGGAAATAATGTAGTGGTTACCGCGGCAAGATATGGATACACATCGTATATATGGCGCTCGACAAATGCTGAAGATTCAATCATGTTCTTCAGCGATATAACAAGTAATTTGCCTGACATGCCCGTGTGGAGTTCCTGCATTGATTATGTGAATCCAAATCTCATTCTTGTTGGAACTGACCTGGGCGTGTATTCACGTGACCTTGTAAACGGCACCGGCTGGGTAGAACAGAACTCCGGAATGGATCGTGTGCCGGTATTACAAATTATTCAGGTTCCTTACTATGGTCAAACAGACTATACGTATCTTGGAACTTATGGTCGCGGTATTTTCCGCTCGGCAAGTTTAGTGGGAATAAATGATGTGAAAGACAATGCAATCATTAATGCTTTCATCTTTCCAAATCCGGTTAAAGACCAGGCTACACTTCAAATCAACCTGCAGCGTGCAGGCGATCTTATCATCCGTGTTTATGATTTGAATGGAACGGAAATGTACAGGAAAGTTGAAGCCGGTACAAGTGCGGGCAATCATTCCTATACAATTCCGGTTAAGAATTTACTCAGTGGAACTTACCTTGTGAATGTGTCAGCCGGTTCATCATCGTCATCTCATAAGATGGTGGTGATGAAGTAAACACCAGTATGATCATTTATACAGCAACCCGTGGAAAAATTTGCGGGGTGTTTTTTTTTGAAAAAGAAAAGTATGATTGGAATTATTGGGAAGAATAAATGGTCATTATATTTACTTCGCACACGAAACAGTCTGGCATTGACGACATTTTTGCGGCAGAGGCTCGTCAAACGGATCAAAATGTTGAAATGCAACTACGGAGTGCTGAACAATGAGGATTGTAATAGCTTGAATAAAGTTGGTGTTTATTAAACCACGCGCTTCGGTGATAACTCCCAAAATTCCTGGTTTAAAGGCGATGATTGCAATTTTTTGCCGACACTTTAACGAGCACTTTACAATTGCCTATGATTTTGCCTGTAATGGCTTATCGTCAGGCGGATCTGTTCATGAATCAGGATTTTTTTCTAAGCTTGGTTTTCCGTCGCCAACCATATAAATTTACGGAGAGTACTTTGACAATAACGGAATAACGACCAAGGAAAAATAACACAGCAACAAACAAAATAACGACCTATGATCACCGGTGCACATTCAATCATCTACAGTTCCAATGCCGCTGCCGATCGCAATTTTCTCCGCGACATACTCAAATTCACTCATGTTGATGTTGGTGATGGCTGGCTTATTTTCGGATTGCCGCCCTCTGAAGTCGCTGTGCATCCATCCGAAAAAAATAATGAGCATGAATTGTATCTTATGTGTGACAACGTGGATGCATTCATTCAGGAGATGCAGAAGCACAAGATCAAATGCAGCCCGGTACAAAATCAGGGATGGGGATTGATTACGCAATTAACGTTGCCCGGCGGTGGTCAGCTTGGCATCTATCAGCCCCGCCACGCCCGACCAAAGCCAATGAAAGTCAAGGCAAGCCCGGGGAAGGCAAACAAGTCTTCTGTGAAAAGCAAGCGCGCAAAAAAATCCGCTAAGTCGAAAAAGAAATAGATCGCTTGCACTACGCGAATCGATCCCGACACATCGGGAGCGAATCGCGAATCGAGTTTTCACGCCGGTGACACCCACGTCCGAAACATGAGACATGAACAAGGCGACAGAACTTACCTTTATTCGCGCGTCAGAAGGAAGATACACATGGTCTGGAAAAAAAATATAATTGCTGGTTTGTTTATACTATTGCTGTTCTCGTCATGTTTTTCGGCCTTTCATGTTGGGCAAGATGCTCAACCATTGCCCAAGCATATTATGCAGGTAAGCGGTGAATTTGGTGAGTTCAGGATGAATATTGGTATACGCTATGGATTTCTCGATAGACTTGATGGCGGACTTTATTATGGTGTAGATGCTATTAATCAAAGGAAGAAGCTGCCCTTATTCAGCGGTGATGTGAAATATAAGTTGATCGGCACACAAGAGAAACACTATGTGATTTCAACCGGAGCAGGATTTGGTAGCGGCGTCGAATACTCATACTCATGGAATGAAACAAAACCACACTACTATGAAGAAGACGTTTGGCACCATTACGGTGGCAGTTCAATGGATGGTTACGTTCCGATTTATTTTTCCGGATATATGACCTTTCCTAAATCAATTCTTTCCTTTACATATAATCCATATCTGCTTTACAGGTTTGGATTCTATGATAATTTTCATCCGGGCGGTTACTATAATCAGTATAATATAACTCCTGTTTACAAAAATATGGGAAAGGGATTGATAGGAAATGCAATTTCGATTACTGCAAAATATAAGTATGCATCCATCTATGGAGTAGTAAATATTCAAAAGTATTTAAATTATAAAGGTGGACCTGGAAACGGTTCTACGGGTGGCGATGTTTATGTTGGCGTGTCCTGGAGATTTAATTTGGGAAGGAAGATGAAATGAAAGTTTCTCTCGTGAAGAATCGAGTATGGAGTATTCACTCCGGCGATACCCACGGAATCCAATCTTTGATATGGTGGCGAAAGCGCAGCACCATAAATGCTACCACAGAGAAAAGAATAATTCCTGCCCCGGCAAAAAATCCTGCATTGAGTTCTTTCTGCTCATGATAAAAAATAAATGCGAGGAAGATTCCATACACCGGTTCCATGTTGAGTGAAAGGTTTGCGGTGAATGCTGAAACTCTCTCCAGCGCCTTCATAGAAAGGTTGAACGGAATTACGGTGCACACTATGGAGAAGATGAAAAGCAGCAACCAATCAGTAGAGTCAGGAATGAGCTTGTCAGTTGGAAAGAGATAAAGATAAAGAGGCATCAGCAAGGTAAGATAAATGAAGCCGCTCGAGATTTCGTATGTGGTAATTGTTTCCGAATTGTATTTTCCAACCAATCGCTTGTTGAGGATAGTGAAGATGGAACCGAGAACGGCAGAGATCACGCCGAGGATAATTCCTGTTCGAAACAATTCTGAAAAATGAAAAATCAAAAACATTCCGAGTAAGGCAAGCAATGCAAGCATCAATTCATGCCACTTAAATTTTTCACGCAGCACTACCGGTTCAAGAATGGAGGAGAACACTGCAATCAACGGCAGACAACTCATGCCAATGGAAATGTTTGAGTACTTGATGGAACCGTAAAAGAACAACCAGTGCAACGCTACGAGCAAACCCACCACGCTGATGCGCATGGCTTCACGCAGGGGAAGAAGCGGAACTTTCTTCGCCACTACTCCGATGAGGATCCAGCAGGTCGCTGTAAGCAACATCCGGTACCACACTAAAACTCCTTCGGAGAGATGAATGGACCGCGCAAAAATTCCGGTGAAGCCCCAGAGAAAAATGGAGATGTGAAGAAGAATGAAAGCGCGGCGCATTTGGTGAATGGTGAATAGTGAATGAATCAGCGAAGTGAAGAGGTTAAGATTATATTGCCGGAAAGAACAAGATCACAATAAATATAATTTTAAAACACTTAGAAGCTGTTTGAAAATTTTTAATTGGGTTGTGATGGTGAGTCCCGGAGTACTTCAGGAAACCATGCTGCGAGAGCCCTCCCGCATCTCCTTCGACTCCGCTAAGAATGACAATCGCGCAAGGGAAATTTCTCAATGATTTTCAAACAGATGTTTAGACGCAGGTGATTCTGATTTAGAGATTCCCCATTCACTATTCACCATTCACTCATTGAATTACCAACAACGTGTGCAGCACTTTGTCATGCGAGATTATTGCAACATCATATATGCCGGCTGCCATCCGATGATTGTCCAGTAAAATTTCATTGCTTCCTTCCGTCAATTTTATTTCCTGCTGCAAAATAATAGTACCCGCCAGGTTAGTGACCATATACATGATAGTAGTCACGACAGCAGATTGAATTTGCAGGTGCGTGACATCATGAGAAGGATTCGGATACACGAACAAGCCGAGCAGTGAAGTACATAAGGCCGATTGCACGTTTGAATACGTAGATGTGCCATCGAAGTCAACTTGCTTCAACCGGTAATAATTCGTGCCCGGCAATGGCTGCTCATCCAAAAAAGAATAATTGTGTCCGGCAGATGAATTGCCGGCGCCATCTATCGTGCCGAGCATTTGATAGTTGACCGCATCCCCGGATCGCTCTATTACAAAATAATCGTTGTTGTATTCGGCAGCAGTACTCCACTTCAAATTCGTCGAATTTTTTTCGCAGAATGCTGTAAATGAAATCAGCTCAATCGGAAGCACCATGCAATTCGTACCGAGATGCATGGTATCGGTAGCGGTGAGGCATCCGTAGCTTGCCGTGAAAACGTAGGTGGTGCTGTCATTCGGATCAGCAACAGGATGCAAACAATTTGTACACGAAAGTCCCTGAGCAGGAGACCAGCTGTAAGTAGAAAAATTAGTATGCCCATCAAGTGTTACAGGAACGCCCGGACAAAATGCAGAATCAATTCCTGCATTCAAATACAATTCGCAAAAGTATTGCGCATTGTCTGCTGATCCGGTTCCGGAAGTGAGCCCGTAATACACCATTGAGTCACCACTGAAAATATTGTTCACCAAATCATAAGCGAGTGTTTGCACAAGATTGCAATCAAAATAAACTTTCAATGTGGTGGATGATGGCTGCCAGTTTACCTGCACGATGTGATACAGATTGTCTTCTACATTAATACTGGAACCAAGAAGAGGGACAGCAGAGGCCAGTTCCCAGGCCGTAAGCCCGTCACCGTTGATGGCGCAATGATCATCGAAAATATCATAGGCCGGCCAGACATTCTCGTAGGTGTCAAACTCTATGTCAAGTGAAGGTGTGATGGAGCCATATCCAATTTCATATCCTTCATTACCAAGAGCGTTTAATCCCGCACTCGATTTTTGAAGCACTACTGCTATGCCGTCGGCGCCATTGTTATTATTGCCGAAGTTGAGTCGGAAATAAAGGTCGAATGGCTTTTTTAGATTCACTTGATTCTGACTCCACGCAGCTCCGCGTTTATGATTGCTATTTGGCGTGAGTTGAAAACAATTACCACCCACCGCAGCAGCATTGCCCGCCAAACTCCATGTTGATTGTGCCTTTGAAGATGCCACAAGCACAAGAAGAAGATTCACCAGCACAATAAATCGAAACGAAATTTGGAAACGCATTTCTAATAAGTTTGATTACCTAAAATATTGCCTATCAGGTAAAGTAAGGAAAAATGCTTTTGAAAAGAAAAATGAATAGGGGTCTAAATCCTCACATACCGCAAAAGTATGCCGCTTTTCCTTCTTCAACCAGATTCGCTTAATTTTTCAGTTCTCAGGCATATTTAAGGGTCCCTTTATTTTACCTCCTATATTCGTCAACAAATTTTCTACATGAAGCGTACTCTTATGGTTTTTGGAATCCTGACGGTACTCGTTGCTGTCCTTCATTTCCTGAATTACCATCAATTCATCGTTCTCAATTCAACTTTGATGATGGTCATGCGCTGGGTTTGCATATACGTATTGATCTTTTTTGGGTTTCAACTCAAATCATTAACAGGCTGGATTTTGATTTTGCTGGTTGCAGGATTTGAGTTTGGTTATGATAAGTCCGACGTGGCTGCGCATCTAAAAATCCTGAGTGAAATTTTTCTTCGTCTCATAAAAACTATAATTGCTCCATTGCTTTTTGGGACACTCGTCGCGGGTATTGCCGGTCATGCAAACCTGAAGCAGGTAGGGCGAATGGGTATCAAAGCGATCGTGTATTTTGAAGTCGTCACCACCTTTGCCTTGTTCATAGGATTGGCAGCGATCAATATTTCCAAAGCGGGTGTGGGTGTTACTCTTCCTTCAACCGCAGAACTGAAGGAGGTTCCTCAGCCGCAATCGGTTTACGATATTATTCTTCACATCTTTCCCGAGAACATAGCTAAAGCAATTGCCGAAGGACAAGTTTTGCAGGTTGTAGTATTCAGTATTTTATTTGGAATCGGTTTATCATTGGTGAGTGAAAAAAGAAAAAAACCTGTTCTTGAATTTTGTGAAGGATTGGGAGAGGTGATGTTTAAGTTCACCAACATCGTGATGTACTTCGCACCATTCGCTGTGTTTGGTGCAGTAAGTTCCACAGTGGCCACTTACGGTCTCGGAATATTTTCAAATTTGTTTCAGTTGCTGCTTACACTTTATGTGGCGCTTATTGCTTTCGTGATTCTGGTTTTGATTCCTGTCATGCTCATCAGCAGGATTCCCTTGAAAAAATTTTTCAATGCCGTGCTGGAACCATTCACTCTTGCATTTGCTACAGCGAGCTCAGAGTCCGCATTGCCGATCGCCATGGAAAACATGGAAGCATTTGGGGTGCCCCGAAAAATCGTCGCGTTTGTGCTTCCTACGGGATACAGTTTTAATCTCGATGGTTCAACGCTGTACCTGTCGGTCGCTTCCATTTTTGTTGCACAGGCGGCAAATGTTCATCTCAGCATAGGTCAGCAAGTGGTCATGATGCTGACACTCATGCTGACGAGCAAAGGCGTGGCCGGAGTGCCGCGTGCTTCACTCGTAATTTTGTCTGCTACGGTTGCCTCATTTGGTTTACCCGCTGCACCGATCCTGCTCATTCTCGGCATTGATGCGCTCATGGATATGGCGCGGACTTCGGTGAATGTTTTTGGAAATTGTCTTGCAACGGTTGTAGTTGCCAGGTGGGAAGGAGAATTGCAAACAGAAAAAATTCTCAGTAATGAAGAATAAAAGCCAACTATCTAAAACCATATTGCTTTTGCTCTTTGTATTGCCGCAATTCGCGGCTGCAACCGTATCAAAATTTGTCGGTGAGCAAACGTTGAACATTTACGATTACAAGCGTGATCGCAAACTCATCACTGAAATCTGGTATCCCACAAATGCTAGTAAAAGATCCGCCTCGCATGTTGATCCTGCTGAAGAAGTTTTCATTCGGGAAATGAAAACAATTGAGGGCGCACCATTCAGCGATGTAAAAAAACATCCGCTGATTTTGATTTCACATGGCACAGGTGGTAATAGAGAATCATTGCAATGGCTGGCTGTTGCCTTGGCACAACAAAATTATATCGTCGCGGCTGCAGATCATTTCGGGAGCACATTGGACAACCCTGATCCCGAAGCGGTGGTGAAATTCTGGGAGCAACCGCTCGACATTACTTGTGTGCTTACATTTTTGCTCGACAGTTCTTCATTTAAAAATCTCATTGACACAGGCAAAATCGGTGCAGCCGGATTTTCAATCGGCGGCTATACGGTGCTTGCGCTTGCCGGTGCGCAAATAAGTTTGAAAGCGATTCAGCAATTTGTAAAAACACCGGAGGGACAGAAAGAAATTTCCATTTCTGAAATGTCGGGCCTGAGCGACATGTTTTTTGAAAAAGAACTTGTTCTGTCATTTCAGCAGGCGCCCGACTTAATGGATTCAAGGATCAAAGCCGTGATGGCTTTTGCTCCTGCTGTCGGCCAGGGATTCACATCACATGATCAGTTTGCACGAATAAAAATTCCAGTCACTATCATTGGTTGCGCCAGCGATTCGATTGCTCCGGTGATGTACAATGCAATGCACTACTTGCAACTTATTCAATACTGTGAATATGAGGAGTACAAAGGTGAAGCAGGGCATTATGTTTTTCTTCCCGAAGCAACTGCTTTCGGAAAACAAATGGCTGCACAATTTTGCGTGGATGCTCCTTCTGTAAATCGTCACCTGATTCACCAGGTAACTATTGCCAGGGCAGTGGGATTCTTCAACAAAAATTTGCAATGGAACAAGTGAGAGGTGAAAAGTGAAACGTGAGAAAAAAGTTGTGAAGGAATAATTCCAAAACGAACTACAACTAACGACTATCAAGTAATTTTTGTCACCTCACTCATTTCTTTTGAGGCATTCTTGCATCAGAAATATACCTCGACATTGCTGTCCCGATTCCGATCATGGCTCCCCAATATGTTTCTCCGAAGGTTTGAAGGTCCTGGTTGAACTGTGACCACATGGGCGAACCTGCGGATGGAATGCAGAAATATGTTGGCGGTGGAATTATCAGGCCTGGGTGCGGAGGTTGGTAAATCATCACGAGAGCGCAAATGGATTGATCGCTTTTTCTTAGCAGCTCTTTGAACGTTACGGCCATTGGCGCACCACCTACTTCAATGTCGTACGTGTGAGCTTCCCCGAGTGAATAGCCATTCATCAGGGATTTACAGCTATCCTTTACGAAGTTGTATTCTGTTTCCGTTGTCGGTGATTGTGCTGCTGCCATTAGCGGGAGAAGCAAAATCAGTGCGAGAATTTTTTTCATTGCGGGCTGAGTGGTTTATATGAGATGATTTCTATTTGGCCGGCGCGATCCTGTTTTGTACTGCAAATATGGAACTCAATTCAACATCCGCTTCAGCTTCTCCTCATTCACAATCGCAATCTTTCCATCACTGATGTCAATGAGTTTTTCACTCCTGAAATCGCTGAGAGTTCTTATTAGAGATTCGGTGGCGGTGCCAACAATGTGTGCTAAATCTTCGCGGGTAATTTTTATTGATGGCTTATCCTTCTCTGAATTTTTGTAACGCTCAAACACGAGCAGCAGCGCATCAGCAACGCGTTTGCGTACGGAGTTGTAAGCAAGCCGAACGAGTTCATCTTCCTTATCTGATAATTTATTCGCAAGCATCCTGATGAATTGTGCCGCTACCTGCTGATCGTGATTGATGAGCTCGTCGAATTCACTTTTCGGAATCATCATGATCTCACATTCTTCCAATGCTTCAGCGGAATCTTCATACGCTTTCCCTTCGAGCAGGGGAGTGTAACCGAAAAATTCTCCGTCCTTCATAATTGCAGTGATCAGTTCTTTGCCGTCTTCATTTCTCCTGTATATTTTCACTTTGCCCTTGTTTACAAAAAATAAGTGCATCGGCCGCGTTTCTTCCTCGTAAATCATTTGCCGCTTCGAATAGGTTCTCACCTCGCGATCATTGGAAATCAATTTGAGGTCGTGAATTTTTTTCGCCTGTTCCAAAAATTCATTCACTCCTTCAATGCTGGTTTCATAATCATGCTTCAGTGCTTCGGTTCGTTTCAGGCGTGTTTCAATTGCTTTGAGCAATTCCACATCATCAAACGGTTTCGTGAGGTAATCATCAGCACCCATCTCCATTCCCTTTCTCAAATCACTGCGCTCTGTTTTTGCCGTTAAGAAAATGAACGGAATGTTCGCCGTGTCTTTGTTCTTGCTGAGAAGGTGAAGTGTGCCATAGCCATCGAGCACGGGCATCATGATGTCGCAGATAATCAGATCGGGTTTTTCTTTGGTTGCAATGGCAACGCCTTTCTTTCCATTTTCGGCAGTAAGCACTTTATAGTTCGACAATTCAAGAATTTCTGCTGTGTTCTCGCGAACATCCTTGTTGTCTTCGATGAGCAAAATGGTCTTCATTGGTTTGAGTTTATGGGTAAGCTGATGATGAATTCTGTTCCTCTGTTCAACTCGCTGTGACAATTAATTTTTCCGCTCAATAGTTGAACATATTTTGAAACGATGTGCAACCCAAGCCCGGTACCCTTGATGTTGATGGCATTTTTCCCTCTGAAAAAGCGATCGAACAGATGCTGTTGATCTTCATTTGACATTCCGATGCCATGATCTTTTATGGAAAGTATGAAGAGATCGCCTTCCATTCGGGCGGCAATTTCAATGGCGTCGTTCTCCTTGGAAAATTTGATGGCATTGCTGAGAAGATTAATCAGGATATTTTTCAGTAAGTGTTTATCACTCATCAATTCGCCTACACTATCGGTAGTAAATGTAATCTTCTGTCGTTCTTTCTTCACTTCATTCATATCATGAATCACGCCGTCAATGAGTTCCGGAATATTTACCGGATCGTGCTTGGGCTTTATCAACCCTTCCTCCAATTTGCCAAGTGAAAGAAAATCTTCGAGTATGTCGTTCAGGTTTTTTACATTGTCTTTGATGCGATGAATGTGTCTCACCCGCTTCTCCTGCTGATCGGTTTCAGGATATTTTTCGATAAGTGACGCAGAAGAAAGAATGGTACTGAGAGGTGTGCGGAATTCGTGCGAAGCCATGGAAACAAACCGCGATTTCAAATCACTCAACTCTTTTTCTTTCTCCAATGATTCCGATAATTCTTTCTGTGATTGTTCTAACTCGTCAAGCGTTGATTTCAATTCGAGCGTGCGCTCTTCCACCCGTTTTTCCAAATCCTGGTTCAGCGAGCGTACTTCATCTGAATACTTTTGCAAAATCTGCTGTTGCCTGAGAATGGACTCTTCATTTTTCTTTCTTACAGAGATGTCGTTAACGAATGCAACTACAAATGCATTTTGATCGGTGGTATAATGACTAAGAGAAATCTCAACAGGAAATTTTGTTCCGTCTTTCCGCGCAGCGAAAAGATCCATGCCGATCCCCATGGGTCGGTTCTGCATTTCATTCACAAACTTTTCCCGATGCGCGGTGTGACGCGATGCAAATTCAAGGGGAATAAGCTTTTCAATTTTGTTCCCGATGAGCTCATTCTTGTTATAGCCGAATTGTATTTCAGCAAAATTATTCATCAGCACAATCTCGCCTTGTCTGTTCACAACAACAATTCCGATAGTGGAATTTTCAAATAGGGTTTCGAATTTTTCTTTTTCGCGCGAAGCATTATCCTCAATTTTTTTCATGTCAGAAATATCAACGACGCTGATGAGCTGCAAATAATGATCTTTGTAATTGAAGCCATCAATGCGCTGAAATCCCCAAAATATTTTTCCGCTCCTGGTTTTCATTTCAATCACTTGCTCAAATGATCCCTTACCTTTTGCTTGTTGCCGCCATTCATTTATTACTTCATCTGAAGGGGGATTACGAAAGAGGTCAGGTGTTGTGATAGAAAGTATTTCCTGTTCACTCTCCATTTCAAACATTTTCCATCCGGCTTCATTCACCATAATAAATTTGGGTGCCGGCGGTTCAGTGATGCCGATAAAGTGCGGAGATTTGTTTAATAACAAATAAAGCAATGAGTCCTTCTGATGAAGTTCCTTTGAAATCACTTTGTAGATAAAGTTTGACTGAGTCATGCAAGATTAGAAAACGTCCCGCACTATTTCAAGAACGGCGGGAATTATGCAGGCAAATATTCGTGGAACAGATTGATGAGAAGATGATCTTTATCATGACCAAGAGTGAGATTCATCATTGGGTTAAAATTTCAATGATCACTCAGCGTGACTGAACATCTGTTCATTTTGATTTCTTTGCTGAAGATGAGGTGGATGATTTGTTCGCAGCGATGAAATCATGCTTCTCGAACTTTCCTGTTTTATCCAAAAGCTTGATGCGGTAAATAATGGCTTTAAAGGGGCCGGCACTATTCTGATGGGCATCTTCGTATTCCTGAGTTGGCATACTTGTTTCACTCAACGTCATAGGTGAAAATTTGCTGACAAGTTTTTGCAAACCCATCTTCTGATCATGACCCTTCAGTTCTTCATATCTTCCCCATGCCACTACACTTTGCCAGTTAGCAAAATCATCCATCTTGTCAATTTCAAAGCATACCATCGGGTTCAACCGCATCATTTGAATTTTCATTCCTTCCCTCGAATGCGCATAGATGTATCCATCTTCGTACACGTAGGTGATCGGCACTACGTAGGTAATACCATTTGCGCTGCATCCGATTCTGCCGATAGCTTCATTCCTCAGCAACGCTTCAATTTGGTCGGGGTTTAGATCTCCAAGCATGATGAAATAATTTAGGTAACAAAGGTGCTACTGTTATGGCGCAAAAACAATGAGAAGTATCGCTGAGATTTATGACGATTATCAGTTAAGAATTGAAATAATTGTGAATTGACCCGGAAAAATTCCTCAGTTTGAGCCGGCGGCCGCTGTGATGGTCAGGGTAGTTGGTATTCGATGTGCAGCAGGCATTGCTTCTTTTCCTCTGACAAACTGTTTCGTGTTTTCATTAAAATATTTCACCTCTGCACAGTTTCTATATCATTACTACCACGCCATCGCAACAGGAAAATGTCCATCAATGTCCGGGATGTCTCCATTTTGTAGTCAATCCAATGGCTGAATACAAAGGACACAACCCAAAAATGGCAGTGGTAAGAAATATTACTGCAACAGCGAGAGAAATAATGCCGGGTGCTCCTGAAGTAATTCCGTTGAAGAAAGCAGCAACAAATAGTACTGCAGCAACTGAGCGGATAACGCGATCAGCATTACCCATGTTTTCTTTAATGTTCGTGATGTCCATGGTTTATTTTTTTTGTGAATGATAATGCAAAAGAATTGCAGGTGCCCTGCGTGAAGAATGAAATAAGTCAGTATCACACATGACATTTCTCAGTTTCCAAAAAAATCCAATTTTCCTTCGCCGGTTCTGAATACGCCCGGTGAAAAATATTTTTTTGCAGCATGGTTGAGCCTTCAATATTAAAGCGCATGGCTGTTATCAGCCAGTCCTGGCAACTCTCATTTCCATGGCGGTATCAATAAAGATTCATTGAACTTTCGCGCTTTCCTGATTTTAGTCATAGTCTTCGGCGAATTGTGCAGTTACTTTTGTAATGAATTGGCGGGCTATGAATAACTTTTCTATTAGTGCAGTGGATGAGATGCAACAGGCGGGCGCCGGCACCCGCGAGGTGTCCCGTGTAACGGAAAAATATGAAGAGCTTTCCCGGCAATTTTGTTTGAACTATCAAAAGATTTTCGGCGATGATAATGCAATGAAAACAGTTGTAATTATCCCCAGCTTATCAGTTGACCAACAGATTTTGGCAAGGGTACATGGATCGGTTTATTATGAAGAACGGTTGCTGTGCCTGCTAATGTTACTAAGAATGCCCGCCACCAATCTGATCTATGTAACAAGTGTTCCGATTGATCCGGTGATTGTTGACTACTATTTGCATTTGCTTCCCGGCATCACCGGTTATCACGCACGTAACCGGCTTACCATGTTGTGCTGCTACGATGCTACTCCCAAACCGCTTACTGAAAAAATTTTGGAACGCCCGCGACTAATGAATCGAATCAGGAGCAGCGTTCCTCCCGGAAGCTTTGCTCACATAACTTGTTTTAATACCACCGACTGTGAACGCATATTAGCCGTGCAGCTCGGCATGCCAATCTATGGCTGCAATCCCTCTCTTCTAAATCATGGAAGTAAGAGCGGCAGCAGGAAAATTTTTCGCGAATGCGGCATTTCTCTTCCTGCCGGTTTTGAAGACTTGCGCGATGAAAGTGATATTGCAGAGGCAATAGCAGAACTCAAGCAGCGCAATCCTGACCTTCAATCAGCCATGGTAAAGATGAACGACGGATTTGCCGGAGAAGGAAACGCTATATTTTCATTCATGAAGTTTGACTCCGCTGGAAATCTTAAAGCAAAAATTAAAACTCATCTCAGGAACTCGCTGAAAATTGTAGATGGGAATATGGACTATGATGGATTCATGCAAAAGTTCAACAGCATGCACGGTATTGTGGAAGAATATGTTGAAGGAGAAATTAAGCATTCACCTTCTGTTCAGGGGCGGATTAATCCATTGGGTGAAGTGCAGGTGTTGTCAACACACGACCAGGTTCTTGGAGGAAGCTTCAAGCAGGTTTTCACCGGCGCAAACTTCCCGGCGAACGGTGAATATGCCGGAGAGATCGGACGCGCGGGATATTGCATTGGTAAGGCACTTAAAGAAAAAGGCGTCATTGGGAGATTCGGTATTGATTTCATTTCCATAAAACAAAACGATGGATGGAAGCACTATGCTATTGAAATTAATCTCCGTAAAGGAGGGACATCTCATCCCTATTTGATTCTGCAAGGGTTAACGATCGGAAAATATGATGTAGAAAGTGGAATCTATCACACAGCCAATGGTCAGCCTCGTTATTATTTCTGTTCTGACCAGGTATATAATGAGGCCTATCGCGGTCTCACTTCACATGACCTCATTGATATTGCCATGTACAACCGTCTTCAGTATGATGGAAGCTTGCAGGAAGGTGTTGTGTTTCATCTGATCGGCGCCCTCTCGCAATTTGGAAAAATGGGAGCGGTATGCATCGGAAGTACGATTGCGCGTGCCAATGCTCTTTACCGGCTCATGTTGCAGGTGCTGAACAAAGAAGCGAAAAGATTTGCGTGAAGCTCTTCTATTCAGTAAAAGATTTACTCTATAATAGTATGGTATGTTCTGATTTCGCGCGGATCCTCCACCACCATCCGAATTAATTCCATCCCGGACAAAACCTGACAAATGGCAGTTCTTCACATGACAAGCATCATGCGAAGCAATGAACTCCATCATACTTTTTGAGGCGCTCAAAAACAAATCTTTGCATCGTAAAAAAAATCATTAACCACAAAACCAAAAGTTATGAAAAGCAAATTTAAGTTTCTCGCCCTCACTCTATTAGTAATAGGGAGTTTGGCATTCATCAAATGCAACAAGGATGACTCCATTACGCCGCTGTCAGGAACACCCATTGCCGGTACAGCGAAAATTGATGCAACCTGGACATTTGACAAAGTTCATAGCAATGTTGGCTGGCAATCTCCTTTCATGGATTTCTCAGCCACCATGCTCACCGGGAGGTTCAACAGTTTCGGTTTCACTCCCGCATTCATCTTCGATGAAACCAATCTCAGCCAGTGCTCACTCAATGCATGGGTGCAGCTCTCCACCTTTAACACCGGTGAATCCGGCAGAGATAGTTACGGCAAATGCGGCCTTAACTATTTAGGCATTACCTACCTGGATTCCCTGAAGACCTTAGTAAACCCGGCATCGGATACAGCATGGGTAACAAGCAACACATTTCAGAAGGTAGGAACCGGATACGTTGCTACCGGCACCTTTACTTTCAACCGGTACAGGGCACCGAGCGGTTTTGCTGATGGCACACGCATTACAAAACCAATAACGATTTATGTCTCCTACAATGGAACCACAGATTTTGATTCAAACGGAGATGGTGTGAATGATAAGCTTCGGGCCGGTTTTACGACCTCATTTACATTCAATCGCTCAGATTATGTGGATGTAAATTCAACGAAGGCATTTGATCCATTTATACCGGATGATGCCACAGCAGCGACAAACACCACTTATGGAGTTTGGTCAAGTTCAGTTGCAGATGAAATGACCATCACTGTTAACTCTGAATTCTATCTCAACCATTAATCACAAATCAATTCATAACCACAAAAAATTAAAATCATGAAACCTTTTAAAATAATCTCAATCATTCTCTTGGCCAGCATCGTCACGTTTACCTCCTGCAAAAAAGACGCAGGACCCGTTGGCAAGAAAGAAGTTTCCGGCACAGTAACTTACAAGCAGGGTGACGGAACTTTCATTGCTGCACCGTACGCCTTCGTGTACATAACTTACGGCACTAACTCAGAATCTGCAACGTACGATCAAACAACTGTTACTGATGTAAATGGAAAATACTCCATTAAAGGGTTGGCTAAAGGCGACTATTATTTTACAGCTAAGTACACAGATCAATTCGGATTTGAGTACACCACGGCAGGATACGGGGTAAATATCAATGACTCCAAAAGCACATTGACGCTCGACATTAGTTTGGAGTAACATGAAAGATAAGAGGAGTGAACCTCATCTGCACTGATGACTGAATGCCATCAATAGAATGACCTGGATGAGGTTCACTGCTTCACACAAAAGCATTCGTTTGCAAAGTTTTAGCTTTAAAGTTTCCAAACATTGTATATGCCTAACCTGAAAACCTTAATACAATTTGTCTTGGTCATATTTTTCATGCTGATTTATCTTGTTGCATGCAGAAATGATTTTTACCCGGAACCACCTCCACCGAAAGTTCCGGTTGCTACTTCCACCCTCGAAGCAGAGTACGTAGCCGCTCCACCAATAACTCTCAGTTCTTCGTACTGGAAAACTGCCGATTACCTGAACGTGACAGCAGAAGATGTGGCAACCGGAATGTTATATGGCGATGGTTATTTAAACATGACAGGAATTTTTTCAGGGATGAATGCCTTCAACGCAGGTGATGATCCGCAGATCACGATGAAAGCAGCGTATGATGCAGATAATCTTTACATCGTTGCTGAGTGGTATGATTCCGAATTGGATGTGTCTGAAGCAAATTGGTTTTGGAACGGTCCTCCTGATGTTTTGAAGAGTGATTCAACGAATGGCTGGACTTCCCAAAAGAATAACGACAAGCTCGCCATGGCATTTGAAATTGATCCTGCTTCGAGTGCCTTCGGGTCTTTCAGTAATGTGGGCTGCGCCGCTTCATGCCATAGTAATGGGCCTAATTCGAATATGCTCCCCGATTTGGGAAAGGTTGATATCTGGAACTGGAAGTTAGCGCATACATCGCCACTCGGCTATGCGCAGGACATGGTTTCTTCTGCAAATGGTTTTGTGAACGATGCCGGTCAGCCGATGTATGTTCGAAACACCAGCGGAGCATCTTCACGATCAGGCCCTGCCTATGAATGGAGCGGCGTCTCACAAACAATCACTCTTAGTAATGGAACTCAGTCAATACTCGATCCTTCATGTTATCTCTACAATAAAGCTGCCTTTACCGGTGATGCCGCGCGCGGTGATTCAATTTATCATGTTGAAGCAAACGGGCAGCCCGGTCATTGCAATTCATGCCACGGTGAACATGGTGAAGGCGGTGTTGCATCGCTCATCAATACTCCTTTCCTGAACACTAAATCGAGAGCTACATTGATAGACAACATGGACAATGTATCGGACATGGCTCCGTACTGGTTGCCATTAACTGCGAGTGAAAAGGATGACCTCATTGCATACATCAGGGGACTGAGTGGAGTGCCGGGATATTATCTCGCTACGCCTGATGGCAGCAGTGCTGATGTTGCAGCCGTGAGCAATGTTACACCTATTGATATCAGGAATGCTATTACACTATCTACCAATGTGCATACGAAATACCAGGTGCTCATCATCAGGAAACTCAAGACCAATAATGCTGACGATGTGCAATTTGATCCTGCTGTTCACCAATCATACCTGTTTGGTATTGCTTTGATGGATAATGATGGCAAGAATCACATTGGATCAACACTGGAGACTTTGACTTTTAAATGAGAGAAAGCAAATACGAGATGAACAGAAAAATGAAACTCAAAACAATAATTTTCGGACTGTTAAATATGAAAGCGATAAAGATGCTTTTCGACTCCTCAAATGTTTTTCGGGCTTGTTTTCTTTTGATTATTTTCTCTTCATCTCTTTCATCGTGCAGGAAGGATTACTTCATTCCCCCCCCTGTTGATCTGAATACACCTGTAAGTTTTTCTCAACAAGTCGTTCCGATATTTGATAACAGTTGTGCGTTGTCTTCATGCCATTTACCGGGAGCGCAGGTTCCCGATTTGACTGCGGAAAATGCTTACGATCAGCTTCTGTTGCTCGGTTATGTTGATTCAACGAATGTTGATGGAAGCGTTCTTTACAAGCGTTTAATCTCAACATCAGATCCAATGCCGCCTGATGAAAAACTTTCTCCGGATCAAATAAATTTAATTTATGCCTGGATTTCTCAGGGCGCTCTAAATAACTAAAAGCAAAAAGATGAAATCACATTTTTTCTCTCTGAAAAATCTGTTGCTGCTAATAGTCCTTCTTGCATCACATCAGCTCTATGCGCAACAAAGCAGTAGTGACTCTACCAAACCGAAACCCAAGGTCGTGAAGGCCACTTTTGAAGATGCTGTGCTGATCAATAATCAGACAGTGCAGGGCCCGGCTAAGAAATCACTTGAGCTTATTTTCCAGCATCGCTTTGGAGTTTTAAAAAGCGCCGATGATCTCTTCGGAATTTTTGCCCCTGCAAACATCAGGTTCGGGTTTGTATATGGAGTCACCAGTCATCTTTCATTAAGCATTGGCGCCACCAAAAGCAATCGCCTTTTTGATGTGGGCGGGAAGTATATTCTCATTCGGCAAACAGCGCCTCATGGAATTCCTGTGACGGTTACCTATTACGGAAATGTAGCGTTTAGCGCATTGCCTGAAGCGAACTTCAACAACCAGGACAATGAATACTTCGCTGCAAATCGTTTATCCTTTTTTAATGAACTTATGATTGCGAAGAAATTCAACAGCCATCTTTCGCTTCAGCTTGCTCCTACTTTTACTCACTACAATATTGTTGACTCATTGATGGAGCATAATATCATAGGTGTGTCCTTTGCCGGAAGGTATAAGTTCACGGCGCAGTCATCGTTGATGGTGGAGTTTGATTATCCTATTACTTCTAACAGCGAGAATCCTCAAAAGCCCAATTTAGGAATCGGGTATGAAATTTCAACGGGCAGCCATCAATTCCAGGTTTTCCTATGCTCATCAGACGGCATCCTCAACCAGCAGATCATGATGAACAATCAAAATGAATTCTGGAAAGGAAAATTCCTGCTTGGCTTTAACATTACACGTTCCTGGTCCTTCTAAAATCAAGAGGAATCATTGCGCGAGCTCTTAATCTTAAAATAAACCACAAAAGACGCAAGGGTTTTGCAGAGGAAATTGCAAGGAAGCGATAGAATAACCGCGCTCTTCTTTGCGCCATTCTTTGCGTTTTACTTCGCGATCTTTGCAGTTAAAAGTTTTTCTTAACTCATTGTGAATATGAGAGGTGATTGTTTGAAGAGTTGTATTGCTTTTTCCGTCCTGATATCAGTTTTTATTATCGCTTGTTCTTCAAACAAAAATTCCAACGCAATAATTATTGAAGGAAAAATACCTTCACATGGAGGAAAGAAGATTTATCTCTACGGTTTTATCAACGATACTGAGAAGTATCGCGGAATAAAAGTGCTGATTGATTCTTCAGATATTTCTTCGAACGGTAAATATTTTTTTTCTATCAAAGAGAATACAAATTATCTGTTTGACTTAAGAACTAAAGACTCCATTCGGGTAACAAATTTGTTTTTGCAACCGGCTGATAAACTGGTTCTCAATTTCAGCAAGGGTGCCCAACCGGAAATTCCGGGCGACGATGCATGTTCGAAATACAACAACTACCTTCTTCAGTTTACAGATTCATTTTATAGAAATCCCGATGCAAGAGGAATGTATTATGTAGGAAGTAATTATTTGACGCTCCCTGATTATCACACTTATACGGCAGGGCGTTGCCACCAGCAACTTCTATTTTATCAACACTACTTTAGCAGCAATCCACCCGATTCTCTATTTGCCAACTTCGCGATTTCAGAAATCAATTATCAGTATGGGAATGACAACTTATTGTTTTTATGGAAGCGAAGAATGCGCGGATTGAAAGCGATTGATGATTCAACAAGCTATGATTTTCTCAAATTGGTGAAGATTGAAAATCCCGGTGCACTCAATAGTCCTGCATACTTTTATTTTCTTCATCTCTACATCAATGAGCTTTACAATCAGGAGATCGAGAGAAGAAATCTCACCGGCGTGAATCAAACCGCATCACGGGTTGCTGAAGAAAAAATTCTTCTTGCAGAAAAATATCTTACAGGAAAATTCCGCGAGATCGCTGAGTTGAATATTGATGAAAGTCTCGGGAAGAATTTTAAGTGAAAATCCGAAGCAAATTTATTCTTAGAAAGCTCCCGGAATATAATTCACTATCTGCAAGTACCCCCGCAGGGGAAAAACGCAAAGTCTTATACTTGGCAACGAAGAATTTCTTTGCGCGCTTCCCGGCGTTTGCTTCGCGTTCTTGCGGGAAGAGTCTAAAGCAAAATCCGGTCAAATAATAACTCAGCAATCTTTTACTTCAAGGATTTAATTTATTAAGGGCAGAATCACAACAGTATGTCAAGCCACAATAATTATTTTTTCACCAGAGTCCGGATATAATTCACGGCCTGCCAGCGCTTCTCTTCTGTCAGCTTGGTTTTGAAAGAAGGCATGGGATCTTTTCCTTCAGTAGTCTTCCAATAAATTTCACCATCAGTTTGGCTTTGAAATTTTTCATCGGTGAAGTCACCACATTTTTTTTCGAGTTCCGCTGCTTTGGGGCCGTCACCTTTACCCTTTACTCCGTGGCATGATTTACAACTGCCGTTGTAAATTGTTTTGCCGGCGGCTAAACTTTCATCATTAACTTCTACAGGGTTCTTCAATTTCTTTGCTGACTCCGGCGCTACCCAGGGATCATCTCCCTGTAATGTGAATGCATACAACATAAAACTTAGTGGTAACAATAGCGATCCGGCAATTACGATAGGGCGAAAATTGAATTTAGGTTTCATGATTTAGGTTTTAGTGTTTAGGATTAAGGTGCTTAATATACAGTCATTCCCGTGCCAAAGATAATTACACGATTTAAGAATTAATCAGACTCTTCCAAGTTTTTTGATTCTGAAAAGTTGAGCTACTATGTAAATGATAACTCCCCAAACTAAGAGAAGCATGCTTGTAACTGCAATCACTAAAGGAATGGGAGCATTTGCTCCCGACGCCCACAGCGCTCTTTTAGTGAGAGCTTTGTTGGCGACGGGAACACCCCATTTCAAAATTTTTTCCGATTCTAAGTTTCCCAATGCGTCATCATCCTCCACTTTTGCAATAACTGTTAGGTTGCCTTCTGAGTCGCCGGGCAAATCTTTCGGAAAATCAATGGTTACTGATCCGCTCTCATCAGTGGTTTGAACATCACCACCAACGGGAAGTAAACTGTACATTCTTGCAATATAAAAGTGAATCTCCACATCTTTAACCGGAGTCTCTTTTCCATCCGCGCTCATGCGAACGATTTTTGCCGTTACCTGCCTAACCGTATCCCGGTCATTAAATGAAAGTTGAATGGTGGCTTGTGCGGAATCGCTTGCTTCCTGAGCAAAAAGATTTTCTGAAGTCAGCAAAAAAATTGCGGGCAGAAGGAATTGGAAATAGTTTAAAAGACAATTTTTCATTTGACCTCCGGATTTAAATGCGGTTCAAGTTTGATTCCTCTCTCCTCAGCTATTTCCCAAATCGTGACAATGGGAAATACTCTCACAAAAAAAGTGATCACGAGCAAAGCGCCTGCGAGCGATGCCGCCGTGATTGACCATTCTTCCCAAGTGGGTATGTAATGCATCCATGATTCAGGAACGTGTTGAATCGGAACGAAAGGATGCAACAATGTTGGCGTAACAATCAGGAAGCGCTTGAACCATGCGCCTACTACTACCATCACAGCGATGATGAAAGCCGGCAATGGTTTTCTTCCCTGCTTAAAAAGTAAAACGATGATGGGCACCACCATTCCTAAAATCTGAACCATCCAGAAAATAGGGGCGTAGCTCCCGGTGAAAAGATCGAGCAACTGTTCGCCTTCTACCTTTTTCATTTTATATCCTGAAACCAAATACTCATTGATGTTGAAATACAAATAGATCAGTGAAAGCAGCACGAGCAATTTGCCCATGTTGTTGAAGTGGCGGTGTGTGATGTATTTATCGAGATGATAATGATTGCGCAACACGTACATCACGGCAATCACGCTCGCAGCACCCACCATGAATGCACCGGAAACGAAGTAGGGGCCGAAGTTGGAGCTATCCCATCCTGCACGATACGTGGTGGCGAATAACCATGAAGTAACCGTATGTATCATGAGTGCCAGCGGAATGATGAGCACTGCAAGAATCTGCATCGCCCTCTTCATGATTTTGTATTGACTTCTGGTTCCTTTCCAGTTCAATGCTAAAACGCGATAAAGTTTTTTTCTCCATCGCGGAATATTTGTCTTAACAGAATCGCGGCACAATGCTAAGTCAGGGAGTAGCGGCAGGTAAAGCAGCAGCACACTGATGGTGAAGTACGTCGTGATAACGATCACATCCCAGATGATCGGCGACTGAATTCTCCCATACACAAACAAGTGCCAGATGCGATCGGGGCGACCCATGTCAACGATGATGATGAGTGCTGCAAGCATGATGGCAGAAACGGCGATGATTTCAGCAATTCGTACCAGCGGAGTTCTCCACTCTACGTTTGAAAGTTTTAGTATCGCACTTACCAGCGAGCCAACCAAGCTAATCGCCACAAAGAAGACAAAGTTGGAAATGTAAATACCCCACGATGTAAAATCGCGCATGTCCGTTACGATCAACCCATCACGCAATTGATGATAGTACGCATAACCACCGATCAATACCACCAGAAATAAAGATGCAACCCACAGATTTCCGGCAGTGCCAAATTTTTTCGGCAAGAGGTCGGCTACTAACTCATGCGTTCTTTCATCGTGAATGGCAGCACCTTCTTGTTCTTCTGTTATTGATAAGTTGCTCATGGTTTCACTTCATTGACTTCTTTGAATGGAAACTGCCTGTTCGCCGGAGGCAGGTAATAAACCCGTGGTTTGGTTCCTAATTCTTCGAGGTAACGATAACCGGCTTTGTCAATCAGCAATTGGCTCAACCGAACTGTTTCATCACCATTGGTAACCACATCTTCATTTTCATCTCCGAAATAAAAAACTCCGTTGGGGCAGGCATTCACGCAATCAGGCAATTCATTCTTGATTGCTTTGCTCGGACAGAAATCACATTTCTCCACCGTTCCCTTCACGTGCGAACTGCATGATTCGTGAGTTTTTATTTCTTCGAATCTTTCTTCAGTTATTTTAAATTGCTCTTCACCCCAATTAAAAACTCTCGCTGAATACGGACAAGCCACCATGCAGAACCTGCAGCCGATGCAACGGTTATTGTCAATTGCGACAATTCCGTCGGAAAGTTTAAACGTTGCATCCACCGGGCACACTTTGACACAGGGTGGATTGTCGCAGTGAAAACAGGGAGTTGGCATCCAGTAAGGAGCAGTGGTTTCTGCATCCTGCATTTTATCAATCTTGATGTAACTCCTGTCCTCAGGCAGGTAATGCATTTTTGAGCATGCTTTTCTGCACTTGCCTGCATTCTTGCACTTTGATAGATCAATCACCATCACAAACTTTTTTCCGGGCACTCCATCTCTGACGTTATGGGCAGAAAGAGGAATATCGGGAATGGCGGGATTAATAACCGATGAATCAACTTCTACAATTTTTCCGTCGGGAGAAAGCAACCGGATTTTTTCACCTGTTTCTTTTTTGGTTTCTTCTGATAAAACTTCTAAAGTTCCAAGGCCGCCGGTAACCATAGCGCCGGTGACCAAGGTGGCTTTAAGAAATTTTCTTCTTGAATTATCGGATTGATCTTCCACAGTTCTTATGATTTTTTGGGTTTTAGTCCGAAGGACTCCTTCGGAGAATTCATCCACTCGAGCACTTCATTGTCTGTGGCTCTTGTTGAAATAATTTCTTTTTTAATCGCTGACTTCTCGATTTCCACCAGCCTGCCATCCGGCGTGAGCATTTTTACTTTTTCTGAAGGTTTCTTTTTTGAATTCCTGAGTGGCGAGAATAATCCTGCAGCCGCTCCTGCTATTAATGCAGTTTTGAGAAAGTTTCTTCTGCTTTTCATCTTATTGTTTTCTTCCTGGGAATTCATGGGCGGTTCAGTTAAAATTCGAGAACAAAGGTGGGTGAGGTGAGGTACTCATCGAATGAGCAATATCAATGGCAAACATGATATTTCTCATGGTGAATGTGACATCAGCACAAATGAAATGAGACTGAAGGGCCAAATCATTACACAATTCTTAAAAAATGTTATATAATTCCCATGTTACGCGATCTATTAGTCTGATGGCCGTTCTACTTCCCATCTGAGAAAAGCTGATTGAATAGTACGAGAGAATTTTTTTGAGTTGATGTGAATCAATCTCTAAGTTAGTTAATTTGGTCAAAGCATCGTGACACTTGTAAACATGAAAAAAGAAAATTTCTGGGTACGGCTATCAATAATAAATCTCTGCACTGTAGCTATTGTCGGGATAATTCTTAGAAGTAAAATAATTTTCTCCTTGCCATTCATTAATTATAACTACTTACTAGAAGCGCACGAGCACTTTGCATTTGGCGCGTGGGCAACTCTTGGTCTTATGTTTTTATTAGTCTATGAACTGTTGCCGGAATCACTTTATAGAAAGCCGGTTTACCAGTGGCTTCTCGCCGGCATTGCTTTGAATTCATGGATCATGTTGTTCACTTTTTCATCAGGGGGCAATAGTAAGGTCTCCAATATTTTTTCTACAATCTTCATCTTTTTCACTTATGCATTTGGCTGGAAACTCATAAGCGACCTGCGAAATTCGGGAGTTAATAAAACTGTTTTTCTGCTTACAGTTTCCTCTGTCATTTGTCTCGTAATTTCTTCTGTGGGGCCTTTTACTCTCGCATATCTGTTTGCAGAAAAATCTCTCAACGTGATTTTGTACAAAGATGCTCTCTATACGTATCTTCATTTCCAATACAATGGTTTTTTTACACTTGCAGTTTTTGCATTGCTATTTCGCAAGCTCGAATCAAAAATTTCTGATGAAGCGAAAAAAAATATTCACCGCTTTTCTGTTCTGCTTGTCATTTCAATTCTCCCCTCGCAGTTTCTTACTTTCTTATGGGAGGGGTCAAATAATAATTTGTTTCTCTTTATGGCTATAGCGGGAAGCATATTTCTTTTGCTGAGTTTACTTTGGTTTATTATTTCTGCATTGTCAATTTCCAAAGTCTTTAAGACTGTCAGCCCGGTTGTGAAGTATCTCGGAATAATATCAATGAGCGCATTCGCACTGAAAATTTTTCTGCAGAGCTTCACTATTTTTCCTACAGTAGGAAACGCGGTGTTCGGTGACCGCCCTGTGATAATTGGCTTTCTTCACCTGGTGTTTCTTGCCTTCGTTTCCATTTTTCTTCTCGCTTATTTTTCTCATAGAGAATTCCTGAATATCAAAAATAAATTTACAAGAGTTGCACTTGTAGTCTTTACACTGGGGGTAATATTCAATGAAGCGGTTCTAATGTCACAGGGTCTGGGAGCGATGTTTATTAAAGGGAGCCAACTATTCCCCTGGCTTCTTTGGATAGCAAGTATCTGGTTGTTCTACGGAGCTTTGTTGATTACCATTGCATGTTTCAAATACAACGCAACAGCTAAAAGAGAATTAATGGAAGGTGTGTTTTGAAAGCTTTAGTTTTACTCCTCCACACTGCATACTGTCTTTTCAACCCCCACTTCAAATTCTTATTTATGTCCCGAACTATTTTCTTGCAGTGCTTTGCTATCGCTTTTGTTTTGATCGCATCGTGCAGTCAATCACCAAACTCTTCCGGAAATGGCAATTCCAAAATGGTATATGGCAGTCCTCCGGCAACAATAACACATGAAACTCCTCCTGCCCAAATAACAGAAGGTCCACTTGCATACGCACCAAACATTCCGGCAGTTGATAAAGCTGATACCGTGAATGTTCGCATTGACGTGTTACAAACAGGTTTTCACGTTACTAAAGATGTATCATTCGATGCGTGGATGTTTGGCGATTCCATTCCGGGTCCCGTTCTGAAAGTAAGGGTTGGACAAACGGTACACTTTGTAATGACTAACCGGGCTGATAAGAGCACCGGCATTTCCATGATTATGCCGCATTCGATTGACTTTCATCCT
>Ga0134121_10000165_pt1 | contig 77554 bp, 71 predicted proteins | sample KB301_FD_96463 | JGI IMG/M metagenome (GOLD analysis project Ga0134121, IMG submission 96463) | Terrestrial soil microbial communities without Nitrogen fertilizer from Kellogg Biological Station, Michigan, USA - KB3-0-1 | ecosystem: Environmental > Terrestrial > Soil > Unclassified ...
CAACACTTCTGTGGCGCCGATCGATGGATTTTCTTCGAGCGGCATATTCTTTAACCCAAAACTTCGGCAGCGAATCCACCTTAAGAACCCTGTTTTTCTGTCCAGCCGATGGGGTCCACCTCATTGTAACACTTCCACGGAGGATCGGAGTGTCGGTGCATCGCAACCTGCTCTTCGTTCGCGAGCTCACAGCGTTCGAGACGGATAACAGTTGGCGGGAGTGGGGACGGTTTCTCCGCATGGTGCCTTAGCCACCCTTGTCGCAACGACATTCTGCCGTCTCGATAGCGTCTACCAAACCCGTTAACGGTTAACCGGGCTATACCCAAGTCACCGGTCGATCTTGCTCGGCGCCGTTCAGTTGATGAGGAAGTGCTGGCATCGACCCGAAAACCGTCCTCAGGTTCAAGAGGTCTTCAGGCAAGCTCACGCGATCATCCAGGGCACGGCCTTTTCGATCACTCCCCGTCAAGCACCCTGGGGACGACCACGGACGGAAGAGAGCGTCAAATTGCGACAGGCGGAAGTCGCAGGTAGTCTCTTGATGGCGATGTTCACGTGCCGCGCGTCAGTCTTTAACGATGCTGTTGTCCGACAAGTTTCCCTGGACAGTCCCGGGCGAGGTCGCCGCACGGACGCAATGCGAAACGCTGTTTCGTCGCATTTCGCCCCGCGGTCTTCCATGTGTTCGAGAGTCGCAGTGCAACTTCCGCGATGCCGACTTCCGGGGGTTAGGGCGTCATGACGGTCAGAGAAGGTCGTTGCATCATGTAGCTACCATCTGATCTAGCATGGCAACTGCGATGTTCGCAGCGAGAGTGGTCCGATTGATTACTTGAATGATCTTGCCGCCTTTGACAAGGGCCACGAACGGCATTGCAGTCCTGACTATGTCCTTGAGAAGTTTTGGTGAAATTGTCTGGTCAGATGTTTCAACCCAGTTCATGTGAACTCCGCGCCAGTTTTGCAGCGCATGCGGCATGACCCCTTCTTTCACAATCGTTTCTCCACCCAACTGCTCCATCTGCTTGCAATAGTTTTCGACGATCACGCTGACCTCCTGCAATGGGTCGAACAAGGGGCCCGGTGCTGGAAGCGATCTCCTATAGGCAAGCTCGACGGCAGGATAAAGGTGCGCGAGAGCTAGACGAACGTCCGGAGTCGCACACATGCCGAGAAAGCGATCCTCTTTGCCCTCGAAGACAAACTGCCGAACGCTGGTGAAGTCGGCACAAATCGCTGATACGAGATGCAACCGAGTGGACCACCACTCGTTGCCATTACCGAGGTTGATTTTCAGGATCTCTGGGGTCTCGTTTCCCATTATTGCTTGCTTAAGCTTATCGAGAATCTCATGCCATCCCGACGAGTTCATATAAAGATAGTTGGCATCACGCAATTCGTTCGGTAGCGACCGCAAGCGGGTCTCTGCTTCGCACAAGTGAACAGCGGCCATCGCATTTTGAACCAAGTTCTCAGGTGTCGTGAACGCGCCGTAGCTGTAATTGACAAGGTCAGATCGAAGACGTTTGATATCGGCGCCACCATGCCCGTCTCCCGTTTCAGAATCCATAAACGGGGGAGACCAAGGCGCTTTGGGGTCGAGCAAGAATAACAGAGTCGACTTCTGGAGTTCTCGTGCCCGCTGGTACTCCAATTCAGTAATTGATCTTGCCAGTGGATTCTCTGTCGGGGGAATGTACCCGTACCGCCGAGCGAAAATGCCCAGATAGATGTCGCAAGAGGAAACATCTTTGAGACACCGATCAACGAGACGATCATCGCGAGCAACATAGTCTTCCATCGCTCGAACGTCGTACCTCATCTTGCGAAGTGCCTCATAGAGGGCGGATCGGTGTTGTTGAAGATCCTCGAATGTTGACGAAATATATACGGTCTTCATGCAGTGTCCGGATCAAAAAATGCAATTGCGGCTGTCACTTGGTGCCTTCGTTCAGCCCGGGAGTTTACTCTCGTCCATTCAACGAAGGCAACTCCGTTGGGGACACTGGGGAGACACTGTGGACACTGTTGGAGACTACTCTTGCCGATTTTGCCCCAGCTTCGTTGCGATCGCAGAACCGGCGGATTCTCTCCACCGCCATCGTGGTGTCTCCCGGTATCGCGAATTCAAATGAGACGTACGCCCCGTGTCCACGAATCCTCATGACCGGCGCGTGGCTCATCACAAAGGTCAGGAAACGTTCCCGGTCTACGATCGGGGCGAACTCGCCGAACCGCGCGGCTATTTCAGCCGGGATTCCCAGTCGCTGGACGTTGCCCGGACGGCGAATCCATGATTCATGCTCATCGATTTCGACTTCCAGGCCAGTCTCGTAGTTGATCCAGAATCCTTCTTTCACGTCGCTGGCACCGTCGGAACGCGCTCGGTTAGCCTCCGGACCGCTTCCTCCGCGATTTCGTCGATCAAGCCCTTGTCATATTCTGTTTGCAATAGGAAGGCCCGCTGGGCGCCCATATCCTCGGCGTCATCGAGAATGACGAAGCTCTCGACTCCGTCGCCGTGCTTGGCGAGCCATGCCGTGATCTCGTCGCCCCGGCAACGGCCAAGCCACTGGCCGGACTCATCGGCGCACTCCACCATGCGTGGCGTTTGAGCCAGTACCGGAGAGTCGGCACGACGTGTGTTGTTCGCCTTGTCAGAAAATTCACGTCGGTCTTTGACGCGCTGATGCGGCTCGACGAAGCAAAGTGCAGTTGCGCTGACCGTGGGCATGCCTGGAGTCCCGCGCAGAACTTACTCGACGCTGCGTGCCGCTGGAAGTGGTGTCTCGTGTGTGGCGAGGAATCGATGTCGTTCGGCGATGAGGGTGAATGGCGGTCGCTGCCTGAGAACGCCGTCGAAACCTCAGTTGCAGGGGCAGGAACATTCCCGAGATTACATGGGCCGATCGCTGGAGGTGAGCCGTGGGCCTAACGAGGTTCTGGAACATTGACGAACTCGCAGAGTATTTGGGCGTAGCGAAAACCTGGATCTACGACAGGACCCGAGATCAAGGTCCCGAGCGGATTCCGCACGTCAAGCTGGGGAAGTACGTTCGCTTCAACCCCGAGTCTGTGGAGTTCCAGGGTTGGGTCTCGAATCACGTCGTTGGGGCAGAAACCCAACAGGACTTCCAAACCATTGAAACGAAGAGTTCAAAATGACGCCTACCACGTGTCTACCACAGAACAGACTTGCCCATCGTAAGAAACGTATATACACTTTCGATCCAAAGTGCATGAAACGTAAACCCTACAAACCCGCGCATCAGGTCCGGGCAAGGATGATTCCAATCCGAGTTTCGGAAGAGGACACGCTCTGGCTGACGTCGGCGTCGAAACGCTTCGGTGTTCCAATTTCGACATTGATGCGGGAGGGCGCCAGGCTTTACATTCGGCAACTGGAGCGAAAGAGCGAGCCAAAACGAAAGGAAGGGAAGTAATGGCTCGCAGAAAGACGTATCAGCAAGGCTCTGTGGTGGAAAGACGTTACGAATATGGAACGGCGTTCATCCTGCGCTATCGGCTCCGAACAATCGATGGGGCATGGCAGGAAAAGAGCGAGACTCTGGAGGACTGTCTCAGTAAGAAGGCCGCGCTTAAAATTCTATCGGAACGCTTAAAAGGCGTGAACGAAAAGAACGGACGAGCGGGCACGAATCACACTGAGAGAACGTTCTCGGATCTCCTGGAATCAAAATGGCCGGACTACCTGGACAATCAGGGCGTCAAGGCTTCCACGCGCTACTCCTACAAAGCGATTCTGAATAAGTGGATCAAACCTTTTTTCGGCGATCTGCTCCTGGAGAACATCAGCGCGGACACCGTTGGTCGGTTTATGTCTCATCTGGCGAAAAAAAATCTGTCGGCGAAGTATCGGAGAAATGTGTACAACCTGACCAAGCTCCTCTTCGAGATCGCCGTGGAATACGATTTGATGCCAGCGAGTCCAATTCGACCAAGAGTCCATCGCCCAGTGGCGGATCGGCGTCAGTTGCCGGTCTTTTCGCTGGAACAAGCGACAGCAATCCTCGCGAAAGCCGACCCGTTGTATCGGCCGGCGCTCGAAACTCTGGCCATGACCGGCTTGAGGGCAGGGGAATTGTTGGGGCTGCGGTGGAAGGATTGCGACTTTATGAATCGCCGTTTCACGATAGCAAGCACCGTATGGAGGGGAACCCTTCAGACAACGAAAACCGAGGCGAGTGATCGGACAATCGGTATGCCTGAACCCTTGGTGATAACACTCACCGAGCATCGGAAGAACAACAAGTTCACCGATGCCACGGATTTTGTGTTCTGCCAGGGAGACGGGAAACCGATGGATCCCGATTCACTCCGAAGACTGGGAATCTATCCGGCGATGGAGAAGGCCGGTATCTCATTCCAGAAGCGCGCGTCGGGGTGCCACGCATTCCGGCGATTCGTGGCTTCGGTAATTCACAAGCAAACAGGAAGTCTCAAACTGGCGCAGAAGCAACTGGGGCATTCCACGCTCGCGACGACCGCGGATATTTATACGTCGGTCGATGAGGAGCAGGTGTCCGAGACCTCGGCCGCGCTCGGAAAAGCTTTCTGTGGTAGGTCTGTGGTAGAAACCGCTTACGGTAGTAATTCAGTCAACTAATTTTGAACCATGAATCACGACCCAAGGTTCGTAACTGAAACAAAAAAGGCCACCTTTGCAGGTGACCCTTTTTGGCTTCGATTATTGCGGGGGAAGGATTTGAACCTCCGACCTTTGGGTTATGAGCCCAACGAGCTACCACTGCTCCACCCCGCGATGAGCTTTTTACTATACGGTGCGGTAGGTGAATCGTCAATGCCGCTACGGCCCTACTTCGCCGAATAATGGACTTTATTTGCAAAGTTGCGGGCGCGCTCTCAGTTTTTCTTCGCAGCGGGAGTGCGGAGGATCACTTCGCCGGGCTTGACCAACCCTAGTTGTTCACGCGCGATGCGCTCGATTGTTGCGGGATCGTGGCGGAGTTGATCGATTTGCTTACGAAGCCGCTCGTTTTCTTCGGTAAGGGCTGCGACTTCGGAATTCACCTGGTCGAGCCTTGTGTGCTGCTTGCGAACGGCGAGGGCGCCGTGCGGATCGAATACGGCGAGGAGAACCATGCCCACTGTGAGCAGTCCGAAGACGCCGATGGCGATTCGAGGAAGCAAACCCTGCATTACTTTGCGTTGACCCATAGAGCTCCGTATTCCAACAGCGTGTCCAGATCCTTCTGAGTCGTGGACTCCGCGTAAAATCTCACTACAGGTTCTGTGCCGGACGGCCTCATCAAACCCAAGTGCCGTCGCCAAAGATCAGCTCAAGCCGTCTTTTCGGTTGACCTCGACGACTTTTCGACCATGAAATTCCTGAACATCCGCCGCCATCTTTTCTTCAAGCTCCCCGCGATTTCCGGGTCAAGCGGAATATTCAGGCGGCGATTATACAGCTCACTTACTTGCAAATAAAGCTCTTTCAGGCGAGTTTTTAATGATGTTTTTAATGATTTGCGACGGCTTGCCACCATTTCGGCAATAAGCAGACAAATGAGAATTCAGTCTTTTTCTGGCGCGTGTCCACGGATCGACAATCCGGCGCTGTCTTCGCCACCCAGCAGAATTCTTCCTTCTTTTATGTATTCGCCGATGTACTTGAATCCGACGGGAGTTTCGAGAAGCTCGAGGCCGTGAAGTTTCGCGACCGATCCACGAGGTGCGAGGTTGCAACAGTGCGCGCGCCGCCGCCTTTCCATCCTCGGCTTTCGACGAGGTAGTCCACCAGAAGCGCGATCAATTCGTTCGGATAAAGAAAATCGCCGCCCTCGGATATGTCGGAAGTGGAAAATTTCAAACCACTGTATTCGCCCGGATTGTGACTGGCCGTGATGTTGATCGCGCCATCGAGCTTGCGCTGTATGATCGTCCAGGCCACTGCGGGCGTGGGGCACGTAGCTGGAGCAGAGCAACGCGTTGATGTTCTGCGACGAGAGAACGCGCGCCGCATCGAGGGCGAAGCGTTCCGATGGGAAGCGCGGATCGTAACCGACGAGAATCGTTGGCGAGGGGTTGGCACGCCGGACATAGCGACCGATAGCTTCAGAGGCTAGTCGCACATTGGGAAAAGTGAATTCTTCCGCAATGAAGGCGCGCCAGCCGGAAGTTCCGAATTTGATTTTCGGATAACCACGCGGGAGGGATAAACGAAGGTGAGCGAGAAGCTGGTGGTTTTTGTGAGTTGTGCGGGAAGGGAGCAGGCGGAGAAGATTGCCGGCGCGGTTGTGGAGGAGCGGCTCGCGGCTTGTGTGAATGTGCTGGAGGGAGTGCGGTCGTGCTACATGTGGGAAGGAAAGGTGACCTGGGCGGAGGAAGTTTTGCTGGTTGTGAAGACGACAGCCGCTGCCTTTGGCGGGTTGGAGAGGCGGGTGCTCGAGTTGCATTCGTACGATGTGCCTGAGATTGTGGGGGTGCGGATTGAGGTGGGCGAGGCGAAGTATTTGAAGTGGATGGGTGAATCAGTGGGGTCTTCAATGACAAATGACAATTGAACATTGAACGATGACAAAGCACTTTCCCCGTCTATATCCAAGGGAACGGGAGCTTTGTCATCGTTCAATGTTCAATTGTCATTTGTCATTGAAAAGCTGCCTACCCGAAGGCGTTTTCCAGATCTGCAATCAGGTCTTCGACGTCTTCGATGCCTACAGAAATGCGCACCAGGCTATCCGTAATTCCCAGCTTGCGTCGTTGATCGGGCGGGACGGAGGCGTGGGTCATCGAGGCGGGATGTGAGATCAGCGTCTCGACGCCGCCGAGGCTTTCGGCGAGCGAGCAGAGCCGTACCCGGCCGAGAAATCGTTTCGCCTTGCTCAAGGAGCCCAGGTCAAAAGCAATCATCCCTCCGAAGCCCGACATCTGTTTCTTTGCGAGCCTGTGGCCGGGATGCGAGGGCAGTCCCGGATAATAAATCGTCCGCACCTGTTTCTTCTTCGACAGGTACCTGGCCATTGCCATCCCATTCGCGTTGTGGGCGTCCATACGTACCGGAAGCGTTTTGATTCCGCGCAGCACCAGCCACGAATCGAACGGCGAGAGAATCGCACCGGCGGCGTTCTGAATAAACTGCAATCGTTCGGCATCTTCCTTGTGCTTCAACACGACCACACCGCCGATGCTGTCGCTGTGCCCGTTGAGGTACTTCGTCGTGCTGTGGACGACGATGTCCGCACCGAGATCGAGCGGCCGTTGAAAGTACGGGCTCATGAATGTGTTGTCTACAACAACGCGCGCTTCGGTCTTATGGGCGATCGCGGAAACGGCCCGAATGTCTGTGATGGACATTACAGGGTTCGTCGGCGATTCGACGAACACCATCTTCGTTGCAGGGCGAAGAGCCTTCTTCAAGGCATCGTGATTGGTTGTGTCGACGTACGAGAACTCGACACCGTAATGACGCACGATCTTGTCGAAGAGACGGAACGTGCCCCCATAGACGTTGGCACCGCAGATCGCGTGATCACCCGCCTTGAGCAAGAGCTGCGTGACTGCTGTCTCGGCAGCCATCCCGGATGCAAAGGCATAGCCTGCGACACCACCTTCGAGCACGGCCATGTTCTGCTCGAGCGCGAGACGCGTGGGATTCTGCGAGCGCGCGTATTCGAAGCCTTTGTGTTTTCCCAGTCCTTCCTGGACGTAGGTGGATGTTTGAAAAATAGGAACCGTGACGGCACCGGTTGAAGGATCTGGCACTTGTCCGGCGTGAATGGCGTCGGTCTTAATACCCATGACCTGACATTCTACTCGCTAAAGTAGTCTTCCTTCTTGATGAGGACAACGCGGGGCTTGCTGCCGTCGGAGGGGCCGACGATTCCTGCGCGTTCCATGCCGTCGATCAGGCTCGCGGCGCGGCCGTAACCGACGCGGAGGCGCCGCTGCAGTGCGGACGTGGAGGCTTTGCCCATTTCGAGCACAACGCGCACCGCATCGTCGTAGAGCTCGTCGAGCTCGCCGTCGCCGCCGTCATCCGCTTCGCGCTCTTCGGCCGGAGCTTCCAGAATCTTCTGGTTGTAGATCGGTTTGCCCTGGGCCTTTAGGAAATCGACGACTCTGGTGACTTCCTCTTCCGTGACCATCGAGCCATGGACGCGCATCAGCCGCGACGATCCGGGTGGCAGGAAGAGCATGTCGCCACGCCCGAGCAGCGTTTCCGCGCCGTTGGCGTCGAGAATCGTACGCGAATCGACTTTGGAGGTGGTACGGAACGAGATGCGTGCGGGAAAGTTCGCCTTGATCAGGCCCGTGATGACATCCACGGACGGACGTTGCGTAGCGAGGATCAAATGAATACCCACAGCGCGGGCCATCTGGGCCAAACGCGTGATGGATTCTTCCACTTCGCGGGCCGAGGTCATCATGAGGTCTGCCAGTTCGTCGATGATGATGACGATATAGGGCAGGGGACTGGGCGGTTCTTCGCCGCCAACAGATTCCTGGCCCATTCCCGCGTCGGGGGCAAGGCCGGGGATGTCGAGCTGCCTGACGTTTTCATTGTAGGCTTCCAGCGTTCTCACACCACGCGCGGTAAGCTTCTTGTATCGCGTCTCCATTTCCATTACGGTCCAGCGCAACGCATTGGTGGCAACCTTGGGTTCGGTGACAACGGGGACGAGCAGGTGCGGAATGTCCTGATACAGTCCCAGCTCCAGGCGCTTGGGATCGATCATGATCAGCTTCACCTGGTCGGGCCGGGAACGGAACAGCAGCGACAGGATCATCGTATTGATCGACACGCTCTTGCCGGTTCCGGTGGAGCCGGCCGTCAGGAGGTGAGGCATCTTCTGCAGGTCGGAAATGATGTTCTTGCCCGTGATGTCCTTGCCCAGCGCGAGCGGGAGCTTGTGATTGGACTGCGTGTATTCGGGAGATTCCAGCAGCTCGCGCAACATGATCGTTGCGCGCTCATTGTTGGGAACCTCCATGCCGACGGTGGACTTTCCGGGGATGCGGTCGATGCGCACGGACTCGGCTTCGAGCGCGAGGCAGAGATCGTCACCCAGTCCCGTGATTCTCGATAACTTGATTCCGGGTTCGGGCTTGAACTCGAATGTCGTCACAACCGGGCCGGGGTGAATCTGCTGAATCGAGCCGACGACTTCGAACTCCGCAGCTTTCTGTTCCAGAAGCTTTGCACGGCTGCGCAATTCCTCTTCGTTGACCTCGCCGCGCGCGATGGCAGGATGCAGCAGGCTGGTCGGAGGAAAGTTCGTCGACGTGGATGGGGATGCCGCCGGTGCCGGGGATTTGGAGCGGCCGCGCTTCGGCGTTATGGGACCGTGCTCATCGAACTCCGTGATTGGAACTTCCGGAGCCGGTCTGGGAATCGGCTTGAGCGCATGTGACGGCGATTCCACAACCGTAGCGCGCGCCGGAGCCGGCGTTTCCTGCGGGGTGACGATCACCTGCTTCTTTGGCGCTTTCCGTTCGTCCGTGCGCCGCTGTTGTTCTTCAATGACCCGTTGTTCCTGCCAGGTCCTATAACGATCCGCGAGGCGTCCGACAAATGCGAAGCGGGGACGGAGCTTGGCAAGAGCCCAGGTGAACGAGAAGGTCGTGGCAAGGAAGAGCGAGATCAACAAGGATGCCAGCAGGATGACGAGCGATCCGGCCGGGTTCACCATTTCATCGAGTTTGTCGGCAAGCACACGTCCGATAAGTCCGCCGCCGGGGATGTGTCCGCGAAACATCAGCGGCCAGGGTGCGGCGGAAAGAGCGGTCGCCAGCGTCAGGGTCATCAACAGCATGCCGGCCGCGCGCGAGGCAAAGGCTTCGACCTTGCGGGATGCCAGCCAATGGAAGGCGTAGATGCCGAGGAAGATCGGCAGCAGGAAGCTGGCGTAGCCCAGCATCTGCAGAAACCCGTCCGCAACGTAGGCGCCGAACGCCCCGATGAAGTTGGCGGGCTTGCCCGCGAACACCGGATTTCGCGAGATGTTGAGCGAGGGGTCGTCAGGGTTGAACGAGATCAGGCTCAGTCCGACGAGTACTGCGACAGTCGCTAGAAGCAGGTCGATGAATTCGTTCAGTCTGCGGTGCTCGCTCGGGATGAGGTAAGCCTGGAAATTACGGTTTATAGTTGGTGGTTATTGTCGCTCAGACCCCCGGACAGGACAGGTCACTGTGGGGCAGACCGTTTTCAATGACAAATGAACATTGAACAATGACAAAGCACCCGTTCCCTCCGAATCAGGCAAAGAAAGGCTTTGTCAATGTTCAATGTTCATTTTTCATTTTTCATTGAAAACGGCCTAACTCAGTCCCTTGAAATAGGCCGCGATAACTACAATGCCGAGAGCAATGCGGTAGAAGACGAAGACGTAGGTATTGTGCGTCGCGAGGTAGCGGATAAGGAACGCGATCGAGAGGTACCCCACAACTCCCGAGACGATAATCCCTGCGACGGCCGCCGACATCGACACCGACGGGAAGCCGTGACGGGCGCCGTCAACGATTGCCTTCGAAACAGCCGCGCCGAGGATTGGGGTCGAGAGAAGGAACGAGAAGCGTGCAGCAGCTTCGCGCGTCATGCCGCGGAACAGTGAGGCGGTGATGGTCACGCCGGAACGCGAAACGCCGGGGATGATGGCAAGCGCCTGCGCGCAGCCTATGGCAAGCCCATCGCCGAGGCTCATCTGGTCGAGCTTTATTCGCTGTCTGCCCGTACGTTCGGCAATGACCAGAACGCAGGCCAGCACGATTAACGCGGAGGCGATCACCAGGGGGTTCCGCAGCGTGGTGTCGGCGAATTTGGAAAACAAAGCACCGGCAATGAGTGCCGGAATTGTGCCCACCACAATGTACAGCATGAGCTTCGCGTTTGGATTCTCGCGCCGTCCGCGGAGCAGGTCGACGCCGCCTCCGAGGAGCGCCAGCCACTCGGCCCGGAAGTAGAGAAGGAGGGCGACAAGAGTGCCGAGATGCAACGCGATGTCGAAGCCCAGGCCGGGGTCGGTCCAGCCGAAGAACCACGGGACGAGGACAAGGTGCGCGGTGCTCGAGATGGGAAGGAATTCGGTCGCGCCTTGCACCGCGCCTAGAATGATGGCTTGAAGTAGGGTCATAGTGGGTTCTTCCGGATTAAAGCCTCGACGCATCTTGCACGAAGCGGGCGTCCCGTCCTCTTGAAGAGGGGTGGCTGCGCGAAGCGCAGACGGGGTGGTCAGGAATCGAATCGCGTTTCGGTATACCTGACCACCCCGGCCTTCGGCCACCCCTCCTCAAGAGGAGGGGACACCGCTTCGACCAGGATTCGCCTGTGTTGGTCCGCGAATTCTCCTTCTGTTCAGATTTCCATAATCACGGGCAGAATAAACGGGCGCTTCGCAGTTTGCTTGAGAAAATACTTTTTCAGGTCCTTGCGGATCTTTTCCTTGATGACGGTGTAGTCGCCTCGCTCTTCCACGGAAGAGCCCGCCACGGTATCCACGACGAGCTGCCGGCTTTCGGCAACGAGCCGCGTTTCTTCCAGGAAGCCCACGCCACGGATCACCATTTCCGGCACCTGCTCGATCCTTCCCGTCTGCTTATTGATTGCGATGATCGTGACCACGATGCCGTCCTCGGAAATATGCTTCCGGTCGCGAATCACGATCTCACCGACCTCTTCCATACTTCCCTGGTCGATCAGCACCTTTCCGACAGGTGCCTTGCCCACTATATCGGCGCCTTTCGAGCTGAACCTTAGGATGTCTCCGGTTTCGGCGACGATGACCTTTTCCTGGATCGCGCCAGTCCTTTCCGCGATCAGCGCATGGCGCATCATCTGGCGATAGGCGCCGTGAATCGGAATGAAATACTTCGGTTTCACCAGCGTCATGACGAGCTTCAATTCTTCCTCGCCTGCGTGACCGCTGACATGAACCGGCGGCTGCGATCCGTCCGGGTAGTAAATGACCGCTTTGCGCCGATAGAAGTGATCCATCATCCGGCCCACTGCCCGTTCGTTTCCCGGGATCATGCGCGCCGAGATGATGACCGTATCGCCGGCCTCGATCTTGAAATCCTTATGCTCATCGAGCGCGACGCGTGAAAGCGCCGACAGCGGCTCCCCCTGGCATCCTCCCGAGACGATGACAACCTTATCGCGTGGATGGTTCTTGAGGTCCTTCGACCGGATGATCAGTCCCGAAGGCACTTTGAGAAACCCCAGTTCCTCGGCGGTCTGAGTGTTGTCCGCCATGCGGCGTCCGAGAAAACTCACCATGCGCCCGTACTGCCTGGCCTGATCGAGCACAAGCTGAATGCGCGGGATAGACGACGTAAAACACGAAAGAACGATGCGCCCTTTCGATGTCCTGAAGATGGACTCGAAGCGATCGTTCACGCTGCGTTCGGAGCCGGTGTGGCCGGCGTGCTCCGCATTCGTACTGTCGGAGAAGAGCGCCAGCACGCCGCGATCGCCATACGCGGCGAGCGTGTGCAGGTCGAAGGTCTTGCCGTCGATGGGCGTGGGATCGATCTTGAAATCGCCGGTGTGAATCACCACGCCGGCGGGCGTCGTGATCGCCAGCGCCATGGAATCCACAATGGAATGCGTCACGTGGAAGAATTCGACTTTGAATGGGCCGAGTTCGACGATGTCTTTCGCCTTCACCGTGTGAAGCTTCGTACTGTCGAGCAGGCCGTGCTGTTCAAGCTTGTTCTTCACCAGCCCCATGGTGAAGCTGCTCCCATAAACCGGCACGTTCAGATAGGGAAGGACGAAGGGCAGCGCGCCAATGTGATCTTCATGCCCGTGCGTCAGGAAGATCGCTTTGACTTCGTCTTTGTTTTCGAGGAGGAAGCCGATATCGGGAACGATGACATCGACGCCGAGCAGTTCGTCATCCGGAAACATAATGCCCGCGTCGACAACAATGATGGATCCGCGGCAGCGGAAGGCCATCATATGCATTCCAAATTCGCCGAGGCCGCCTAAGGGAATGACATCGAGCGTTTGATCCGTCATTGAAGTTGATTATACACATCGAGGAATTGCTCGACTGAGAGCGTTTCGGCCCGCGCGTCGCGCGATACTCCGGAAGCTTCCAGCGCTGAGGCCAGTTCTTCGCGCGTCTTCCGAGAAAACATCGAGACAAGATTGTTGAGAAGCTTCTTTCGACGTGAGCCAAAAGCCTGATGCACGAAGTCTGTGAACGCGAAGTTATTCGCGACGCCGGATTTCCATTCCAGGCGAATCACCGCGGAGTCGACCTTCGGCTTCGGTGTAAAGGCGCCAGGGGGAACGGTAAAACCCCATACTGGAACGGCGTAGTACTGGATCAACACAGACAACGGTCCGTAATCGCCGGAACCCGCTTTTGCACGGATGCGTTCTGCGACTTCTTTTTGAAGCATGACGGTGACGTCGAGCGCTTGGGCCCGGGCCGCGATGAACTTTCTCAAGAGTGGTGTGGCAATGTTGTACGGAAGGTTGCCGACAAGATGAAAGCTGCTGCCGGCAAGCCGTTCGAGATTCATGTCCAGCGCATCGCCTTCAACGATCTCGACATTTTCCGGCATCGTGGCCCGCAATGCTGGAATCAGATCGCGATCGATTTCGATGGCAACCACGCGCCGCGCCGCAGCGGCCAACTCGCGAGTCAGCGAGCCCGAGCCGGGTCCGATTTCAATGACGGTGTCTTCGGGAGCGACGGCAGCGAGGCGAACGATGCGTTGGAGGAGATGCCGGTCGGAAAGAAAGTGTTGGCCGAAGCGCTTCTTCAAAAACGTCCCGTACGGGATTCGAACCCGTGTTACAGCCTTGAAAGGGCCGTGTCCTGGACCGGGCTAGACGAACGGGACCCGGGGGCAAACAACAGCCCGTGATTGTAGCAGAGATCCGGCCACGGATTACACGGGCAGGAACTCTAAAAGACTTATTTGCTCCCTGTCCGTGAAATCCATGGCTGGATCTCTGCTACGCGCGCTCGGTGGCAGTCTTGGCGCTATGACCAGCGCCATATCCACTGGGAGTTTCTTCGTAATCCGACCCCAGCACATACGCGCTCTCGCTATGCTGACTGAGGTCGAGGCCCATACGCTCTTCATCTTCCGTGACGCGCAGGCCCATGACAGCTTTCAGCACAGTAAGAATGACGGCCGTTCCGAGAGCCGCAAAAACGATCGTGACCCCCACGGCCTTCAACTGCGTCACAAGCAGCGACGGATTGCCGTAAAGCAAGCCGTCGTTGCCGGCGGGGTTGATCGCCTTCGACGCGAAAATGCCAGTCATGATCGCGCCCAGGATTCCTCCCACACCGTGCACGCCTACAACATCCAAAGAGTCGTCGTAGCCGAACTTGCTCTTCAAAAAGCACGCGCTATAACAGACAACGCCGGCCGCGAACCCGATGGCGATTGCGGCCAGCGGCGTGACAAAACCGGAAGCCGGCGTTATGGCAACCAGGCCTGCAACTGCGCCCGACGCGGCTCCAAGCATGGTCGGTTTGCCCCCTTTAAGCCATTCCGCCAGCATCCATCCAATCGCCGCCGTCGAAGCCGCCGTATGGGTCGCCATGAAGGCGCTCGAAGCCAGGCCGTTGACGCCCAGAGCGGATCCGGCATTGAATCCGAACCAGCCCACCCACAACATGGCGGCGCCGATGACGGCAAAGGGCAGATTGTGCGGTGCCATCGATCTTTTGCCGTAGCCCACGCGTTTGCCCATGATCAACACTGCCACCAGTGCAGAAATGCCCGCGCTGATATGCACGACCGTCCCTCCGGCAAAGTCGAGCGCGCCCATGTTTTTCAGGAATCCGCCAACTCCCCAGACCCAATGAGCCAGGGGATCGTAAATAAGCGTGGACCACAGCAGCGAAAACACCAGGAACGTCGAGAACTTCATCCGTTCCGCAAACGCGCCTGTCATCAACGCCGGAGTGATGATGGCGAACATGAGCTGATAGAACATGAACGTCTGATGCGGGATGGTCGCCGCGTAGTCCACGTTTGGAGTTGCCCCAACGCCGCTCAGGCCAATCCACTGAAGGCCTCCCAGGAAACTCGTGCCGCTCGCAAACGAAAGGCTGTAGCCGATGACGATCCACTGAATGGTGATGATTCCCACCATGCTGAAGTTCTGCATCAGCATGCCGAGGACATTCTTTGAACGCACCAGACCGCCATAAAAGAGAAACAGCCCCGGGATCGTCATGAACAGGACGAGTGCCGCCGACGTCAGCATCCAGGCGGTGTCGCCCGTGTCAATTTTTGGCCCCGCGTCTGCAACGGCTTGACCGAAGGCCGTAGCGCTGCTCCAGGCCAGCAGCACCAAAGGGAGGAGGATGCGTTGAATCCGACTCATTCGAAAAACTCCTTTGTTTCTGAAGTTGGCGAAAGAGCCCAAGCTGAACACCTCGGCACCGGCGCCGCAGATTTCGCTAAGCTCTTGAAGTTTTAAGACTTCGTTGTCGTGGATAACGGCACGCCGTTGTGCCGGGCCGGAGTGGTTTTACAAGAGATCCATACAAATGTGTAGCCGAAAGTGACGAAATTGTAGAGAAAAGAACACAAAACGGGGATCGGGCCCATGGAGTCGCGTAATCAAGGGCAATCGCCGGCGGATACCTTGCTACAATCCTTCCGGTAATGAGTAAAACTGAAATTCGCAACATCGCGATCATCGCGCATGTAGATCATGGAAAAACGACTCTTGTGGACGCGATGCTGCAGCAGAGCGGCATTTTCCGCTCCAACGAAGCCCACGCCGAGCGGGTCATGGATTCGAATGATCTCGAGCGGGAGCGTGGAATCACCATCCTCGCAAAGAACACCGGCATCCGCTATGCCGGCGTCAAGATCAATATTGTAGATACCCCGGGCCACAGCGACTTTGGCGGCGAGGTCGAGCGCGCCCTCAAGATCGTGGATGGCGTGCTGCTGCTGGTAGACGCCAGCGAAGGACCGCTGCCTCAGACGCGCTATGTGCTGACGAAAGCGCTGGAAGCGAAGCTCCCGGCGATTGCCGTCATCAACAAGATCGATCGGCTTGACGCGCGCATTCAGGAAGTTCTCAACGAGCTTTTCGATCTTTTCATCGATCTCGATGCGGGCGAGGATCAGCTGGAATTCCCCATCCTCTATACCAATGCACGGGCCGGCATTGCCAAGACGACACTGGAAGACCCGTCGGAAAACCTGCGGCCGCTGTTCGAGGCGATCGTGAAGCACATTCCGCCGCCGACAGGCGATCCGGAAGGAATCTTGCAGTTGCTGGTCGCCAACCTCGACTACAGCGATTACCTCGGCCGTCTCGCAATCGGCCGCATGTACAACGGCACGCTGCATTTGGGCGACGACGTGGGAATCGTGAAGCTGGACGGTTCCCTGCAAAAGACGAAGATCACGAAGCTTTATTCCTTCGAAGGATTGAAACGCGTCGATGAAACCATCGGTTTGCCGGGCGATATCCTGGCGATTGCCGGCCTGGAAGGGATCAACATCGGCGAGACGGTGACGCATCCGGATACGCCATCTGCATTGGCGAAAATTCAGATCGACGAGCCGACGATCGCGATGATCTTCACCATCAACACGTCGCCGATGGCCGGCCGCGAGGGAACACTCGTCACGTCGCGAAACCTGCGCGAGCGCCTCGACAAGGAATTGCTCACAAACGTGTCGATCCGGGTGGCGCAGGCGGGAGGCTCGGAATCGTTCCGAGTGATGGGCCGCGGCGAACTGCAACTGGCGATCCTGATCGAGACGATGCGGCGCGAGGGCTACGAAATGATGGTCGGCAAGCCCGAGATTCTCACGCGCGAGATCGACGGCAAGGTGCACGAGCCCCTGGAAATACTGACCGTCGATTGCCCCGAGGGTTTTATGGGCGTGATCATAGAGAAGCTCGGCACCCGCAAGGGCAAGATGCTGCGGATGATCAATCATGGTTCCGGCCGCGTGCGGATGGAATTCGATGTGCCGACCCGGGGACTCATCGGGTTGCGCAGTGAGGCCATGACCGACACGCGCGGGACCGCCATCCTGAATACCTTGTTTAACGGATACATGCCGTGGCAGGGGGATATCCCCGCCCGTCCGAACGGGTCGCTCGTGGCGGACAGGGCAGGCAAGTCCACGTCGTTCGCAATCTGGAATCTTCAGGAGCGCGGCGAAATTTTCATTACCCCGGGGACGGAAGTCTACGAGGGCATGATCATCGGAGAAAATGCGCGCGATGTGGATATGGATGTGAACATCGTGAAGGAAAAGAAGCTCACGAATATGCGCGCATCCACGGCGGATGAAGCGATTCGGCTGGTTTCACCGCGGGCCATGAACCTGGAGCAGGCGATCGAGTTCATCCGCGAAGACGAGTACGTCGAAGTGACGCCGAAGTCGATTCGCCTGAGAAAGAAGATCCTGGCGGCGAACCGGCGGGGCGGGAAATCGCATACCTGAGGGAATAGGATTTAGGGGGTAATTCAGGGACGGTCACCAAATTCGCGCGAGCCATTTCCATCTTTGGAAGACGGATGTCGCGAATTTGGTGACCGTCCCTGAATTACCCCTTAAATCCTATTCCCTTAGACGCTTTGCCCCGCGGCAAATCCGGACGCCCAGGCCCACTGGAAGTTGAATCCACCAAGCTGGCCAGTGACGTCCACGACTTCGCCCACGAAGTACAATCCCGGAACCTTCCGGGCTTCCATTGTCTTCGACGACAGCTCGTTCGTATCCACCCCGCCGGCCGTTACTTCTGCCTTTGCGTAGCCCTCGGTTCCGGTCGGCGTCACGGACCACTCGTCTTCCTTCCAGGCTTGAGCAAACCTGCGGGGTCGGTGGCCCACTGCCTCGATCACGAGCGCATCTCCCGGCTTCCAGTACGAGGAGATCTGCAGTATCGCGGGGCCGCTTAACCCACGATGCGTGAACAGGACGTTTTCTCGAAACCGTGTTCGACCGCAGCGCACCTCGGCTTCGAACGCCACGCCGTGCAGAACATGTAGTTCCTTCGGTTCTTCAAAGAGAAGAGGGACAAGGCCTGGGCGCAGCGCCGTCACCCGCAGGCCGAATTGCTTCGCCACGCGGTAACCGAAATCCGTCGCGCCCATCTTCGGAATGGACAATCCTCCGGTCGCCACGACCAGGGACGCGCATTCGAATACTCCAAGATTTGTCGAAAGCGTGAAGCCGTCTTCTTGATGGCTGCGCCCTATCGGGCTTGCACTCGCAGCCGCTCGTGTTTCTTGATGGCTGTGCCCTATCTCTTTCTGTTTCGCGCTATCGCGCTCACGCTTCGCGCGGGCTTGACTCGCAGCCACTCGTCCAATTGCTTCTACACGGCATCCCGTGAGTATCTTCGCGCCCACCGCCGCACATTCCTTCTTCAGCATGCCGAGAATTTCCTGCGACGACCGATCGCAGAACAGTTGCCCCAGTTTCTTTTCGTGCCAGGCAATACGATGGCGCTCGACCAGCCGGAGAAAGTTGTCCGGTTGGTAGCGCGACAGGGCGGATTTGTGGAAGGACGGATTGTCCGAAATGAAGTTTTCCGGCTGCGTGTGCATATTCGTAAAGTTGCATCGTCCGCCGCCGGAGATACGGATTTTCTCGCCAGGAACGGTATTGCGCTCAAGCACACTAACCGACCGGCCGCGCTTACCGGCTTCGATGGCGCACATCAGCCCTGCTGCTCCGGCGCCGACAATAATCACATCCGCATTCGACATTCGTCAGGCATCATATAGGACCGGCATCGGCGGCTGCGCATGAGCGGAGCGAATGTGAGCCCGATAGGGCGAAACCATCAAGTCATGAGCGGAGCGAATGTGAGCCCGATAGGGCGAAACCATCAAGTCATGAGCGGAGCGAATGTGAGCCCGACAGGGCGAAACCCGGCGCAACCAAGTAATGCAAGCCCGCAGCGAAGCTTCAGCGCGATAGCGCAAAACATCAAATGACAAGGAGTCACGAATGCCCGCAATGCACGAGGTCGACTACGAGATTTTTGGCGATGACATGCAATTCGTCGAAGTGGAACTGGATCCCGGCGAGGCGGCCGTGGCCGAGGCTGGGGGGATGATGTACATGGAGGATGGTATCGAAATGGAAACCATCTTCGGCGACGGATCCCAGCAGCAGACCGGCTTTCTCGGAGCTTTGATGGGGGCGGGTAAGCGCTTGCTGACCGGGGAGTCGCTGTTTATGACCGTGTTCCTGAATCGCGGCACAGGAAAACGGAAGATTGCGTTCGGCGCCCCATACCCGGGAAAGATCGTTCCCGTGAATCTATCCGAGATTGGCGGAGAGTTGATCGCGCAGAAGGATTCGTTCCTGGCTGCGGCGAAGGGCGTGAGCATCGGCATCGCGTTTCAGCGAAAGCTCGGCGTGGGGCTGTTCGGTGGCGAAGGATTCATCATGCAGCGTCTGCAGGGCGATGGTCTCGCGTTTGTGCATGCCGGCGGCACCCTTATGCAGAAGGATCTAAAGCCGGGCGAGGTTCTACGTATCGATACGGGCTGTATCGTCGCGTTCCAGCCCAGTGTTGCCTACGACATTCAATACATAGGCAAGATCAAGACCGCCCTGTTCGGGGGCGAAGGCCTGTTTTTTGCGACCTTGCGCGGGCCGGGCCGCGTGTGGCTCCAGTCGCTGCCGCTAAGCCGCCTGGCCAATCGAATTATTGCGGCTGTGCCAGGTCCTGGGCGTGGCAGCCGGGAAGAGGGCTCGATATTGGGCTCGATCGGCGGAATCCTGGATGGAGATAACTCCTAGGACTGAAGTCCTATTTTCTGGAGGGACTTAAACCAAACGTTGAATTTTCATGTCATTGGGGTATATATCCCGTGTGGTGGATACGCCTGCAGGAGGTAATAATGGCGGTGACCAGTAAGAATAAGGGTCCCACGTTCAGGGTTGCGATTCCCGCGCTTTCCCTATTGTTTGTTTCCAGTCTCCTGGTCGCAGGTGGAGCGCAACTCCCCGTTGGGCAGGAGCCGTTCCGCGCAATTACCGCTGAGGAGCCATTCCACGTCATTACGCCCGAGGTTGAAGAGAGCGCGCCGTCGCGGCTCATCAGCGATGGCGACTGCACGTTCCTCCAGGATCCACGGCCTTACACGGACGATGCGGAACTGCGGTATGCGTTGCGAAGCGACGAAATGAATCGGGTTATCCGCTGGACCGTTTCCCTGGATGGATCTTCCACAGGTCTTGCCGATCCGGCCACCATCCACCGCAACAATTTTGTCGATGACGAAATCTTTTCACGCATGGCGTCGGCGAACATTCGCTCTGCTCCCGTTGCCGGCGACGCGGAGTTTCTGAGGCGCGTCACTATGGATCTGACGGGGCGTATTCCGTCGCCGACGGACGTCACGAACTTTCTGGCAGACCCCAGTTCGTCGAAGCGTGACACGGTGATCGATGCTCTGATTGCCAGTCCGGAATTCACTGACAAATGGACTTTGTTCTTTGGGGATCTGTTTCAGAACAACGTTTCGAGTACGCAGGTAAATCGTGGTGCCCTGGGACGTGACGCGTACTACCTTTATTTGAAGGACGCGATCGCCCAGAACAAGCCGTATGACGCCATAGCGCGAGACCTGATTACCGGCGTCGGTGACAGCTTTGCCGTCGGACCTGCGAACTGGGCTGTGGGCAACACCATATCGATGGGGCCAATTCAGGACACATACGACGGCGGAGCCGTGGATCTTGGAAACATGTTCATGGGGATCAGCTCGGTTGATTGCCTCCTGTGCCATGACGGTGCGCGCCATCTCGATCAGGTCAATCTGTGGGGATCCAAACAGACACGACAAAACATGTGGGGCCTGGCCGCGTATTTCTCGCGAACGGCGATAGCCAACGTCGGCGTCATAGGTCAGAAGATTGTTTCCGACAATACGACGGGAGTCTACCGGCTCAACACGAACTCCGGAAATCGCACGACACGGGCGCCGATCGGATCGACGACTACCATCACGCCGCGCTATCCATTCGGCACATCGAGCAATCCTGGCAGCGGTATTGTGCAAGGCGAGACCTATCGTTCTGCCATCGCGCGTCAGGTGACGGCAGATCCGCAGTTCTCTCGAGCGGCCGTCAATTATGTGTGGGAGAGATTGATGGTGGAGGCTTTTGTCACTCCATCCAATGGATTCGACATGGCTCGTCTGGATCCCGACAATCCTCCCCCGGCGCCGTGGACCCTTCAGCCGACGAACGCACAGTTGCTGGATCGTCTGGCCCGCTTCTTCCAATCCAACGGCTACAACCTGCGGCTTCTCATCGGCACTATCGTCAAGTCGAATGCGTATCAGCTAACGTCGACCTACAATGGGAACTGGAGCGCCAGTTATGTTCCCTACTATGCCCGCAAGTATGTTCGACGGCTCGATTCGGAAGAGATTGCTGATGCGATCACAAAGGCGACCGGCATCAGCCAGACCTACACTTTCGCGTCCGTCGCGTCGCAGAGCACTCTGCCGCCGGTGCAGTGGGCTGGGCAGTTGCCTGACACCCGGGAACCCCTCAACAACAACCCTGTTGCGACGTTTTTGAATGTCTTCGGACGGGGGGATCGCGACGTGAATCCGCGGCGCTTTGACGGTACCGTGCTCCAGGGATTGACCGCGATGAACAATACGTTCGTCACGAGTAGAATCCATCGGTCGAATGCGGGCTCACGCGTAGCGGCATTGCTCACTCAAAACGGCAGCGATCCCGCTTTTCTTATTCGACAGCTCTTTTTGAGTACGCTCTCGAGGCCGGCGACGGACGACGAAGTGAATGCGTTGATCCCCACGTTCACGCAACAAAGGACCCAGCAGACTGGATATCAGACTCCAGCGGAGAATCTGCAGTGGGTCCTGCTGAACCGGGTTCAATTCCTTTTCAACTACTGAGGGCGTATGTCATCCATCATCAATCGCAGAGTCTTTTTCAAGGTTGCCGCGACCGGGGTTACGGGTTGCATGATTTCGCCGATGCAGTTGTTCCCGCAGTCGGGGATAACGTCGCCGGCAAATATCCTGGGTACGGCAAAGAATGTCATCTTCATCCTGCTGCCGGGCGCCCCCAGCCAGGTGGACACTTTCGACCTCAAGGTCGGATCGTGGACTCCGACGAATTTCAACCCTTCGACCGTCAATGGACTGGACTGGCCTACGGGGTTGCTTCCCAACCTTGCCGATCAACTTTCTCAAAACCGGTTGGCCGTGGTTCGCAGTTGTCAGGCGCCGGCCCTCGTGCATTCGTTGCTTCAGAACTGGACCCAGACCGGACGTAGTCCCACGAGCGCCACGGGCAGAATTGCCCCGAATGTCGGATCAGTCGTGGCTCTCGAGAAAGAATCCGAGCGTCAGTCGAACCAGCCGATCCCGGGGTTCCTCTCGCTGAACGGCGGTGTCACGATAGCCGGTCCCGGATACTTTCCGGGTCGCTATTCTCCGTTTGACATTACCCCCAGTGCTGCCGGGCTTGCCGGTTTGACTCATCCTGATGGTCAAACGGTATTCAACACGCGTTACAACATGTTGACGCTTGCCGATCAAAGCCTGGTCCACGGTTCGATGGTTTCTTCCAAGTTCGAAGAGATGGCGGACTTTTACTCGTCGGCGAACGCGATGATGTATGACACGCGGGTGACGAACGCGTTCAAGTTCACTGCCGCCACGGATGGGCTCCGCTACGGAAACTCGTCTTTCGGCAACGCCTGCCTGACTGCGAAGAACGTGTTGCAGGCGAATTTGGGCGTACGTTACATTCAGATCAATCTGGGAGGTTGGGACAATCACAGCAGTATCTATGCGCAGAACGCGGGAGTTTACGCGCCCGCTGGCCAGCTGGATAAGGGACTGGCAAATCTGATCGGCGATCTGGCCGCAGTGCCGGGGTCCCGCGGGACTCTTCTGGACGATACGCTCATCATTGCACGCGGAGAATTCGGTCGAACGGTTGGGCCGCTGACCGGACAGGCCGGGCGCGATCACTACTTCACCTACTCGGCGCTCATGGCCGGTGGCGGTGTTCGCGGTGGAAGAGCTCTCGGCACGACGACGTCAAATGGCGCGTTTGTGGACGATCCGGGCTGGAGTCAGGGCCGTCCGATTTACTCTGAAGATTTTGCCGCGACGATCTATTCCGCGATGGGGATCAATTACCGAACGACCCGCCACGACGACCCTCTCGGTCGCGGATTCGAATATGTCGCCACCACTGGTACCAACTATATCGGCGAACCCATCGCCGAACTCTTCACATAGGTGATGGAGTAGTTCGGATTACTTGGGGTTCAGACGACTCGAACTCTGGAATAGGACTTTGAGGTTCGAGTAGTCTGGCCCCAAATTAATCCCCGCCCCCGAATTCCTTTTCTTTCTTGGCCCCCTGCTATAATCGCACCTGTTTTGATCGACAAGAACAAATTCGAGGATCTACAGGAAGCCCGTAAGGTTGCGGACCAGGAACTCGAGAAGTTGCGCTCGGCCGTGACGATCGTTTTCTCCGACATCAAAGGCTCTACGTCGTACTTCGAACGTAAGGGTGACGTCGAAGGCTTTGCGATGGTTCAGCGCCATAACGCGCTGCTTTTCCCGTGTATTGAGCGTGAAGGCGGACGTGTCGTCAAAACGATTGGCGATGCGATCATGGCCTGCTTCATTGATCCGGTCGGCGCCGTGAAGGCCGCGGTCGGCATGCAGCAGGCACTCGAGAACGATCGACAGACCCAGCCCGCCGATGAGAAAATCCATATCCGCGTGGGTCTTCACACCGGACTTGGGCTCCTTAAAGATAACGATGTCTATGGCGACGTGGTGAACGCCGCCGCCCGTATCCAGCATCAGGCCGAGCCGGATCAAATTCTCATTACCGATGTTTTGCTGGACGCCGCCAGGGCCGCCGGGGCCCAGTGTGTGAAGCTGGGACGCGCCGAGATGCGAGGCAAGGATGAGGCGATCGATGTTTACGCGGTCGCGTGGTCCGTATCGGTAAGCGAACAACTGATCGACGAATTGACGGTGCAATTCGACAAGAAGCTGACCGAGGCCAGGCGGCAGAACGAACTTCTTGAGGAAGAAATCGAGACTTCCCGCGAACAGGGACGTGCGGAACGCCGGCGTCTGACCGAGGAGATCGAAGAGCTTGAAGAAGCTCTGGGCCGCGCAAAAGAAGCTGGCCGGCAACAGGTGTCCGAGGATCTCCAGGCGCATATCCGTTTCCAGCTCGAAGAATCCGACAGGGCCAAACAACAGGTCGAGCAGGAACTTGTGACGATGCAGGCGAAGTGGCTGATCGAGAAGAACAGCCTCAAGGCGCAGATCGCGTCGATGGAGGGATCGGCGCTCGAAGCGATGGAGCGGTCCAATAATCCGACGCGGCTGGCCCTCGCTGTGCGGGAACAGGTCGACGCGCGCATCAACCACGCTAAGCAGGACTGGCAGCTCGAATGGGAAGGTGAACGGCGACGGCTCAACCTCGAAATCGAGCGCCTGAAGAAGGCCGGCGATACAGAAGCGAAGAAGCATGCGGCGAAGCGGGCTCTCCTTAGCAAACTTGGCAAGCTTCCGCCAGTTGCGCCCGGGGCGGCCGCCCCCAGGACTGCGGATCAGTGGCAGAAGGAGTTCGAAGACGCCAGGCTCCAGTGGCAGATCGAGCGCGACGAGTTGAGCCTGAAGCTTGAGCGGAGCGAAAGGCAAGCGCAGCACAGCAAAGATGAGATTCGAAGCGAGATCTTTCAGGAGATTCGCGGCCAGTATCAACCGAAGCTCGTTGAGTCCGAGCGGGAACGGAAACGGCTGCAGGAGGAACTGGAAACCGTCAGCAGCCATCTTGAAGAAGATCGAAAGCGCCTGACGGCGCGGATCGAGGAACTCGAACGGGCGATTCCGGAGGCCCAGGAGGCCGTACGCATCCAGGTCACGGCGGAGTTCAAGACCGACTTCGAAAGGAAGATCGAGGAGATGAACCGCCTCAAGGTGCGCAACGAGCGCCGCGCCCAGGATGCCATTGAAGAGATGGATGCGTCGCTCAGACGCTCAAAGAAAGTGAACGCCCAGCTCGAAGTGCAACTTGCAGAAGCCCGGGAAATTGCGTTTCGCGTCCAACGCGATGCGCGTTTGTCTTCTTCATAAATCGATTACCGGGTGGCTGCGCCCTTCGCTTAGTGTTTCGCGCTATCGCGGTCACGCTTCGCGCGGGCTTGCATTCGCAGCGCTCATGATAGGAGTAACAATGCCACAAGCGACGTATCAGGACGCCGAACTCATCATGAAACTCTACGACATGCGCCGTGAGGAGCGGTTGCGGGCCGCTCGCGCCTGGTTCATGGCCAACGTCAACGTGAAATCCGCTGCGGAGATGATGGAAAAATTTCCTCCGGGCAGCGATCACAACGCCTATTTCCGCATGGTTATCGGCTATTGGGATATGGCCGCGTCATTTGTCGCCCGCGGTGTCGTTCATGAAGAGCTTTTCTTCGAGAACAGCACCGAAATGCTGGCTGTTTGGGTGCGCAGCAGGGGGTTCATCGAAGACTTCCGGAAGATGCGCAATAATCCTTTGTTTTTCCTGAATCTTGAAAAGGCTGCGATGAAGCAGATCGAGTGGATGAACAGGAATGCGCCGGGAGCCTATGAAGGCATGCTCGCGATAATCAACCCGGCGAAGTAGTCCGAAAGATGTAGTCCCACAGCGTCGTCGTCACACCAAACCATTTCCGGGAATTGTGAAAGTGATGGCGAAAGTGTGCGCGCCGCTGGCGACCGATCCATCCACCCTCTGCCGGGCTGAAGTGAACGCGGTAGTGAACGGATTCGTAGTAAAGATAGCCCGCCCAGATTCCCGCTATCGTCTCCATCGTCTGCGTGATGTTGCCGATAAATGCCCACATGCCGGCGATCAACAGCACTGAAACCCCAATCGAATAAGGCAGTCGTACAAAGAGGTATTTGATGTTTCGCGGCGCGCCGTGGTGTTCGTGGTGAAAGGATCCCACGATGCCCCGGAAGCGATGAAATACAAACCGGTGCAACAGATATTCGAGCAGCGTCCAGATCGCGATGCCCAGCAGAAAGAGCAGCATACCCCCATGTTAACGCTGTCCCCTCCTCACGAGGAGGGGACAATGCTAAGCTGCCCGTTATGGATCTGATGCAACTCGAAATGTTTGTCGCGACCGCAGAGCTTCGCAGCGTTCAACGGGCATCCGAGCGGGTTTTTCGAACGCAGCCTGCAGTCAGCATGGCGATTCGAAAACTTGAAGAGGAACTGGGCTCACCCCTCTTCGACCGCTCCAGCCGCGGCAACTACCAGTTGACGGCCACCGGCGAAGTTCTTTTTTCGCATGCCAAGCGACTGCTGGGCTTGAGGGACGAGGCGCTAACTCACATCAAGGAACTGCAGAGCCTTGAAGACGGGCGTGTCCGAATCGGCGCTAACGAGAGCGCAGGGAACTACCTGCTTCCAAAGCTCATTCAGGCCTTCCGGCGCAAGCATCCAAAGGTTCGTGTCGACGTAACCCGGCAGAATTCCCGCCAGCTGATTCACGACATTCGCGACAACATGGTGGACCTGGCTCTGATTTCCTTTGCGCCCGACGAAAAGGATATCGAGGCGACAGCTGTAATGAAGGACGAGCTGGTTCTCATTGCGAGTCCCGATCATCCGGTTGCGAAAAAGGGAAGGGTCGACATTCGTGAACTGGGCAACGAATCGTTTATCGCGCACACGGTGACTTCGCAGTCCCGGCAAAAGGTTGTGGAAGCGTTCCGGTCTTCGGAAACGCCGCTGCGCATCGTGATGGAAGTGGCGATGATTGAAACAATCAAGAAGCTCATCGCCATGAAACTCGGGATCGGGTTCGTTCCCGAAATGAGCGTTCAAGATGAGATCCAGCGCAGCGAGCTCGTGCGGATTTCGATCGACGGCTTCCAATATGAGCGAACACTGTGGCTCGCTCGCCGCCGGACCGACTCCCACTCCCACGCAGCTCAGGAGTTCGCCGATATGGTCTTCGCCACCCAGGCGAAGATCAAATCCTGATGGCTGCGCCCTATCGCCTAAGGTTTCGCGCTTTCGCGCTCACGCTTCGCGCGGGCTTGCATTACTTGATTGTTTCGCCCTATCGGGCTCACATCGCTCCGCTCATGTCGTAATAAGTCCGCCGCCTAGTTCTTTCTCGCCTGCGACTTCTCGTGATTTATCTTGTTATAGCAGTCACGATGATAATTCTTCCCATGATGGACGGTCCGCGTGCCGTAGGGGGCGATTCGAATACAGCAGCGATGACACCAAACGGGCTGTTGTTGGGGTGTAGCTATAGCAACGGATCGTGCCTTCATCGTTCTCACGTCTCCTCCTGGAATCCTTAAGAGGTCTCTCAGCAAAGTGTGAACGCATTGTTGGACGGTGGAAGGCCAGATCGGGTCCGAACGCTTCTCAAAAAAATCAGAGAACCGGACTGGCGGATGTAGCGGGTTTATCTTTTTCCGCACGAAGGACGCCGGTTTGATCGGCGAAAAAATAACGGGCGCCGGCCACGGCCGGCGTCGCCGTGACCGTGTAGGACTCGGCGTCGGGGCTCGGCAAGAGGAGGAAGTCGTAGCCGATGTCGGCCTTTTTCGGCTCCGCGCCAAGCAGATGATCCTTGATCAATTCGTCGAAGGTCTGGGCGTAGCGTCGCGTGCGATGGATGAAATTCGTCTGGGCTTCAGTGATCTGCCGGAGCGCCTCAATAGCGGCGGATTCATCCGGAGCTTTTGTGGGAAGCGCCGTGGTCTTCGGTTCCGAGGAACAGGAGAAAAGGAGAAGCAGTGTGGAGAGTGAAACGATCGCGCGCCATCTGTTCATGGCCGCATGATAGCCGATTTGAGAGTCGATTCTATCGTTGTAAGAGTAATTCGGAAGCTGTCGCGGCAGGATTTGCGCACAGAACGGACGGCACGTACCGGCGAATATTTCGACACATTGCTGGAATGCGTTGAACCCAGTATTTCTGTTCGAGTTTCCAGCTGAAGCCGAATTCCCGCCTCAGGCGTTCGGGCAGTAGCGCAATGCCGACCGAACTGCCCGCCAGCAGCAACAGGCCTGAAGGCGAAGGCGCAAACAGCGCGCGGGCAATATCGCTAGCGTCGCTGCCAACCTGAATGACGTCGCTGTTGAGCATCCGATCCATGTAACCGCGAAACTCGTCATAGGTTTGGGGAACGATGCCGGCCGGTATTCCGAACAGTTCTGCGGCCATGAGGCTGTCCTTGTAATATCGTTCCCGATCGTCCGTCGACAATTTCGCAACAAAGAGTTCGTAAGCCAGCAGCGTGGAATCCGTGATCGTGTTGAGCACCCATAACTTCAGTTCCGGATCGTTCGCGTCATAAGGTGTGCCGGCACGGAAGGGGCCTGTCCCGGATTTCAGAACGCCGTGAACCTTCTGGTGCTTTTGGTTGACGGAGCGGATGGCGCGAATCGCCAGGTTGCGGCTTCCGAATGTGATGGCCGCGGCGGCAAGCGCGGTTCGATAGAGTCGAGCGAATCGATGCTTCCGGAATTCGCTGTGCTCAGCCACTCCAGCCGCGACGAGCGGATGCGCGATTTGCATTAACACCGCTCGCGGCGCGGCAAAGGTGCAGGCGATCTCGCGATTGACTCTCCAGAAAACGGACTTGGATGAGAAAAACGGGCTGTTCACGATCAGTTGCGGCGCCGGGAAGCCAGCCACGCATCGACGCTGTATCGCCCGGCGCCCCTCATGGCAATGTAGAGAAAACCAAAACACAAAGCGACGGTGATCTCACCGCCATTCATGATGGGCATCCACCCTCCCCGGGGAACATGCGTGATGAAATAGGCGACCGCCATCTCTCCGGAGGCAATAAATGCCGCCCACGACGTCAGCAGACCGATCGCGATCAGAGTGCCGCATACGATCTCGAGCGTTCCCGCCACCTGAAAACGTAACCAGTCCGGAGCTGGCGGCCGCCCGCCAAACGCGCCGAACAGCCACTTGGGGCCGTGACTCCAGTAGAGAAACGCCAAAACGATCCGCAGAAGCGCGAACCCGAAACCTTCGAATCGGCCCAAATAACGTTGCATATTCTTGCCTTCCTGATTGTGATCACGTGATGACGCCGGGACCGTTCCGCGTATTCTACAATGATTGCGCGTATGTTCGGGAATTGGGGACAGAGAGCGATTGCGCTCGCTATAATGCCTCCAATGCGAAGGCCTCGGAGAATCCGTCTTTCGTTGATCGCGCTTCTCGCGTTCGTTTTCCTGACTACAACTCCGTCAGATGCCGCAGATACGTTGCCCGATAGGCTTTCCGACGACGCCTTCTGGAAGCTTATCGGCGCGCTGTCAGAGACTGGCGGTACCTTCCAGTCAGAAAACCTGCTGTCGAACGAGACCGACTTTCCTCGAATCATGACGATGTTGAAGCGCACGGCCGTCCCTGGCCGCGTTTATCTTGGCGTTGGGCCGGAACAGAACTTCAACTACATCGCAACGCTTCGTCCGAAGATCGCGTTCATCATTGATATCCGCCGCCAGAACATGCTGGAACATCTGATCTACAAGGCGCTTTTTGAAATGTCGCCGGATCGGGCGAGCTTTATTTCGCGACTGTTCTCGCGGCGGCAGCCGACAGGATTGACTCCTGAGCAGACGGCTGCTGAATTATTCGATGCCTATCTTGAGGAGCGCCCCGACCAGCGCCTGTTCGAGAAGAATCTCAAGGAAATTGAAGACCGCCTGACTGGAACTCACCGGTTTACGCTCACGACCGAAGACCGCCTGCACATCGAGAACGTGTATTCGGCTTTTCGCGAGTTCGGGCCTCTCATCGATTACAACTCGCGAGGAGGCGGATTCGGTGGTCGAAGTTTCAGTCCAAGCTATACCGAACTGATGACCGAGACCGATGACACCGGTCGCGAATGGAGCTACCTCGCGAGTGAAGCGAACTACCGATTCATTCGTGATCTCGAGAACAGCAACCTCATCGTGCCCCTGACCGGCGATTTTGGCGGGCCTAAAGCGATTCGCGCTATCGGGCAATACCTGAAGGATCACGACGCCGTGGTGTCGGCGTTCTATACCTCCAATGTGGAGGGGTATCTTTTTCAGGGCGGAGACAGACGGGGCAATCCGAACGGCGGCGCTGCGAAGTTTTACGACAATGCGGCGGCGTTACCCCTGGACATGACCAGCACCTTCATCCGTTGGGTTCCCGGTGCGCGTGGCAGGCCTGGCGCAGGGACTTCGATTGTCCTTGCGCCAATGTTTGCGACGATCGACGACTTCAATGCCGGCCGGTTCACGGCCACCGATCTGTTTCCTCCAGGGGGATTCGGTAGAACCCGCGGCTTCATCGGCGGATTCCTGAACAACGGTCGTCAGAGTCGGGCTCCTGTTGAGAGATCGAATTGGATCGCTCGCGTGCGGATTATCTTTCCTCTACTGGCGGCAGCCGCTGCCTTCCTTGTGCGGCGCTTTATCTGGAGGCCAATGGACGTGGGCGAAGGATGGCGTCGAAAAACGTTGTACTCGGTCGCATGGGCGATCGCGGCTTACGTGTTAGCGGTGGGCCTCGTTGTTCTCATTCACCCAACAGTTCCCGGATAAGAAGCGGGCGACCTTGAGCGCGACAATTCTGTCCGATTTGCACATGTCGAAAGCGACTTCAGCAAAGGCGATCTCGAAATCTTTTTCAGCAGTCCTGACACATTTGGGAGGAAGCCTGAATTGGATTGGGATTCAGATCCCGTTCGATTCCGTCAAGGTGTGGGGCGTCCGCGGACAACTCCGAGTGAAGGGCGAGATCAACGGCTTCGCCTTTAGCACTTCTTTGTTTCCGACAGGTGACGGCCATCACATGATGATCGTCAACAGGCAGATGCAGAAGGGAGCCCACGCGCAGCGGGGAATGGAGGCACGGTTCCGTGTCGAGCCGGACCTCGAGAAGCGCGACATCGCGGTTCCACCGGAACTGGATCGCGCGTTGCGGTCGTCCAAACGTCTGGAGAAGTTCTTTCAGTCTCTGACGCCGTCGATACGGAGATTCGTTGCGAGTTCCGTCTCCGAGGCCAAGCAGCCGGAGACTCGCATACGCCGGGCAGAGCAGGCCGCTGAACACCTTATGGAAGTCATGGAAGCGGAAATCGAACTGCCTCCGCTCCTGCGGCAGGCATTTGCCCGCAATCCGGAAGCGGTCGAGGGTTGGCGGCGAATGACGCCATCGCATCGCCGCGCGCATCTGTTCGGAATCTTCCACTACAACAATCATGATGCGCGTTTGCGACGCATCGAAAAAGCGATGGCCGAGATGATGGAGTACGCTGCCAGGGCTTTGCACAAAAAGACCGGCAAGTAGTCGCGCGGCCTTCTCCCCCCGGGAGAAGGTGCCCCGGGCGAAGCGCGGGCCCGATCTTAGCCCCCAAAAATTCGGGCCGTGCTCCAATGAGAAGCGGACTTGCGAATCATCTGGCAGTGGGCTTGGTACAAAGGGTCGAGGGAGTTTTCGAGCGGGCCCTCTCCCGCTAATTCAGGGACGGTCACTAAATTCGTAAGCGAAGTTGCGGCGCTCGACGAGTCATGTCGTACGAATTTAGTGACCGTCCCTGAATTAGCCCCCAAAATTGGCTTTCAGCGGATTCCCATCGTCAAGGAGACCGTCGATCGGATTTCGATTTCATTGGGTTCGATCGGTGTATTGGCGATTGCGGCGTCGCCCGCCACGGCGCGTGCGGCCATCGGAAACGGAATCCTCGGCGGCTGCTGGGGTTGCCGTTGATCTTCGACGCGAATGACCGGCCCCAGAGGGCGGGTCAATGCGGCGGCTATCGCCTGGGCGCGTGCGAGCGCTTCCTTTACAGCAAGAGCCAATGCTTCCTGCTCGATGGCTTCCGAATTCTTCAGGTCAAAGCGCACTCCCGATATCGTCACGGACAATACTCCGGAGGTCTTCTGCGATCCCGCTGCATCGATCACGTCGCTCACTTTGTCAATGTTATCGACGCGGACGTCAATCTGGTTGTGAACGAGATACCCTCGGATCTGGTTTCGCGTTCCGTCCCATTCCATCTGAGGCTGCAGGGAGAAGTTCGTGGTCTTGATCGCGTCGGCGGCAATGCCGACCGCTTTGACGGCCGTCTGCAGGGCGCTCATTTGAGTCGCGGCCTCACGGCGTGCGTCCGCCGCTTTCCCTTGCCGCGCTTCGACGGCGATCGATACCCACGCCCTATCCGGCGCGCGTTTTAGCGTCGCCGCACCTTGCGTCACAATGACGGATGGTTCGGGTGGCGGGCTCTGCGCTGATGCCACCGCTGTCATGGCCCCCAGCAGCAGCGCGACCGCGGACAAAAACTTTCGCATGATTCTCTCCTTATTTCTTTGTGGCTGTGCCCTATCCTTGGGGTTTCGCGTTACCGCGCTCACGCTTCGCGCGGGCTTGCATAACTTGATGTTTTCGCCCAATTGGTCTCACATTCGCTCCGCTCATGCGCCGCCGCTCATCTGAAGTCGCTCCTGGTTTGGACGGATGGTGTTGAGACTAGTTTAGAGGAATGTGCTTCTCCAGCATCTGCCGTCGCACGACAGCACCGTAGACGTTCCCCTCGGCATCCACGCCGACACCTTCAGCGCCACTGTGATCCTGAGTCGTAGACTCCATATCTTCGATGAAATACTTCACCGATCCATCTTTTGCGCTTCCGATACGAATGCCTTTCTTCCAACCGGGCTGATCGGGGCCCCACGATTCGGAATCCGCGACGTACATCGTGTCGTCTCGCAGGATCGTGATGCCGCTGGGCCGGCCGAATTGTTTCCACGTTTCGAGGTATCGGCCGTCCTGATCGAAAATCTGTATGCGATTGTTGTCGCGATCGCCGACGAAAAGGCGGCCGCGGGAATCCATGGCGATCGTGTGAGGGGAAGCGAGCTCCGCGTTTCCGGATCCGTGTTTTCCCCAGGACTTGATGAACTTCCCGTCCTTTGAAAACTTGGACACGCGATCGTTGCCGACGGTTCCCCCGGAATGCCCCTCCGTCACGAAGATGTCCCCATTGGGAGCGACAAGCACGTCTGTGGGCTCATCGAAGAGTCCGGGCTCCGCGCTCGCAACGCCCGCTTTGCCAAGCGTCAGCAGAACCTTTCCATCCGGGTTGAATTTGAAGACCTGGGAGCCTTTGCCATTCTGAGTCTGCTCGTCGGTGACCCAGAGATTGCCCTGGGCATCGACGGTCGAGCCGTGCGGAAAAACGAACATTCCCTCGCCCCAGCTCTTGAGAAGTTTGCCCGATTTATCGAATTTCAAGATTGGTGGCTCGGTGCGTCCCGCACAGGAATTCCCGGAGCATCTGTGAACGACATAGATTCCGCCGTCTCGGGCCATTTCGACAGCGGTGACGGCAGCCCACGGGACTCCTCCCGGGGGCTTGCCCCAGTCGCGGACCGTGCGATAGGGATTGGGAAGATCATTGATCGGTTGAACTTCGGATTGTGCTCCGAACAGCGCCGCAACGGCGGACACAAGAAACACCAGACGCACTGCCTTCGCCATGCCGTCCTCCTGAATAGGTGGCTAATTCCGTGGTAATTCGGGGCCGTGCTACTCGAACCCCGAATTCGCACTTCAGAATTCGGGGTTCGAGTAGCACGGCCCCGAATTACCACGGAATTAGCCACCTATTCCTCTGCCACGTATTGTATCGATAAGGCTTCTCGACAGGTCCGATGATCTTGCCGTCTGGGACGGGTTCAGGGTAGGAGTAGCACGGCCCCGCATTCGGGTTTATGATTTGCGGCCATGAGAGTCATCTTCCTGGTGGTGGCGCTTCTTTTGATTTCAGCGTCGGTGGTGGCGTTTCTCTCGGGAGGCTCCGCCGCCGGCGAGGTTCGGAATCAACGTTCGCTGGTAACGGGGCATGTTCGGGGGGATTTGCCGGGCAACCCCTGGGCGGGCACGGTAGCGAGGCTGGGTTCGGACTGGGTGATCCTGGGCGCGGACGGAATCTTCAGTTTCGCAGTGATGCCGGGCCGGTACAGCTTGAACGTTTGCTGCTCGGAGCGTTTTCAGGCGATCAACAGGGAGATCGTGGTGGAGAAGAACGACATTGCTCTCACTCTCGAGGTCAATCCGCTCACGGAAATCGAAGGGCGCCTCCAGATTCGGGGAGGCACTCAGATTCCTTACGGATTTCTCGTTTCGGCGGCGCTGGAGGGCACGAATGTCGTGGACCGGGAAGCTACCGCGGTGGATGGGACGTTCAAGTTTCACCTCCTCGCGGGCAACTGGGAAATCCATATGGATAACCTTCCCGTAGGGTACAAGATTGTTTCAATGACGCTGGGTGAGGAAAAGCTGCGCAATCGCAGGTTCATGCTGGCTAAGGGCACCGCCTCTTTACCGCTGCAGATCGCGCTGGAGTAGTGATATCCTTCGCGAAAGTTCCCAACAACTAAAAGGAGTCCGTCCGATGGTACAACAGCTTCCAAAGCCTCTTATCGACATGTACAACGTTTACATTCATGGTGGTATGACGCGTCGCGAGTTTGTCGATGCGACAAAGAAGTTCGCCGTGGGCGGCCTGACGGTTGCCATAATCATGGAAGGCCTGATGCCGAACTATGCGTTGGGCGAGGTTGTCCCCAAGACCGACGCGCGGCTGAAGACAGAATACATCACGATCCCGTCGCCGATGGGCAACGAGAAGATCAAGGGTTACTTCGTGCGTCCGGCCTCGGCCAGCGCGACGACGAAGCTGCCCGGCGTTCTCGTCGTTCACGAGAATCGCGGCCTCAATCCGCACATCGAAGACATCGCACGACGGTTTGGTGTAGCGGGCTTCATGGCCTATGCGCCCGATGGGCTAACGTCGGTTGGCGGCTATCCCGGCGACGACGATAAGGGCGGACAGCTCTTCGGCACGGTCAACGGGCCGAAAATGCAGGAAGATTTCTACGCAGCGGCAATGTGGCTGAAGACTCGCCCGGATTGCAACGGGAAGATCGGTGTTACCGGCTTCTGCTTCGGCGGCGGTGTCGCCAATAACCTCGCGGTGCGGATGGGAGCCGACCTTGCGGCAGCTGCTCCGTTCTACGGCCAGATGCCCACGAAGCCCGAGGATATTGCGAAGATCAAAGCTGCGCTTTCCATCCATCATGGCGGAGCCGATGCGCGTCTTGCCGGAGCATATCCGGCATATGACGCCGCGCTGAAGGCTGCTGGCGTCACGCACGAAGGCTACGTGTATGAAGGCGCGATGCACGGCTTCAATAACGACGCGACCCCGGCGCGCTATGACGCAGCGGCGTCGAAACTCGCGATGGAGCGCACGATCGCCTGGTTCAACAAGTATCTGAAGTAAAGCCTCACCAAAAGTGGGGGACAGAGAGATTGACCCAAATTAATCCCTCTGTCCCTCATTTTGTTTTCAGCGTGGTGATGCTTCCGAGTTTCAGAAATCTCTTGTCAAAAATATAGAGATGCAGGGTAGCGGCGGCGAAGCCAAGGGTGCTCAAGATGGCGGATCGCAAGACGCGGCGCAGCGTGTCCTTCAGGCGCACGGCAGCCACGATGTTTTCTGCCAGCGCGTCACCAATGGCAGAGGCGATGATGCGCGTTAAGAGATAGCCGCTGAACAAACTCGCAACAGCAAAGACAATCGTGCGGAAGTTCAAAGAGGGCAAGGCGGCCGCCATTCCCGACAACGTCTCCGAGAGGCTCTTCAAGACTCCGGTGCCCCACTCCGACAGGAATCCCGGCAAGGGGTCCGTCCAGAATCTCCAGAAGACGACGGCGATCAACGCCGCAACCAGCATCAAAGCACCCCTAAGGCCATACTTGAGCCACGGATCGATCTGCCAGACCTTGAAGGCCAGGCTACCGCCGGCCTTCAGGAGTTTTTTGAGGTACGCGTAGCTCTTCCCCCTGTCGTGCATGCAGTGCTCGACCTGCATGAAGTCCCAGTATTCCGATCTCGGCGAAAAGGCAAAGCCTTCGACACAATTCCCGTACTTGAGCTGGTACTCGGTTACCCGGTAACCGCTGAGCATGAGCGCATAAGCTTCCGCATCGGAGAACGAATCGAGGTCTGTGCGAATGCCGGAAAGGAGTTGCTGCAATTCTTTGGGGATGCCATAGCGCGTCAGCGGCCCGCGACGCTCAGGCGGCCGCGCTTCGTCCGAAGCGTCGTAAGGATCAGGGCACTGAAGCCAGTCGATTGGATCCACATCGAGATCCGCCTTGAGGTGCACAAACATCAGGCCTCGCAACAGACCGGAGCGTCGTCGGCCCTTCAGATCGTGGTATTCCGCTTCGCGAATCCGGGCCTGGAAAATGTCGTTCGATCGAAGCAAGACGCCGAGAATACCGCGGCTTGCTGCCGGTTGTGATTCCATCTGGCCGCTGGCGTCGCTGACCAGCATGACCCTGCAATCCTGTTCGAAGAGGCTGCTAACGCCCTGGTTGTCACAAACACCCCCGTCGACCAGGCGGACGATTCGATCCGGATAAAGGTTATCCAGAGTCATGGGTTCGAAGAGTCCCGGCACCGCGGCCGACGCGCCCACGGCATCGCCCAATCGGACCTTTTGATACTCTGCGGGCGCATCCGGGTAATACATGCGGCGAAGCCGATCGTTACCGTCTATTTCGCTATCGATTCCGGCGGGTGACTCCCCCATCCAGGACGCGGTGAACTGCCAGGTATGGCCAGTGTTGAGCGTGGCGGCGTTGAGCACCAGAATCGGGACCTTTGCGTTGCGCCGCCAGTTCTGATACTTCGGCGAAAAGCTGTCATCCTTGACAAGGCTGCCATCCGGGAGCTTTGTCAGCGGAGCGATCGTCAGTTTGTTGAGCCAGCGTTCCGCTCGTTCCTCACCATCTTTGATGCGGGAATAGAGGCACTCTTCGTAAAGTTCACCGGCCCGATTCGTGCGTGAATACTTTTCTGTCCAGAACATCCGGAGGTTCTCGATAGGATTCACCAGAACGCGCGTGCGGATGTTCATCTGCACACCTGCCACAAATTCGGTGGCCATCTCTTTTACAATCGCGATGTAGTCGTCATGGGTGATGTCTTCTTCCGCCTTGGTTTGGAGGAGACGGCGCACCATCAAATAGTAGTAAGCGCCGACAATGGAGCCGCCGGAAACACAGGACAGCACTTCCACGTAGCGCAGGACATCCAGCTCAGCCAGACGCGCAAGTACCCCCAGGTGGTAGAGCGAAGCGCGGAAGCCTCCTCCGGACAGGGCCAACCCGATTTTGCCAGCAAAGGCCGTCCGAGGAACGGCATCTGCCCCGAACGCTTTCTGAAGCGCGGCCCATGCGTCGGTGATGTCTGTGCCGTTTGCGTTGGAGGCGTTCTGAAAGCGGGCCAGCATTGCAAGCTGACGCGCGCACGATTCGAGCTTCCATTCGTAGACCGTGCCTGCAGCCGTTTGTCCATCGACCAGCCACTTCACTGCCTCGTCGTACTGCTTCAGCCCGAAGTACGCTTCGCCCAGAGTTGCGTAATACCACCACTGATCGGCCACCCATTGATGCGCCGGATCGTGAAGCAACGGCGCTACCTGCATGGTGATAACCAGGCGGATTTCTTTCGCGAGTTTCCGGTTGGCTTCGGCGATGCTGGACGACTCGCCGATGGCTTTTGCTTCCTTGTCCAGAAGATCCGCCAGTTGATCCAGCACGAACGCGGCGTTGATGCCGGTATAACCTTGATCGTATGCGGGACCTTGTTCGTATCCCCGCAAGTAATAGCGCAATGAACGCTCGATGTTCTGTCGCTGCTCGTCCACTTCCCATTTGCGCTTGTAGATCGCGCCGAGAAGACCAAGCGTTTCCTGATCGGTGGTTGTTGCGAAGTCATCAATTTCGTTCAGCGCGTCTATCGCGCGCTGGAAGCGATCATCCGGCGGCAGGTCCTGGTCTTTGTAGGTGCAGAGTGCAAGTTGCTGATAGATCTTTCGGCGCAGGGTCTTATCTTCACTGACAGTTTCGTGTTTGCTGGCGCGCAACAGCAGGCGCCGCGCATAGCTCATGTGCGTTTCCGCCTTGAGCTTCTTTGCGAGCTCCAGCATTTCTTTCGGGTCCGACTGCTTTCCCTGCAGAATGCGCAAGGCTTCTTCAACGTAGTCGCTGCGCCGGCGTGGAATTTTTGTTTTCCGCTTTATTTCCATAAGTGAGGGCGCATTATTTTAAGTATTGAGTCCGCTGTCAATCCAGAGTCGCGCTCCGTTTCGGGAGCGCAATTTGCTCGTCAGTGCGAATGCACTGATCCGCGCAGAGGAGCTGCGGGCTTTGGAAGTGTTCCTCGGCAGTTTCTAACCCTGCCTGGACAGGGACTCGATATACGCGGCGAAGCGTTCGTTGAAGAGCGCTCCCGGGCGGCGTTCCCGGAGCCGGTTGACGATCTCCGGCCCCGGCATGCCCAATTCGTTAAGGATCAGTCCGGCCACCAGCGCCGATCTATTGAATCCCATGCCGCAATGAGACAACACACTGTGTCCGGATCGAACAAGGCGCGCGCCGAGACTGCCGATCGCATGAAGCTTGTGGAGGTTCGGCAATTCTTCGTCAAAGATCGGAAAGTAGATGTACAGACACTCGTTGGGAACCGTTGGGACACCACTGTCCAATTCGCCGTCGAGATCAATAATGGTATCCACTCGATGGCGCTTTAAGACTTGCCAGTCGCTGATTGCAGGTGAGATGAACAGTTGCCCCGCATCATCCACCTGGAACAATTCCATCTGAAAGAGTTCCATATACACCACTATAAAGTCATCCTCCGGAAAGCGCCCCAACGATGTAGATTTCCGCCCCGGCCGTGACAGCCGTCGTGAGAGCTCCTACCTTTTCCTCATTGAGGAAGACATTCATATGCGGGCGAATGTGTCCCTGTTCATCCACGACGCGAAATAACAGTCCCGGGAAGCGCTGTTCCAGAACCGACAGCGCGTCCCCGACGGTGGCCGCATCGACCTCGATAACACTGCGGCCACCCGTATAGGCATAGAGCAACGATGCGACACGAACGCGAATCGCGGGCATCAGTCCATCCGCGCCGCAGTGACGGACATGATTTTCGGCAGTCCTGTCGCAAGCGATTCCCACGAATCCCCTTCGTCGGAGCTTCCCCAGAGCTCGCCTGACGTCGTACCGAAAGCCAATTCCAGCGACGCGCCTCCGTTGTGTGCCATTGCCTGTCGAAGCACAGTGTGCCACGCGGGCGACGGCAGCCCCCGGTCCAGACGTTGCCACGACTCGCCGCCGTCGCGTGTCCGAAAGACGGCCGGTTTGCCGTTCACGCTCGTGCGTGGCCAGATTGTCTGGCCGTCCATGGGTACGACCCAAACGGTCTTTTCGTCTTTGGGGTGGCAGGTCATCGGGAACCCGATATCTCCGACGTCTTTGGGCATGTTGTTGCCGATGCGCGTCCATCGTTGTTGCGGGGCGCCGTCCTGCCAGTCGAGCCGATAGATGCCGCAATGATTTTGGTGGTACCAGCGGCGAGAATTTGCGGGATGAATGACGGCGTCGTGGGGGTCATGCCCAAACTCGTACTCGCTACCGTCGTCTTTCGGAGGCGCGAAATCCATCGCGACGCCGGCGTTGATCGGCGCCCATGATGCGCCCTGGTCTTCCGACAGAAATAAGCCGCCTCCCGAAAGTCCGACCAGCATTCTATTGGGCTGAACCGGATCGACCTGGACAGAGTGGCACTTCGGGCCATCGGGTGTGCCAGGCGCAAAGTTGTAGCACCACTTGGCGAGCAGGGGATTGTCGTTGAATCCCGGCACGCCTTCCCAGGTGACTCCGTCGTCTTCGCTCTTGAACAGCCCAATCGGACTCGATCCGCCGAACCACACGCCGGGCTGGCTGGCGTGTCCGGGAGCAATGAAGAACAGATGATCGAGCGTGAGTCCCTGGCGGCGAGCATCGTCCGCGTCGAGCTTGGAGTTCGCATAGTCCTCTTTCGGCCGGAATTTTGGAGGCTGACTCGATTCCTTCCAGGTTCGCCCTGAATCCGTCGATCGGTACACCGTCGGGCCCAGATGTCCAGTTTTTGCTGCTGCCAGCATCGTCCCGCTGCCCCGCGGGTCCTGAACAACGTGGTGAACCTGCGCGCCGAAAAACCATGGTTCGCCGAGTTGCGGCATCTTCCTGCCGTCCGCCGGCAGGCACCAAGCTCCCTTCCGAGTCCCTATGATCCATGCGTTTGCCCCAACAGGAGCAATAGGTTGCGTCATGTTTCTTCATCCTCCCATTCAGTTTTATGTGGGCTACGGTTTGCCTCTTCCCAGCAATAAGTCGAACGGCTAGGCCTCAGATCGACAGGCTAAACAACTTTATCGCGGAAAACCCAGAATACTTGTCGAGAAATCGCCGGACTTTGTGGGGCGCCACGAGATAGCTAAACGACTTGCGATGGTTGCTTGCCTGCAAATGATGTTCAGACGATATGGAGGACTACTCCTATAATGACGTCCATGAGTCTCCCCGCCACCGACGAAATCCTGGACGCCGCAGAGCATCTTCCTAACGGCGCGGTGCTTATCGTCCCAGAGGTCTCTTGGGATGACTACGAGCGGCTGCTGGAAGGCATCGGCGACCGACCGCATTTCCGGGTTAGCTACGACTGCGGAAGGCTGGAAATCTTGAGCCCTTCCAGCCGGCACGAGATCTACGAAAATATCTTCAATCGACTCGTGGATCGGTTTGCTGAAGTTCGCGAAATTACTGTCGAGATGCTGGGCCACACGACGTGGAAAAAGCGTGCTCTCGCCAAAGGGCTCGAAGCCGATTGCTGCTATTTCATCAAGAATGCGGATTTCGTGATCAATAACTTTGGCTTCGATGTGGAGCTCGCGCCGCCTCCCGACGTTGCTGTTGAGATCGACGTCACCAACTCATCACTGAAGAAACTTTCCATCTATGCGGCGCTTTCCGTTCCTGAAGTCTGGCGTTACGACGGCCGAACCGTGCGTATCTATGAATTGCTTGGGGAGAAGTACGTCGAAATCGCTGGCAGCCGGTTTCTTCCGGGGTTGACAGGCTCGATCCTGGGCGAATATCTCGAACTGGCTAAAACGCGGGGCCAAACAAAGGCACTCAGGGATTTCGCTCGGCGTATTCGAAAAGGCTAAAGCACTTCCCAATTCACGCACCCACCTCCCAGTTCCCCGTAGCGTGTTCCTCGTCCGGCATGGTAACTTGCTGGGTTCGAGAAACGGCCCATGCCGCTGCAGGAAAGCGACTCCATAATCCTTAAAACCTATCCGCTGGGCGAGGCGGACAGGATTGTGGCGTTCTTCAGCCGCGATCATGGAAAGATGCGGGGAGTCGCGAACGGAGCTCGGAAGATGAAGAACCGTTTCGGCGCGTCGCTGGAGCCTCTGGCCCATTCCCGAATTCAGTTTTTCGAAAGAGAGAATCGCGATCTCGTGCGGATCCAGTCTGCAGAGATTCTCGATTCGCCGATGGCTTTATTCGCGGACTACGAACGCGCGGTATATGCCGCGCAACTGATTGAGCTGACGGACAAGTTTCTTCCGGAACATCAGCCGCACGATGCGGTGTTCCGGCTTGTCAGGATGATGCAGCAGGCTTTGATAAAGTCCTGTCCGCTTGATATTGCTGCCTGCTACTTCGAAGTCTGGATGTTGCGTCTGGCCGGGATATTTCCGGACTTCTTTATGTGTTTCTCGTGCTCGAAGCCGCTCGAGATGGAAGAAGAACGGCATCTGTCGCGCGGGCTTCAATCTGTGATCTGCGGGACGTGCGATCACAGCGGCGGGATTGAAGTGCATCCGGAAGTCGCGCCCGTGCTGCATTGGGTTTTGAGGAACAGGTTGGAAGGAATCGCGCCATCGAGATTTGAAGGCTTTGAGCGCGGGACCAAAAACCTTCACGAATTGAATCAATACTGGATCAGGAATTACTTCGAAAGATGAGCGCAACTCCAGCAACGATGGACAAGATTGTGGGACTCTGCAAACGCCGCGGATTCCTGTTTCAGGGCAGTGAGCTTTACGGGGGCCTGCAGGGCACCTGGGACTACGGCCCGATGGGCGTCGAGCTCAAGAACAATGTGAAGCGCGCATGGTGGCGCGCCAACGTCTACGAGCGCGACGATATGGAAGGCCTCGACGCCGCCATCCTGATGAATCGCTCCGTGTTGCGCTACTCCGGCCATGAGCAGACCTTTTCAGACCCGCTTGTCGATTGCCGCAAGTGCAAGAAGCGCTTTCGCGCCGATCATGTGGATCCCACCGAAAAGTGCCAGGAGGGCGGCACGCACAATTTCACCGAACCGCGGCCGTTTAACCTGATGTTCAAGACGACTGTCGGTCCTGTTGAAGACGACGACAACATCGCCTACCTCAGGCCGGAAACCGCTCAGGGCATCTTCGTCAATTTCAAGAACGTCCTCGACTCCACCAATCGCAAACTTCCTTTCGGCATCGCGCAAATCGGCAAGGCCTATCGCAACGAGATCACGCCGAAGAATTTCATCTTCCGCGTCCGCGAATTCGAGCAGATGGAGATCGAATTTTTCGTCATGCCGGGCAGCGACGACGACTGGCATGCCCGATGGATCTCGGACCGCATCGCCTGGTATCACAAGTACGGCATCAGGCCGGAAAACCTGAAGCAGCACGTGCAGAAGAGCGAAGAGCTGGCGCACTACGCCAAGGCGTGCACCGATCTGCTCTATAAATTCTTCCCGGAACGTGAAGAATCGCGGCAATACGACGAAGTCGAAGGTATCGCGAATCGCACAGACTACGATCTGACGTGCCACACGAAGGGCGGCAAGACCAGCTTCAAGGACGGATCATCCATTCCAAACGAACATGCGGTCCTGAAGCAAACCTATTTCGACGTGGCCACGAACCAGCATTTGATCCCTTATGTCATCGAGCCTTCAGGTGGCGTCGATCGCATCACGCTGGCGTTTTTGATGGACGCCTACGAAGAGCAGAAGCTCGAAGGCGGCAAAGAACGCACCGTTCTACACCTTCATCCGGACCTCGCCCCCGTGAAGGCGGCTATCATTCCGCTGGCGCGCAACAAGCCGGACATGGTGGAGATGTCGAAGCGCATCAAGCGCGAACTACAGGCGACCGGACGTTTGCGGTCGATGTTTGACGACAGCGGGAATATCGGAAAATGTTACGCGCGGCAGGACGAAATCGGGACCCCGTTCTGCGTGACCGTGGATCATCAATCGCTGGAAGACCAGCAAGTTACCGTTCGTCATCGGGACACGATGCTGCAGGATCGCATTGCAGTAGACGCGCTCGAACGTTATCTCGACGATCGACTTAAACAATAAAAGCAGGAGATATATAAGACAGATATGGCAAAAGCAGCCGCAGCACTTAAAGCATCCAAATACGTTTACTTTTTCGGCAACGGCAAAGCCGACGGCAATGGTTCCATGAAGCCGCTACTCGGCGGCAAGGGCGCCAACCTTGCCGAAATGAGCCGCATCGGCTTACCCGTGCCGCCGGGATTCACGATCACGACCGAAGTCTGCACCCACTACTACGACAACAACAGGAACTATCCGAAAGCGCTGCAGGCTCAGACCGAAACCGGCATGGCCAACATCGAAAAGGTCATGGGCACGAAGTTCGGCGACAAGAAGGCCATGCCTCTGCTCGTATCTGTGCGCTCGGGTGCGCGAGACTCCATGCCCGGCATGATGGACACGATCCTCAACCTCGGCCTCAACGACGACACGGTTCTGTCTCTTGCCGCTGCGACGAAGAACGAACGTTTCGCCTGGGATTGCTATCGACGCTTCATCCAGATGTACGGCGATGTCGTGATGGGCGTCCAGAAGTTGCCGTCCGAAGATCACGAGCCTTTCGAGGTTGTTATTCATGCGTTGAAACACGAGCGATACAACGAGGATATTGACGATCCCAAGCTGACCGTGGGCGACTTGAAGGAGCTTGTCATTCGCTTCAAGGGCCTCATTCGCGAGCGTACCGGTAAAGCATTTCCGGTGGATCCCTGGGAGCAGCTCAAAGGCGCGACCAGCGCGGTGTTCGGGTCGTGGATGAACGATCGTGCGATCGTCTACCGCCGCAAGTACAACATTCCTTCCGAGTGGGGCACTGCCGTCAATGTGCAGGCCATGGTTTACGGCAACACGGGCGAACAGTCGGGATCCGGCGTGGCGTTCACCCGCGATCCTGCAACCGGCGAGAAGGTGTTCTACGGCGAATTCCTGATCAACGCGCAGGGTGAAGACGTCGTTGCCGGAGTGCGGACGCCCGAGCCGGTCGCGGCGCTGAAGAAGCATTTGCCAAAGCCTTTCGCAGAACTCGAAAAAGTGCGCGCCACGCTCGAGAAACATTTCAAAGACGTTCAGGATTTCGAATTCACCATCCAGGACGGCAAACTCTTCATGCTCCAGACGCGCAACGGAAAACGCACGGGCCTGGCGGCGGTGCGGATTGCCATTGAGATGGAGAAGGAGAGGCTGATCGATTGGAAGACCGCCGTGATGCGGGTCCCGGCAGATCAGCTCGACCAGATGCTGGCACCGGTTTTCGATCGCGCAGCTCTCAAGACGGCCGAAGTTATCGCGAAGGGGCTGCCGGCCGGACCCGGGGCAGCATCCGGACGAATCTATTTGAATGCGGAGCGCGCCGTGGCGGCCGCCGCAAGAGGCGAAACCGTTCTTCTCGTCCGCAATGAAACTTCGCCGGAGGATCTGCGCGGCATGATTGCCGCAGAGGGCATTCTGACGGCGAAGGGCGGTGTCAGTTCGCACGCCGCACTTGTCGCGCGCCAGATGGGCAAGGTGTGCGTCTGCGGCGCCAGTGAGCTGCAAATCGATTACACGGCCAAAACGGTCACCGTCAAGGGGCGGACCTTCACGGAAGGCGATTACCTTTCCATCAACGGCACGATCGGCGAAGTTTATCCGGGCGAAATCAAAACTGCGGCGTCTGAAATCGTGCAAGTGCTCGTGGAACGATCTCTCAAAGCAAAGAACAGCAAGACGTATGCGCTGTTCCAGCAGTTGATGGATTGGTGTGACAAGGCGACGCGTATGCAGGTGCGTACGAATGCGGACACGCCCGAGCAGACCGCGAACGCCGTTGCTTTCGGAGCAACCGGTATCGGCTTGTGCCGAACCGAGCACATGTTCTTTGAAGGGGAACGCATCGATGCGATGCGCGAGATGATCCTTGCCGAGAATCTCGAGGATCGGAAAAAGGCGCTGTCCAAGCTGCTTCCCTATCAGCGGGCAGACTTCACCGGAATCTTCAAAGCTCTGAACGGCTATCCGGCGACGATTCGCTTCCTCGATCCGCCGCTGCACGAGTTCCTGCCCCACGAAGCCGCTGCGCAGGACGATCTGGCGCGGAAGATGAAGGTTCCCGTCGAACGCATCAGGCAACGCGTGAAGGAACTCCACGAGTTTAATCCGATGCTGGGATTCCGCGGATGCCGTCTCGGCGTCGTCTATGAAGAGATCTCGGAAATGCAGGCCCGAGCGGTGTTTGAAGCGGCTGTTGCGGTTCAGGCCAAGGGCATCAAGGTACTGCCCGAGATCATGATTCCACTTGTCGGATTCAAGAAGGAGCTGGATCTTCAGGTCGAGGTCGTTCATCGCGTCGCGAAGGAAGTGATGAAGGAGAAGAAGGCGAAGTTGAAGTACCTTGTCGGAACGATGATCGAAGTGCCTCGCGGCGCTCTGACGGCCGACGAAATTGCCGAGACCGCGGAGTTCTTCAGCTTCGGAACAAACGACCTGACGCAGATGGCGCTGGGCATGAGCCGCGACGATTCGGGCTCGTTCCTGCCCGCGTATGCCGAACATGAGATCGTCAAGAAGAACCCCTTCGCCACGATCGATCAGGCCGGTGTCGGCCTGTTGATGAAGATGGCCGTCGAGAAGGGAAACAAGACGCGCCCCGGCATCAAGCTGGGTATCTGCGGTGAGCACGGCGGCGATCCGGATTCCGTGAAGTTCTGTCATCGGATTGGGCTTACGTACGTAAGTTGCTCGCCTTATCGTGTGCCGGTGGCCCGTCTGGCTGCGGCGCAGGCCGCGATCGAAGAGGCGGCTGCCGCGAAGAAGTAGCAGGCCAATCGGGGCCAAATACGGTGGTTCGTAATTACGGTAACGTATTCGAGAGGCCCTCTCCCTTCGGGAGAGGGTGGCCGGAGGCCGGGTGAGGGCAGGCCTGCGCGCCCTCATCCGGCCCGTCGGGCCACCTTCTGCCGGAGGGAGAAGGACTCTCGAACACGTCACCGCAATTACGAACCTCGATGCCAATTTCCCCTGCCCCGATTTGCTCAAACGCATTAAGATCTTTGAGTGAAACTTCTTTTTTCCTATCTCAAAAGATACCGTTCCATGGTCGTGTTGACCCTCGGTCTGGCTGCGGTCAATCAGTTCTTTTCGATGCTGGATCCCTACATCATGGGATTTGTCATCAACAACTACGCCACGCGCTACAACCAGCTGACGGCGGGAGAATTCTTCAGAGGCGTCAGCCTGCTGCTGGGCGCTGCCGTGGGCGTGGCTTTCGTCTCGCGCGTCGCGAAGAACTTCCAGGACTACTTCATGAATGTCGTGACCCAGAGGGTCGGCGCGGAGCTCTACTCCGACGGCATCCGGCATTCGCTCGACCTTCCGTATCAGGTGTTCGAGGATCAGCGAAGCGGCGAAACGCTGGGCAAGCTTCAGAAGGTCCGGACGGATGTGGAGAAGTTGATCAACGTTGCGGTGAACCTGCTGTTCACCTCGCTCGTTGGCATCATTTTCGTGATGGTCTACGCGATCTTTGTGAATTGGATGGTCGCGCCGGTCTATTTCGCGACGATTCCGATTCTCGGAGTGCTGAGCTCCGTGCTGAGCCGAAAGATCAAGACCGTTCAGAAGGAAATTGTGCGCGAGACGACCGCTCTCGCCGGCGCCACGACGGAATCTCTTCGGAATATCGAGCTGGTCAAGAGCCTCGGACTGGCGAACCAGGAAGTCAATCGGCTCAACAGCACGACTGGAAAGATCCTGGAGCTGGAATTGAAGAAAGTTCGGTACGTGAGAAGCCTGAGCTTCATCTAGGGCACGTGCGTCAACGCGATGCGGACGGGCATTCTGTTCTTCATGATGTACCTGATCTTCACGCAGCGGATCAATGTCGGCCAGTTCATGACCCTGTGGTTCTATTCGTTCTTCATCTTCGGCCCGCTACAGGAACTCGGCAACGTCATTAACGTGTATCGCGAAACGGAAGTCTCGATGAAGAACTTCGGAGACATTCTCGCGATGAAGACAGAGCCGCGTCCGGAGCGGCCAAAGCCGTTAGGCTCGCTGGACCGAATCGAGTTCGACGACGTGACGTTCCGCCATCAGACGGGAACGACCAATGCACTGGATGGTATTTCTTTTAACGTTCGGGTCGGCGAGACCGTGGCTTTTGTCGGACCTTCCGGATCGGGAAAAACGACCCTGGTGAAGTTGCTCGTGGGGCTCTATCGTCCTCAGGGAGGCGATGTCCGTTATGACGGCATCTCGTTTGACGCGATCGCCATGGACCAGTTGCGTGAGCGGATCGGCCTGGTGTCGCAGGATACGCAGCTCTTCTCCGGATCGATTCGCGAAAACCTGCTGTTCGTCAATCCCAAGGCCACCGATGCCGATTGCATGGACGTGCTGCAGAAGGCAGCCTGCCAAACGCTGCTGGCGCGCGCCGACAAGGGACTCGACACGGTCATCGGCGAAGGCGGCGTGAAGGTGTCCGGTGGAGAAAAGCAGCGGTTGTCCATTGCGCGTGCGCTCTTGCGGCACCCGCGGCTGCTCGTTTTCGATGAAGCCACATCGTCATTGGATTCACTGACCGAGGAAGAGATCACGGTCACCATTCGCGATGTTTCCGTGAGGAAGGATTTGATCACGATCCTCATCGCGCATCGCCTCTCGACGGTTCTGCATGCGGATCGGATCTACGTGCTCGAGCGCGGCCGAATCGTGGAATCGGGCCGCCACGACGAACTGATCGAGCTTAAAGGTCTTTACTACGCGATGTGGCGTCAGCAGATTGGGGAGCGTTCTTTTCGAGGGCTTCCAGCCGCTTCAGGAGCTCGGGTAACCGTCTAAAGAGCATCGAGCTTCGCAGCCACGTCCTGTTATCGAAGGCGGGGGAGCCCGAGATCACCTTTCCCGGTTCAATGTCGTCGCCGACTCCGGATTGAGCCGTTACGATCACACGATCGCCAATCTCCAAGTGCCCGGCGACGCCGACTTGACCGGTGAGAATCGCATCGCGTCCGACTTTCGTGCTGCCGGCCAGGCCTACTTGAGCGCAGAGAAGCGTGTTTTCTCCAACCAGGCAAGCGTGTCCGATCTGCACCAGGTTGTCGATCTTGGCGCCTTTTCGGATCCGCGTTTCTCCAATCGTGGAGCGATCGATCGTCGAATTTGCGCCGACCTCGACATCATCTTCGAGAACCACGATGCCGGACTGGACGATCTTGTAGTAAGACCCGTCGTCCTGTTTCGCGTAGCCGAAGCCGTCCGTACCGATTTTCACCCCGTCCTGCAGGATGACATTGTTGCCAATCAGGCAGAATTCGCGCACCGAAACGTTCGCGTACGCCTTGAAGTTGTCGCCGATGCGGACGCCGCGGGCGATGTGGACAAAAGGGAACAGCGTGCAGTTATTTCCGATCTCGACATCGTCTTCGATGACGACGTAGGGAGCAATCGACGCATTTGCGCCGATCTTCGCCGAAGGCGCGATGCGTGCCGCTGCATCCATCCCTGGTGTCGGCGTGGGTAACTCGTAGAAGAGCTCCACCGCGTGCGCAAAAGCGAGATAAGGATTTTTCGTGCGCAGCGTCGCGGCTGCGATATCCGGGAATTTCTCGCCGACGATGATTGCAGAGGCTTGAGTGGTGCGCGCCTTCACACCATACTTCGGGTTCGAGACAAAGGTGAGGTCGCCCGACTGTGCCTCTTCGATGCCGCAGACCCTGCTGATCTCGAGCTCGCCATCGCCGCGCAACTCGCAGTTCAATTTCGCCGCGATGTCCCTAAGCTTCACGTTGCAATGGTACACGAAGCTGCGGAATTCGACGTGCATGGCCATCCACAGAGAATTCTGACAAACAAATGGAGGTCACCATGTCCTTCGGCATGTACATCGTCGGATACATCGTGCTCACCATCGGTCTTGCGATGGGAGCGCACTTGCTTCATGTGCCACCACGGTGGATTGGTGTAGGCATTATCTGCATGGTGGGACTTGGTATTCTGACCGGAGTCACCACGACGCGTCATCGGGATCCGCCAGGTTAGCGGGAGTGTTCAGTTTTTAGACACTTCGCCCAATTCAGGACGGCGGAGCGCTAATCGTTGCGTTCCGCTGTCCAGCTGAAGGATTGATTGGACCCTCTGCCGCCACGTCCGCCTTGTCTGCCCGTGCGGACACCGGCCGTCTGCTGCTCCTCCGTTGTGACCGTGCCCCTGAGCCGGTCGCCGTCGATCCGGCCTTCAAAGCGCATTCCGGAGTCGGTCGAGAAAGTGACGGAGTCTCCGCGAACCGTTCCTCTCAAAGTCTGACCGCGGCTGCGATCGTAGAGCGTGCCCTGGAGCCGGCCGCCGGACTCCGTCAGGGTCATGTCCATGCTTCGGCTTCCCTGTGGCGAGTCCATCGACAGGCGCCATTTGCCGCCAAGATTCAGTCTCGAGTTATCCGAGCTGTCCGTGGAGGCGCCACCGGCGCGTCCGTTCAACAATCGCGGGCCCGAGGGAGTTTCGCGCTGGTTTGTCGACGTTGAGGATTTGGAATCAATCGTTACGTCAAGGGGTTGCTGCAGGTGGAAATCCACGCGGCTTTCGGAGTCGATGCGAACCTGTTGTCCCTTGGTGGCTGCCTCAATCGCAACCCCGGTTCCGCCGCCAACGCCCGCGCCAATGACGGCGCCCTTCTTGCCACCCGCAATGGCGCCAACAACCCCTCCGATTGCTGCTCCGATCCCCGTGTGTTTTGCCGTTTCCGTGGTTTGCGAAGCGGCCAATTTCTCATAAACGTTGCTGGCAACGGTATAGGGTTTTCCTCCGATGAGGATCCGGTCCAGCTCCAGCGAGAGCCCACTTCGTCCCGTCAGGTTTCCGGCAGATTCAACATGAGTCAACCGCAAGTAAACGTCTCCACCGGAGGGCGCGATCGTCTCTCGATCGACAGTGATGGGAACATCCAGCGTTGCGCGGAAAGTTTGACCCACGCGGGCCGTCTCGGAATCCACGGAGTCGATCATTCGGACGGATACCACGGTGCCCGAGGGAACCGTCACTTGCCGGGTCGTGGGCTGAGGCGGAGCCGGAGGTGGCGGCGGAGGTGCCGGCACCGGCGCAGGGCTCGGCGAAGGGGCGATTTCTGCCACCGGAGGCGCAGGCGCTGCTACCTGTTGAGGCTGATCGCCAGGTGTCGGCCTGGCAGGGACAGATGGTCGATTCTCTTTAGCTTTCGGCGCAGGAGCAGCAGGGCGCGACACCACTGCCGGGCGGGGTGCTTCCGCCGGTTTTTCGGGCTGAGGAGCTGGCGCGGGTTCGACCTGCTGCGCAGCAGGCGCCGGCGGTGGCGGCGCGGGAGAGTTTGAGCATCCCGCACAAAACATCACTACCAGTAATACAGCGCTTAGTCGTTTATCTGTTCTCATGACTCTCCCTTTTCAAAAGCAGGCGGACAGAATCCAGAAAACCCGCCTAGTGAATAGACGTGCACTCTCGGAGTTGGTGTCGAAGCTGGGTAAATATTTCAGAATTGACCGCCGCGGCGCCCCCTCGTCCACGACGATGAGGGCGCCTTGGGCGCGGGCTATCTATCCTGTCACCTTGAAGAAAAACGGGTCGATGGACACGTCCACAGGGGTGACATTGTCCAAGTCCAGCAACGTGTGCGCCGTGAAATTGACGTTCCGCTGATAGAGGACACCGTGTGGAAAGTTGGCTTTGTTCGGCGTGTTGTTGGCGCAGAAGACGCCGTAAAAATCTTTTCCGACGGACATTAGATGATCGTAATCGCCCAGGTAGGGATCGAACTCCTTGGGCGGTGTGTTCGCAGGAACGGTTGCGAGTGTGATGGCACTCCACGTCGTGCCGTTCGTCGATGTCTCCAGTGCGGTGACCCATCGTTGAGTTGCGCCCGTACCCGTTAATTGCTGATAGAGCAGGGCCGCTTTACCGGTGTTGTTGATCGCGAGCGCCGGATTGAGCGCATTGCGGACCGTGCGCACGTCGCCCGACCAGGTTTTGCCGCGATCGGTGGAGCGCTGGACATGCAGCATGTAGTCCGCGCCTATGTCATCGTTGTAGGCGACATAGACAATGCTGCTGTTGGTGGGATCGACGGCAATCGAAACATCTCCTCCCGTGCGCTGCAGTCCAAGAAATCCATCGAAATTAAACTTGACGCCCGTTGCCACGCGTACACCGGCCTTACCGTCGGCAGCATCGACGAGCGACGCGAATTTACTGGTGCCGCTGCCGCCCTGATCGTCGCGAACGACGACGATATCTGCCGTCCCCTCGCCACTGTCCGCAAAAGTGCGCCAGGAGTGAAACACGGCATAAACCGTTCCATCCGGATGTATTGCAGGACGAATCGGCGGGCCGTCCTGGCCGGCAGTGGAGCGGGATTCAATGCGGACGGAAGTGAAGGCGGGTTTCGTCTTTCCCGCGTCCAGAGACTGATCGATCGTGGCCGTTCCATGCGTCGAGTTGAAGTCGTTGTCCCCGACGTACACTCTATCCTTGCCCTGGCCGGGGCCGCTTGCGGCAGTGGCTGCCTGCACGTACGGCTGATCGACACCTTTGCCGGTGCGGTCGACCAGTACTTTCATTGTGGCTCCGCTTGTAAAATTGTCCGTTCGAAGAATATTGAGACGAGTCCGATCCCCCGGAAAGGGAAGGCGAATGATGCCCGCATAAAGTTTATTGCTTGTGCTGCCAAACGCCACCGTGATGTCTGCCGTGGCCGAGCCGTCCGCCGCGCTGCTTGGCACGATCGATTTGAGAGTCCACGTCATACCTCCATCGATGGAAGTAAAAATCGGCGCGAGGTTGCCGCCGCCTGGATCCGGCGTAAAGGCGGAGCCCGCGATTTGCAGGGGATTGGCTGGATTCACGGCGATAGTTGGCTCGCTGTCCTGGTGCGATTCGCCGCTCAAAGCGCGAGGTATCATATTCACGACAAGAATCTTGGCGGGTGTTTTCGATGCTGCCTTCACTCTCGGCTTCTTTCCCGCCGCCGCATTCCCAGCTGTCTTCCTGGATGTTTTCGCCATGTCTGGGTCCTTTCCGAACCGCGCTCTCGCCGAGCAATAATCAGCGGATCATTGATTTCACAGCAGCCTGTTCTTTGAGGGGATGCACATCGTTCGGCTGCAAGGCCATGTACACTTCCACTTCTGGAGCTGGTCCTGCCGCCAAGCCATGCAGCTCATGATGTTCGGCCGTCTTGATCTTCGTTTTGTGGAGAACAAACGTTCCCTTTTGCCCGGCGTGGAATTTTGGGGCCCTATACCAGCGCACATCTGTGCTGGCCGGAAATAACACCGTCACTTCCTTCGATTCGTGGGTGCCCTTGTGAATCTCGTGCACCTGGATCACGGCCTGACGCCACTTGGGATCGTGCTCGCTAACCGGTCTGACCAGAGGCTGCGCCGCAGCGGCAAGGGAATGTCCGGCTGGGGAGGCGGGCGGAACTGTGACCGCGGACACCGTGCCGGACACGACCAGATCGGACTCATCAACCCGCTGCTGCAGTTGCCGAGCTTTCTTATTTTCGGCAGGGTCGCCTCCGAGTTTCAGGGCGCTTGCGAACGTTTGCCGCACCTTATCCTGACTCACGGACCGCACGGCAACACCATCTCCAAACATCCAACTGTTGGCATGAAAGATGAGCTCGTCACCCACTGCGATTTTCTTTTTACCGGCCAGCTCGACCGTAATGTCCCGGCCTACATAATGAGCAAAACTCCTGGGCCCCTCGATCACCTGCTCGACGCGCACAACTGCTGTGCGGTCGCTCAGCGGTACCTCCTTCATCGTGGCCGAACGCATCTTTTTTACGGCGCCTTTGAATATGAATGCCGGCGCTTCGTTGAGTGTTTTCGCTGCCATATTCCGTCCCCTTTCCTGCCGGTCCCTAGACGTGATGTCTACGATTCCGCCACGCACGCACAAGCAGAATGCCGACTAATGGGATCAAAAGGAGCAATACTTCGAATGAGCCGTTTCCGCCGTCTGGGGAAATACCGAAAAGCCGTTCAATGAAGTCCATGACGGTCTCCTCCCGCGTGAAGAAAACAATTTGCCCCGCACCCTGGGATGAGACCCCTTGTTCGACCAGCCCAATCGGTCTCGTGAACCTTGTTTGGTTCACGCGGGATCAGATCAGCAGGTAGTCGTTTTCTTACAGTTCTAATCGCGAAACGTATTATCCGTGGAACATCGGCGAGAAACAAAGTGATTTCGGGCTTTGGACGTGGCCCCACGGCGGAGTCGGGCAGTCGGTGTCCGATGCGCTTGCAAGCTCCGGAGCCAGGCGATTTCGCAGCCGCGGCTGATACACTTACCGCGCTCATGAGCGAACACCGCAGCGTGCTCAAGTCGACGTCGATGATCAGTACGCTTACGATCGTCAGCCGCATCTTCGGGTACGTTCGGGACAGCCGGATCAACTACCTTCTCGGCACCGGCCCGCTTGCAGATGCCTATACGATCGCGTTCCGAATCCCCAATACCTTGCGCAGACTGGTGGGCGAGGGAGCGGTAAGCGCGGCTTTTATTCCGGTGTTTTCGGAGTATCTCAAGGAAGGGAGGCGGGAAGAGGCCTGGAAGTTCGTCCACGCGCTGGTCTCCGCCGCCATCATATTGGTAAGCATCGTCACAATTTTGGGAATTGTCTTTTCGCCGACCATCGTCGGCCTGTTTGCTTCGAAAGAATTTGTCGGGAATTCCGAAAAAATTCGAGCCACCGTTGCTCTGAACCGCATCATGTTTCCCTACATCGCATTCGTGAGTCTGTCCGCCTTGTCGATGGGGATCCTCAACAGCTTCAACCGATTTGCCGCATCGGCATTCGCGCCGGTTTTGCTCAACCTGAGCATCATTGCGTTTTCGTTCTGTTCCGGCTTTTTCGCAAACCCGGCGATGGCTTTGGCGGTTGGCGTGGTGATCGGGGGCGTGTTGCAGATCGGTATCCAGATTCCGTCGCTTGTGCGGAACGGCTGGCGATTTCGCTGGCTTTGGAATCTCGCGCATCCGGGAGTCCGGCGTGTGGCCAAATTGCTGGGCCCGCGATTATTCGGAATCGGCATCGTTCAGGTTGACGTTCTGGTGGGGATGCGGTTTGCGACGGCGATGGTGGAGGGCAGCGCCGCAGCCATCAGCACTGCGGATCGAGTCATGGAGTTGGTGCTCGGGGGGTATGCGATTGCGCTTTCCACCGCGATTCTGCCGCTCCTTGCGCGCCAATCCATCGAGAACCGGATTGGTGAAATGAAGAACACCATCAGCTTTTCGCTGCGGTTGGTTCTTTTCATTACGCTGCCCGCTACGGTGGGCCTGATTTTGCTTCGGGTACCGATAATCGAAGTCCTGTTTCAACACGGCAAGTTCGACAGTAGTTCGACCGCGTTGACAGCCTGGCCTCTGCTGTTTTTCGCGATCGGGCTTTCGGCGTTTTCAATGATGAAGATCATCGTGCAGGCTTTCTACGCCCTGCACGATACATGGACGCCGGTCCTCGTTGCGGTTTCTTCATTAATGTTGAACATCGTTCTGAACTTTTTGTTCTTTCATCCGCTGCAGAATGGAGGCCCGGCGCTGGCAACTTCGCTTGCCGCTTTCTTCGATACGATTCTGCTGTTGATCATTTTTCGAAGGCGGCATGGCCGGTTGGGCCTGGGTGCTGTCCGTACCTCCTGTATCAAATTTGCCGTCGCGTCCGCGGTCATGGCCGTGATCGTTTACTTCACGATCCACTATCCGGGCGTCTATGCTGGCGCAAAACTGCATCGAGCGCTGGCTTTGGGCGCCACGATTGCGGTGGCTGCGGGTGCTTACTTTGGAATGGCGAGACTCCTGCACGTAGACGAGCTCCGGGAAATAGGCAGCGTTTTTGCTGGACGCTCAGCTCGACATTCGGATTATTAATGACGAACCAGGAGTGGCTGGACCAGTTCATCGGATACCTGCGAGTCGAGCGCGGGCTGTCGGCAAACACGCTATCTTCCTACAAAAATGATCTCAGGAGGTACCTCGAGTACCTGGGCCGTATGGATTTCGTTCGGGCGCTTCCGGCCGACGTTTCGGGATTCATCCGCTTCCTGTACGACCGGGGGCTGAAGCCGCGATCAGCAGCGCGGGCGCTGGCGGCGGTTCGGGGCCTGCACCGATTCCTTATTCTTGAAAAAGCCACGGATCAGAACCCCACGGCCGTGGTCGAACGGCCGCGAGCCTTCGCCCCCTTGCCTCATTTTTTGAATGTCGAGGAGGTAGACCAGCTTCTGGCGGCGCCGGATTTGACTGAGCCTGCGGGCCTTCGCGATAGAGCGATGATCGAAGTGCTTTATGCGACAGGGTTGCGGGTCTCGGAACTCGTGAACCTGCGGCTGGATGGCGTCAACCTGGAGACGGGGTTCGTCCGGTGCCTGGGAAAGGGCAGCAAGGAGCGGGTGGTTCCCCTGGGAGCCTCCGCGTGCGGGGCAGTAAAAGCTTATCTGGTGGAAGGACGCGGCGCCCACGCCTCCGAGACCCTGTTTCTGACGCGGAATGGAACGCCCTTGTCGCGGGAGGCCTTCTGGGGCCTGCTGCGGAAATACGCGGCACGCGCCGGGATTCAAAAGGGCATCTCGCCGCATATGATCCGGCATTCGTTTGCGACCCATCTGCTGGAACGCGATGCGGATCTGCGCGCCGTTCAGATGATGCTTGGGCATGTGGAGATCTCGACGACTCAGATCTACACTCACGTGATCCGGGAGCGGTTAAAGCAAATATACAAAAGTTTCCATCCGCGAGCGTAAAGTTGCGCTAGAATTCAGGGTCGCATTGAGACCCATAAGGACTGCATGGAGGTACTAGAGTGAATAAGGGCCGGTATTTGTTTACTTCGGAATCGGTGACTGAGGGACATCCCGACAAAGTCGCCGACCAGATTTCTGACGCGGTATTGGACGCAGCGTTGTCGCAGGATCCAATGAGCCGTGTCGCCTGCGAGACAATGGTTACGACGGGCGTCGCCGTGGTTGCTGGTGAAATCACCACGAAGGCGATCATCGACTACCAGAAAGTCGTTCGCAGCACAGTCGAATCGATCGGCTATACGGACGCAAGCTATGGCTTCGACTTCAAAACGTGTGCCGTCATGGCATGCGTCGATACGCAGTCTCCTGACATTGCCATGGGCGTGGACACGGGTGGCGCTGGCGACCAGGGTCTCATGTTTGGTTTTGCCACCAACGAATCGCCCGAACTGATGCCGTTGCCGATTACCCTCGCGCACCAGTTGACGAAGAAGCTGGCGGACGCGCGGCGCGCGGGCAAGCCGAACTTCCTGCGGCCCGATGCCAAGTCCCAGGTCAGCGTGGAATACGACGGCGCCAAGCCGATTCGTATCGACACCGTGGTTATTTCCACCCAGCACGCTCCCGAAGCCACTCCGTCGCAGATTCGCGACGAAGTGATCGAGTTCATCATCAAGCCGGTGCTTCCACCCGCCCTTCTGGATTCCAACACCAAGTATCACATCAATCCAACGGGACGTTTTGTCGTCGGCGGTCCGCAGGGAGATTGCGGTCTGACGGGCCGCAAGATCATCGTCGATAGCTATGGCGGCATGGGCCGTCATGGAGGCGGTGCGTTTTCGGGCAAGGACCCGACGAAGGTGGATCGCTCGGCCTGCTACATGGCGCGCTACATCGCAAAGAACGTTGTCGCGGCCGGTTTGGCCGATCGCGTGGAAATCCAGCTGGCGTATGCCATCGGCGTTGCCGATCCGGTTTCCGTCACTGTCGATACGTTCGATACAGGCAAAGTCGATGAAATGAAGATCTCCGAGCTCATTCGCGCCAACTTCCAGTTGACGCCGCGCGGAATCATCGAGTCTCTGAATCTGCGACGCCCCTTCTATCGCAAGACCACCAACTACGGTCATTTCGGCCGCAGTGAACCGGAATTTGTCTGGGAAATGACCGACAAGGCCGCAGCCCTCAAGTCCGGCGCCGGCCTGTAGTAGGAAATCACCGCCAAGACGCCATGGTCGCCAGGAGGACTTACCTTGGCGATCTTGGCGTCCTGGCGGTTACGTCTTTACTCTCAGCATCAGCCAGAATCCGCCTGCACCGAAGATCAGATTTGGAAACCAAGCCGCCACAATGGGCGAAAGCTGATTGATCCCGCCCAGTTTTCCAAATAGCTCAAACGTAGACCAATAGAGGATTCCCACCGCCAGGCAGAACCCGATGCCGTAGAAGGCCCCTTTCCTGCCCGTCTTGAAGGAAAAGGGAATACCGATCAGCGCCATGATGAAGGAGACCAGAGGAAACGAGAGCTTGCGATAGAGATCCACCGTCAGGCTGCTGACGTCGAGGCCGCTACGGCGCAGGTCGGCAACATAGCTTTCGAGTTCCTTGTAGTTCATCTGGTCCGCTTCGCGTATTTCCTTTTTGAAATAGGCGGGAGGGTCCAGTTCGGTGATCAGCTTTTGAGCGAATCGCTGCTGAATTCTCTCCTGATCCTGATTCTCGGAAATCTCTCGCGCCCATCCATCTTCGAAATTCCAACTGCTGCCGGTCCAGACACCGCGTTTTGCGTAAAACCATTCGCGAAGCTGAAATGTCTTCGGGTCAATGGTCAGAATGGAAATGTTGGCAAAGCTGTTGGTTTCCGGATCGAAAAGGCTGTAGTTGTAGAGCCGGTTTGCCGAACCCATCATCCACTTCCGCGACGGGTCGCGATACGTCTGTGGTGGGCGATTCTTGATGCTATCGCGGTATTCGTCCTGTCGTTTGTTCGTCCACGGCAGCACCTTCTCCTGCATGAGGTAAATCGCTCCGGACAGCAATGCGCCCATCAAGACCAGCGGCAGCGACATCCGGTACAGACTGATTGCCCCCGCTTTGACGGCAAGGACCTCATTCGTTTTCGTCAATGTCCCGAGGTTGATCAGGATCGCGAGCAGCACAGCGAGCGGAATCACCCAGTAGAAAATCTGGGGCAGCAGGAAGACGAAGTAGATCACGACAGTGCTAAGCGGCGTGTCGTGTTTGATGATGTCCGGCAGCAGCTCGAACAGCGTCACGATGATGAAGAGGGATGAAAAGACGCCGAGAACGATCGTAAAGAAGAACCAGAAGCCGCGCAGGACGTAGACATCCAGGAGCCGGAACAGGCGAAATAGAAAAGTCATCGAATAGGCCCAGCGGGTCAGGGAACGCCCCTGAAGTTTGAAGGCCGACACGGTGTTGGAGATCTGCTCTACGCCGCGAGCAAGAAACGCCAGGACACGATTCTGATGCTGCCGGTCGGATCGCGCCAACAGGATGAGTCCGAGGATGGTGAAGACAATGTTCGGTAACCAGGCGCCCAGGACTGGAGAAAAGCCGGTGACACTTGTCGCGCGTGAGCCCCCGACGAGAGCGAGATAGTACGCGAACATCAGGATCAGACTGAGGACGAGGCCCATCGAGCGCCCGCCTCGATTCGTTGAGACGCCCAAAGGCAGGCCCATGAGTGCGAAGGCCAGGCAGGCAAACGGCAAAGCCAGCCGCTGGTGAAACTGTGCCTGGTCCGCGGGATCCACGTTGGCTTGGTGAAGGCGTTCCCACAGTTCCCGTGTCGTCACTTCCTCGATGGGAATCGTCGTCGACGGTGTAGACACAGGCACAGGCACGGACAGGGTCTGTTCCCCCGGAAAGCCAAAGATCGCATAGCTGTTCGACTTGGCTGGCGAGACGACGTGCTTGCTGCTGTTGAACAATGTGAGCTGGATGCTCTGGTTGTCTTCCGAAGGCGCGATGCTGCCGGATTCCGCCAGCGTTACTTCAGGCTTGTCCGGATCTTTCGTGTCGACGAGCAGGATTCCTCGTATCTGGAGTCCGCGATCGAGTCGAGCTGAATCATTAACGAAGAGCAGGTGGTCCCAGTTGGCCTTTTCATAAAAGATGCGAGGCTGCAGGTCGATCGACGGGTACTTCCTTGCGAGCCGGGTTTGGAGCGCACGGAGGTTCGCTGTCGTTTGCGGCGCAACCCAGACCGTGAGAGCGAGCGTCGCCGCGGAGGCAAGAATCGCGAAGACGAGCACAGGCCGGAGAATCCTCCACATGGAGATTCCGGAAGCGCGAAGCGCGATTGCTTCACGGTCGGAAGACATGCGGCTGAAGGCAGTAAGAATGCCGACGAGCACGGCCATCGGGAGCGTTACCGTGAGGACGGTAGGAAGGAGCGCCGCAACGACGGCCCAGATTTCCGATCCCGTCGGCGATTGGCGGACAACGATGTCCAAAAGAAGACCGACCCGGCGGGAAAACACGATGAACGTGAGGGCTACAAGCGCGAGGAGTCCCGGCGTCAAAATTTCTCGGAAGATGTATCGGTCGAGTCGTCGCATTTGAGTGTGGAAGAACTCCGGTCCTATGTATCGATGCTCATAACCGCGGAGACGTATTCGGGCGGACGTCCCCTCCTAAGTTAGGAGGGGTGGCTGCGGCGGCAAGAGAATTTTGCGCTAGCTCCCCAGCGCCGCAGACGGGGTGGTTCCGAAACCCTAATGCTTCGGAATGCATTCTTGAAACGTTTCGGTTTTGGAACTACCCGTCTGCGGCGCTAAGGAACTTGAAATTTTTCTTGATGCCGCAGCCACCCCTCCTGACTCAGGAGGGGATACGCGCCCGAATGCGTCGTTGCGGCATCGCACCTGAAACGCATATCCCCGTTCTCACATACAGCTGGCTAGGTTACCATGACATTCCGATGAGAACTCCGACGCTGGTTTCATTCCTTTGGCACATGCATCAACCTTTCTACAAGGATGTCGTGGGGAATTCCTACGTCATGCCGTGGGCCTACCTGCACGCGACCAAGGACTATCTGGGAATGGTCGAACTGAGCGGGGAGTTTCCGGATGTACATCAAACGTTTAATCTCGTTCCTTCATTAATCCTGCAACTGGACGAATACGCTCGTGGCGAAGCGCGCGACCCGCTATTCGATCTTGCGTTCACGCCGGCCGAGGCATTGGACGATGCGGGCCGCTCACTCGTTGTCGAGAAATTTTTTCCCGTTCCGGTTCGGACGATGGTGGACCCTTACCCGCGCTATGCGGATCTGCTGAATCGCAGGCGCGAGCAGCTCAGCATTCAGGATCTGCGGGACGTCCAGGTATGGTGGACGCTGGCATGGATGGACGAGGGGCGCCGGCCCGCAGCCCTCGTGGAAAAGGGCGCGAACTTCAGCATCGCGGACCAGCAGGCATTGCGCGATCTCGTCCTCGATACAATCCGCGCCGTGGCGCCCGCGTACCGGCGACATCAGGATGCAGGCGCGATCGAGATTTCCACTACACCTTTTTATCACCCCATTCTTCCGCTTCTCGTGGACAGCCGCGTCGACGATGCCGCCGTGCCTGTCGATGTGCATTTCCCGGAGGACGCGCTCGAACAATTGCGGAGGGCCCGTGCGTTTATTACCCGGCGCTTCGGCCGCGCCCCAAGAGGCTTGTGGCCTTCCGAAGGATCGGTGTCGGAGGCCATGGCCGTGCTGGTTGCGGAAGCGGGTTTCGAATGGATGGCGACCGACGAAGGCATCCTTGCGAAGTCCGGCGTTCATGTCTATGACCACGACCGCTGGAAGCTCTATCGTCCTTATCGTCGAAACGCCATTACGGTTTTTTTTCGCGATCGAAATCTCTCCGATCTTATCGGCTTCCACTACATGCACGGTGCCGCTCGCGACAGCGCCGAGGACCTGGTGAGGCGATTGCGAGAGATTCCGGAAGGTTCTCACGTCTCCATCATTCTGGACGGGGAGAACCCCTGGGATTATTACCCCAGAAGCGGCCGCGATTTCCTGCGTTACGTTTTCGAGGGTATCCGGCGTGAGCCGGCCTTGGAGGCCGTCACCCTCTCCGAAGCCTACGACCGGCTCAAGTCCGAACCGCTGGACAGGCTTGCTCCTGGTTCCTGGGCCGGTGCCAACTTTGGCATTTGGATGGGGCATGCCGAAGATCACGAAGCCTGGGAATGGATTGTTCGCGCCCGTGAAGCCCTGATGAGCCAAAAAGCAGTCGTGACCGAAGAGCGATGGAACCAGGCTTACGAGGAACTGCTGGTGGCCGAAGGCAGCGACTGGATGTGGTGGTTCGGAAATGACTTCACCAGCGAAAGCGATGCAATTTTCGATTCACTGTTTCGCCGCCATATTTCGAATATCTATGAGTTGATCGATATAGCGGCACCGGATGGTCTGCAATATCCCATCAAGAAAAGTCTTGGTGGCCGCAATTCGGTGATGGTGTGAATTTGGGGTCAGACCACTCGAACCCCAAATTCCTATTCCAGAGTTTGGGGTTCGAGTGGTCTGACCCCAAATTGGCTAAAATCTCTCTTACAGTAGATCTTCCAGCACATCGAAGAACTCATCTTTGGACGCGTCTGACGACGCGGCGTGCCCAGCGCCCAATTCAAACCAATAGATCGTCCGCTGTTTTGAATTCTCGAAGTACAGGCCGGGGTTGCCGCGGACTTCGATGCGGTCCGGCAGGGGAAGAGATCCAAATCGCGGGCTGGCGCCACGGATCGGGCGGCCGAATGCGGCCTGATTCAGAACATCGGCGCTGGTGAGAGCGCGAGGGAATCGGAAGGTGTACAAGACGAACGTGTGGCCTGATTTCAATTTGTAGTTTTGCCGCATAACCGGATAGAAGGTGACGTCAACCTCCTCGCCGGCCATGCGTACCTTTTGGCGGCTCGGTGAAGGGGTCGCCAGTTCCACCGATTCCCGGCGGCCTTGATCCTGCGAGAGGCTCATCGTATCCACGCCGACTGCCGAAACTGCGGCCGAGAAAGTGGTCGTTTTGAAATTCTTTTCTTCCACCCATGTCACGACCGGATTCGGATGCTTCGCAGGATTGAAGGGCATACCGGCCGGAACCTGCGCCAGAAGCGTTGACGCAATTCCGAGCAGGACAGCTATGGTGGCAACTCGAATGCAAGCAGTCATGGTTGCGGCACATTATAATCCTGTCGACAATGATCCCTACTGCTCTCACCATCGCGGGCTCCGATCCGAGTGGCGGCGCCGGCATCCAGGCCGACCTTAAAACGTTCTCGGCTCTGAACGTTTATGGAATGGCCGTTATCGCAGCGCTCACCGCCCAGAACACGAAGGGAGTGCGCGCGGTCCTGGAGGTTCCCGCCGAGTTCACCGGTGCGCAATTGGATGCGGTCATGTCCGACATCCCGCCGAGCGCCCTGAAGACTGGAATGCTGGGCAGCGCCGCCGTCGTCCAAATCGTGGCCCGGAAAATTGAAGAATACGGAGTGCGAAACGTTGTCGTCGATCCCGTGATGGTCTCGAGTTCAGGAACGCCGCTGCTCGAAAAGGCGGCGATCGAAGTATTGAAGCGCTATCTGCTGCCGCTCGCCGAACTGGTCACTCCCAATCTTGGCGAAGCCTCGGAACTCGCGGGAATCGACGTTCGCATCCTCGCCGATATGGAGCAGGCCGCGCGCCGCATACACGGGATGGGCGCGCGCAATGTGCTCGTCAAAGGCGGTCATCTGGAGGGAGACGCCGTCGACGTGTTCTTCGACGGCAGCGAAATCGTTCCTTTAAGGTCCGAGCGGGTCCCCACGCGCAATCTTCATGGCACGGGCTGCGTGCTTTCGGCTGCGATCACCGGCGGCCTCGCACTCGGTCACCCCCTGCCTGAATCCATAGCGTTTGCGAAGAAGTTCGTTACGGGCGCAATCCGTCGCAGTCTTCGCCTTGGCGAAGGCTCCGGTCCGATTAATCCTCTCGCCGGCGTCCCCTCCTCTTGAGGAGGGGACGCCGCGAAGCGGCCGGGTGGTCAGGGATCGAATCAAGTTTCGGCACGCCTGACCACCCCGGCCTTCGGCCACCCCTCCTCAAGAGGAGGGGACAACCCGCCCGAAATAGTCACGGTAACTCCGAAAACCAGTACTTCCGAAAACCAGTACTGAAAACCAGTACTTAAGGAGTGACACCCTTGCCGAGCAGGGAATCGAACAGTCGGCGCTGATCCGGAGTGGGATTGTTCGAGGCGTAGATCGACCAGGTTTCCGCCTGGCTCGCGGCGGGCATCAGGTTCAAGGTCAATAATCGCTCTCCCCTCATCACGTTTAGCACGATCGGCTTGCCAATTTGCTTCGAGTGAATTCGGCTTGTGAGGTTATCGAACGTCACGCGCTCGGAATCCATGGCGACGATAATGTCGCCGGCATCCAGTTTCGCGGCCTCGGCGAGCGTGCCCGGCAGCACGCGCCGGATACGGACCTGATTGGCTTCGATGCGCTCGAATTCGATTCCGAGAGTCAGTGAGGACGGCCCTTTCATTGATGCGGCGTGAAGCCCGATTCTTTCCAGATAGCGGTTGTAGTCGATCTCGCCCCTGCCCCGAACAACGTCGCTGAAGAACTGGTCCATGTCCACGCCCGTCGCCGACCGGATAGCCGCCGGCAGCGTATTGTCGGCAAGGCCCGTATTTTTCCGCTCTGAATCCGCCGCCAGATACCGGACGACATCGCTCAGGTTTTTTGCGCCTCCGGTCTTTCCGCGGAGATCCGCGTCCATCAATAGTCCTGCGAGTTTTCCCTTCAGCAGATACGAGACTCCTGCATTCGCGGTATTGTCCCCGCGCGTCCAGGCATTCCAACTCGCCTCTTCCAGACTCGTGAGGCGCCTTCCGACCTGATGCTGGAGTGCATCGATTTCAGCGGATACCCGGAGCAGATATTCCGTCTCATTCAGGACGCCTGTTCGAAGCAGAAGCACGTCGGCACAGTAGGCGGACACACCATCTGTGAACCACAAAACCCGGCTATAGCTCTCCTTCGAGAAATCGTACGGCACCATCGATGAAGGCCGAATGCGGTTGCCGTTCCAGGACCCGACCAATCCCTGCGCCGCAGCCGTAAGAAAACCGTCATACGCGTTTTGATTCACGAAGTCATTTTCGCCAATGACGACGCGCGCTGAATTCAGGTACCCCACGGCGGCCGCGCCCGGCGTCGCCTGAACCCTGACCAGGAACGTGTAGTCCTTGAAAGGAACTTTTCCGAAGAAGGTGGCGGCCTCATTCGCGAGGTCTTCGATATCGGCTTCAATCTGCAACTGAGTCAGCTGGACATGCGGATTGCTGAATACGACGCGATAGGGAATGCCGCCTTTGCTCTTTACCTCGAAAACCTTGAACTCGCCAATGAGGGCTGGCGAGGCGGCAAGCGCGTCGTAGGTAGGCGCGTAGTAATGGTCTCCGCGCTTCTCCAGGCCTGTGTACGTTTTCCAACCGCCTTCTGCTTCGTACTTCACAGTCAGAGGCGCTTGCGTTTGTCCAGCGACATACATGAAGACGGATGCCGGCGTGATGTCGGCCAGTTCATCGTTGAGCGCCGCCGAGTAGACTCGATACCGCACCCGCACGTCGTCTGATGCGGCTTTGGTAATACGCCAAGTCTGCTTGTCTGTCTGTTCCCACGAAAGCGGGCGATTCTGACGCGTCGTGACTCCGAATTCCTGGACGTTTCTGGCGAAGTCTCGAATCGTGTACACGCCGGGAGACCACGCGGGCATGGCAACGTCCACGCTAGTCGTCCGGATTCCGAGGATATCGATCTGGACATCGTAGAGATGCAAGACGGGGTCTTTCGCGGAAAGAGTGTATTCGATCGAGGCTGTCTGAGCCGGAGCGGAAAGGGCGAAACTGAGAAACAGAAGAAGGCTCAGAAGACGCTTCAAGCCGACTCCTTGCGGATCAGCGTTTGTGCCTTCCGCAGAATGCCTCTCTCCTGAGCATACGTCGCGTGTTCCACGGCATAGTCCAGCGGAAACCACTCTACTCGATCGACCTCCTTGTCGTGCTGCGACGGGTCGCCACCGGTAAAGCGCAAGAGATAGAACGTTACGATCTTGAAGATGCGTGTTGGGGGATCTTCCCAGCGGGCCGTGTAGGAATACTTTATCGTGTCGATGCAGTCGAGGATGTCGCCTGAAAGACCCGTTTCCTCGCGAACCTCCCGTTTCGCCGCAAGTTCTGGAGTTTCGCCGCGTTCGATCAATCCCTTCGGCAGCGACCACGCCTGACGGTCTCGCGGCTGTATGAGCGCCACTTCGGCAACCTCGCCTGTAGTCCGGTAGACTACACAACCCGCCGAGATCTCTCGTCTTGCCATTGACAGGATATTACAATGAGCGGCTGCGAATGCAAGCCCGATAGGGCGCAGCCATCATGGAATGAGCGGATTGAGTGCTAGCCGTTAGCGCTCAGCCGTCAAGGACATAACGCGGGAGAAGGCATGGACCTCTTTAAACCAAAGGATTTCGGGATCTTCGGCATTACGGGATTTCAGGACCGTATGGACGCCATCCGAAGAACGATTCAGCCGAAGCTGACGTCGATCGGATCGGCCCTCGCGCCAGGAGTGAGTGCGGCCGTGGATCGACCCTTATTCGTCCACGTCGCGAAGCATGCGCGGCGGACCGTGAACCCGCCTGACGACACGTGGGCGGCTCTGGGGTGCCATTCCCGCGGCTATAAAATGGATGTGCACTTCAAGGTCGCCGTCTCGCGGAATTGCCTGCGGCTGCTTTTCGAAGCCGGGCCGGAGTACTACGACAAAACGGCGTGGGCGCGGGCTTGGAGTGGGGAGTGCGCCGGTATTGTGCAGGGCCTGAAGGGGCTCTCGTGGTTCAAGAATGAGCACGATGAGGAACCGGAAGCGGAGATCGGCAGCATCTCCGACGAGAAGAAGTTAGGCGAGGAACTAACAAGCCGCCGGGATGGGCAGTTCGTGCTCGGACGCCGCATTGGCGTGAAGGAACTGGCGGTGATGAATCCGAAAGCCTTTGAGAAGCTGGCGATAGCCACATTTACCGCTTTAAGCCCGCTGTTTAAACTGCACGAGCCGCGAATCGCCCGTTGAGATTTGGGTGTTTTCCAGCGTACAGTTAACCTTTTGCGATGAAATCTGCTTTCCTAACAACCCCCAGTGCTTTCGTGGCCCATACCCATCCTTAAGGCACTGCGAACAGAGGTATAGATGGATCCCATTTCTTCCGATCTCAACAAGTTGAAGATCGACCGCACGCAGCGGGGCGATGTGGGGGGCCGATCCGGTAAGGGGAAGTGGCTCATTCTGCTGATCGTGCTCGTGCTGGCGGGAGCCGGGGCAGCCTACGTCTTGTTCGGTAATCCCAAACCCGTCGTCGTGCGGACAGTGAGGCCGCAGATCGAGTCGTCCACGGATTCGGCGGTTCTCGTGGCCACGGGCTATGTAGTCGCGCATCACAAGGTCCAGGTTGGTTCCAAGATCGCAGGCCGTGTCGCCTGGATCGGCGTCGATAAAGGCGATCACGTGAAGAAGGATCAACCCGTAGTGCGGCTGGAAGACCGGGAATATCGCGCGCAGTATGATCAGGCTCGCGCGGCCGCCGATTCCGCTCAGGCACGGCTCACGGAACTGCAAAGCGGCTCGCGTCCGGAAGAAGTGGATCGCGCCCGGGCGGATTTTCAGCGGGCAGAAGCCCAGTTCCGCGCCGACGAGTCCAACTTCAACCGCATACAGAACCTTGTTCGTGAAGGGGTGAGTTCGCCCCAGACTCTCGACGACGCCCGGGGGCGCTTCGAGACCTCCCGCGCCGCACTCGATTCAGCCAGAAAAACGCTTGAGCTGACTCAGAAGGGCCCCCGCATCGAGCAGATCGACAATGCCCGCTCGGAAGTCGCTCGGGCCCGGGCTGCGACGGAGTATGCGCAGACCCTTCTGGATGCGACCGAAATTCGCGTGCCAACGTCAGGAACGATTCTCGAGCGAAACGTCGAACAGGGGGAAATGGTGACGACGTCGTTTGTCGGCGATCGCGGTGCGAAATCCTTCGTCGTGACAATTGCCGACTTGAACGACATCCAGGTGGAACTGGACATCAATCAGAACGACTTCAACCGCGTTGCCCCAGGACAGCTCTGCACTGTCGTGACAGACGCCTATCCTGACAAGAAATACGACTGCAAAGTTGATGAAATCTCGCCGGAAGCCAACCGTCAGAAGGCGACCGTTCAGGTGAAGGTCAAGTTTCTCAAGCCCGATGAATTCGTTAAGCCCGAGATGAACGCGCGCGTTACTTTCCTTTCGGCAGCGCCTCCCAAGAGTGCCACCGACATACCTGAGGAACGGCTGTTTGCCGTGCCGAAAGCCGCCGTGATCGCTCGCGACGGCGGAAAGACCGTATTTGTAGTTTCGGAGGGCATGGTGCACGTGAAGCCCATCACGATCGGCAGGGAAGTCGGCGGGAATGTCTATGTGTCGAGTGGGCTATCGGGGAGCGAGTCCATTATAATCGGCGACACCTTGAAGCAGCTTAAAGCGGGTGACCGCGTCGAAGTGGGTCAATAGAGGAATTTAGGGGAGTTCTCCGTCCCGAGGGAGTCACAGTATGAAGACCGTATTACGTCCGTGGAGTCTTGCCGCCGTTGTTTTTCTCTTTTCGGGAATGGCGCAGGCACAAAATCCAGCGAAGCCGGTGGCTATCGTCAATGGCGAGCCCATCACTGAGGAACAGGTCCAGAAGGAAGCGTCTACGGAATTGCAGCGCCTCGAGCAGAAAAAGGATCAATTCCTGGCGGGCATGGAACGAGATAAGAAGAAAGCTGTGGAAGATGCCTTAAACGAAATCGTGACGGCGAAGCTGCTCACGGCAGAGGCAAAGAAGCGGGGCATCCCCATCGATGAACTGGTCAAGACGGAAGTTGACGAAAAGGTGCCTGTCCCCTCGGAGGATGCGGTTCGCAAGTTTTATGACGCAAACAAGGCACGGATCAACGGAACGTTTGTCGAAACGGCGCTCGATATTCGCAACTATCTGATGAATGAAGGTCACGACCGCGTTTTCGCGGTCCTGCTTTCCAAACTTCGTAAGGACTACGACTTCAAATCCCTTATCGAGCCGGACAGAACCACGGTAGCTACGCAGGGTCATCCTTCCCTCGGGTCCGCGACCGCGCCCGTGACCATTGTGGAATTCTCGGATTTCGAGTGCCCGTACTGTGGCGGGTTGTATCCGACACTGAAGACGATCGAGGCGAACTACAAAGACAAGGTTCGAATCGTCTACCGCCAGTTTCCCCTCACCCAAATTCATCCGCGCGCTCAGAAAGCGGCTGAGGCCTCGCTTTGCGCGAGCGAACAAGGGAAGTTCTGGCAGTTGCATGACGCGATGTTTACGGACCAGCAGCACCTCGCGGTGGAGGACTTGAAGGGCAAAGCTGCGGCGCTCTCCATGAATGCCGAGGCTTTCGCCACGTGCCTGGATTCGGGGAAACACGCCGCTGCAATTCGAGACAGCATCATTGAAGGATCGAAGGCCGGTGTCGATGGCACTCCGGCGCTCTTCATTAACGGACGGTTTCTCGGGGGAAATCAACCTTACGGGGAAATCGAAAAAATCATCGAAGACGAGCTGACGAGAGTGAAGAAGTAAGGGACGGGGATTTTGCCAAATGACAAATGAACATTGAACGCTGAACAATGAACCAGCATTCATCCGTGTGAGGCAGAGGGAACGAATGCTTTTTCATCGTTCAACGTTTAATGTTCATTTGTCATTTTAGATCCCTACATCCCTTCCACCACAATGAAACTCGATTTCGCGCACGCCTGCCGGATCGCCTTCGGTCCCGCATACGACGGACTGTTCCACCACTCCTTCGCCTTCTCGACGGAAGGGAACTCGATAATCACAAACCTCGCCGGGTTCCAGTCGCCCTCGAGGACTTCGACCTTTCCGCCCCGCGCCAGGTACTTGCCGCCGAACTCCGCCGAAGTCGGCCCCGCTGTTTTCTTGTATTCCTCGAACTTCTCAGGATCGTGAACGTGGACGTCGGCTATAACGTAAGCAGGCATGATGGTCTCCTTCTGAAAATTAAAGATTGGGTTTCGCGGTAAATCCGATCACCGATTCGATGGCCTTTGCTGCTTCGAGCAATAGACCTTCATGGAGCGGGGCGGCTGAAAGCTGGACCCCGAGCGGCAGGCCGTTCGCGCTGAGACCGCTGGGAAGGGTCATTGTGGGGAAGTCCGCCAGTGTCCACGGGGCCTGCATCACCGGGTCGCCCGTCGCCATTCCTGCGGGTGCAGGTCCAGGAGCGCCGGGAGTCAGTAGCACATCGAAGTGGTCGAACAGCCGGGCCATGTCGCGTTGGTAGTGGTGCCGGATGCGGCGCGCTCGCAGATAGGCTGTAGCCTCGATCAGCTGGCCCATCTGAACAAGATCTCGAAGTTTAGGGCCGTAAGCCTCTGGATTACTTAAGATAAGATCCTGATGCGTGGAGGCCGCTTCGGAGCGAACAATCGTCCGGATGAGGGCCTGATGGAGGCCGAAGACCGGCGGCAGGCCGGCCTGTCCGACATGGAATCCCGCGTCGGAAAGCTTAGCCGCCAAGGCGTCGATCCCGTCCCTGGACTCCGCCTCCGCCTTCTCGTGGAAGAAGCCCCGAAGCACTCCGACACGATACGGGTGGCCGCCCGAACGTTCAGGGTGTCCGGGCATCGGCGAGTCGCTCAGGGTTTCGAGAAGAACTTCCATATCGGCGACGGAGCGCGAAAAAGCCCCCGCGTGATCGAGCGACCATGCCAGGGGAAAGGCTCCGGCGAGGTTGACGCGAGACTGGGTGGGCATCATCGAAACGACGCCGTTGAAGGCGCCGGGGCGTCCCACAGAGCCGACGGTTTGACTCCCTATACTGACCGGACACATCCCTGCTGCGACTGCTGCGGCCGACCCGCTGCTCGACCCTGCGGGCGTGTGATCGGTATTCCACGGATTGCGCGTTGGCCCGGGATCGAGAAAAACCAGGACCGTTGTCACGCACTTGCCCATGATGATCGCTCCGGCCTGACGGAGCTTCTTCACGACGTTCGCGTCATAGGTCGGCACGAAGTTTGCAAAAGCTGTCGTGCCGACGGTGGTGCGCAGGTCCTTCGTGTAAAAGATGTCTTTGATGCCGACAGGAATGCCGTGAAGGGGGCCGCGGAATTGCTTCTTTCGAGCTTCGACCGCGAGTTGCCGCGCTTCAGCCAGAACCGCATCGCGGTCGATCGTCGTCCAGGCTTGCACTCGAGGCTCGACGGCATCGACCCGCGCGAGAAGTCCCTGAGCGTAGTCCAGCGGGGACAGAGATCCATTGCGAATCGAGTTCGCCGCCTCGACAAGAGACAACGCCTCAAGGTTCATCTTCATACTCCACGGTGTAGGTTTCGAGTGCGTGAAGTTCCGTTGCCATCTGCTGCAGATCGTTGCGGAGGGCTTCAGCACGCTCGTGGCCGAGCTTTTCTTCGGCGGTGCGCCGGAGTGCGGAGACAATGTTGTCGACGCTTCGTTTTTCCATAAAGACATTAATGATAATGCACGAGGAAGCATCTTACCGGAATCGTGTTCGCGCGGGGTCCCCTCCTCTTGAGGAGGGGTGGCTGCGCGAAGCGCAGACGGGGTGGTCAGGGTCTGATAGAAGTTTCGGTCGGCCGGACCACCCCGTCTGGCCTTCGGCCAGCCACCCCTCCTCAAGCGGAGGGGATGTCCGCCCGAACACGATACCCTCACATTTACTATTGCGGCGGCGTTTGCAGCGCCGAGGCGGCCTGGATTCCGGTCGCCACCTCCGGCAGTATTCCCAGTTGAACGTAGATCGGGCGCACCACGGTTCGGAGTTCCTTTAACTGACGCCAGAACCAGAATGCGACCACCATGCACAGGGCGCCGCCGAGCATAACAGTCCGCGGAGCGCCGATCCTGCTGGCCGACAAACCCGCCAGGAGGCTTCCAAACGGCGTAACGCCGATGAACGCCATTGTGTAGAAGCTCATCACTCTCCCGCGCTTGTTCTCATCGACGATCGTTTGCATGATCGTATTGCTGGCCGACATCTGCTGCATCATGGAGAAGCCCGTAATCAGCATCAGGGGCAGGGAAAGCCATATCCAGTGCGATAGTCCAAACAGCATCAGACCGGCTCCAAAAGTGAAAGCCGTGATGGCGATGATTCGCCCGAGCCCGACGATGGTCCTTCGCATCGCGAGCGTGATCGCGCTGATCAGCGCCCCGAGGCCCGCCGCGCCGGTTAAGATGCCCAGGGTATTCGGCCCTCCATGAAGCACATCGCTTGCAAAGACCGGCATGAGGACGGAATAAGGAGCGCCGACGAGGCTTACACACATCAGCAAAAGCAGAATGGACCGGATAGGCGTGAAGCCGGAAACGTAGCGAAGGCCATCCTTCAACTCCGACAAAACGTTTTTGCGCGGGAGCTTTGGGCTTGGCGCTGTCGTCATCATGAACAGGCACGCGATAACGGCGACGTAACTGAAGCCGTCGATCAGGAAGCAGGGCGCCTCGCCGGCGAGCGCAATCACCAGGCCGGCAATCGACGGCCCAATGAGACGCGCGCCATTGACCATCGATGAATTCAGGGCAATCGCGTTTCCCAGATCCGCGCGCTCGGCAATCATCTCTATGAGGAACGTCTGGCGAGCCGGCATGTCTACCGCGTTGACGACACCCTGAAACATGGTCAGAAGAACGATATTCAACACACTCGCGTGTCCCGTGAACACAACGACGGCAAGGGCAAACGATTCCAGCATCGAGAGAGTCTGGGTCACCTTCAAAATACGAAGGCGATCCCATCGATCCACCCACACTCCGGCGAAAGGGGCCATGAAGAAGGCTGGGATCTGGCCCGAAAAGCCAACGAAGCCGAGAAGCCAGGCCGAATTTGTGAGCCGGTAGATAAGCCAGGCCGTCGCCACCTGGGTCATCCACGTACCGATCAGAGAGAGGCTCTGGCCAATAAAGAAGAGACGATAGTTCCGGTGGCGCAGCGATCGGAAAATGAAATGAAGAGTGGTAGAAGGCGCCAGCATATCTGAGTATAGGCTGAATGCGAGCGAACCGCTTACCGGGTGCTTCACCATCCTCACTAGCCTTGAGAGGTTCCGCTACATTTTGCTCTTCAAGACTGTTGGCAACTGTCGTTAGTATCATGCGACATGACACTAGGCGCCCATCATCCTTCCCAAGATGCGTTCAGCCCCGTCGGGCGCGAAGCCTGGCAGGACGCGACATTCCCGCTTGGCGCTCGCGTAGACGGAGAAACCACGACCTTTGCCGTATATTCGAGAAACGCGACGCGGGTGCTTCTGGAGATTTACGCCGCGCCCATGGCGGTGGCCGCCCGCTTTGATTATTGGCTGGAGCGAGGCTCGGACTCCGTGTGGCGCGGCAGGCTCAAGAGCGTGCCGCCAGGAACGCTGTATGCATTTCGATGCTGGGGGCCGAACTGGGACTTCGCGCCGGAATGGCGGCGAGATGGCAGTGCCGCAGGGTTTGTGGCAGATGTTGATGCCATGGGTAACCGTTTCAATCCCAACAAACTGCTTTTCGATCCTTATGCTCGCGAGCTGTCCCACGATCGTGAAACTCCCGCGATGAAGGACATCTATCACCACGACGCCGGCATGTACGGTTCTGGTCCGGACCTTTATGCCGGAAACCAGAACCTTCGCGCTCCCGTAGTACGGCGGGAATTCGACACCGGTCCCTGGGCGCCGAAGTCGGTTGTCGTCGACGATCGGACGCCTACGGGAACCAAGCCGCGCATCCTGCAGGAGGATGCGGCCATCTACGAAGCGCACTTGCGGGGGCTGACGCGCCACCCGTCATCGACGCGGCTCACGTCGATCTTGAGCGATATCTCCGGATTTGAGGACGTGGCCAATGTACCGGACGAGCTTAGAGGAACGTACGCCGGAGCGGCCTACATGGCGAAATACCTGAAGGCGCTTGGTTTCACGACCATCGAGTTCCTGCCCGTTCACGAGTTTGCGAACGATCTCAATCCCGAGGGCAGTCCGGGTTGGGATCGAGCAGTCGACGAACCGCCGCACGGGAACTACTGGGGCTACATGACCTATGGCTTCTTCGCTCCAGACTCCCGATACGCGCACGACCGCTCGCCCGGCGGCCCGACCCGGGAATTCAAAAGCATGGTCAGGTCTTTCCATGATGAAGGGATCGAGATTTATCTCGATGTCGTTTACAACCATACCGGTGAAGGCGGTCTCTGGAATGGCGGTTCAGTCGACACCGCCGAGATCCTATGCATGCGCGGCTTGGACAACGCGGAGTACTACGCGCTAACCGGCGGAAATGGCTATTACTGGGAAAGCACCGGCTGTGGCAACAATCTCGATTCTTCGAAGGAGGTTGTTCGCCGTCTGATCAAGGACTCGCTCGAATACTGGGCTGTCGACATGGGCGTTGACGGTTTCCGCTTCGACCTTGCAACAGTGCTCGGAAGAACGGGCCAGGACCACAGCTTTGAGGGAAGCGCTCTTCTGCTCCGCCAAATCGCGGAGCTGGCTGAAGCGAATCAGATCGAGGTTATCGCTGAGGCGTGGGACACCGGCGGTGGCGGTTACCATGTCGGGGATTTCCCAAGCGGTTGGGCCGAATGGAACGGGGATTATCGCGACTCGATCCGGCGATTCATGAAGGGAGACGCGTGCATTGAAGCCTTTGTGCGTGCCGTCAATGGAGACTATCAGTACTTTGCGGATCAGGGAGGGCCGCAGAAGTCGATCAACTTCATCACAGCACACGACGGTTTCACCTTGATGGACCTCGTGAGCTACAACGCAAAGAATAACGGCGTGCTGTGGCCGTTCGGTCCCTCCGATGGCGGCAATGACACCAACTATTCCTGGGATTCCGGCGGAGATCATGCTCTCCGGCGGGCACGCCTGCGAAATATGCTCACGGTGCAATTCATGTCGCGCGGCGTTCCGATGACACTGGGTGGCGACGAATTTGCCCGCACTCAAAACGGCAACAACAATCCCTACAAGATTGACAGCATCGGCGTGTGGCAGAACTTCGACATGATCGCGACTTCTGCGCCAACGGGCGTTCCCACCGGCGGCTCCGGCGCTTACCACGACAACTACGGAGAAGACCTGAACGTCACGGGGCGGAACGGACTCTTTCTATTCACGAGGTTTCTTTTGCAGCTGCGTAACGTGCATCCTTGTATGCGCCAGGCTCGATTCGCTGATCTGGCTCTGGACCAGGGAAACGATGTCACGTATTGGTTCAAGAGCGAAGACGCAGTCTCCGATTTCGGCAAAGAAGCTTTGTGCCTGCACTGGCGCATAAACGGAAGCGCGATCGGCGATGACGATTTTCTTCTTTGCGTGAACAACGCCAGTCAGGGGGTCTTGTTCGCTGTACCGCCGGCGCGTCCGGGGCGGCGATGGTTTCGCGTCATCGACACGGCGCCATGGGCGGAGATCCTTGGAAACTTCTGGCCTGTCGACAAGGCGGACGTCATGGAAGGGAACTACTGGGTGAATCCATACTCCGTTGTGGTGTTGATCGAGCAATAACAGCACGGCTGGGGCTTCCCGATACGTCCGCATCATCGACAAACATTGAGCTTGGCGCGCCAGGCGGGTCCGGCGCGCCAAGCTGTAAAACATTCCTGAACGCGCGGCAAGGCGACCTGCTCCGGAACCCGCGGCCAGCATCGCCGCCAGTTCGCTATTTCAGCTGGCACAAGTGACGGTGCCCTCGCTCGCTCAGGGATAGGTTACGTCGATGCGGAACCTGGTGTTGTAGAAGCCAACGAGAACAAGGTTGCCCTTACCCTGTGGGTACCGATACAGGGCTGCGATTCCGGGATAATCGGAACCCATGTTGGGCGTGATCGTCCAGTTGCCACACGTTGTCGGGTTGGGGCCGCTATTACAAAACACCTGGGCCCATCCCGTCTTATTGACGTCCTGTAAGGGTAGATTCGGCCCCATCGCGAGATGGTAATGCGTCCGATCGGCTGTAAAATCCACACCGAAATCGCAGCGGTTTTATCCCGAAGGTGGGGCGATTGAGAAAAAAGAGATCTGTACTTCCACGTTGTTAATGTTCTGCCAGCATCGCGAAAACACCTGGACGGAATCTCTTACCACATAGGGGCCGATCGCGGGAGATGTGCCCACGGGCTGAAACGTCAGCCTCACCGATCGCGCGGCCTGTCTGGAATGAAAGAAGAGTTGCCAGCCACCATTAGCCCCTATTCCGCTATCCACATCGGCCGTGGTGGTGTAGGTGGCCTGATAGGAACCGTTATAGTCATCACTTTGTACCGAGAACTGGTCGGATGGGCTGTTTTCATCGTGCACGATGGTGGTCACGTTGCAGCAAGAAACGGTTGTTTTCTGGCCCAATGCGTAGGAACTGCCCAACGCTGCGATTCCGGCCAGCAGCAGCGCCACCGTACAGATAGTGCGAACACGGACGAACGATCGAATGTAGTTCATTTATCTCTCCTCAAATCTGTATGACGAATTCCGGTAAAGCATGCCGCACGGACGACAAAATTTTCGGTGGACTTTCGTGATTTATTCTCTACTATGGAACAAATGCCGCGCCCGAACGACACTCTCAGCAATTTTGAATTGATGGTGATGCTGGCTGTCCTCCGTTTGAGCGACAACGCTTACGGTGTTCCGATCGCAGAAGAGATTGAAAAACGTCGAGGCAAGCCCGTCTCTATCGGAAGTGTATATGCGGCACTAGAGCGGCTGGGCGCCAAGGGTTTCGTCGATTCCGAATTGGGAGAGTCCACTGCGGAACGCGGCGGGCGTGCAAAACGGTATTTCCGCATAACCGAGAAGGGTTTGGGCGAGGTGCGGGAAACGCGCCGCGCACTGGTCGAATTGTGGAATCGCCTCCCGGAGTTGCAGGGAAAGAAGGCATGACCGGAGCCAGGCTTCCGCCGAAGGCCGCTTCGCGGTTATTGCGCTACCTGGGTTGCAGTCCAAACAACGATGCAATGCTCGGCGATATCCAGGAGCGGTTCGCGGGTGGAAAGTCCAGGCTTTGGTTTTGGAAAGAGGTGGTCGTGGCCATCATCGCGAGCGCCTATGTATCCCTACTTTCAAGCAGGAGTCCGATCATGAAGCGTACGGTCGTCTGGACAATTGTTTTGTTGGCTGTCTTTTCGCTGGGATTTTGGACCGCGCGGAGCCCATTCCTCGTTCACGAGGAAATGCCCACAGCGGAGTTCATTGCTGAGCAACAACAGCAAATCAGAAGTCTCAACGGTAGAAGCCAGATGAAGGGAACCACTGACTTCCTGGAGATGGAGGTAACAAAATTAGAGTTGGAGTACAGCAAGACGGGCGCGGCAGACACGCGGGCTCAGCTTGAGAATCTGAGACATAAGCTGGAACAAGCTCAACGCTCAATGCAGTTGGATTCTCGCAGTAAGCCGCCACGTTAGGTCTTCGGGCTCAGGTCGGCTGCTAGAATACGGAAATGCCTCAGGAGCTCAGTTCCGTATGGCGACCAGCGCGGGTGCTCGACAATCGGCCGGTTGCCAAGGGCAGCATGTGGATTACCCTGGAGGCCACCGACGAGTTACCCGCCGCCTACCAACCCGGTCACGTTCTGGGCCTCGGCCTGAAGGTGACCGGCGGCTACATGCGGCATGCCTATACCGTCAGCCGAGGTGAACCCCATACCCGGCGATTCGAGCATCTCTACCGCATTATTCCTGAAGGCCGGATGACACCTCATCTGACCGAACTGTCGATCGGCGACGAGGTTTTCTTTCACGGCCCCTTCCACACACCGATCCAACAGGAAATCCAGAGTACGGCCGAGCGCATCATCCTGATAGCGACCGGTACAGGAGTCGGACCGCTTTTTGGATACGCGCAGAAGGCTTTGCACGAAGGCGAAACACGACCCATAACTTTGTATGCCGGGTTCCACGAGGAATCCCATATGTGCCTCGCCGGAGAATTCGAATCGCTCATGCGCCGATATCCTAATTTCGCATGGCACTTCACGGTCACGCATCCGTCAGAAACCTGGCAAGGTTTCACGGGCCGCGTCACGGAATGCGTTCCAGACCATATCGATAAACACAAACTGGAGACGCATCACTTCCATTTGGTGGGAAATGGCGAAATGGTTCACCTGGTGCGAACGGCCCTGCATCGCGCGGGCGTGTCTCCCGGAAGGGTCAGTATTGAAACCTACTTCAATCACCACGCTGAACCGTCAAATGCGGAAATCGAGAGCTTGGCGGCCCGGTTCCGGTCGTAATCTGTGAAAACGCATTCGGGCGGGAGTCCCCTCCTCTTGAGGAGGGGTGGCGAGCGCAGCGAGCCGGGGTGGTCAAGCATCGAATCAGGTTTCGGGAGGCCTGACCACCCCGCCTCACTTCG
>Ga0134121_10000166_pt1 | contig 76615 bp, 67 predicted proteins | sample KB301_FD_96463 | JGI IMG/M metagenome (GOLD analysis project Ga0134121, IMG submission 96463) | Terrestrial soil microbial communities without Nitrogen fertilizer from Kellogg Biological Station, Michigan, USA - KB3-0-1 | ecosystem: Environmental > Terrestrial > Soil > Unclassified ...
CTTTTCAATGTGATTGATGAGCATGTCAATAAAATCCATTTGATACAATTGATCACCGGAAAGAATGAGCATGTAATCGAAATCATAATTTCCGATGTGATGCAACGATCTCCTTACCGCATCAGCAGTTCCCTGGAACCATGTCCGGTTATCAGGAGTTTGTTCGGCAGCCAGAATATCCACGAATGCGGTACTGATGGGGCTGAAGTGATAGGTGTTTTTGATATGTTTATTGAGTGATGCTGAATTGAACTGAGTGAGCACAAACATCCGTTGCACATTTGAATTGATGCAGTTTGAAATGGGAATATCTACCAGGCGATATTTTCCTGCAATGGGTACTGCTGGCTTTGAGCGCACCGCAGTAAGCGGATACAAGCGCGAGCCGACGCCCCCGCCCATGATCACTGCAATGATGGAGCTGGAATAATTTGCCATAGTATTCTTACCTCAAACTCTCATATAAATCTAAATATTCTTTTGCGGATGTATCCCACGAATGATCGAACTCCATTATTTTTTTCCGGAGATCATTTAACTTTTCAGTGTCGTTAAATAATTCAAGGGCCCGGTCCACAGCAGCGCAAATATCATTTACTGTTGCGTGATCAAATCGAATCCCGAATCCTTTTTTCTTCGAAAAATCTTTTACAGTATCTCTCAATCCTCCTGTGCTTCTTACGATGGGAATGGTTCCGTAACGAAGTGCATACAACTGATTCAGGCCACAAGGCTCTACGCGCGAAGGCATGATGATGAGATCACTCCCTGCATAGATCAGGTGCGAAAGTTTTTCGTGGTAGCCGATGTAACAGTTGAAGCTGCCGCTCCACTGATGAATGATTTCTTTCAAAGAATTCTCAATGAAATCAGCACCACTTCCGAGAACTAAAAAATTCACTCTCCCCGGATGGTTAGCCAATGATTTACGAATGCTTTCTGCCAACAGATCAGCTCCTTTTTCCGGAACCAATCTTCCGACATAAGAAATAAGTGGCTGATCAGGATCGAGATGAAACGTTTCGCAAAGCGCGGCCTTGTTTTTTCTTTTTCCTTTATTCACACTTTCACGTGAGTACGTTGTTTCAATCATCGCATCTGCTTCCGGATTCCATACCTGCGAATCGATACCGTTGAGAATGCCCGTTGCTTTTTTCCGTTCGTAGCTGATAAGTTCTTCGAGTCCATTGGCATCGTAAAATAATTCCTTGAGATAACCGGGAGAAACGGTCGTGAATCGCCAGCAGCATTTTATTGCTGAAGCCATCGGGTTGATCACACCTTTCCACTCAAGCAAGTACCATTTGTAAACATCGTAGGAGGGGAGGAGATCAGCATGATCCCATCCAAGCCAGCCCTGGTATTGAGCACTGTGGATGGTGAAAACGGTTGGAATATTTTTCAGCGATTGAAATGCAGGACAACAGTTCATCATGAAAGGAATCAATCCGCTGTGATGATCATGGCAATGAATTACATCAGGACGATGATTCCACGCACTCACCCATGAAAGCACAGCCTGCTGAAACACAATGAATCGTTCTGCATCATTACCGTAGCCATACGGATTTGGTGTGTCGAGCATGTTGTAGACATCCACGAGGTAAAGATCAAATCCGAGCTTGTTGGTTTTCTCTTTTAGTATTTTAAAATGAATAGGAATATTGCGAAGACTCACATCACCTTCATGCTTTATTTCCCATTCATTTTCGCTGAAGAATTTTGTTCGGTAAGCCGGCATCACTACTTTGGAAATAGCTCCCAGCTGATTTTGATACTTCGGTAATGCGCCCACTACATCTCCAAGCCCACCCACTTTAGCCATTGGATAGCACTCGGCGCTTACGTGTAAAATTTCCATTCAGCAATATTGCGGCGGTAAAGTAAATTAAGTTCGGGAAAAGTCAGGGTAGTGAATACTGAATGGTGAATAGTGAAACGTGTATTGAAATCGAAACAAGGCCGATAGATATATCCTTGTAATGAAAAAAATCTGCCCGATCAGCGTAATCTGCGGGACAAATTTCTATGAAGATCTTTTCTTCAACGACAAATAATCCAGGTAGTAAATCACCTTCAAAGAAACGCCATTCGTTTGAGGCGAGGTAAAAGTCTTGGTGCAGTTAATGAAATAATTATCAACGCCAAGATCATCATACTGCAAAATATTATTCTTCCAGATGAGATTCAGAAAACTTCCCGGTGCAAATTCCCAGGCATAGACAGCATCAATGTTGAAGACGTTGAAGTTAATGTCGTTGTTACCGGTGTAATCAGTGTGACCAAGGTCTCCATTTTGCTGCAACTGTTGATACCTGGTATAATTCACCTTGCTCCAATAATACCGCGCGCGAAATGAGATGTTCATCTTCGGATTGAAAATAAATTTGGTGGTGATCACATTTGAAATCGTTGAAGTATTCCGCTGACCAAAAATGTCGTTTCCGAAATCGTCAAACGTTACGAAGCCCCACGTCCCAAAATCCTTGCTCAGGCTAATGCCATAGCTGATATTTAATTTGTCACTCAAAATAAAGTAAGGGCTCAAATCAATTTCATAGTACGGATTATGCGGACCCGGCGCATCTCCGTAAGTGAGATTAACAAACAAGTATGCCTTCTTGCGATAATCAGTTCCGAACCAGATACTGTTTACGTAGATCGGATAGTGATGATAACGCAGCGTATCAACACGAGGCTCGTAATAATCCCAGTAATAAAATGGTTTCGAATAGAAGTTCCATCCAACGTTCCAATAATTTTTCAGGTTACCATTAAAGCCACTGCTTACTTCCCATTCCTCATACTGTAGCGGCTGCAAACGGGTTTTGTAATTAAGATTTGTATAGGCATTGAAATTAAAGAAGGGTCCTTTCTTTGGCTCCTGGTTGCTGTAATTCCCACCGATCCCATTGGTCATTTGGTTGTTGAAATACAGAATACCGAAATCATTTTGATCGTAGTGCGGTGTGATCACTTCATGCCAGAACCATTCAGTCCACTTCCCTTTTATTTCATTGACGTTGATTTGATAGTAGCCACCATTCAAAGGATTGGGATTGTTATCCTGCGAATAGTGCATGCTGTAATTTCCAAAGCCAACAAGCTGCAGTGAATTTTCTTTGTTTCGAAAATCATAATGAAGGGAAGAAACATTTGCATCCGGATCTGTTCCGCTGCGCAGCACATTCGTGTTTTCAAAACTTATCTTGGAATTATTTTTCAGTGTTTGATCGAAAACAATCACATTGTAATTCGTGAGCGGATTCGTTTCAAATTTCCTTTCAGTGCCTGTCTCATCATTTTTTATTGTCGCAAATGTCGGTCGCGAAACTGCATTTAAAATTCCAATGCCGAGGCCGCTGTTTGAACGCCCTGAAAATTTAATCGCATTGTACAGGTTGGAAGATGAAGGATTTTTCTTCAGTGTTTCATCATTGCCAACCTCACTATAAACATCATAGTAATGAATTGGCAATCCGCCAATTCTCCGGGAGTAAAAAAGCTGCGGTGAATTACTTCCGTTGCTGGTGTTGTCTTGCTGGAAAAGTTCTGTGCCTTCTGTGAAGAATGGGCGCTTCTCATCAAACTTTGTTTCGAACGGGGAAATATTCAGCACAAGATTATCTGATTGTACTTGTCCGAAGTCAGGGATCAATGTTGCATCGAGCGTGAAACTTTCATTGATTCCGTATTTAATATCCGCACCGCCGCTGAGAATTTTGTCTGTTGAATATGCAACGGGGTCGGAGCTCGTCGGTGAGACCTGGAATCCTGCAGTGAAGTAGGGCGACAGCGACAAGCGTAAGGGTGGCTTAATGTTTTCAAGCCCCAATAACTTTCCCCATTGATTAATGATGCCGGAAACTTTCGGATCAACAGGGCTCCACAAATCCAGTTCACCGAGTCGTGTGATGTTTCTTCCAAACTGCAAACCCCAGTCTTGCGGTGATGAGGATGGAAATCGAATAGCAGAGTAAGGAATTTTTATCTCGCACACCCATCCATCACTCTTGATGGATGCGGCACTTTCCCACACAGCATCCCAGCTTGCATCGTGCTGATTTTGCGCCGACCCCTTTTCATCATACTGCACACCTGCTGCTGTAACCTGGAAGCGATAGCCATTGATTCCATCATCGTAAGTATCGAATCCTACAATGAAATTATCTGCGAGCGGACCGGGATCATCACGCTGCGAGAGCTGATGCTTGATTTGATCCGGATGATCATCGTACATATAAGCACCGATGTAAATCGCCGAGTTGTCGTACACTACCTTGATCTCACTTCTTTCACTCGGTGGTTTTCCGAATTCGGGAGCATAGGTGATGGTAGTAGGTACGAATGGAATATTTTGCCAGCAGGCATCACTCAGGTTACCATCAATTTTTGGAGAACCGGCGGCACGTATCGCCTGCAGCGTGGGTTTGTCAGTACAGAAAGCATCTGAAATAAAGAGAATCAGAAAAGACAAAATGCTGGCGAGCTTCATTTCCGGTAATTTTTTTTCAGAAGAACTTACTGATCAATCGCAGCACCTTTTGAAAGAACTTAAACTACCCGGCCGGCTCATTGAGGAATCGAGACAGGCCGAGTAGTTTACCAAACCAACCATAAGATTTTTATCAGATGAAAATTTTTTTGTTCCGCAGTACTGCGGGTTGAACCTGAATTGATTACTCAAATCAACAGCGAAGAAATCGTGCGCTGAAATCTTTTAGACGTAAGAGAAATTTGATTAGACGAAGTGATTTTGCTTTGATGTTGACCAAGCATTGGCTTTCAACACGGCAAGGAATTCCTCCAGCACTACTGCCGGGATAAAAAACTTTGTCGAGCAAGTGACATCATTCGTCTATAATTTTCAACGCTCTGCCTTAGCTGGAGTATTTTCGTCCATAGGACTCTTCGGAGAACGCCAATGAATTCATCATCCATTTTTATTCATCAGGTCAGAGAGAAATTGATGCATCCGCCCGTGAAGCGCGTACTCATGCATGTTGGCTTTTGGATCTTATGGTTGTCGCGGACATTTTATGATATCATTTCTCTTTATGGTATCGGCATCGGTGAATGTTTGTTCATGATGGTATATGCTGCCACGCAAATACCCATGATGTATTTTCATCTTTATGTGCTGGTGCCGAAGTTGCTGAACCGCAAGCATTATGCCCTGTACGGTGTTAGTACGGTTGCCCTGGTGTTTGCATACTCTTATGTGAACTATACGCTGCTCACGATGATTCCTGCCAATGTTTCTTCGGCGGGCTTGATGGATTACATCAGTCAGCTGAATCCGCCCTATGACATTCTCGAAGGGTTCTTCACACTCGTGATCACCTATTCGCTTAAGTATGCTGGGCAGGCGTTAAGCTCACAAAACAAGCTGCTTCAATTACAGAAAGACAATTTGATTTTGGAACTGAGTGCGCTCAAGTCGCAGATTAATCCGCATTTTTTGTTCAACACGCTCAACAATATTTACTCGCTCTCACTGCGCAAATCGGACAAAGCGCCGGAGATGATCTTAAAGCTCAGTGACATGATGCGCTATGTGTTGTATGAATGCAATGCCGGCGCCGTTCCGATTGAAAAAGAAATACAGTTTATAAAAAACTACATGGACCTTGAGCGTCTTCGTCATGGTGATGAAGTGAGAATTCAATTTACATTGAACGGAAATCCCGGTCAGAATAAAATCGAGCCGCTGCTGCTGATTCCAATTGTAGAGAATAGTTTCAAGCACGGCATCAACAACCAATTGGAGAAAGGATTTATTGAGATACTGATGGAAGTGAAAGACAAGAAACTTTCATTGCAGACATTGAACAGTGTACAAAACGGAAAGCCAACAGGATTGAAGCACGGTATTGGCATTGACAACGTGCGCAAACGCCTTGAGCTGTTGTATCCTCAAAATCACCGGTTGCAAATTTCTCCCAATGAAAAAACATGGAAAGTAAACCTTGAACTAAATCTTTCTTGATACGATACATGGAACACGATACACGATACACGTAACACGATTCACGATACACGATACACGTAACACGATGCACGATACACGTAATACGATTCAAACAAACGATTCATTTATTAATAAACAACTATTTCCCAATAACCCAATAACCTCATATCAAATAACCAAACAACCTTTCCTATGAAATGCTTAATTGTAGATGATGAGCCACTGGCCCAGGAAGTTCTGGAAAATTATGTGCAGCGCGTGGAAGAGTTGCACCTCGTGAAGAAATGCAGCAATGCCATGCAGGCCATGCAAGTGCTGCACAAGGATAAAGTGGATCTGATTTTCCTCGACATTCAAATGCCCGCCATGGACGGCTTGTCATTTTTGAAATCACTGAAGAACCCGCCCAGCGTGATTCTTACCACTGCTTATCCGAAGTACGCAGTTCAGGGTTATGATCTCGACGTGGTGGATTACCTGCTGAAGCCGATTTCATTCGAGCGGTTTCTCAAATCAGTTAATAAAGCGATAGATCTCCGAAAAGGTGCGCAGGAAGAATCCGCAAGCGCAGAATATCTGTTTCTGAAGGTGGATAATAAATTGGTGAAAGTGAATTTCGCTGACATTGTGTACATAGAAGGAATGAAAGACTATCTGAAAGTTTTTGTGAAAGAAAAATTATTAGTAGTGCATAAGACGATGAAGAGCATTGAAGACTTGCTTCCCAAAAATAAATTCATCCGCGTGCACAAATCCTACATTGTTTCACTCGGTATGGTGAATTCCATTGTAGGGAATATGGTAGAGATAAATGGAAAAGAAATCCCGATCGGCGCCAACTATAAGGAGCAACTGATCAAGATGGTTTTTAAGTTGAGTAACTAAAAATGGTTCGGATTTCAGGCTCCCTTATAGAGTCATTCTTTTGTTGAGCTTCCTCATACAATACTTTTTCCGGATTGCCTCCGCTACATTCGCTTGGATTGGCGATGGTGAATCGTGTTACGTGAATCGTGAATCGTATTTCAAACTCTCCCCAATTTCTTCAATTCATCCGACTCATAAATGTTTTTTGTTTTTTTTGAATTGGCTATTCGCAGCATCGCTTTCACTACCGTTTTCACATGAATCGGTTTGTATTTCTTCAGCGGACCGAGCATCAGCGGGCTGAGAATTCTTGCAAACAAAATTCCGATTCGCTCGCCCATTCGAAACTCTCTTCTTTTACCAACTAAAATTGAAGGCCGAACAATGGCGATCTGTTCAAATGAGAATTTTTGAATCGCTTCTTCCATTTCTCCCTTAGTGCGCAAATAAAAATTGGAGGAAGAAGCATCGGCGCCGGTAGAGGAGACAACAATGAATCGCTTGACTCCATTTTGCGAAGCGAGTTGTGCAATCTTCACCACAAGGTCAAAATCAACCTTCCTGAAATTTTCTCTTGATTGCGCCTTCCTCATGGTGGTTCCGATGCAACAAAAGCAGTCATCACCTGTCATCAGATCCGCGTGCTCATCCAGCTTTTCAAAATCAATTTGAAACACGTCAACATGCAGATTTTTCAGGCGAATGTTTCGGCGCACAAAAATTTTTAAATCCCTGTAGTGTGCATCATTTACAATTCTCCTCAGCATTTCATTTCCGATTAATCCCGTGACTCCAAAGATGAGAGCGGTTTTCATGGTGAATGGTGAATGGGTGAATGGTGAATAGGTGAGTGAGTAAATAACAAACCTGCAGGAAATTGTTTAGCCGGTTACAATTTGGAGTTTATCATCGAAATAATTTCTCCAGGCAGCAAGATTAGTAAATGAAAATGACTCTATAAGATTAGGTCGAAAGAAAGAAGCCCGCAAGGAGTGCGGGCTTCGTGAATCGTATTACGTGAATCGTGAATCGTCTTCCTCAACTCTTCCACTTAATGGTACAGCCAATCGCCTTCGTTTCAGTCACAGGAACGTCCTTGCCTTGCAGCAATGCATTCACGGCATCTTCAACATAATGATGCTGCGCCAGCGAGGCATCTTCGGTGTTGTCATCAATAGCACCAATGTATTTGACTTCATTTCCTTTAGGCATCTTGCTGAGGACAAAGACATGTGGTGTTTTCATTGCACCGAATTTGCGTGCCACCTGTTGTGTCTCATCGAACAAGTATGGAAAGGTGTATCCTTTTTCTTTCGCGCGTATTACCATGTTATTGTAAGAGTCGTCCTGTATTACTGTTGCATCATTGGAACTGATGGCAATCACCGGGAATCCCAGGGCTTTGTATTTCTTATCCAGATCCATAATGCGTTGCTCATACGCCTTGGCATACGGGCAATGATTGCACGTGAAGATGACGATGAATCCTTTCGCATCATTATAGTCAGCGAGCGAAACCATTTTGCCGTCAACGTTTTTTAATTTGAAATCATCGGCTTTGTCACCGACCCTATAACCGCTGGAGGCGAATGAAGAAAAAATAATCACTCCGGCAAGGAGCACCATTGCAGATTTAAAAACTGTTTTCATGTTGCTTAATTTGATTTTAGTTAGAAAGATTTTTATCGAGAAAGGTTTTTAACGCATCATAATTTTCAAACCAGTCGTAATGATAGACTCTTCTTACGGTGGGAAGAATAAGTATGGTAAAAGGGATGGCACCCGACCAATTCTTATCCAGTTTTCCAATCCACTCACCCCCCTGCTCATTCATTTGCACCAGAATTCCTTTCATTGAAAGCTCTTTGATCTTGTCTTTCACTTTTTGAGTTTGCGATTGAAAGTCTACAGAAACAAAAATAAACTCAACATTGGGGTATGATTCTGCTGCCTTAACAAAAGCGGGTAGCTCATCATTGCAGGGCTTGCACCACGTCGCCCAAAAGTTGATCACCTTGGCTTTGCCGTCATTGTTATTGATGACCTTATCGAGGTCATTGTAAGAAAGGGATTGCAATTCCTGCGCTGAAGAAATGGCAGGAATGAAAAATGAAAGCAGAAGGACTCTGAAGATTTTAATCATAAGAGCTGATAAGGGCGTAAAACTGAGGAAAGTTCCTTCCTGTAAGAAATAATCATTCCATAATTCGACCAAGGTTTTCCATTAACTACCAAACACGCCTCTGAAATAACTCAACGTAATCTTTTGCGCGTCACCGGCTGCTTCTTTATCATAGACCGGATTGGAAGGATTTGCGAATGCGTGATCAGCGTCGTATTCATGCACCGAAAGTTTTTTCCCGGCAGATTGCATATTACTCACGAAATCATTCTTCACTTTCTCATTGATCCATTGATCTTTCTTTGCCCAGAAAAAAAGCACATCGCTGTTGAGAGATTTCAATTTATTCATGTCGCTCTCCGGCAGGCCATAGTACATGACACATCCTATTGTTTGAGTTCCGCCGAGTAATGCTCCCTGCATTGACCACCCGCCGCCGAAGCACCATCCCACGGTAGCAATGCTTGCATCTTTTCCTGCAAAAGTCAATGCGCCTTTTATGATTGCCTTTGCTCTTGCTTCATCCATTGCCTGCATTACTTTGGTTGCATCATCTGCGTTGGTGGCAACTTTTCCATCGAATAAATCCACTGCAAGAATATTGGCATTGGGAATGGAATCAGCGTAAAGGTCTGACTGCTTCTTTATCCAGTCATTCAATCCCCACCATTCGTGAAAAACGAAAATGAAATTCCTTGTCTGCATTTTTGCGGGAACGTAATATGCACTTCCCGTTTTTCCATCAGGAGTCGGGAAGGTGATTATTCTTCCCATCGCAACATAATTTGAAGGGAGTGGTGATTCGTGTGCATTGAGAAATTGCTGATCATTGGCAAGCGATGCAAATGCTGATGGTGCAGATGAGCAACAATCTTTTGATTCCTGTTTCTGCGGGGAAGAAAAGACGATCGCAAAAAGGATTGTGAGAAGTGTGAGTTGATACATGGTGGAGATTTTTGATTTTCCGAAAATACGAATGAGGAGAATTGCCTGTGTAGATTGGCAAAAAAAAATTACAACCTTAGTGGAAAGATCCCGTCACGTTCTTATAAATTCAAGTACGTAAAATGGAATGTCATTCGTCCGCTCTGATTTTGTTACCTCCTTTTGAAAACTTTGCTTTCAAAGCACTCTCTTTAGCTTTCTGCAAAATGAATTCTGTAAATACAGTTGTTCCCTTTACTCCGGGTATGGCTTCTATAACGTCACCGTTGGGGTTTACAATAATCTTAACTACTACTATTCCTGTGTCAGCTCCAACGGAGTCCTTACTAAATGAGATTGTCTGAGTCGAGTTAAGTTGCTTTTGACCGAAAGAATTCAGTGTCCAAAAGAAGAGGAGTAGAAGTATGACTGCTCTCACGAATTTATTTTTTTGCTTCTCTCTTACTTATTCGATGTTCACTTATTCTGTCAGTTTGATTTGTTCTACAATTTTAGTCAAATCGTCAATTGATTTTTGTTGGTTGCTCAACATTGCTACATGGACAATTAAATTTTTCTCAATGTTGTTGCAAGGTATTTTCTGTTCCTTGTCTATGAAACCTTCTTTACTAATATCAAATACAAGCCAGCTAATATTTTTACCTAAAAATTTTCCTTCCACTTTCTTTCCGTCGCTTTCTGAAAGTGAATAATCTTTGTAAACAGGCGAAGGGTAAAACCCGGTGTAAATTATTAACTGTATCCAGTTTGTGTCAGAAAAATTTTGATACTTGTGAAATTTGTAAACCTGAAAATCATATTGCTGGTCAGTCGTAATGCAGTAGTCAGCCGGAATGTTGAAAGTAAAGCTTTTCTTACCACCCAAAATTGAAAGTGATTCTTGTCTTGCAGTTCGTTTGTTGGTTCTTGTTCCTTTTGTCAATGTGCTGAAAACATTTTCAGTCAGCTTTTGAAATTGGTCTTTGAGTTTGTAAGCACCTGGATTGATGTAAGCGTTAATTCTGAAAATGGAATTGTCCTGTGTCCGCACAAGCAAACTATTTACAAGAATTGCATTTTTAGTTGAGTCAAATTTTGTCGGTGTGGAAAGAATTGACTGAACAGAATCTTTGTCGGTGAGAATTTTTGTTTTCAGATTTCCTTTCTCGTTGTCTTTGGAAACGGAAGCAAATAAATTGTTGTCGCCTATTGAATAAAGTTCCTGAGCAAAAAACACCAATCGCATTTCTTCAATGTCCAAAACAATTCTTGTTTCTTCATTCGCATTTGGGTCCGCTGACATAATATCAACTCCTCTCTTAGCATTGATCGCATAAGTTGGGAATAAGAAGAATGCTCTGTCGTTGAGAATAGATTGTTTGTTGTCAATCTTAATTGTGTCCAGGTTTTGTCCCGATGAAGTGTGAAAACTCAATGCTGAAATTACAGTCAGTCCGATGAAAAGAATTTGTTTTATTGTCATTGTATTTTGCTTTTGTCTGTTCGCTTCCTGCAGTCAGTTTGAAGTTCCGATGTCACCCAAGCATGACACATCAGGGATTAAAGAAGTAAAAAAAAAGAAGGGGATAGAAGTCTCACACTCTATCCTCCGCTACACACTTTATTACTTGCGCACTCTTTCAACATTCTTTACCGGCCCTTTTTTTATTTTCAGAGGAATATATTTGTTAGCCATTGTTTCACTTCGCTGTCTTTCGTAAGTATCGCACATAGATACCAATCGTGTTTAGCCGTCCTTTAGTAAAGTTGTTCGGAGAGTAAACACACATTTGTCGTAAGGTCAAAAGTTTTTCTATGTCTGAATATTCAATGCTCAAAAACAGCTGCGCTTTTGCGGCCTCAAGTCCAAACCCCTTTGATTCAATAAGCAAGTCAATGAATTTGTTTTTGTTTTCCTTTGTGAATGCTGTCGGCTTGTTGGCATTTTTTTCGTCAAGCAGTCCTTCTTTATCGAGCCAAATGATTGCGGGAGATTTAATGTCTCCAAATCTTTCAATGAAACTAATGTCATTGGTTAATTCTGTTCCAAACTTATTTTTGGAGCTGGTTTCTTTTTTTAGCCAGTCTTCACTTGATTTCTTTTCTTCTTTGGAATTTGCACCAACTGTTTTAATACTTTCCAGGTATTGTATACCCTCGTAACCTGCAAGTTCAGCAAATGCAAAAATTGCTTTTGATTGAACTTCGTCACTTTTTGTTGTTTCAATAATCGGTTTTACAACCTCCAGCGATTTCGGATTGCTGATATACATTAATGCTCCAATAAGGTCTTGCTTGATTTCATTGTCATTCGTCCGCTGAAGCATTTTTTCAATTCTTGGGAGTGACGATTCATAAATGGCATGTTCACTCAAATAATTAGCCCAAGTTTTACTCCAGGTTAGGTCAGTAGATTCCAGGTTGTCTAAGGCAAGTTGTTCTCCAAACTCTCCTGTAAAAATCATTTCTGAATATAATAAGCCGATAATGTATTCATCAGTTGTCGGCTTATCTAAAAGTTTTAAAAACTCTTTTCCATCACTTGGAGAATGAATAATTATGTTGTGACATAATGCGAAAACATTTGGTGTTGGTTTGTTCAGGAGGTCGGACTTTTTTACCTCATTTAAAAGCTGTATCTCCTTTGATATTTGGTCTTGGGAAAAATTTATTCTTGCCTCACCGTAAAAAGTCAATCCGCTGTAGCGGAAAAGTTCAGGTGTGTATTCGTCAAAATATGCGGAAAGTTTTTTGTCTAAGGAATCTGCTGAAATTGCAGCTTGAGCAAAGCTGTTTGTCACTATTGCGACTGTAATTATGAATGTAGGTAGTTTCTTCATAAAATGTCTGCTAACAATTAATTGTCGGAACTTTCATTTTTAAACTACCGAATACCTACTTAAACACCTTGGTATTCGGAACTTGATACTCATTTCGGCACTTGGTATTCCTTTCGGCACTTTTCAAATTTTGTGGTTTTGATAGTTTATCCAGAGGTGATTGTATTTTACTTAGTTGTCTTTTACTCACATGAGTGTAAATCATGGTTGATGGGGTCATCGAAATCGCTCTTCAACCAAATTTCTTTACCGCTTCACAAACTTCTCCACCCATGCAGAAGAAGGAGTCTTCAATTCAAGAAGATAAATTCCGGCAGAGAAATTTGAAACATCAAGCGTCAGCGGGTCATAAAAACCAGAGTTTATCGCAAGCACATATTTCAACTCTTTCCCGCTTAAATCATAAATGAAAATTTCTGTAGCGGGATCAACACCATGATAAGAAATTTGAATCTTGTCACTCGTGGGATTCGGGAAAATAAAAAATGAATTTGCGAGCGATGCATCGTACGCAATCGTGTTGTGTGTCGAAGCAATCCACAAATCAGGATCGAACTTCAGTGTATCAGGAATAAAAGCAAAGGGGCCAACCACAAAACTTTGATCATTGTAAAGATTTTCTACTCTCACAATAGTATCGTGCTGGGCATCTTTCAATTCAATAGGCAACGGCATCCTGAAGAATGAAACTGACGGATTATTTTGTGTTTGATGAACAGCAATCGTTACTGTACCATTGCTGTTATTGCTCCACTTGATGTGATAAGAGGGATATCCTTTTCCGTAAAACCAATCGTCGAAAAATTCTGTGAGGTCTGATCCGCTCACTTCTTCAAGATGTTGTTTCAGGTTTTCAGTTCTTGCAAAACCATAGCATAGATCAGGATCGTTGATGTAATCATTGAGGGCTTGAAAAAAAATCGTATCCCCCAATTTCCAGCGCAACATGTGCAGGACATACATTCCTTTTGAGTAGGTGAGTGCTCCGCTGAAGATGCGTGACACACTGGTGGTGTCATCACAAAAAACGGATCCTGTCGAATCCTTCAGTGCGCGATTGAGCTGCGTGATTTTGTAAGGGAGCCAATATTGCCCGCCAAAATTTTCATAAGTGAGTCCTGCGAGGTATGTAGCGAACCCTTCATTGAGCCAAATGTCCTCCCATGAGCCGCATGTAATTTTATCACCGAACCATTGATGCGCCAGTTCATGCGCAATCAATTCGTAGATGTTCGGAAACCAAACGAAACTCATCGTTTGATGTTCTTCACCGCCTCCCCAGTTCCATTGTGCGTGTCCGTACTTTTCCTCCTTGAAGGGATAATCACCAAAGAGATCAGAGTACAATTGGATCATCGGGATTATTGTACCGGGGCTTGCAGCGTAGGCGGCAGAATCTTCTTTGTACACATACTCAATCACTTTCACGGTGTCACCGTCAGCCAGCGGCGCATTTTCATCAAACTCCATGTAGTTGGTAACAGCAATTCCTACCAGATAGGTTGCAATGGGGTAGCGGCTGCGCCAATGCATGATGCGCGTTGAATCATTGAGTAAATAATTTTCTACCACCACACCATTAGTTCCCACGCGGTCTCCGGCAGGCATCTGCACAATGATGTCAATCGAATCCATTTTATCAGTCAAAGAATTTTTGCAAGGAAACCAGTCGCTCGCACCATACGGTTCACTCAGGGTATAAATGATGCTGTCGCCGTTGTGTGATGATTGTGTGAAACTGCCGAAGCCGCTGCTCGGTGGTTTTCCCTCATAAGAAAGTGTGATGGAATCAATTGCTCCTATGCTGATTGCAGTTGCAAGATGTAATTCAATTGTATTATCACCGCTTCGTGTAAAATTGGCGGAAGTAATTCCGTGAAAAATGAAGGCATTGAATTGCAGCGAATCACTCAGATCAAAAAAGACGTCCTGCAGATCACCCAAGAGCGGCTTGATGCAGAATGTGATGTCACCTTTGATGTAATAGATGCGTGGATCAATTTGCCATTGAGCGCGCATGTAAATCAAATCGTAATTATCGGTAGCAATAGAACCGGCTGCAGAGGTTTTTAACGCTGCAGAATTTTTTTCTGATTGAATGATATCATCCAGTGTGGAAGGATTAAATGCTTGTTGCGAGAAACAAAACTTTACAGCAATGAAAAATAGTGCGGTTAAATAAAAACTGATTTTTCCACGAAGCATAGTGAGCAATACTTTCCTCGCAAATTACCAAGAAAAAATAAGGCAATAATTCCATGAGACTTTTGGAAATAAAACTCATTTCAAAATAACTTTTCACAACAGCCAAATTTCGCGTGCTGGGAGTTCCAAAAATATTCACAAGACATAATGGAGATTCACGCTATAACTTACATTTGCGCCCCGAAATCTTACGTCTTAATTCTTACATCTTAAATCTTACAAGTTGGCTGACAACAAAATTATTTTTTCCATGCAGGGCGTGGGGAAGCTGATTCCTCCCAATAACAAGCAAATTTTGAAGGACATCTACCTCTCATTTTTCTATGGAGCGAAGATTGGAATCATTGGTTTGAACGGAAGCGGCAAGAGCACCTTGTTGAATATTATTGCCGGAAAAGATACCGAGTACCAGGGCAAGATTCAGTTCGAAAAGGAATTCTCGATCGGTATGCTGGAGCAGGAGCCCCATCTCGACGAAACAAAGACAGTTTATGAAATCGTGAGTGAAGGAGTACAGCCGGTGATGAATCTGTTGAAGGAATTCGAAGTGATCAGCAACAAATTTTCAGAGCCGATGGACGAAGCGGCCATGGAGAAACTCACCAATCGCATGGGAGAAATCCAGGAGAAGATTGATGCCGTGGATGGATGGGAAATTGATTCGAAGCTCGAGCGTGCCCTTGATGCATTGAATTGTCCGGAAGGAAATTCACCAATAAAAAATTTGAGCGGCGGCGAACTTCGAAGGGTTGCCCTGTGTCGCTTGCTTCTTCAGCAACCTGATATTCTTTTACTTGATGAGCCCACCAATCACCTCGATGCCGAATCAGTGCTCTGGCTTGAGCAACACCTGCAACAATACAAAGGCACGGTGATCGCAGTCACACACGATCGTTATTTTCTTGACAATGTTGCAGGATGGATTTTGGAGCTTGATCGCGGTGAAGGAATTCCGTGGAAAGGAAATTATTCTTCATGGCTGGAACAAAAGCAAAAGCGATTGGCGACAGAAGAAAAGCAGGAATCGAAGCGGCAGAAAACATTGCAGCGCGAATTGGAATGGGTGCGCATGGGAGCAAAAGCGCGGCAGGCAAAATCAAAAGCACGATTGCAGAATTATGAGAAGATGGTGAGCGAGGAAACAAAACAGAAAGAGGAGAAGCTCGAACTTTTTATTCCGCCCGGACCGCGACTCGGCGCTAATGTGATTGAAGCCAAAGAGGTGATGAAAGCATTTGGTGAAAAAGAATTGTTCGAGCACTTAAATTTCAATTTGCCACAGGGGGGAATTGTCGGAGTGATTGGACCGAATGGAGCGGGAAAGACGACGTTGTTCAGAATGATTTTAGGAATGGAAAAACCCGACAGCGGCGAATTCAAAATTGGTGACACGGTGAAGATTGCTTACGTGGATCAGCATCATGCAAAAATTGATCAGGACAAAACAGTGTATGAAGTGATCAGCGGCGGGACGGATTGGATTGAGATCGGAAATTACAAAGTGCTTTCGCGCGCCTACGTTGGCAAATTCAATTTCAATGGTAATGATCAGCAGAAAAAAATTGCCGTGCTTTCCGGCGGAGAACGCAACCGCCTTCATCTTGCACTCACACTGCGCGAAGAAGCAAATGTGCTCATGCTCGATGAGCCGACAAATGATCTTGACGTAAACACCTTGCGTTCTCTCGAAGAAGCACTGGAGAATTTTGCGGGATGTGCTGTCATCATCACCCACGATCGCTGGTTTCTCGATCGCGTGGCTACTCACATTCTCGCATTCGAAGGCGATGGAAATGTGTATTGGTTTGAAGGAAGTTTTTCAGAATACGAAGAGAATAAAAAGAAGCGGTTGGGAGATGTTTCTCCACACCGATTCAGGTATAAAAAACTGGTGGCCGGATAGTTCTTTTAAAATGATTCCTTAGTTGGCAATGGTCTACCATTCCATCTCCAAATGCTCATAATATATTTATCATGACTGAGTAATTAAATTGTTACTCAATGTGCACACCATGAAAACTTCATGTGATGGAAAGAGATTCATTGATCTGCAACCATTACCACAATAAAGTGTCAGGTGCCTGGTGAGAGCTTACTATATAAAGTTGACAACCTTTATGGCTGATCTCCACCTTCGCTCTTCTTTGCCTGCACTTCTGCACGGATGTCATTGGCAAGTTTCTTCAAACCCTGCATGGCTTTCCGTACCCGTGTACCGGCGGCATGGTTTCCTTTGTCATAAAATTTGGTAAAATCTGTTTCCAATCCGGCAATGTAATTTTTGAGTTCTTCTAATCGGTTCATAGGACTGTGATTTTTGTTTTGTAAAAGTTTGTCAAGATAATGGCTTTCTTCTTACTTCACACGATTGAAGGAAAAAAATTTTTTTTCACGGCTGAGAGGCGAAACAGGACGTCCTCTATTTTTTCCATGATTTCTGGTTTCATTGTTTGGGTTTCCCGGACAAAACCTTATGCATAATCAGGAAAATTTTCAGAGTTACTAAACGCCATACCGGATATCTTCCCCGATAAACCATCGCTCGCCGATCTTCATGCACTTGGCGCTGGCCCGCAACGTGGTGTTGCCATCAGTTGCTTCGAGCACAATTTTTTTGCTGGGTAGTTTTTGGTTTTCAATTTCAATTATCATCACGCGGGTAAGTGTTGCATCCTTCCAATCAGTGTGCAATACGGCCGCTTTGCTTTGTGCGGCCAAGAATCCGGAATGCAAAATATGCTGCACGGAATCCTGATTCGCTTTTATCTCACCGCCTGATGGTGGGGGAGTTTGTGTAAGCATGTATATGTTTGCGATGTCCGCAGAATCGGGAGTGAACTGCCTTAGTTGCTCAAAGGTTATTTTTCCTTGCAGCGCAAGAAAAAGATCACATGAAAGATCCTGAATTGATTTTGCTCCCCGGAAGGAGTCATTCGCGTTTAGCGCAAATCCCTTCATTGGATTTTCAATGGTATCATACTGAGCTTTGGGCTGGCAGGAAGAAACAGCAAGGAGCAGTGAGCTGAATGCTATGAGCAACAAGGTTCGATAAGTGTGGTTCATGAGAGAATTGCTGCGAAGAAAATTAAACTTTACGACTTATCTTTTCTTTCGATGAATTCTCTTCGATGCACCTCTCTGAGGATGCAAAGTGCAAGCTGATCAAGCTTTATCCTTCGCCTGCTACTAATCCTCATGACTTTCTTCTATATCTGTTTCAGTTCACTGAACAGGTAATCTTGGAGAAGTATTGCGACGTTGCCGGGCTAACAACAATATTGCTGCACTCGGTACATTCATGTTTAACCATCCAGTTGGTTACCAGACGTTGAAACCATGTTTTAAAATTTGCATATTTGGGATCAGCCTGAAGCGCGCTGTCGGGGTATGCATACAGACTGCCTGCGTTAGCAATAACATCAGAGTAAGGATACTTGTATACAAGAGTTGTGTCACCCGTTTGAAGTCTGTGATGAAGATACCACAAGGCGTCGGTGAATACATCTGTGGCTTTGACGTTAGTTTGATAATCAAGGCCAAAAGTATATACAGAATCATGCTTTAAAGCACCGGAGTTAGTGTAGAGAAACACCTTGATTTTTTTTGTTGTATCCGTTAATTTTAATTCCGCGTAGGATGGAAGAAAATCCGGAGTCTTCGTTCCCGATTCTTTAGTGCATGACAGAATTGTTATCATACAAATTGTAATGAATAATTGTTTCATTTTTTGGTGTGTTTGTGCTAATGAATGTTATAAACTACTTTTTAATTTCAATCTACAATCAATGATGATATAATGTGAATTAAATGCAATACACGACAACAGGAATATAGATAATTGAAATTGCTGAGCAAAAATCAAGCTAACTTCATAATTTAACTTGTCCTGCTTGCCCCGATTCTATCGGGGATCTTTCCGGAAATCCAAAGCATTTATGCTTCATCCTTGGCATGCCTCTGATATTCTTCGGCGAGTTTTTTCTGAATTTCTCCCGGCACTAATTGATATTCTGCAAATCGCAATTTAAAACTCGCTTTGCCCTGTGTTATAGAACGAAGTGTGTTAGAATACTTATCCAATTCAGAAAGCGGCGCTCTTGCTTTAATCACCTGGTACACTCCCTGTGAATCCATGCCCATGATGATCGCACGCCTTGTATTCAGATCTCCCATTACATCACCCATCTGTTCTTCAGGTACAAGAATTTCCAAATCATAAATCGGCTCGAGCACTTTTGGATCGGCCTGCCTGAATGCCTCCTTAAACGCCATAGTCCCCGCGATCTTAAATGCAGTGTCATTCGAATCTACAGGATGCATTTTGCCATCGTATATGTACACGTTGATGTCTCGCACATAAGAACCCGTTGTTGGTCCTTCGGTCATTTTATCCATTACGCCTTTCAGAATGGATGGAAGAAAGCGAGTGTCAATTGCTCCGCCAACAATGCAGTTGTGATACATCAGCTTGCCACCCCAGTCCAAATCAATCTCTTCTTTTCCGCGCAACGTTAAATCACCGGGCACTTTATATCCTTCGCGGAAGGGCTCAATCATCATTGCCACTTCAGCAAATTGTCCCGCGCCTCCTGATTGTTTCTTGTGTCTATACGTCGTACGCGCTTCTTTCTTGATTGTTTCACGATATGGAATTTTCATTCTCTCAAATTCCACACTCATCTTGTAAATGTGTTCCAACCGCCATTTGGTCGCCTGTAGATGCAGCTCACCCTGACCGTGCAGCAACACCTGTTTCAACTCCCGGGAATATTCAATCAGCAGTGTTGGATCTTCACGATGAATGTCTGCAAGCACTGAACTGATTTTCTCATCATCATTTTTATTTTTCGCAACAATGGCGACACTGATGCGAGGTTGCGGAAATTCAATCGGAGCAATCTTCACTTCATTTCCCTTCCCATAAAGTGTTTGGTTCGTCTGCGTGTTTTTCAATTTTAATGTAGCACCCAAATCTCCGGCAACAAGCTTGTTGATGGGGTTCCTGTTTTTTCCATCCACAATAAAGAGCTGGTTGATGCGCTCCGAAGAATTGTGCTCAGCATTCGTAAGATCCATTCCTGCGGAAAGCTCACCCGACATCACTTTGAAAAGAGAAAGATTTCCAAGGTGCGGTTCAATGAGAGATTTGTAAATGAAAACTACCGTTTGCCCTTTAGGATCACAGGGAAATTCTTGTCCCTCTTCTGTTTTTTCTGCCGGCATTTCCGATGCTGAAGGTGCAACGTTGTCAATAAAACCCATCAACCTGCCGGTACCCATGTCTTTCTTTGCTGAGATACAAAATACAGGAAATACTGTGTGCTTCATCATACCGGTTTTCAAACCCAATCGCATTTCATCTTCATCCAGCGTGCCCTTTTCAAAATATAATTCCATCAGCTTCTCATCATTTTCGGCCGCAATTTCTACCAATTGATTGTGCAGCTCTTCTGCTCTTGCTTTTTCTGAATCCGGAATTGGGAGTTTTTCTGGCTTACCACCATTTGCGCCAAACTTATACATCGTCATCTTCAGCAAATCGATGATTGCATCGAAACCCGTTCCTTCATTCAGGGGATATTGCATCAGCGTGAATGCTTTGCCGAAACGCTTTTTCCCCTGGTCAACGGTTTCATCAAAATTTGATTTCTCGTGATCAAGATGATTAATGGCGAAGATGATTGGTTTGTTGTATTGATCCACATAGTTCCAGATCAATTCAGTACCAACTTCAACACCGTATTGCGCATTCAAAACCAGCACACCCGTATCGGCTACTCTCACGCCGGCAATTACCTCACCTATGAAATCATCAAGCCCCGGGGTGTCAATAATGTTGATCTTATAATCTTTCCATTCCGTGTGCATGAGCGTCGCGTACACGCTGGTGCCCCGCTGCTGTTCAATCTCGTGATAGTCGGAGACCGTATTGCCTTCCTCCACGCTTCCGCGGCGGTTTATCAACCCTGCTTCAAACATCATGGTTTCAGCCAGTGTGGTTTTACCTGATTTGGATGCACCGAGCAGCACAATGTTCTTAATATGTTTGTCATCGTAAACTTTCATGCGCGAGTGATTTTGGTGTCAATAAAATTTTGTTTCAGGGAGAGAAATTGGGTTCGGGTAAAAATAGAAAAGAAACAAAGAAAGCAAAACAAACTTTTCTGCAAATTCTCCGTACAAAACTTGTAATTGTGAAGTCTTACCTTTAAGGTTATTTGGAAACCAATTTACCTCGAAATAGATTTTATTCTGTAAAACCGGGCTTTTCAAATGTTTCTTCAGGAAAACTCTTCAGGAAATTTTTGTTTCACAGCGTTATGCTTAATGAAGTTGTGGGATGTCTTTATGCAGGATTGAATTAATAATTGAGATAGAATTCAATGCAGTTCTTAACAGGATAAAAAAAGTAAAATAATTTTAGTTCATTATGAATCTTGTAACTCCCGTTTTTCATTCAACGCTTCATCAACGTATTGTAGAGCTGTTGCATGAAGCGTTGCTGGTAGAAGACATTGATTCTAAAATTGTGGTAGTGAACAAAAGTTTTTGTGCGCTCACAGGTTATGATGAGGCTGAGTTTATAAATGAAGGGAATATTGAAATGCTGATTGCTGAAGAGTGCAGAGAAGAATTTATTGCAAAGAGAGAAGCGTGCAAACCGGAAGAGCCATTTGAATTTGAAACATTCGCACTCAGAAAAAATCAATCCCGCTTCCGTGGATTGTTCAAAGTCACACCCCTCACTGATGAACAGCAGCAAATCACCGGGCGGATCATTTTATTATATGACGTTACTGAAAGGCGAGAGCAGCGTGATGCGATCAAAGAAAGTGATGAGCGCTTGCGGTTCCTGCTCCAAAGCAGTTCAGAAGGCATTGCCATTCATGAAAACGGAATCATTCTCGACGCGAACGAGGCGGCGCTGAAAATTTTCGGGTGCAGTCATGATGAAGTAGTGGGGAAATCATTGTTCCTTTTCACATCACCCAAAGAACATGAGGGCCTGCGTGAGCTTTTCAGAAAGAAGATGCTCTTTCAGGGTGAGCGGGAGATGATTGATATGCAGGGCATGATTCGGCATGTTGAAGTGATCAGCAAGAGTGTGGTATTCCATGGCCGTGATCTTCGCATTCTCACCTTCAAAGATATTACCGAACTGCGTGAAAAAAAGATTGAAGAGCAGCGTCTCATCTCCATCATTGAGGCAAGCCCATTCTTAGTTGCCATGATGGATGCATCAGGTATTCGATACATGAACGTGCATGGAAAGACGATGCTGGGCTATGGCGCCGGTGACGATGTGAGCAAGCTGACTGTTAATGATTTGATGTCGAAAGAATGCGCTGAATTAATTCTCCGGGAAGCAATGCCTGCCGCTTCAAAGAATGGAGTTTGGGATGGGCAAACTACCTTCAGACGAAAAGATGGAAGTGAGTTTCACGCATCGCAAGTCATCATCGCTCACCGGAATCAGAGCGGACAAGTAGATTTCTTTTCTTCCCTTGCATCAGACATCACTGATCGCATCAAGGCAGAGCAGGTACTCAAGGATAGCCAGGAACGTCTGCGCTATTTCATGGAAGAAAGTTTGGAGGCGATCATCATTCACGAGCAAGGAATCATTATTGACTTCAACACCGCAGTCTCCAAAATGTTTGGATATGATTCGGATGAATTGAGCGGCAAGGAGATTCTTTCCCTCTATGATACTTCATTTCAACCCGAAATGAAAGAGAAGATTTCAAAGAAGCAAACCGTTTTCGATGAATGGACCGGAGTGAGAAAAGACGGAAGCCGTTTTGATATTGAAGTGTTTTCACGTCCGCACACATACCATGGAAAAGATGTTTATGTCGTCAGCATTCTTGATATCTCCCGGCGCAAGCAAACCGAGCGCGCGTTGCGCAGCAGTCAGTTGTTACTCAACGCGGCGGTGGAAGGAACCAATGTGGGGATTTGGGAGTGGAACCTTATTACCAATCAGGTCACCTTCAATGAAGCGTGGAGAAAATTGCGTGGCTTGAAAGAAAATACAGCGCCTATATTATTTGAGGATTGGAAAAAAACAATTTACAGAGAAGACTTGCCGGCGGTACTTGAGGAACTCAGAAATCATCTCTATGGCTTAACGCCAATGTATCAGCATAACTATCGAATCAAGATGCCTTCAGGTGAAATGCTCGTGTTTGAGACAAGAGGGAAATTGGTACACGATGAGAAAAACCTGCCGGTACGTATTGTTGGAACCATCATTGACATTACTGAGCGCCAGCAGATGGAAGATGCATTGAGGGAAAGAGAAGCGCAGCTCTCAACATTGATCGAGAATCGTGAAGAATCAATCTGGTCGGTTGATCGTGAGAAGCGCCTGATCCGGTTCAACACCACATTTGCAAACAATTTTAAAGAGTTTAACAATATCGAATTGCAGCAGGGCATGCAGATCACGGAATACCTTCCTGAAAAAGTTGCTCTGATGTGGAATGAATGGTATGATAAAGCATTAGATGGTGAATCGTTTCAGGAAGTAGACCGGTATGATAATAACGGACAAGAAATATTTGTGGAATACTCTCTCAACCCTATTAAAATCAATGAGGGAAAAATTTTGGGTGTCTCAGTCCTTGGCAGAGATATTACGCGACAGAAATATTATGAACAATCTCTGGAAGAAGCAAAGAATGCTGCTGAAGAAGCCAGCCGGACCAAGAGCCAGTTTCTGGCCAATATCAGTCATGAAATTCGCACTCCCATGAACGGGATCATTGGCTTCACTGATTTGCTGCTGCAATCAAAAGTGAATAGAAAGCAGAAGGAATACCTTGAAATCGTTCATCACTCCGCCGATTCATTGTTGCGATTGATCAATGACTTGCTTGATATTTCAAAGATCGAATCGGGAAAACTGTCGCTGATCAATCGCGAATTCGAGGTAAGAAAATTGCTTCATGAAATAATTCGCTCCTTTAAGGCAAAAGCAAACGAGCGAAGCCTGAAAATCTCAGCCCTCGTTGACAAGAGCGTTCCCAAAATACTTATTGGCGATGAAATGCGGTTACAACAAATTTTTGTGAACCTCATCGGCAATGCCGTGAAATTTTCCGAGCATGGAAAAATTGTTGCCCGGATAAAACGTGAAGGCAAAACCGGAAATGTCGTAAGGCTTATTATAGAAGTGGAAGATGAAGGCATCGGCATTTCAAAAGAAAAATATAGAACCATTTTCGAGCCGTTCACTCAGTTGGGTGATCCGTTCACTTCAAAATACGGCGGCACCGGTTTGGGACTTTCCATTGCAAGACGATTGGTAGAAATGATGCACGGTGAAATGGGAGTGGACAGCGAACCCGGCAAGGGAAGCAAGTTTTATTTCACGGTCGAGATGCAAGTGCCTGAATAAATTTTTCTTTCTCAGCAATTATATATTTTCGTGGCAGAAAACTTTAGGGGTGTCCCCCGATTATTCGGGGGGCTGAGATCAAAAACCCTCAAAACCTGATCAGGGTAATTCCTGCGAAGGGAAAAGTAAAATGATCCCGCCTCTTAAGTTTTCCAGGTTAAAACAGGATATTATTCCGGTGAAGCATGAATTCGTTTGAACTCACGGATATTGGTACCTCCGTCACGGGAATCACAACGCGAAATGAAAAATGAGAATCAAAGTCAACAGCAACATTATTGAATTGCATGAAGAGCGTCAATTGATTGCTCTTCTGAAAAAATTATCTCTCTTTGAAAAAAGCGGGATGGCCGTTGCCATAAATGCGGAAGTGATTCCAAAAAAAAGCTGGAGTCAATTTGAACTTCAGGAAAATGATGAAGTGATTATTATTGAAGCTGCCCAGGGAGGTTAAAAGAGACTTAAGATTTAAGACTGAAGATGTAAGACAGCGTTTTGGGTCATTGAAAAATTAACACTTAAACAAATAACTTTTTCATCCATGAAAGATCAATCGAAACTTCCATCACAGGTAACCATAACACGAACACCCTTTCCGAAATCAAAAAAGATTTATGTGAAAGGAAAGTTGCACAGCATTGAAGTTGCCATGCGTGAAATTGAAACCGGTGATGAGGTGGAGGTTAAGAACGGTAGCATCCGAAAAGAAAAGATGAAGATCACAGTGTATGACACGAGCGGTGCGTATACGGATCCGTTAGCAGGTATTAATGTGAGTGAAGGATTGAAGCGCCTCCGGGAAAATTGGATTATCGGGCGTAACGATGTGGAAGAGCTTTCCGGTTTCACTTCTCACTTTTCCAATGAAAGATTTAGTGATCCCGGTCAAAGCAATATTCATTTTAAAAATATCCGCAGGCCGTTACGTGCAAAATCCGGAGCCAATGTCTCGCAGATGCATTACGCACGCAAAGGAATCATTACGCAGGAAATGGAGTATGTGGCTGTAAGAGAAAGTCAAAGAGCGGATAAGTCGCCTGACTACTATGGAAATTTAATGAAGCAGCATCCTTCACAAAATTTTGGCGCAGCAATACCTGAAGTAGTTACTCCGGAGTTTGTGAGAGATGAAGTCGCACGCGGAAGAGCGATTATTCCTTCCAACATCAATCATCCCGAAAGTGAACCGATGATCATCGGCCGGAATTTTTTAGTGAAGATCAATGCGAACATCGGCAACAGTGCGGTCACATCTTCTATTGAGGAAGAAGTGGAGAAAGCAGTGTGGGCGTGCCGCTGGGGTGCTGACACCATCATGGATCTTTCGACAGGAAAAAATATTCATGAAACGCGGGAGTGGATCATCCGCAATTCCCCTGTACCGATTGGAACAGTTCCGATTTACCAGGCGCTCGAAAGAGTCGGCGGGGTAGCAGAGCATCTTACATGGGAAATTTATCGCGACACCTTGATCGAGCAGGCGGAGCAGGGCGTTGATTACTTCACTGTACATGCAGGAGTTCTTCTCAGGTACATACCGCTTACTGCGAGTCGTGTTACAGGCATCGTGAGTCGTGGCGGATCGATCATGGCGAAGTGGTGTCTTTCTCATCACAAGGAAAGTTTTCTCTATACTCACTTTGAGGATATCTGCGACATCATGAAAGCTTATGACGTTGCATTTTCTCTTGGCGATGGCCTGCGTCCCGGAAGTATTGCCGATGCAAATGATGAGGCACAGTTTGCAGAGCTCAAAACACTGGGTGAACTCACGAAGATTGCATGGAAGCACGATGTGCAAACGATGATTGAAGGCCCCGGTCACATTCCTATGCAGATGATCAAAGTGAATATGGAAAAAGAATTGGAGGAATGTCATGAAGCGCCATTCTATACCCTTGGTCCTTTGACGACTGATATAGCTCCCGGTTATGACCACATCACCTCAGCCATTGGCGCTGCGATGATTGGCTGGTACGGTTGTGCGATGTTGTGTTATGTAACTCCCAAAGAGCATCTCGGTCTTCCAAACAAAAAAGACGTAAAGGATGGAGTGATTGCGTACAAGATTGCGGCACATGCTGCTGACCTCGCCAAAGGTCATCCCGCGGCCCAACTGCGTGACAATGTTCTAAGCAAAGCGCGATTTGATTTCCGCTGGGAAGATCAATTCAATCTTTCGCTTGATCCTGATACTGCAAGAGAATTTCACGATGAAACTTTACCGGGTGAAAATGCAAAGCTGGCTCACTTCTGTTCCATGTGCGGACCAAAATTCTGCTCCATGAAAATCACCCAGGAAGTCCGGGACTATGCAGAGAAGATGCACATCGCTGTAAATGATTCATTGGAAGAAGGACTAAAAGAAAAATCAAAAGAGTTTGTTGAAACAGGAAGTGAAATTTATGTCAGGCAATAGTCATAACGGAGAGTTTAAGCTGATCGTGATCTCAAGCCCGGAAGGATTTGAGCACGAGATATATGATGTGCAGGCAATGTTCAAAGCAGGAATGCAACATTTTCATCTCCGCAAACCTAAATTCTCAACGAATACATTACGTCACTACATTGAGAGAATTGACAAGAAGTATCACAACCGGATTGTTCTTCACTCTCATCATGAGCTTTGTATTCCATTCCGGTTGCGGGGCATTCACCTCACACGACGGCACCTAAAGAAAAATTATATCAAGAACTGGTTGCAGATGAAGTATATCAAGATGCGAAGACCGAAAATTGAAATTACGGCGGGCTATCACACTATTACTTCGTTCAAGATTGAAAACCCCGGCTACAGTTACGTTTTTCTCAGTCCCATATTCGACAGCATTTCAAAAGTGGGTTACAAGAGTACGTTCAGCCAGGATTCACTGGAGCAGATGCTGCACAAAACTTCTTATAACGTAATTGCATTGGGCGGTGTGGATGAAGATAAGATTGAGCAGGCGAAGAAGTGGGGCTTCAGTGGAGTCGCTGTGCTGGGAAGCTTGTGGAAGTCGAAAGATCCCGTTGAAAAATTTAAACGAATTCAATCGCTGTGCGAACAGATATCAAACAAGTGATCAGCATTGCAGGATTTGATCCTACGGGCGGTGCAGGGATTCTCGCCGACATCAAAACCTTTGAGCAAACCGGTGTGTACGGATTCGGTGTCTGCAGTGCCATCACATTGCAAACGGAAGATGAGTTCAAAGGAGTAGCGTGGATTCCCTTGCATCAAATTGAATTGCAGCTTGACACACTGCTGAAGAAATACGAGGTAGAATTTCTCAAGATCGGTTTGATTCAAAGTTTCGAAGTACTCGATCAATTGGTTGAAGCGATCAGAAGAAAATATCCGCATGTAAAAATTATTTGGGATCCCATTCTTCGCGCTTCCGCAGGATTTCAATTTCATGAGGAAGCAGATGAAAATTTGGTACATGAAATTCTTTCACAATTATTTCTTGTGACTCCAAACAGCGATGAAGCAAAAAGACTGATGCACGCTGAAGAAGCGTTGCAGGGTGCAAAAGGAATGGGGCGTTTCACCAATGTGTTTTTGAAAAGCTATTCTCATCTGCAGCGTGATCACTGTGATGTTTTGATTGAACATGGAAGGGAACATTTTTTTAAAACAGAAATGCTAAGTGATTTAAGGAAACATGGAAGCGGTTGCGTTTTGTCCGCTGCAATTACTGCATCGCTTGCAAAAGGACTCAACTTGAAATCTTCCTGTGAAGCAGCGAAAGCATACACATTTGAATTTCTGAGAAGCTCAGAAGGATTACTTGGAAATCATTACCGCATAAAATTAATTTCAGAACATGCGTAAATCCATTGCCACACTTCATTATCTCACCCAGGATCTTCCTGACCGAACACATCAGGAGCAAGTGCGCATTGCATGTGAAGCAGGAGTAAAGTGGATTCAGTTGCGGGTGAAGAAACCCCGTCCCGATAAAATCGGGACGGCGGTTGGGAGAGAGCAAATCCTTTCATCAAATTATGAATGGTTGATGATTGCCGAAGCAGCAAAAAAAATTTGCGATCAATATCGCGCCACGCTTGTCATCAATGACAGTGTGTCAATCGCAAAAGCAGTGAATGCCGATGGTGTTCACCTTGGTCAGGAAGATGAATCAGTAGAAGAAGCAAGGAAGATTTTGGGTGAAGAAAAAATCATTGGCTGCTCAACTCACTCGCTGGAAGATTTACTCACTGCAAAAAATTTTGAAGTTGACTATTTCGGATTGGGTCCATTTCGTTTTACTTCAACAAAGGAAAATCTTGATGCTTTCTTAGGGCTTGAAGGAATAAAAAAAATAATTCAGCAAGCCCGAATAGCAGAAATCACAAAGCCTATTATCGCTATTGGAGGAATTCAGCTAAATGATGTGCATGCAATTTTAGAAGCAGGAGCTGACGGAGTAGCCGTTTCTTCTGCTATAAATCTTTCTCACGATCCGGTTAAAGCAGGAAAAGAATTCCTCAAACAACTTTCCCATCGGGATTCCTTCGGAACAAACAAACTCTCCGAAGGAGTCCTGCGGACAAACAATTTCAAACTTGAAACTGAAGCATGAAACCTCTTATCATCAACGGCAAACATTTTCAATCCCGTCTCTTCCTCGGCACGGGGAAATTTTCTTCGAAGAAAATCATGGCGCAAACCATTGAATCATCGGCAACGCAGATGGTGACAGTAGCTTTAAAGCGGATTGATGTTTCAAAGCATCAGGAAGATTTAGGATTGTTTCTCAAATCAATGCCGATTCAATTATTGCCAAACACCAGCGGCGCTCGCAACGCAAAGGAAGCCATCCTCGCTGCAGAGCTCGGGAGAGAAGCTTTAGAAACGGAGTGGTTGAAATTGGAAATTCATCCGGACCCGCGTTACCTGCTTCCTGATCCGATAGAAACACTAATGGCGGCGGAAGAATTAGTGAAGCGTGGTTTCATCGTGTTGCCTTATGTGCACGCTGATCCTGTCTTGTGCAAGAAGTTAGAAGATGTCGGTACGGCCGCTGTAATGCCACTCGGGGCGCCCATCGGCTCGAATAAAGGATTACAGACACGGGGAATGCTCGAGATCATCATTCGGGAGAGCAAAATTCCTGTTGTGGTGGATGCAGGCATCGGTGCGCCATCACATGCAGCCGAAGCCATGGAGATGGGTGCGGACGCCGTGTTGGTGAACACTGCAATCGCTGTTGCAAATGATCCAATTGAAATGGCACGGGCATTCAGGTTAGCAGTAGAAGCAGGAAGAATTGCTTATGAAGCAAGGCTTGGAATAGCTTCTGATTTTGCTGAAGCGAGCAGTCCGTTGACAGCATTTCTTGAACAATAAACAACTCTCCGTGTTTGCGCGACAAAAATTTTCTCGCAAAGACGAAAAGGCGCAAGGAAAAATAACAATGAGGTTTAGAGAAATATTTGATCAATACAATTGGAATGAAGTATCTGCTTCCATCTACTCAAAGACTGAGGCAGATGTGATTGCTGCGTTGGAGAAAAACGGGAGCGCAACTCCGAAAGATTTCATGGCGCTTGTTTCTCCGGCTGCGGGAAAATTTTTGGAACCGATGGCACAACTCAGCCATCAACTCACGCGCAAGCGTTTTGGCAATGTGATTCAGATGTACATACCAATGTATCTCTCCAATGAATGTCAAAACATTTGTACTTACTGCGGCTTCAGTTATGATAACAAAATTGACAGGCTGACTTTAAGTGAAGAGCAAATGCTTCGTGAAGCGGAAGTAATCAAGCAGATGGGTTACGATCACATTTTGCTGGTGAGTGGTGAAGCGACCAAAGCCGTTGGTGCAGATTATTTTGAAAAGATGATTAGGTTGTTGCGTGCACATTTCTCCAACATCATGATTGAAGTGCAGCCACTTGAGCAGGATGAATACGAGCGATTGATTGCAGCGGGCGTAAATTCAGTCCTGGTGTATCAGGAAACATATCATGAAGAGAATTACAAGCTCTATCACCCAAAGGGAAAGAAAAGTAATTTCAATTATCGTCTTGAAACACCCGATCGTTTGGGAAGAGCTGAGGTACACCGGATTGGTATCGGCGCCTTGCTGGGATTAGAAGATTGGCGTATAGATTCATTCTTTACGGCCTTGCATCTTGACTACCTCGAAAAAACTTTTTGGAAGACGAAGTACTCGATTTCATTTCCGCGATTGCGACCGGCAGTTGGATTCCGGGAGCCTAATCACCCAATGAGCGATAAAGAATTGGTGCAATTGATTTGTGCATGGAGAATCTTTAATGAGAATGTTGAACTCTCACTCTCCACCCGCGAGTCGCCTGGATTTCGTGATCATGTGATTAAGCTCGGGATCACTTCCATCAGCGCAGGATCGAAAACAGAACCGGGTGGATATGCCTGCCGGTTGAATGCGTTGGAGCAATTTGAAATTTCTGATGAACGTTCCCCACGCGAAGTTGCTTCGATGATTGAAGCCCGGGGATATGAACCTGTTTGGAAGGATTGGGATAAAGTTTTTTGAAATTGAATCCAAAAGTGCAAATCGAAATTTAAGACAGCTCCGTGGAGCGTAATGTTTATAGAGCAAAAAGAAAATTGAAAATACTGCAGCCCGATTAATCCGGGCGAAATGAGGGATGAATAATTTTACAAGCGAAGAAATCATACGTTACAGCCGTCAAATCGTGCTCAATGAGATCGGCGAGTCAGGTCAGCAAAAGCTGAAAGCAGCAAGCGTGTTGATGATCGGTGCGGGCGGGCTTGGAGTTCCTGTCCTTCAATACTTAGCCGCATCAGGAGTCGGTAAAATTGGCATTATAGATGGCGATAAAATAGAGCTTTCAAATCTGCATCGGCAGGTTTTGTATGAAGCTTCGGAGATCGGAAGTTGGAAGTCAGAAGTTGCAAGAGTAAAATTGTTGAGATTGAATTCTGAGGTCAAAATCATTTCTTACCCTGAATTTCTTACTTCTGAAAATGCGACGGAAATTATTTCAGGCTACAGCATTATTGTTGATGGGTCTGATAATTTTCCCACGCGCTACCTGGTAAATGATGTTTGCGTGAAACTCGGCAAGCCATTCGTCTCAGGAGCAATTTTTAAATTCAGCGGTCAAGTTGGTGTGTTCAACTACAATGGCAGCGGAACTTATCGCTGCTTATTTCCTAATCCTCCCAAACCGGAGGAGCAACCTGATTGTAATGAAGCAGGAGTGATGGGAGTTGTTCCGGGATTGATTGGAATGATGATGGCGAATGAAGCGATCAAAATGATTTGCGGAATCGGAGAGGTGCTTGCCGGAAAAATTCTGAACGTTGATTTACTCACCAATAATTTTCAAACATTTTCTTTCAGGCGCGATGACGAAGCTGTTGAAGAAATCAAATTATCACCGCTGCGCTCTTCTCATGACTTTGAAATGTTTTGTCACAGAACATCATCCCCGGAAGCGGTGAAAGAAATTTCAGCAGAAGAGCTGAAGAAAATTTTTACAAACGGAAATAACATTCAGCTCATTGATGTGCGTGAGCCATTGGAGCATGAAGAAGAAAACATTGGCGGCGAGTTAATTCCGTTTGAAGAAGTGATGAAACAAGCGGGAAGAATTTCAAGAGACAAACAAGTTGTTTTCTATTGCAAGGTTGGAATGCGAAGCCACATCGTTATTCAGCGGCTGCAGGAAAAATTCGGGATGAAGAATTTGTATAATCTCAGAGGAGGGATCAACCAATATTTTCAGCGATAATTTTCTTTACTTGGAAAAATGTTCGTAATGCAGGTCGCAATAAAATCAAATACTGATATTGCCAGACAGATTGCTGTGCGGGTAAGAAAACTTCGTGTATCAGATCAACGCATCTTATTAGAAGCATTGAAGAAGAAAGAATTGCTTGATGGGGCAAGAAGAATTAGCAGAGAAGGAAGGAAGAAAACCCGCCGCAAAATTCCTATGAGCGAGATTGTTGAAATAGTAAGGCAAGTTCGCCATGCAAAATGAGGATCACCTTGATCGTGTTATTATTGACACAAGCAGCATTGTTTCTCTTTGCATTAATAATCAGTTGGATGAATTGGTGAGATGGCATGTGGTATTAGATATCACAATCTTCAGTTGCAAAGAACATTGGGAGGAAATTTAAAGGGCGATGAATTATGAGCGTGTAAAGAATCCTCTGGCCTTCAATCCGAAAGTTTACCTTGACATTATAGAGAAAGTTCTGAAGATGATCGAAATTAATTTACGATTCGATCGTGTCCCTGATGTAAACGATAATTATCTAATTGATCTCGCCTTCGCAGCTAAGTCATATTTCATTGTTACCGGTGATAAGCAATTGCGGAATCTCAAGCAGGTAAATCAGATCAGAATTATCTCCATCGCTGAGTGGCGCCAGTTTCTGAAATCGGTAACAAGGAGTTTGTAAAAGAAAGTCTATACAATCCCAGAGGAGGCATTCGGGAATATCTGGCTAAGGATTCTGTTTCCTGAAATAATTTTCTACGCGCTCCTTGACATTATCTCTGATGTTCACATAGAACAAATTGTAATCAGCACGGTGATAAATTTTTGTTTTTATCATAAATGCTCCCGGGAAACTCGGCTTCTCAACCCACAACATGCCATCATGCACCTGCGCATCGCATAGTTGCGGCAATACATGATTGAAGCGAAAAAGTATGGCGCCTTCATTTAAAGTATCATCGCAAAAAGCAGTGTCGCTTCTCCATGAAAGCGGGTTAGTACATACAGCGCAGTTCAATCCATTTGTGTAGTACGGGGGATAATAATTTTTCTCAAAGGTGTTCCAGGTGCAGAAACAATTGGTTTGATCGGCAGAAGTGCATGGTGGCAAAATCATTTTCAATGAATCAGCATTGATCGGCATTCCCACTAAATAAGCAGCGATTAATTTTTTCTGCAGTGATGAATCGGAAAAGAAATCTTTCAGCAACCGGGAGGCATGTATCGTTCCCTGGCTGTGCGATGCAATGATGATCGGCCTTCCCTGATTGTAATGAACGAGATAAAATTGAAATGCTTTTTTCACATCAGCATAAGCAGTGTCGAGAGCGCGTTGAGCATCCCCTTTGTCTTTTGTTAAGAACGCAGAGAAATGCGCCTGCCGATACCGTGGTGCATATACTCTGCATGAGCCGTTGAAAACACTCGCCTGGTAGAGAATGGTCGTGTTATCTGTTTTCTTATTCAAGGCATCATCATTTACATCAGCGTTCCACTTGAATTTATTCTTGGGCTTGTCAGTAAATGTGGTAGGATGAATGAAAAAGACATCCGCGACGGCAGTCGCTTCGTTGTTCTTAAATTGATTGTTGGGGACACTGTCAGCCGGATCTTTTTTATCCGGAAGGGCAGCCCAATTTTTTTCATTCGCATAATCCGGTACGGGAGGAACAGCACTTTTATTAAACGATGTTTCCAGCAGGTAACTCGGCCCGCCGCAGGATGAAAGAATAAAAAGAGGGAGAAGAAAACAGAAACTCTTTCTTCGAAAAATCATATCAGGGTGTTGTTTGAGTTGAACGTCCCCTCCTTGATAAAATTATGCCGGCAATTCCAAGTATAACCATTATGACTGCAATGATTTGAGCCTGTGTTGCAGTCATGCCCAGGAAATGATATCGTATGTCAACACGAATATTTTCCATGAAGAATCTCTCTATGCCATTTAAGACAAGGTAAATTGAAAACAACATTCCCGGGGTTTGAATTTTTTTTCTGATGCTCCAGAGAAAGAGGAAAATGAGAATGGCAATCGTAGTTTCATAGAGTGGCGTTGGATAAACAGGTTCTGCAAGCTGGTAGCAAAATTTTCCGGTACATCCCGGAATCAACGTCCCTTCCTGAATAACATTGTGAGGATAGTTGAAAGCCCACGTCCAATCAGGAAGAAACCACCATGAAGGTTTTGGATGCATGTTCACGATTCCCCAGTCGCCATCTCCTGCAAGCTGACAACCGATTCGTCCAACACCATACGCGAGAATCAATCCGGGTGCCGCACTGTCCAGCATGTGCACCAGCGGGATTTTATTTCGACGGGCGTACCATAAAACTCCTGCGGCCCCCAAAATCAATCCGCCGTAAAAGGCAAGGCCACTGAAGGAAAAGATTGCTCCGAGCGGATCTTTGAAAAAATCGTCGAGGTGTTCAAGATTATCAAAAATCTTTGCGCCGAGCAGACCGAAAATGGCCGCAATGATGGTGATGTCGCCCACCATTTGATAAGGGGAAACGAGTATCGTTTTCTCTTCAGGATTGGGCAGCCGTTCTTTTTCTTTCTCACGATATTTCAAAAACATCATGAGGCCCGCGACCACAATTCCTCCGATGAGATTGCCACGCGTGGATAAAATAAAATCCTGCGGATCTTCCACCAGGTCGTGATAATGCAAAATCATTTCAATGATCTTGAAGCCGAGAATAAAGCCGATGATTCCATTCATCACCAGATCGCTGACACTTGCCGGCTTACCCACCAATATTTTTCTCGGAACAGCATGAAGCAATCCCTGTTTTTCCTTTCGCTTCAGTTCGAGAGCAAGCGTCCATGCAGCAAATAAGAATGCAACTGCCATCATAAAGCCGAAGCTCTGAATCGGCAACGGGATATATATTCCGGTAAGGTCCTTGATCAGATCAGATATGGTGGGATACATTGAGTCGTTTTCGGATTTCGGATTGTTGATGTCGGACTTGCGTTACCAGATTCTATTGACACCGTAAAGATCGAATGCAGAATCGGAACTAATGATCGAAATATTTTCTGAAAGACATTGAGCTGCCAACATCCTATCGAAAGGATCACGATGCTTATAGTAGGGAAGTTTATGAAGCAGGTTCAAGGCCGCATCACTGATTTGAATGTAGTTATAACCCTGGCGATGAAAGAGATTTTGAAATGGGACTTTTAAAGGTAATTTTCCTATGCTGTTCTTAATAGCAATTTCCCACATTGAAGCTACACTAATAAGACGATCAGTATCGTAACTCTCGAAGACAGACTTTGAAGCGCTCGTCAGTTTTTTTTCCCCGTTGATATACCACAGGTAAACTTGTGTATCTATGATCACTTTCATTCTGTGTACTCCTTGAAGTCATCGAGTGGCTCATTAAAATCGTCCGGTACGGTGATCATTCCTTTGAACTCTCCAAAGATTGGCAACTTAGATTGAACTGAGGCCGACTGAATCAATTTTTCAACTTCCTTCAATAATTCCTCATCGTTTGAGCGAAGAATCTTTTCAACTAATTCTTTTTTCTTTTCTTCCAAAAGCATGATTGAAATTTTTTCAAAGTTAAAAAACTGCAGCGACATGCGACAGCGATAATTCCTTAGTGCGGTGCAATTCACCGAGAATGAAATCACCGTTCAGCTGCCTCAACAAAACTTGTTTAATTTTTCCCCTTAAATGTTTTTGTGTAGAAATTTCCACTTTAATATAATTATCAGAAAGCCCTTCCTGCATTCCATCCTTGTTTGGTAATTCAAACAAAACTTTTCTTATTGTTCCAAGGTGCAGCTCATAAAAAGCTCTTTGTTTTTTTTCAGAAAGAATCCTCAACATCTTATTTCGCTCATGACGAATTTCTTTCTGAACAACGTTTCCTAAATGAATTGCTTCCGTGCTGTCGCGTTCTGAATATGTGAACACGTGCAGGTAACTGATATCAAGTTCATTGAGGAAATTGTAGGTTTCCAGAAATTCTTTTTCATCCTCTCCCGGAAAGCCAGCAATCACATCAGCACCAATACAACAATGCGGCATCACAGATTTTATTTTTTCTACACGATCAGTGTAAAGTTTCGAGAGGTATCTTCTCTTCATCAGCTTCAAAATTTTATCAGAACCGGATTGAAGAGGAATGTGGAAGTGCGGCATGAAGCGCTTTGACTGTGCCACAAATTCGATGATCTCATCTCTCAGGAGATTCGGCTCAATGGAGGAGATGCGAAAACGTTCGATGCCCTCCACCTCGTCGAGTGCTTGTATCAGATCGAAAAATGTTTCATCCCGGTTTCCATTCTGCCTGTCCCGGCTTTCCCGGGATAAACCAAAGTCGCCAATATTTACCCCCGTGAGAACAATTTCTTTGATTCCTGATTCCGAAAGAAGATTTGCCTGTTCAACAACATGAGCAATGGTATCGCTGCGGCTTCTTCCCCTGGCCAGAGGAATCGTGCAGTAGGTGCAGTTGTAGTCACACCCGTCCTGCACTTTCAAAAATGCGCGGGTTCTTTCTCCGAAGGAATAACTGCTCTCGAAGAAATTCACTTCGCTCACATCGCATGAGTAGACAGTGGCTTTTTCTGACAGAAGTTTTTTTTGAGGAAGAGTCTTCAGATGGTCAGCAATGCGGAATTTTTCTTTTGCGCCGAGCACCAAATCAACTCCTTCTATCGAAGCAATTTCTTCAGGCTTCAATTGCGCATAACATCCAACAACCACGACTTGAGCTATTGGTGAAAAGCGAAGCGCTTTGCGAATAATGCTTCTGCATTCCTTGTCTGCATTTTCAGTGACGGAACAAGTATTGATGACATATACATCAGCAGCATCTTCAAACTTCACTTTCCTGAAACCTTCTGCCTCCAGCATACGGCTGATGGAAGAACTTTCTGCAAAATTTAACTTGCAGCCAAGGGTGTGAAATGCAATAGTTTTTTCGGTGATCACTCTGTAAAAGTAGAAAAGAAAACCCCGCAAATTTTTGCTTGTGCGCTTTATTTAGAGTACGAACCATTTTTGAAATGAAAAAAAAAGAGATGACGTTACTAAAACGAGGCTGACACGAAGTGTATTAGCGTCATTGTAAAGAAAGCTCTTACTCGCTGAGTTCTGCCGGACAATTCGAGCGTATGGTTGGTATGATAGCGTATGGTTGGTATGATGAAGTTCCCTGTGAATGAAGCTCGGAAGGTATCTAAATTAAGTTTCAGAAAGATTTGAAAGTACGGAAATCTCACTTTATCTTTGCTGCATGAACCTCAAAGAAGCAAGAGCACGATTCATTCAGGCATGGGGAACGCTTGGTTCCAACTGGGGCATCAACCGCACGATGACGCAGGTACATGCGTTGCTCCTGATTTCGCCGGAGCCGCTTTCAGCAGAGGAAATTATGGAAGAGCTGAACATTTCAAGGGGGAATGCCAACATGAATTTGCGTGAGCTGATGAAGTGGGGACTCGTAAAGAAGGAATTGAAAACAGGAGAACGTAGAGAATATTTTTTTGCGGAGAAGGACATCTACAAGGCATTTCGCCTGATCGTGAAGGAAAGGAGAAGGCGTGAGCTGGAACCCATTTTTGAAGTGCTCGACGAGTTGAGTCGCTATGAAGGCGATTCGAAAAACAAGGATGTTAAAGCATTCACGAACATGCTTGATCAGATTCATGATTTTGCGCACAAAGCAGATCATGCCCTCGAAGTGGTGATCAAATCTGATGAGAACTGGTTTGCCAATACGTTGCTTAAGCTTTTGCGGTAAATTTTTTTTCAGCTTAAGTTTCAGAATATATTGAAAATACAGAAGGAATAAATTCAATGAACTCTAAAATCAAAACATCATGAACTACCACATTCTCACGTATATCACATACCTGGCTCTGAGTATTTTTCTCACCATCTGGGTTGGGAGAACTCTTTTTAAAAATGGCAGACCTTTTCTTCTCGACATCTTTCATGGTGATACGGTGCTCGCAGACTCGGTGAACAAGTTGCTTCTCGTTGGATTTTACCTCATCAACATTGGTTATGCGGTGATTACTCTGCAGATTCTTTCATCCATTAGTAATTCACAAGAGATGATTGAGATGCTTAGCAAAAAGGTGGGAGCAATCATTCTGATTCTTGGCGGGATGCACTTCTTCAATCTTTACATCCTCTACAAGCTTCGCAAAAGAGCGAAACGCCATTTTGTTCCTGCTACAAATGCTGAATAGAAATGAAAACGTCACATCAATTTGCAATCGTGTATGATGATCAATGCCCCTTGTGCGTGGCATATACTAATTTGTTTGTGAAATGGAAGTGGATTCAACCGGCAGACAGAATTTCATTTTCGGAATTCGAAAAAAAAAGCTGGACTGAAAACATTGATCTGAACCGGGCAAGGAATGAAATTCCGATCGTTGAACTGCAGAGCGGAAATATTTTTTATGGCGTGGAAGGGCTTACAAAAATTTTATCGCAGCGGTTTCCGGTCATAGAGAGAATCACGCATCTTTTATTTATTCGATGGTTTATTACCCGTCTCTACAAATTGATTTCTTTTAACAGAAGGATTGTAATTCCTGCAAAATCATGCCGCTCAAAATTTGATTGTGCACCGGATTTCAATTTGAAGTATCGTTTAGTATTCATGGTTCTTTCAGCCATCATTGCAACCGTCATCACTTTTCTGTTTGGCGTTTCTACTCATCAAGTGCTCTCAGATAGCATCCCGCAAAGCGGGTTTTATTTTCTGTTGATTGCCGGAAGCGGCTGGGTACTGCAATTTCTTTTTTCATTTCTTCTGAGAGAGAAACAATTTGATTACCTGAGTCATCTTTCTGCAGTCATGCTGATCGGGGTTTTGGTTTTGCTTCCTTCTATCACAATTAATTTTTTAACAGGAAGAATAATCACCGCAACTACGATCATCACACTTTGCATCAGCGGCGGGATTATGCTATGGCAACTTGTGTGGCGGGTTCGTTTACTTGGAATTTCGAAAGGATGGATTGTTGCATGGTTGATTAATCTCTACGGTGGCGCCATCTTCTGGATTTCCTTCCTTCAACTTTTTAAAAGATGAATTTCCTCAAACAACTTCCAATCAGTTTTAAAGGTGAATTGCATCACATTCAGCTCGTTAATTTCTCCGTGGATGCAGGGGAGATGGCAGCTTTTATTCCGAAGGAAATTAAAATACGACTAATCAATGACAGGGCAATGATCTCAATGGTAAATGTCGAATTGAAGAGGATGCATCCAACTTTTCTTCCTTCATGGATGCAATTCAATTATCGTCACGTGGCATTTCGGTTGTTGGTGGATGATTCAAACCTGAGCGATGGAAAATGCAAGGGCGTTTTCTTCTTTCGCTCCTTCACGAACATGCCATTAATAGTTTTTGGAGGCAAGGTGATTTCGGATTACAACTTAGAACATGCTTCCTTTCATCCGGAAGGAAATTGCTTCTCAATGAAGAAGAAAGAATCTTTTTTGTCCTATGAAGTCAACGATAAACTGCCACCACCTGAACTTCCAGGGTTGAAAGAAACCATCGGCACCATTGACAGAGCGTATTCTGTACTCAATGGAAAGTTGCGGATGATTCAGATTCAGCGGGAGAAATGGCCGATAGAAGCCGTGCATTGCTCAAAGTTTGAGGCAAATTTTTTCAGGTCAGCGCAATTGGAAGGAGTTTTCATTGTGAAGGAACCCATCTACTATCATTGGCTGCCGCCACAGTTTATCAATCAAAAAATGCAATGAGCAAGATTGAATTGATCACTCACATTCATGCCCCGATTCAGCGCTGCTTTGATCTTTCGAGAAGCATTGATCTGCATCTTCATTCCACCTCGCATACAGGTGAGCGGGTGATTGCCGGAAGAACTTCGGGACTGATCGGTATGAGTGAAACCGTCACATGGCGTGCAAAGCATTTCGGAAGTTACCGGCGTCTGACAGTGAAAATCATTGCATTCAACTCACCTTCTTATTTTGAAGACGTAATGATAAATGGCGATTTCAAATTCATGCAACACCGTCATTATTTTATTGAGCAGGGGGACGATACTATCATGAAAGACTTCTTCGAGTTTGAATCGCCATTCGGTTTCGTCGGAGAAATTGCTGAAAGGCTTTTCCTTAAAAATTATCTGATGAAGCTGCTGCGGGAAAGAAATGAGGTCATCAGGCAGGTTGCTGAATCAAATCAATGGCAGAAATTTCTTTGATATAATGTCCTCTGGGGGTTACTTTTGCGCCTCTTTTCTTCGAAGCAAAGCAGATGATACGAATTGGAGTATTAGGAACAGGTCATCTCGGCAAAATTCATCTCAAGCTAATTCGTGAAATCAGGGACTACGAACTTGTTGGATTTTATGATCCGAATGATGAGAATGCGCTGCATGCAGAACGCGAGTTTGGCGTGAAGCGCTTCACAGAAATTGAGAGCCTGATTGATGCGGTAGATGCCGTCGATATAGTGACGAATACACTTTCGCATTATGATTGTGCAGTTGCAGCCATTAAAAAATCGAAACACGTCTTTATTGAAAAGCCGCTTGCGAACTCTCTTGAGGAAGCAAAGGAATTGGTAAAGCTTGCAGGAGAAACAAAAGTTAAAGGCATGGTTGGTCACGTGGAACGATTCAATCCTGCATTCCTTGCGATTAAGCCTTACGTGATCAACCCGATGTTTATTGAAACGCATCGCCTCGCTCAATTTAATCCGCGGGGTACAGATGTTCCCGTAGTACTTGATTTGATGATTCATGACATTGATATCATCCTGAATGTTGTGAAATCACCCGTGAAGAAAATAAGTGCGAGTGGTGTGTCTGTGATTTCTTCTTCACCCGATATTGCAAATGCAAGAATCGAGTTTGATAATGGATGTGTTGCGAATATTACAGCAAGCAGGATTTCTTTGAAGCAAATGCGCAAGATGAGGTTGTTTCAGAAAGACGGATACATTAGCATTGATTTCCTGGATAAGAAAACCGAGATCATTCGCCTCTCTGACAAACGTGACTCTGCAAATCCTTTCGCATTGGAACTGAACACCGGTACCGAATCCCGATGGATCAATTTTGAGCGACCGGATGTGATGCCGGTCAACTCCATCAAAATGGAACTCGAATTATTTCATGATGCCATTGCAAAGAATGAAGAGCCGGCAGTGACCTTGAATGATGGATTCAACGCCATGAGCATCGCTCACCAGATTATGGAAAAAATAGAAAAACAAAATGCCCCATAAGCCCGCATTTCTCTTCTTGAAAATTCTCAGAAAATTTCTTTTTGGTTAACATAATAATAACAAAAGAAGTCCGTTGTCTCAGGTTCAGCATAAAAAGCGAGTATTGAAAATTTCTAATCTCATCTTGAAATTATTTATTGCGGGCTGTTTTATCTCCGTCATCTATTCCTGCGACGTTATCAATCCTTCAGAGGGAGTTCCCGCCTATCTTCAGATAGACACTTTTAGTTTCTCAGTATTGCCGGATGAGGGAACCGCTTCCACTAAAATTACTGACGTATGGGTGTACGATGAGAGCACGATTGTGGGAGCTTATGAAATGCCAAAGACCTTTCCGGTTCTTGACTCCGGTTCCACACAAATGATTTTCGCCGGTGGCATCTGGGACAACGGAATTTCGGAGACGCGCGTGCCGTATCCATTTTATTTTCCTGACACCGTTACGCTGAACCTTGAGTCCGGAAAAATTTTACCCTTCACGCCTCATTTCTCTTATCGTCCTTCAACCAAGTTTTATTTCATTGAAGATTTTGAAGCGGGAAACCTTTTCAACCAACTCGACGGAGACACCAACATGATTCGCACCACGGATGCTGCAGATGTTTTTGAAGGCGTTGGTGGGGGAGTTATTTATCTTGATCACAATCATTCCTTTTATCAGGGAAGAACGTCGGGAAGCTATGCCTTGCCGAAAGGACAACCGGTTTACTTGGAAATGAATTACAAATGTGATCAATCATTTCAGGTTGGGTTGTTTGGTATTCAAAATGCAATCAATGTTTTCTATTACAAATGGACAATTAACCCGAAAGATTTTTGGAACAAAATTTATCTCAACATGGGGAATGATGTGACTTCATTGCAAGCAGACACCTATCAGATTTTGATTAAGGCGGTTTTTGACAGCACACGCACAGACTCGCACATTTACCTCGACAATATCAAATTAGTGAGCTTTTGAAATTCATGAACGGCAAAAGAATACGCTCGGGCATTGCAGCATACGTGATCGCAGATTATGTGAGCGCGCTGTGCTCGTGGGCGATGTTCTTTACGCTTAGAAAACTTTTTATTGATAAAGTTCCTGTTGAAGCATTTCCCGCTTTTCTCAATGACGCACGTTTTGTCCAGGGATTAATAGTGATTCCCTATGGCTGGTTACTGATGTACTATTTGACCGGAACCTACACCAACATTTATTTGAAGTCGCGTGTAAATGAAATCAGCAGAACATTTTTCGTCACGCTAACAGGCGTACTCATTTTGTTCTTTACTGTACTGATTGATGATCGAATTCACGGGTATCAGGATTACTATGAAGCGATTTCGATTTTATTGGTCGTGCATTTTGGTTTCACAATAGCCGGAAGAATTTTAGTGCTGAATACGGCGAAGATCAGAATGAAACACGGGGTGGTTTTCTTCCCCACCATTTTCATTGGAGGGAATAAGCGCGCCGTGGAAGCTTTCAATGAAATTAATGGAAAAGGAAAGGCAGAAGGTTACAAGTTCATCGGGTTTATTGATACCAATGGTGAGAATAATAATGGACATGGACATCATCATGAAGTTGTTAACGGAAATGGAAATGGAAACGGCAATGGGAATGGGAATGGAAATAGCTTAAGCAAGCACATGCCGAAGCTGGGTTCGATGTTAGAACTTGAAAGTATCATCCGCGGCAATCACGTGAAGCAGGTGGTCGTTGCCATTGAATCATCAGAGCACCACCAGCTTCGCGAAATTCTCAATCAGATAGCTGACCGGAATGTGATCATCAAGATTGTTCCGGACATGTATGATATTCTCTCCGGTTCAGTGAAAATGAATCACCTGCTTGGCGCTTCCTTCATTGAAATTTACCCGGAGCTAATGGCAAAATGGCAATATATTATGAAACGCTCTATTGATATTCTTGTTTCTGCCCTGGTTCTTGTTCTTCTCTCACCGCTGTATCTGTTTGTTGCAATCAGGGTGAAACTCTCTTCGCCGGGCCCGATTTTTTATTCGCAGGACCGGGTGGGTTTGCACGGCAAGCTATTTAAGATTTACAAGTTCAGAAGCATGATCGTAAATGCTGAGACCAATGGTCCGCAACTTTCATCGCATGTTGATGCACGCATCACACAGTGGGGGAAGGTGATGCGCAAATGGCGGCTCGATGAGCTTCCTCAATTCATGAATGTTCTTCGCGGAGAAATGTCACTCGTAGGTCCGCGACCGGAGCGGAAATATTATATTGATCAGATCCTCAACGTCACTTCCGATTACAAGCATCTTCATCGTGTAAAGCCGGGTATCACTTCGCTGGGCATGGTGAAGTTCGGATATGCAGAAAATATTCAGCAGATGATTCAGCGAATGAAATATGATCTTCTTTACATCGAGAATATGTCACTGATGATGGATATAAAGATTCTGCTCTATACCTTTAGCACGATTGTGCAGGGAAGAGGAAAGTAAAATCCAATTAAAGACCTGGTATTTAGTGACGCTGAAAAATATTTCATGACGAAAAATTTTTTTCAGAATCCAAAGACGATGGCCATTGTTGCCATAGTTCTGTTAGCCATTCTCTGCTATTTCCCAATCTTTCTTCATCTTACTTCATTACCAATTCGCCTGTGGGATGAAGGGCATGTTGTCCTCACTTCTTACCAAATGTCGCACAACCGAAGTTGGCTCGTGGTGATGTATGACAACAAACCCGATTTATGGTACCTCAAACCTCCATTCTGGATTTGGATTCAGGCAATCTTCATCCGGTTATTTGGGTTAAGTGAACTTTCGGTTCGTCTTCCGGCGGCCTTAGCTGCTCTGTTTACGTGCGCAATAGTATTTGTTTTTTGCTGGAGATTTTTGAAAAGAATTCAGCTTGGGTTTATTTCTGTTCTGGTGTTGGTGACTTCAGGAGGTTATATTGCAGAACATGTGACCAGAACCGGTGACTATGATTCGCTCTTGACTTTCTTAACGACTGTTTACCTTTTTTGCTATTTCATTTATGTTGAAAGCAATGACGGAGCGCAGAAAAAATTTCTTCTGTTTTTTTTCATCGCTCTTACACTGGCTGTACTTACTAAGGGCGTTCAGGGCCTTTTGTTCACGCCCGCGCTTCCCATTTATATTATCGCAAGAAAAAAATTAATCATAACGCTGAAAGAAAAAAATTTCTACATCGGTTTTCTCTTCTTTTTAATTTTCGGCATTGGTTATTATTTCCTTCGTGAAGCTCTGAACCCCGGTTACGTGCAAGCGGTTTGGAACAGTGAAGTTGCAGGAAGATTTAACACCGTCATTGACGAGCACGTAGGTCCCTTCTCATATTATTGGGACCTAATGATCAACAGGCACTACACTTACTGGTATCTTTTTTTGCCTTGTGGTATTCTGATTGGAGTAGCGCAAACGGACCGGCGTCTTCGAAACTTTGCCTGGTTTCTGATTCTTTGTGCCGGCGTTTATCTCATCGTAGTGTCTTCAGCAAAAACAAAACTCGAATGGTACGATGGCCCTCTCTTTCCCCTGTTGGCAGTCATTGTCGGAATTTTTTTGAGCTGGCTTTATGATCTCATTCGCACTCAGGAAGTATTTAAGTTAGGACTCAAAAATTCAGTAGCTGCATTTGTGCCAATGTTTTTAATTTTTATCCATCCCTATTCACAAACTGTTAAAGACAACTATTACACTTCTGAGCCTTCGTGGACAGCCTGGTACTTTGAAATTCCCAGCTATCTCAAACAGACCATAAAAGATCATGTTAATATTGATGGCTATAAAATCATCTATTCGCAATGGCAGCAAAGCATTTTATTTTATGTAAAAATGCTCGGTGAGCAGGGTCAGAAGGTTTCATTCACCGGAGTGGAGCAGCTTCAAACGGGTGATCATGTAATTGTGGAAGAAGAAAATTTTATTAATGGCATCAAGGAGAAATTTAACGTTCAACTTGTGAGTACTTATGATAATGACGTAAAGATTTTTCAGATTATCTCTCCGAAGCAGTAATGGATTGTTGAATCCAAAATAAAAGTCCCTGAAGTTTTCTGCACCGCTAAGTTAAGACGGGTTCATGACCTTAAATGTCTGATCTGAAATGTTCTTTTCATTATTGAAATCTATTTTAGCTTTCTGTTGATCATAAGTTTGTTTGAATCTGTTTTGAGGTAGGTAGGAATTTCGTAGTCTTTGCGATCGGCGAACACTGCAATCCTGATTTTCTTTTCTTCCAGTGAATCTAATTGCCGCTTGTTGGGGCAAATTGAATAGACTGTGTGCCCGGAGAAAAACATGGCATCTATCTCCTCGTCCTGGTTGCAGTTAAAAACCAGATCGCCCTTCGGCACTAATTGATCGAGCTCCTTATAAATTTCAGTGTTATAAGTTTTTCTTTGGCGGTAATCCTTATCACCGCTCTTTTCCATCGTGAACAAGGAGCCGGTGAGAATTTCATTTAACCGGAGCAGGGTAAACACCAATATGCCCAGGAGCAACAGAGAGAGAAAATATTTTTTTGTGGAAATGAAATTGCTTCGGTTTGTGAACCGCACAATTTCTTCAATAGCAATACCCATCAATAATAAGATAGTCCCGCTCATCATAAATGGATAACCACGCATTTTTGTTTGCACGATGATTGAAAAGAAAAAATAAACTCCGAAGAGAGAACCCAAAATGGCATTTCTTAAAATAGGATTGTATGATTGCGATTTGAAGATTGAAAATAGCCCAATGGGAATGAGCAACAAGCTGATGTAACCGAATTGAAGCGGAATCAACTGAAGGTAATATGCGTAACCGCCACGATGTCCTTCGACCGCTGTAAAAATGTGTTTGCTGTTGTAGCTGGTTTCATAAGCACTTTCTAAGGGAAAACGGAGATGCGCATAAATCTGCCACGGAAGAAACACCAGCGCACAAACTGCTAAACTCAAAATCATCCGGAGAACTTCGTCCCGCTGCTTCCATAAGGCTTTGAGTACAAATTTATTCGCGATCAAAAAACTTAATACCCAACCAAAGTAAACGATGAGTCCGGTCAACCATTTGTTGAGTATGGCGCCTCCGGAAAACAATCCAATTAATACTGCCCAGTGTATTCTTCGGGTCCTGGTATATTCAGCGAAAGCCCAAAAAGAAGCCGTAACATAAAAACAGAAAGCAACATCATTGTGGTCCATGCCGGAACCGGCCGTAAGTTCAAGCTGATAATATGAAAGCGCAAAAAACAAAGCGCTGAAAAAAGCAACTGAGGAATTTTTTAAGACTTTCCCAATACGATAAATGAAGAATACCTGAATGGTTCCCATTAATGCGCTTGGTAACCTGAGAGCAAAAAGGTTCACACCAAATAATTTCATGCTTAAGGCCATCTGCCACAGGAAGAGTGGTTGCTTATGCAGCCAAATGTGATTGCTAGTCCAATCCTTGTAATTGTAGGGGAAAACGGGATTTGCCAGGAGCATGGGCATGAAAGGATGTGCGATCATATTCTTTGCGACAAGCGCGTGAAAGTGCTCATCCCAATCATGCAAAAAAGGATCACGTAAAATCAGGAAGAGCCTGAGCGCAAAGGCTCCCAGAAGCAATAAGGTGAGGGATACCGTTTCTTTCTTCTGAAAAAAAGAAACGGTGCTGAAATAAAACAGCAGCAATGAACAAACAAGAATGATAACCTGGTAAGGTTGAAAGACAATCATTTCGAAGCTGTATTGTAAAAAAAATCCCGCTCAGTTTGAACGGGATTTTTCCTGAGCAGAAATTTGAATCAGTCCTTCACTCCGCGCATCACGATCTTCCCATCCTGGTCAAAAATGAAAGTGTACATGGTACCATTAATTTTTGCATCCGCAGAATATTGTGTGCCTTTGGCTTTTGATTCAGAACGATAATAGCGGGTGACCTTATCTGCATAAGCAACTCCGATAAGATAGTCAGATGCGGCTTGTGGGAATTCTTCTTTCGTGATGGTAAAGTCAGTGCTAACCCAAGCGCCCGTTGTCACAAAAATGGCATTGCACTTTTGCTTGTTCAAACTGAAATTGGCTTCAACAAATCCGGGTGCAGATTCTCTCCAGTAAAGCCCCTTCGCTTCAGGATATTTAGTCTGCATTTTATTTTTCACGACTTCAGGAATAAGGTCGGCATTGATGGTTTGTGCGGAAATAATTCCGAAGAAAAAAACACTGGCCAACAGCATGATTATTTTTTTCATTGACTTTGGATTTTGATGCAAGTTAAAGTTTCAAAAATGAATAACAAATTTCTTTTTTGTGAATAGAAAATCTTTGCCCCGCTAAATTCATACTTGCCGTTAGAAGGGCAAAACAAAATCATCAATCTCTCGGACCCTTCATCAAATAGTGACCCTCTTTATCAAAAATAAACTGCAGCACTTCGCCGCCCACTTTCGCATCAGCAGAATATTGGATTCCTTTCGCTTTGGATTCACTGCGGTAGTAGCGCGAAACTTTATCAACGTGTTGTGTGAGATATTGAGAAGCTGTGTCAGGAAAATCAGCAGGATCAATTTCAAAATCTGTACTCACCCAGGCCCCTGTAACCTGGAAGGTAGCGTTGCACTTGTGTTTGTTAATTGAAAAGTAAGCGTCCATAAATCCCGGCATGGGTTGCTTCCAATAAATGCCTTTAGCATCAGGGTACATTGTCGCCATTTTATTTTTCAGAATGTCGGGAATGTATTGATCGCTGATTGCTTGCTGAGCCGAAGTCGATAACACTCCAAGGACTGAAAGAAAAATTAAAACATATTTTTTCATGGAATTTTTTAGGAGGTCATTAACTCAAAATCATGCCGAATGATTATGAGACAATTCGAAATCAGACATCCAGCTTCGCATACTTCGCATGCTTCTCAATAAAGTCACGGCGTGGCGGAACATCATCTCCCATTAACATTGAGAAAATGTGATCGGCCTCAGCAGCGCTGTCAATTGTTACCTGCCATAGGGTACGCGTTTCAGGATTCATCGTAGTCTCCCACAATTGCTCGGCATTCATTTCACCAAGACCTTTGTAGCGCTGAATTCCTACACTTTCATCTTTGCCACCGCCTAATTCCTTCACGGCAAGCTTGCGCTCATCATCATCCCAGCAATAGCGCTGCTCCTTGCCTTTCTTCACCAAATACAGTGGGGGAGCTGCAATGTACACGTGACCTTTCTCAATCAGTTCCTTCATGTAACGGTAGTAGAACGTGAGAATGAGGGTGGTAATATGACTTCCGTCAACGTCAGCATCCGTCATGATAATGATCTTGTGATATCTCATTTTGTCGAGCACCAATTCCTTCGCATCGTTGCGATGAACACCGAGCGCCGTGAACATGTTTCTGATTTCTTCATTATCGTAAATCTTGCTTTCCATTGCTTTCTCCACGTTCAGAATTTTCCCCCGAAGCGGTAGTATAGCCTGGAATTTTCTGTCTCTTCCCTGCTTGGCTGTGCCACCTGCTGAATCACCCTCAACCAAAAAGATTTCGCAATTCTCAGGATCAGTATCTGCGCAATCGGCAAGTTTGCCGGGCAGGCCTGTTCCCACCATTCCATTTTTCCTTTGAACCAACTCACGCGCTTTGCGTGCAGCATTTCTTGCAGTAGCCGAGAGCACTACTTTATTGATGATGATCTTTGCTTCCCGCGGATGCTCTTCGAGATAGTAAGTAAGAAATTCTCCGACCACCTGATCCACCACACCCACTACTTCAGAGTTTCCAAGCTTCGTTTTTGTTTGCCCTTCAAGTTGCGGATCAGGAACCTTCACCGATATGACGGCAGTCAATCCCTCTCTGAAATCATCACCGGTAATTTCAAAATCAATTTTGCCGAAGAGACTATTTTTTTCCGCATAAGATTTGAAAGCTCGTGTTAACGCTCTTCTGAAGCCCGCAACGTGTGAACCACCTTCAATAGTGTTGATGTTGTTCGCGTAAGAATGGGCGTTTTCGTTGAAGGTGTTGTTGTACTGAAGCGCCACTTCCACTTTTATCTGATCACGCTCGCCTTCCATGGTAATCGGCTCTTCAATCAGAGGCACTCTTGTGTTATCAAGAAACTGGACGAATTCTTTCAGACCACCCTCAGAGTAATACGTTTCAGTTGAGAAGTTTCCTTTCTCATCTTTCTCCCGCTTATCAGTGAGCGTGAGCCGAACCCCTTTATTGAGATATGATAGCTCACGGAGGCGTGCCGCAATCGTATCGTACTTGTATTCCGTGACTTTGAAAATCGTAGCATCGGGAAGGAACATTACTTCTGTTCCCGTCCTTGTGGTAGGTCCAATCTCCCTTACCTTCTCACGCGGCTTACCACGCTCATATTCCTGCATGTAGATCTTGCCATTGCGGTATACAGTCACGCGCAAATAAGTCGAGAGCGCATTCACGCACGACACCCCTACGCCGTGCAAACCGCCGGAGACTTTGTAAGTGTCCTTATCAAATTTACCGCCTGCATGAAGCACGGTCATGACCACTTCCAGCGCTGACCGTCCTTCTTTTTTGTGAATCTCGGTGGGAATTCCGCGGCCATCATCGGTTACACTAACGGAATTATCTTCATTGATAATCACATCAATATTTTTCGCGTAACCGCCCAATGCCTCGTCAACAGAATTGTCAACTACTTCGTTAACCAAGTGATGCAATCCACGGGAACTTACGTCGCCGATGTACATGGATGGTCGCTTGCGAACCGCTTCCAATCCTTCCAGCACCTGGATGTTATCTGCAGTATATTCAGTGTTCTTTTTCTTTGCAACTTTTACTTCTTCAACTACCATTTTTTACAGGGAAATTTGCTTGTGAAATGAAAGCGCAAAGTTACATTATTAAATGCTGAAAACGTAGGAATGTCAAGGGTTTCAGCGTGATTTTTATTAACAAAATTCTGTTCACTGTTCTCAATGGAAATCAGGGTTGCAAATTGTTGAAAAGCCACCTGATTCGTGGCAGTATTTTTGGATAACTTGCACCTTCCTTTCTCATAAAATAATTTCTTCAGCATGTCGAACTCAATAAGGTTATTTGGAAAATTTGCAGGATCCCGCCGATCCTTCCCGGGTACCCCGAATCGGAACTTTCTTCGAAAAGGATTTTTAATCACTACCCTGCTGATTACATGCTCCGATTGGGCCCATGCTCAAAAGGATAAAGACAAGCTATTACCACCCGACATGCCACGAAGTGAAGAAAACAGTCAGGTATATTACATGGAAGTGGTGACCGAAGAAGGTGCTGACAAAATCGAATTGTTTAAGCGTGCAGGAAACTGGTTTCACAAGTTTTATAAAAATCCAACCGGCATTGTTGAGCAAATGGATTCAACAAATGGAAAATTGGTTCTGAAGCCCGCCTTCCCTGTCTACCGGATGAAGAACAATGTGAAAGTTCAGGCGGGGATCGTTAAGTACACGCTCGAGATCGGTTTCAAAGACGGGAAGTATCGCTATGAAATAAAGAACATCAACATTCAGGCTCCCAGTTATTTTCCAATTGAAAAGCTCTTCAACGCCAACGATCCAAACATTGCAGACAACTACAACACCCTGGATGAAGCGAACAAATATTTCAATGATCTCCTTGAAGATCTGATAGCCGGCATGCGATTACCAAGTAAGGCGGTGAAAAAGGATGAATGGTAAGGCAGTAGGCAGTAGGCAAGGAAAACAATACACGATCACTCCCGATGCGTCGGGAACGACTCAATAACTGTTCACGATTCATTAAAGTTGATAGTAGGCAATTGGCGATATGCAATAGGCAGTAGGCAAAAAATCAGATTGAAATTCTTCTCTCGTTGTTCTGAATTCGCAATTCACCATTCACGATTCACGGCGATATGCAGTAGGCAATAGGCAAAAAAAATAGGCGGTAGGCAATATGATGCAGGCAAAAAATCAGATTGAAATTCTTCTCTCGTTGCTCTGAATTCATGACTCACCATTCACCATTCACCCGTTCACGATTCACGATTTAGCTGTGGTTAAAATTCAAATAGCAGAAAGCGAGTGTCATGGCGAGAATGAAGAGGAATACTGCGGCGAATATGAAATACAGCTTTTTCATTACGGGGAAATTTGATGGGCAAAGATAAACATCCGGGGCATTGGCAGATAACTTTGCTCGTTATTTTGAGAAATTGATTTCGATACCTTTGCGCACTTCTTACCTCATGAGGTTTTCAGCCAAAATTATTTTTGCTCTGCTCATCTCCGTCGGATTAGTTTCTCTCACCGGCTGCTCTGATTTTGGATTGGATGTTCACAAAATTGACGATCACTTTTATGTGATCCTTGGCGACGGAGGCAACAGTGGTGTACTGATCGGTGACACCTCAGTGCTGGTGATTGACACCAAAATGAAACAAAGCGCCGAACGGTTGCACCAATGGGTGGACAACAAGGCGAAAGGAAAGAAGGTGTACATCATCAACACTCACATTCATAAAGATCATACGGGAGGAAATCATTTGTACGATCATCCCACCGTGATTGCCGGTGATTATGGGGTTCAGTTCTGGAATGCAGCGAATGCAAAAGAAGACATGCCCAACGTGTGGCTTTCTGATAGCCTGGTGATGAACTTCGGAGAGGAAACGGTGCTGATTAAAAACATCGGGCAGGCGCACACCTACGATGATGTGATCGTATATCTGGAAAAACACAAGACATTATTCACCGGCGATGTGGTGTTAAATAAGTATCATCCTTATCTCGATGAGCACGTGGGATCAAGCGTTGACAACTACATTTCTGCCCAAACCAAAATGCTTGACCTGTATGCTGATGTCACCGTGGTTCCGGGTCATGGCGATATTGGTGAGTCGCAACTGATCTTTGACTTCAGGCAATACATGCTTGACATGAAAGATGCGGCTTCAAATCCTGATGATGAAGAGAAAATGCGTGAAAAATATATTGAGTACTCAAGCATACCCATTAATAAAGCGGGCTTCGATCAAACACTGCAATACATTCGCAAGAGTGAAACGCTGAGGATGTAGGAGATCGCGAATCGCGATACACGTATCGCGATTCGCGATCTCTGTAGCCCCTACAGGGATCGAACCTGTATCTTGAGTTTCGGAAACTCACATTCTATCCGTTGAACTAAGGAGCCGGGTTGAAAAACGAGTCGCGATTTACGTATTACGATACACGATCTGAAAACTGTTACAAAGATAATTCGATTTACTACTGGCTCAGGATGATAGTGGAATAGGGGAGAAGCGTGAGTTCGTTTTTCTTCAGGTGAATTTTTTTGGGGGAAGAAAAAATTTGACGGGAATAAATTGCCAAGGCCTCTGGTAATATGAGTGTGATTTCTTGCCCTGAAAGATTATGAATGATGAGCAGCTCGCCTTCGCCGCGCGTGTATGACAGCAGTTGTGAATTTTTCAAATCAAGAGCGGCCAAATGACGGGAAGTAAGCGCATCATTTTCTTTTCGCAGCGCAATTAATTTCCTGTAATGATTGTAAAAAGAGGAATGATCATGCAACTGCGCACTGAGTGGCTTAACAGTTTTATCTGTTGAATTGATTCCAACTTCCCAATGTGTTTGCGTTTCTTTTTCATCATCACCCCAGAGAAAGGGTTCCCTGATGAGTGAGTCTGGCTTCTTGCCGCGCATTCCGATTTCTTCTCCGTAATAAATGAAAGGCGTTCCGGGAAACGTGAGGTAAATACATGCCGCCAGTTTTGCTTTTTCATTGCTTGTGTCAAGATCACTCAGGATTCTGTTGTTGTCATGATTGCTGAGGAAAATGGGATCAATGAAGTAGTCAGAATATTTCGCACACTCACTTCTGATTTTCGAAAGCAGTTCTGCAATGCTGTTATTCTTCTCCTTCTGCAAACTCTTAAGAATTGCCCGTGAAAGCTGAAAGTTGAATGCGCCCGAGAGCGCGGCTGTGTATTGAGCTACGCGCGCATAGGTATTCCAGCATTCGCCGATGCAGATCACATCAGGTTTCTCATGTTTCAATGAATCAGTAAACTCCTTCCACCACTGTACATTCTTCGCCGGATTGTTTGGATCGTAAATGTGCTGCGCTGCATCAAGCCGAAATCCATCTATGCCGGTTTCTTGCAGCCACCATTTTCCAATGGCAATAATTTCTTTTCTCACTTCCTGATTGTCAAAATTCAGATCGGGCATTCCTTTCCAGAAGTATGCATAATATTTTTCTTCACTAACCTCGACACCGGAAGGCGGCGTATACCATCCTCCTTCTTTGGTTGGCGTTGGATTCATGCTCCAAACATAATAGTCGCGATACCTCAAATCATTTTGTACTGCTGCCTTGAACCATGGATGCTGACTGCTTGTGTGATTCACGACCAAATCCATCAATACCAAAATATTTCTCTTGTGAGCCTCGCTCACCAACTTTTTGAAATCATCGAGGGTGCCATACTTCTCATCCGCATTAAAATAATCGGTGACGTCATATTTGTGATTGCTTGGTGAAGGATTGAATGGCGTGAGCCACAGTCCGCCGATTCCAAGCTGCTGCAGGTAATCGAGTTTTTGGGTAATGCCATTCAAGTCACCAATGCCATCACCATTTGAATCATAAAAAGAGCGGATAAAAATTTCATAGAAAACGCGCTGATCACAATCGTGCATTACTTCTTGTTCAGGGGAAATCTCATTTGCACCGGATTGAAGTTGACTCTGCGATTGAATAGTCATAATGAGAATGAATAGGAAAAATTAAAAACAATTTCATTGCCTCCAAACTTAGTTTGAATCCGGAAATTTTAATTGCGGGACTTGAATTTCATCATGACAAAGTTCTCACGTTGTTGATGATGCCCGCTTCGGTAAAAAAAATTGTTTGAAACAGGGACAAATTATTCTTAGTATTGTAATAACAAAACTTCCTTATTATGAAAACAAAAAATCTACTCGTTTGCATCATCCTTCTCATCACCACACAATTTGTTCATGCGCAAAACCCTGAGATATGGGGTACTACTCAATCCGGCGGCATTTTAAACGGCGGCACCATCTTTAACATGAAGACTGACGGATCGGACTTCACAACAGTTCATAACTTTAGTTATCCGAATGGCTGGATGCCCATGGGTAATTTACTCAGGGCAAGTGATGGAAATTTATACGGTACCTGCTTCGAGGGCGGTGATTATGCAAGTTGTACGCTTTATCGCTACGATCCGGATAATGGAGATTACCTGGATGTTTATGACTTCAACATCATCGATGGTGATTATCCTACAAGCGGAGTAGTTGAAAAGGATGGCATCCTATATGGCAATTCTTCTTCCGGCGGTGCCAATTTCGGCGGAGTAATTTATAGTTATGATATGGCTACCGGAATTTATACAGACATCTACGATATGTCAATGTCAACCGGGTCTTATCCATACAGCAGCCCTATAGTAGGAACCGATGGCAAACTTTATGGAGTTACTGAATCCGGGGGAGCAAATAACCTGGGAACAATTTACAGTTTTGACATTGACAATGGCGTGTATTCTGATCTCTATAATTTTGCGTTCACAAGCGGTTCAAATCCTTATGGCGGTCTCATACAGGCCAACGATGGAAAATTATACGGAATGACTTCCATGGGAGGTGCTAATGACGATGGCGTCATTTACAGCTTCGACCTTTCTAATAATACCTATGAGAACCTCTATGATTTTGACGGAACAAATGGCGGAGGTCCGAAAGGCACGTTGATGCAGGGAAATGGAAAACTCTATGGCCTTACAACCCAGGGCGGAGCCAACAATCATGGCGTTATTTTCAGTGTTGAATTTGATGGAAGCGACTTCACAAATTTGTTTGACTTCAGCACTGCTGACGGAACTGCTCCTCTTGGAAACCTGATGTTGGCCGGAACAATTCTCTGCGGAACAACATCATCCGGGGGCGACAATAACTATGGAACTGTTTTCAACTTCAGTCTTGAAACAGGCAATTACACGAAGCTGCTTGATTTCAATAATACGAACGGCTCAAATCCCAATTGCGGATTTATCACCCTGGGTGATGATGTTGCAAACGGAGTACAAGCACCGGTAAATGAGAAGTTCTCAGTTTATCCTAATCCTGTTACTCAGTATGCCATTTGCACTATACCTTCCACAATAGATGGAATGGCGGAGATAATCGTTACTGATGTTTGCGGAAAAGAAATTCTTACGCAGCAGGTTGTCGTCACAAATTCAAAGGTGAGAGTTGAACTTGGCAGTCTTGCTTCCGGAGTTTACAATTTGGAATTGAAAACCGGTGCTGAAAAGAAAACGGCGAAGCTGGTGAAGGAATAAAAAAATTACAGGCTTAAAATACTGCCTGAACTCTTTGGTCGCGCGCGTTTGTTGAGCAGGTTTCTGCGAAGCAAACGCGCGCTTCTTTTTCATTGCTTTATTCGGAATCCACAATAAGAGCAATTTATTCTCAATTTCCGATTCATGAGAAATGGAGGTCTTTTTTTTGGTGCTCTAAAAATGCGCAGCCACCGATTCTCCAATAACGTGATTTTCCACTCTCTGGAATACAAACCTGTTGTCATCAAACTTATAAACTATTCTGTAACTGCCGTAGTTGACATTATTTGTATCTCGCTGCTTTTTCTTGTGAGAAACAAAGGAAGGAGAAAATGAAACAGAGAATTCTCCATTCTCATACCTGAGAGGAAGCACTTTGTAAAGAATGATCCCCTGGTGAGTTTTTAAGTAAGTGGAAATATCCGCAGACTTAAATTTTATGAATACCGTGTGCGCGCTTTGTAACAGCAAGCTGTCTGTTAACCTGTTGTCATCTTCAATATAAAGAGTGTCAAGTATTACTCCATGATCTCTTTGTTCGAAGTTGACGTATTGCGTCAAAGCCTGGTAATAAATGTTCTTATCGTTGTTTGCCTCTGTTGTGCTTGCGATTTGGCTGTAAGAGTGGCTGATGAACAGAATAAGCATCAAAGTAAATAGTACTTTCATAATATATGTGGTGTGCCGTTAACATGAGGACCTTCGATGGTCATTTCATGGGTGCGGGAGTCATACGAACGCATGACGTTATTTGTTTCCCCGTTGGGAAAATTTTCCAAAATAAAAATGAGGGATAAGAAATAAAAGCTGCGTTACAAGAAAACAGGTGGAGTACACTTATTTCGCCTGCGTACACCTCTGACTCCTGAAGGAGAACTCCTTTCGCACTCGTTAGCGGTAGCTGCTTCCCGATGAATGAGCACCTTAAGGCCGCACTTTTTTTTCTCAGCTACTCTTTCACAATCAGTTTCGATTGGGCGATCATTCCGTTTTCAACTTTTACTGCATAAATACCGGCAGCAAGCTGGTTCACCGGCAACTGAACGGCCTTATTTTTTTGACCGAAAGAAAAATGAATCCGCTTTTCTTCCAGCACTTGCCCCTCCATATCAGTAATCGCGATCTTCACGCTGCCGGAAAATGATGCAGGAAGATTCACCGACAGAATTTCATTTACAGGATCAGGTGAAACTGTGAATGAAATATTTTCATCTGCAACGGGTGAAGAAAGGTAAGTTGTATCCACATTAAGAAGACTGCATGCTATCACGGTATCATTCGCCGGATCATCGCTGAGTATCATCCTTAGGCTATCAAGCTTGTGGCGATAGGTTTCAATTAGTGAAGCGTAAACCGGGTTGAAAATCTGATTGGTGTCCTCCTTCGGATCATTTATCAAATCATAAAACTCTTCTGTGGTTTGATCGCAGGATGACCTGATATACTTGTATTCCAAACTCCGCACTGCGCGGAAATCAGGAATGCCCGGCTGCAGGCTGTCATTGAAATATTCAAACAAAAATTCTTTGCGGTGCTGTTGTCCTGTTGCCAGATCACGCATAGAAATTCCATCGTCATTAAAAGTGTCAATAACCGAAGCTGCATCGAGTAGTGTAATGAACAAGTCAACATTGAGTGTAATCTCATCGCTCACCACGGTGTTCGGAGCAAACCATGCAGGATAGCGAACAAACAGCGGCACGTGCATGGATTCTTCATACGCCAAACGCTTCCTTTCCATGTGGTGATCACCGATAAACACTCCGTTATCACTCGTGAAAATGATCAGGGTGCTGTCAAGCAAGTTTTGATTTTCAAGAATTGTAAAAACTGAATCGAGACCGACTTCAACGGCAATCAAATCTTCATAATACGTTTGAATATCATCAACACAGGTTGCAGAATCTGACTGGTAAAGATTATCGAGGTAGATGTAGTTCGGATAGTTTTTCGTGTAACCATTGAAGTTGGAAGGGAAGGGGACGGTCTCGCTGTGATACGCATTTACATATCCCGGGTATGCCACATAAGCAGGATGCGGAGCTTTGGGAGTGAAGATCAGGAAAAACGGTTTATCCGGCGGAACTGATTCCAAAAAATGAATTGCAAAATCATTGATCGCCACCGAAACATTTTCATTGAGCAGCGTGTCAGTTCCGTTGAGGTCAAAAATTTTCGGACTATAATTTCCCTGGCCATTATACGCGCAATAGTAGTTGAAGTCAGAGGAAGGAAATGCGTTGAACGAGTTGATGAACTTCCCTACTAAACCGGTGTAATAACCATTCTCACGCAGGATGCGTGCAATGGTGAGCGTTGCGGTGTCATAAGTTTGCGTGTTAAAGATGAAGCCATTGTTATGAGGATATTTTCCGGTGAATATCGAAACTCTGCTCGGCTCACAGAGTGAGAGCACGACGTAATCATTTTTGAAGTTCGCTCCTTCATCTGCAATGCGATTGATGGTGGGAGTAAGAAACCAGGAAGGTCCTCCTGTGGCAGCGTAATCCTGGTAGCGGCCATCATCAACGATCACGAGCAGGATGTTGGGCTTCGAAGAATTTTGGGCGAAGGATTCTTCCTTCCATATCAATGAAATAAAAATTATGAGGAGAATTCGTGCCGAAAGATTTTTCATAAGGTGAGGAGACCGATAACTAAGTTTTTCATTCTCCTTTCACAAATTTACCAACTTCATTCTCACCAGTTTTTTTGTTGATGATTTGAAGAGTATAAAATCCATCAATCAATGCAGTGGTATTGAGTTGCGCTTGTGTGTTTATGAAAGTGGTTGGCAGCGCTATCATTCTTCCCTGCAAATCATACACACGAATGATGGCTTCATTGTTGGATGTTGCTAAGTTGATGATGAGTTGTGATTGTACTGGATTGGGGTGAAGGGAAATTGAATCGTTTGGTGGAGAAATAAACGCTGTTGGTATATCGCTCGATAATTTCACAATCCAATAATCAGAATAAAAGATTGTGTCAGCACCATAGTACATTACATAATAGCCCTCATGCCACCCGGTAACATCGCCATCATTGGAAATGGAATTTCCAGCAACAATAAAACCATTATCAGAGGTTTGTTGAACGGCAAAGGTTAAATCACCACGACTTCCCCCTAAGCATTTTTGCCAAATTAAATTTCCGTTGGTATCTAATCGTATGAGCCAGTAATCTAAGAAACCGTGATTTCCGGAAACATCACCGTTATTGGATACAGGTGATCCTGCAATAATAAATCCGCCGTCGGAAGTTAGTTGAATGGAATAAGCCCGATCATCAGAGGTTCCTCCTAAAGATTTTTGCCACACTATATTTCCATCCATATCTATTTTCACGATCCAATAATCACAACTACCATGATTTCCTGAAACATTCCCATCATTTGAAAAAGAGTGTCCTGCAACAATAAAACTGCCGTCAGTGGCTTGTTGAATGGAATACCCTTGCTCATTATCACTTCCTCCCAAAGACTTTTGCCATTCTAAATTTCCAATTGAACTTAACTTTACGATCCAATAATCGCTGCCTCCGTGATTACCTGATACATCAAAGTCATTTGAAAAAGAATATCCTGCAACAACGAAACCACCGTCTGTAGTTGTTGAAATGGAATGTGCCTGATCATTAGCACTCCCTCCCAAACATTTTTGCCATTCTAAATTTCCCTCCGTATCTAATTTAACAATCCAGTAATCTCCATAACCATGATTTCCTGAAACATCACCATCATTTGAAAAAGAAAAACCCGCAACAATAAATCCACTGTCGGTTGTTTGCTGAACGGATTGCGCTTGGTCATTCCCACTCCCCCCCAGGGATTTTTGCCAAACTAATGCACCAGACATATCTAATTTCACAATCCAGTAATCATCATTACCATGATTTCCCGTGACATCACCGTCAATAGAATTAGACCATCCCGCAATAATAAATCCACCTTCTAAGGTTTGTTGTATTGAGTATGCAAAATCACCCGCACTACCTCCAAAAGATTTTTGCCATATAATATTTCCGGCTGAATCTAATTTCACAATCCACACATCATGATAACCATGATTCCCTGAAACATCCCCATTATTTGACATAGATGATCCTGCAACAATAAATCCGCCGTCTATAGTTTGCTGAACAGAATATCCAAAGTCATCACTATTCCCTCCCAGACATTTCGCCCATTCAATCGAAGGCACCACTTGTGCATGAATCGAGGACGTTGCAGTGAATACTATAAGAAAAAGAAAACCCCGAAAGATATTTTTCATTTCATAAAATTTTGAAACTGCAAATTGAAAATTATTTCATTCTTGCTTCACAAATTTACCCACTTCATACTCACCGGTTTTCTTGTTGCTGATTTGAAGGGTGTAAAATCCATCGGGCAAAGAAGTAGTGTTGAGTTGCACTTGCGTGTTTGTGAAAGTTGTTGGCAGTGCAATCATTCTTCCCTGTAAATCATACACACGAATGATGGCTTTATTGGCGGGTGCTGATAAGTTAATGTAGAGTTGGATATGTACAGGGTTGGGGTAAAGAGAAACGAAATTCGTTGATAAAGAAGAAATTCCCGAGGGGGTATCAGGTGATAATTTCACAATCCAGTAATCATCATGACCATAATTTTCACTCACATCACCACTCGCAGACTCGGAAGCAGCGGCAATAATAAAACCGCTGTCGCTAGTTTGCTGGATTGAAAATGCACCCTGATTGAAAATTCCTCCCAAACATTTTTGCCATAGTAAATTTCCATTCACATCTACTTTTACGATCCAGGCATCAGCAGAACCATGATTTGCCGAAACATCATCATTATTAGAAAAAGAATATCCTGCAATAATAAATCCGTCATCGGTAGTTTGTTGAACTGAATACGCTACATCCTCATCGTATCCTCCTAAAGTTTTTTGCCAGAGCAAATTTCCGCCTGTATATAATTTCACGATCCAGTAATCATTACAACCGTAGGAAAACATATCACAACCATGCCATCCTGAAACATCGCCATTATTTGATATAGATTGCCCTGCAATAATAAATTCACCATCAGTAGTTTGTTGAACAGAATGTGCATAATCGAAGTAACTACCTCCTAAAGATTTTTGCCATACTAAATTTCCAACGGTATCTAATTTCACAATCCAGTAATCCAACTCGCCATGATTTCCTGAAACTTCACCATCATTGGAAAGGGAGTAGCCTGCGACAATGTATCCGCCGTCAGTAGTTTGTTGAATATCATTCGCTTCTTCACCATCACTTCCGCCTAAGGATTTTTGCCAAACAATATTTCCACCAGTATCTAATTTCACAATCCAATAGTCATAACTGCCATGATTGCCTGAAACATCACCATCATCGGAAGAGGAATGTCCTGCAACAATAAATCCTCCATCGGTAGTTTGTTGAATCGCTTTAGCTACATCATCATTACTTCCGCCTAAACATTTTTGCCATATTAAATCTCCACTCGCATCTAATTTCAAGATCCAGTAATCACCAAAGTAATAGCCACCGTGATTTCCTGAAACATCACCATCATCGGAAAAAGAAGATCCTGCAACAATAAATCCGCCGTCTGAAGTTTGTTGAACGGAATTTGCTTGCTCATTATCACTCCCTCCCAGGGACTTTTGCCAAACTAAATTTCCAGCTGTATCTAATTTTACGATCCAGTAGTCACGACCTCCGTGATTTCCTGAAACATCAATATCATTTGACTCGGAAAATCCTGCCACAATAAATCCACCATCGGTGGTTTGGTGAATAGAAGAAGAAAAATCCTCTACACTTCCACCAAAAGATTTTTCCCATTCAATAGAAGGTGTTACCTGTGCATAAAGTGTGCACGCCGCATTTAGCGCAGCAACAAAAACAAAACCCGGTATAAGTTTTTTCATACCACGCATTTATAAAATTGTAAACTCGAAATTCTCTTAGTTCCCCTTCACAAATTTTCCCACCTTACTCTCACCTGTTTTGTTGTTGGTGATTTGAAGGGTGTAAAATCCTTCAGCTAAAGAAGTGGTGTTGAGTTGCGTTTGTGTGTTTGTAAAAGTTGTGGGTAATGCAATCAGTCTTCCCTGCAAATCATACACATCGATGCTTACATCTGCGGCTTGAGTTGCTAAACTAACTGTGAGAAGATTTTGTACGGGGTTAGGGTAGAGGAAACTGAAATAGGCTGGAGGACAAACAATGTATGTCAATGAATCACTTGATAACTTCACAATCCAATAATCCTCGGAAGTACCGAAGTTGTCATCATGATTTCCGGAAACATCATTATCATTTGAAAATGTTAATCCGGCGATGATAAACCCACCATCGGCGGATTGCTGGATGGAATTGGCCTGATCATAATCACTTCCACCAAGAGATTCCTTCCATACTAAATTTCCAGCGGTATCAAGCTTCACAATCCAGTAATCGTTGAGTCCGTGATTGACTGAAACATCGCCATCTGAGGAGTAAGAATATCCTGCGACAATAAATCCGCCGTCAATAGTTTGCTGAATGGAATTGGCCTGATCATAATCGCTTCCCCCGAGAGATTTCTGCCAGAGTAAATTTCCGCTGTCATCTAATTTCATGATCCAGTAATCGGTATGTCCGTGATTGCCTGAAACATCACCATCATTAGAAGGAGACGATCCGGCAACAATAAGGTTCCCGTCAGTAGTTTGCTGAATTGAATAGGCATAATCATCACCGCTGCCGCCGAGAGATTTTTGCCACAATAAATTTCCATTCAGATCGAGTTTCACAATCCAGGCATCACCATCACCATGATTTCCTGAAGCATCGCCGTCATTGGAATCAGAGCCGCCTGCAATTACAAATCCTCCATCAGCGGTTTGCACAACGGCATACGCTTCGTCTTCATCACTTCCTCCGAGAGATCTTTGCCACAGTAAATTTCCATTGACATCCAGGTTCACAACCCAGTAATCCCAATCGCCGTGATTTCCTGAAACATCACCATCGTTGGATTTAGAATGACCTGCAACTATGAATCCTCCTTCTGTTGTTTGCCTGATAGCATAAGCCCAATCATCATCGCTTCCACCAAGAGATTTCTGCCACTCTAAATTTCCCGCAGCATCCAATTTCATGATGCAGTAATCAGTAAGCCCGGCATTTGAAGTTATATCACCATCATTGGACCGGGAATACCCGGCGACAACAAAACCACCATCGGCAGTTTGATCCATCGCCCACGCAACATCGTTATTACTTCCTCCAAAAGATTTTTGCCAGACTAAATTTCCGGCTGTATCCAATTTCACAATCCAGTAATCACTGAGTCCATGATTTCCTGAAACATCTCCGTCAATAGACCATGAATACCCTGCAACAACAAATCCTCCATCGGCGGATTGTTGAATTGAATATGCGGGCTCACCAATACTTCCTCCCAGACATTTTTGCCATTCAATGTAAGGGGCTACTTGTGCGTGAAGCGTGAATGCTGAAGTGAGGGCTATAAGAAAAACTCGCAGAGTCCTGCGGAGAAAACTTCGAAATATATTTTTCATCTTATAAAATTTTCAAACTGTAAACTACAACATTCTTATTCCATTTTCACAAACCTGCCTCTCTTTCACCTGTTTTCAGCAGAACTCTAAACTTCCTCTTTTTAAATTGGACGGTTTTATTCTTTCAGGAAAATATTTTTAATGATCAGACTGGAAGCAGGCCCATTCATTCATATCCAAAAGCGCACTGTTAATAATCCGGTACGGTGAGAAAGGGGGAATGGAAACAAGAACGATGTTTGTGTCGAGTACCACTCTCATTTGCGGGGAGTTCTCATGTGTTCATTAAGCCAACCTTTAATGGTTTCTTCAGAATAACCTCGTTCCTTCCAAATCTTTTCCATTTCATTTGATGCTTTGGAAGCAAAATGTCTTGCGAGCAGATTTCGAACTTCACGCAGCTCTTCTTCGTTCAATTGCCTGCTAAAAATTTTCAGCAATTCATGTTGCAGGTTGGTGAGCTTTCCTTCAATTACTTCCATTTGTATGATTTGTAGGAGTAAAGTTAATAAGATTCTAAATCCGGGTTTCAAAGATTCGTTGCCTGATATTCCCGTTTTCCAAAAGGATACATAGCAGGAGTGTTCAAAATTCAGTTTATTGCTTCACAAACTTGCGCACTTCACTCGCACCTGTTTCGTGGTTGATGATTTGAAGCATATAAAATCCATCAGTCAAAGAAGTGGTGTTGAGTTGCGCCTGCCTATTTGCGAAAGTGACTGGGAGCGTAATTATTTTTCCGCGCAAATCGTATACACGAATAATTGCTTCATTGGCGAGTGACGTTAAGTTGATGAAGAGTTGTGTTTGAGCAGGATTGGGAAAGACTAACAATTGCTGCTGCGGTTCCACATTTTGAGCAGCGGTAGGAATTTCCGGGACTATATCAACATATACCATCGTATTCTCCACTTGCGCGGATGACATCTTTTGAAGTGAATAGTTATAACAACTGTTATCAATGCATCCCGTAGAATCCTCAATGGTTAGACAGATGTTGTAGGTGCCAGCCGATGCATAGATGTGACTTGGATATTGAATTGAATCGTAACTACCATCATCCCAGCTCCAATAATAACTCAATGGAGAATTGCCGGTTGACGTACTTACTCCCCAATAATGATGAGGGATTAGTGAATCAGCAACAAGATTAAAATTCGAAGCGCAACTTCCAGATTGCATGTACTTCATAATAAGACCAGTCGTACCAACGGCATATCCTACCTGCGGACTAGGAAAAAAAACTGCAAGCAATGAATCCGGTCCGGGTACTGTATCGCTTACGGTCCAGCTATAACCACCATCAAGCGAATTCACAATGTAGCCGGTGCCGACTGCCCATCCAATTGTGGGTGTAGAAAAGACAGCACCGTTTGTCGGGAACAACAGGTAATCCTGCGCAGGCACATTATCCATAAGCGAGTCAGTCCAGGTTAGTCCTAAATCATTGGTGATCTCAGCATGGAGCGTTACGTCATGTTTAATTGTAAACCATTTTTGACCTTCTATATGGTTGATGCAATCAAATTGACCTGTTGCACCTCCTGAAAGCACGGTACCCCACGTTAGTCCTCCATCAAAGGTGGTGCTTACCCCAAGACTATAGTAAGTTCCAGTGGTAGCCATTGCAGTATCTTCAGAAGAAAAATGAAAAGAGAACATTGAGGCAAATGGATAAGGAAGCGACGTCCAAGTCTGCCCACCGTCAATGGTTTTCTTCAATCGGGTATTGTCATAATCGTTTACGTACCCAACGGTATCATTTAGAAATTGAACCTGTGTGAAGAAACTATTTCCGCCTCCGCCGGAAGTCCAGGTGTTTCCCTGGTCGGTAGTTTTTCTAATAAATCCATCACCGCAGATATAGCCTACCTGGTCACTGGGGAAAGAAATACTGTACACATTTTTGGTGAAACCATAGTCCACACTGTTCCATGTTAAACCACCATCTGTGGTCTTAAGTACAATGCCGAAGTCAATACTGTGGCCATGTCCGACAGCAAATCCTGTGTCGCTGTTGACAAAGCTTACATCATAAAGGCCAAAATAAGTTCCGCTGTTAAGTTGCGTCCATTGAGCGGAGGCAAAAAATTGAGTGCAACAAAAGAAGAGAAGAATGGATAGTTTTTTCATATTGATATTTTTTTATGCGACAAAGATCGCCTATTGCATAAAGGATACGAGTATGATTTTAAGATTTCTTACGCTTTCAAAATATAAAAAAATTGCCTTACAAGCCGTAAGAGATTTTTTTCAGATTACTCCTCTGCTTATTGCTTTACAAACTTGCGTACCTCACACTCACCTGTTTTGATGTTGGAGATTCGAAGCATATAAAATCCATCAGCCAAAGAAGCGGTGTTGAGTTGCGCCTGCGTTTTTGTTCCTCCTGAGGCGGACACTGCGAGGAAAGTTGTTGGCAACTCAATTATTTTTCCCTGCAAATTATATACACGAATCGTTGATTCATTGACTGGCATTGCTGAGTTAAGTGTGAGTTGGGTTTGAACCGGATTGGGATAAACGGAAATAAAATTGTTTGATAGTGAAGAAATGACGGTCGGTATATCGCCTTCTAATTTCACCACCCAGCAATCACCATAAAAGGAACCACCATGATTTCCCGAAACGTCATCATTATTGGATAGCGATGCTCCTGCAATAATAAATCCCCCATCGTTAGTTTGCTGAACAGCATAAGGCCCATATTCATCATTGCTTCCTCCGAGAGATTTTTGCCAGATTAAATTCGCCGCCGTATCTAATTTTACCACCCAGAAATCATAGCCACCATGATTTCCTGACACATCACCGTTGACTGAATTTGATTGCCCGACCACAACAAATCCATCGTCTTTAGTTTGCTGAATGGAAAACGGCTGGTCAACAAATGTTCCTCCGAAGCAAAACTTCCATAGTGAATTTCCTCCTGTGTCTAATTTCACGATCCAGTAATCATAGACACCGTGATTTCCTGAAACATCACCATCGCTTGAACCGGCAAATCCTGCAACTATATATCCGCCGTCGCTTAGCTGTTGAACGGAACGCGCTTCATCATAACTGCTTCCTCCTAAAACTGCTTCCCATATTAAATTTCCACCTGTATCGGCTTTCACGATCCAGTAGTCACGAGCGCCATTATTTCCTGAAACATCACCATCACTTGATTCGGAATATCCTGCAATGATATAACCACCATCCTTAGTTTGCTGAACAGAATATGCAACATCATTTTGACTTCCTCCAAAAGAGTGCTGCCATACTAAATTCCCTGCTGTATCCAATTTCACAAGCCAGTAATCCCACAGTCCGTGATTTCCTGAGACATCGCCATTGTTCGAATCAGACCACCCTGAGACAATAAATCCACCGTCTGCAGTTTGTTGAATGGAAGTCGCTCCGTCATCACCACTTCCTCCTAAACATTTCTGCCATGCTAAATTTCCTGCCGTATCCAATTTCACGATCCAGTAATCATCAACGCCATGATTGCCTGTGACATCCCCGTTATTGGAGTAGGAATATCCCGCAATGATAAAACCACCATCAGTAGTTTGCTGAATTGAATTCGCCTCTTCAAGGCTATTTCCTCCGAGTGATTTTTGCCATATTAAATTTGAAGAAGCATCTGATTTTATGATCCAATAATCATCCCCGCCATGATTGCCGCTAACATCTCCGCCGTTTGCATCAGAATATCCGGCAACTATATATCCGCCATCAGTAATTTGCTGAATAGAAAATGCAGCTTCGTTGCCGCTTCCTCCAAGACATTTCTGCCACTCAATATCGGGAGCTATTTGAGCATGGAGAGAATTACAAATTATTAGGGTAACAATAATTTGTACAATTTGCTTGATCATGATTGAGATTTAATTTTCTAATGATCATTCCTGCTTCACAAACTTCCCCACTTCACTCTCACCGGTTTTATTGTTGATGATTTGAAGTGTATAAAATCCATCCGCTAAAGAAGTGGTGTTGAGTTGTGCTTGTGTTTTTATTCCACCGGAGGCGGACTCTGCAAGAAAAGTTATTGGGAGCGCAATCAATCTTCCCTGTAAATCATAGATACGAATGGCAACTTCGCCGCCAGGCGTTGTAAAGTTGTCCAAAGAACTCGTCATGGAGATGGTTAGTCGGGATTGAACGGGGTTAGGGTACATGGAAATCAGGGAGTTGGGTATTGAGGCAATGCCGGAAATGCTATCGCTTGATAATTTCACGATCCAGTAATCATACCATCCGTGATTTCCTGAAACATCCCAATTATTAGAGTTAGACATTCCTGCAACAATAAATCCTCCGTCATTGGTTTGCTCAATAGAATTTGCAAGCTCATCGCCCGATCCTCCGAGGCATTTTTGCCAAACTAAATTCCCTGCCGAATTTAATTTTACGATCCATTCATCACCATAATCTGATCCTCCGTGAAACCCCGAAACCTGAACATCACCAGACTTGCTATTTCCCGTAACTATAAATCCGCCATCAGAAGTTTGTTGAACTGAATAGGCACGGTCACCGCTGGTTCCGCCTAAACATTTTTGCCATACTAAATTTCCGATCCCGTCCAATTTCACTACCCAGAAGTCATAACCACCATGATTACCTGAAACATTACCGCTGGTTGAAGCAGTTGTGCCGGCTATAATAAATCCTCCGTCGGCAGTTTGCTGAACTGAATATGCATAGTCAAAGTCGCTTCCTCCTAAAGAATTTTGCCATACTAAATTTCCGCTCCCGTCTAATTTCAAGATCCAGCAATCAGAAAAAGCGAAGGAACCGTGATGTGCCGAAATATCTCCATCCGTTGAGTGAGATTCTCCGGTAACAATAAATCCGCCATCGGTGCATTGCTGAACTGAATAAGCCTTATCTTCCCTTGTTCCACCTAAGCATTTTTGCCAGCCTATATTTCCATTTGCATCTAATTTTACAATCCAAAAATCTTCCTGACCATGATTTCCCGCGACATCTTCATCATTGGATAATGAATACCCTGCAACAATAAATCCGCCGTCAGAAGTTTGTTCAACAGAAGTGGCTACATCACTTGCGCTTCCTCCGAGACATTTTTGCCAGGCTAAATTTCCGGCCGGATCCAATTTAACGATCCAGTAATCATTATCACCCAGATTTCCTGAAACATCGCCATCATTTGAAGGCGAAACTCCTGCAACAATATATCCGTCATCAGTGGTTTGTTGAATCGAAAACGCTACATCATCACCGTTTCCTCCAAAAGATTTTTGCCAAACTATGTTTCCAATTGCATCTAATTTGACGATCCAGTAATCAGAAAGGCCATGATTTCCTGAAACATCTCCATCATTGGGAGAAGTAGAATATCCTGCAGCAATAAATCCGCCTTCATGAGTTTGCTGAATGGAATAAGCCATGTCATCAGAACTTCCTCCCAAAGATTTCTGCCATTCAATGGAAGGAGCCATTTGTGCCTGCAGCATAGAAGCCGCGGTTATTGTAAGAAAGAGAAAGCATAGAGGTAGTTTTTTCATACGATTCTTTTTTTTGCCGAAGCTAACAGTATTCCCCGAAAAATTTCAGCTTCTTTTCATGCAAGCACAAAAAAATCCTTACGAAAAATTATGGAAGGATTTTCTTTCCGCCGCAGTAACCGGCGAATTAATATCCCGGGTTCCGGACAAGATTGGGATTGGCTACCAGGCGAGTCAAAGCAAGGGGAAAGATAATGAGATATCCAGGCGATGAAACACCTTCTTTAACGCCTCCATCCATGACTTCCGTCATCATCAACGGTGGCGCCAACCGGGCTTAAGACCGCTCAGTGCCGTACAATAAGAATCTTAAGTGTCATCGCAAATTTTTCACTCTCCACTTTGGCGAAATAGCAACCTGCGCTGAGAGATAAACCATTCACTTGCCTCACAGCGTTTGCGGGAATATAAATTTTTGAAGTACTCACGATCATACCGCTGATCGAATAAATCTTCAGCCCCCCTGAGAACGATGACGACCGATTGTTTCTGATAAAAATAATATCATCATTCAGGGTGCTTACGGAAATTAAATCAGAACTGTTGATTGATTGATCAAGACCGGTAGGATTGCACAGGGTGGATCCTTCTCCTGCGTTCACATGATCATAAAAGAACGCGGTTGCAATTTGCACAAGCGTATCAAACTGCGGCGAGTTACTGCCAACGCCATGCCCGGCTCCTGCAAAAGGATGCAGGTATGATTCAATGCTGTTTGCAAGTGATGCTTCATGTATAGTATAGCTTCCGAAAAGATAAACACCGTTTTGCGCCAATCCCCACACGTAGGGAACTACAGGGTCAGCGGTACCATGAAAAAGCTGGTTCGGTGTTGTTTCATTCTGCAACCATGCAGTATCCGGTATTCCGCCCCAGCATGAAACAATAGCATCAGGATGCGAGGAATACCCTTCATTGCCGCTGCTGTTTTCGAGGGGACCAAAGGAGGCCGTGTTGAAAATATCATCGGCTTCTGATTGATTCCAGTAAGCGGCGCTCAAACAAAGAGAGGCGCCCGCAGAAGTTCCGATCATAAATATTTTCGAAGTGTCAACACAATACTCGATGGCATGCTTGCGAAAAAATCTCACTGCTGACTTCGCATCCTGTGTACCCATGTACACAACCTGAAAATTGTCAATGGTGTCCTGCCCATTATCAATGTAAAGCCGGTAGTTGATGCTCGCACACAGGTACCCGCACTTCGCGAAGTAATTTCCGAAAGTTGCCGCCTTATCAGTTGTTTTATCACCGCCCGTAAACCCTCCGCCATGCACGTAAATGATAACGGGGCGCAGGTAATCAATAGTGGAATCGGGTTCGTAGGTGTCGAGCTTGAGTGTGTCTTCCTCATTAAGCAAGGGATTGAAGTTGTCACCGAAAACTATGTCAGAAGTTAAAAGCACCGAGTGATAAACTGTGTCGGCAAAAATTCCGGGTGGGGCTGAGGTTTGTGCAAGTGATTGATAACCGAAAGCAAGTAGCAAGAACGCGACTAGATAAATACGCGATTGTTTTTGAAAAATAAATTTCATAAATAGAATATATCTCAGGATGAATTGATTGGGTGAAGTTACACAATAATTATCTCCATCCATATCAGGTATTAAGTGTAAAATACAGCATCAGCAAAATCCGGTTTCCCTCCTGACTGAACCACAAGGAGGGCGCTAACCTGCATTCCCCACCCTCAGAACTGTCACTACTTTAGTTGGCTGATCATCGTAGGTTTTTAATGTGACATAGTACCATTTATTCTCCACGACATCAATCGTGAATATGTCACCTTTTTTATGAGCTTTAACTGCTGACGAAAACTCTTTTACCGTCATGTCGCTTGTTGCCCAGCCAAATTCTCCGGTTGGGTTTCCATCCATTGTGTATTGCGATACTAAATCTGCAAATGAACTTCCGTTGTGGAATTTATTAATGATAACTCCTCTGATGCTGTCAATGGTCATTAATGAAAGCTTGCCGGCGTCTAAATAAATATAACTGACCTTGAACGCTGATGTAGTAGTTGAGTTAATGATTTTGTAGATATAGTCGCCAATGGTAAGAATGTCACCTCTTTTTTTCGCGAGAAGCGTTCTTGCAATTTCCGATGTGTCTTTCACTGATAAAATGGTACTGAGGCTGGCATGTGAGTTTGACTTCACGAACTGGTGGGCCTGCTCCTCTGTCTTAATTTTTTTAAGTGTCTTGCTCAGGTCTTGACTGGAAACGAATGTTGTAACGGAGATTAGTATGGCAACCAAAAGATATTTCACCAGAGTTTTTTTTGGAATTAGAAAATGGCATTTCGATGCCTGCTTCACCGTATTACTATCATCTTCTTCCCATCCGATTTGCCATCAGGTGTTTGAAGATTGTAAAGATAAGTTCCGGGTACAAGATCACTTGCTGAAATCTTTATGTCGTGGAAAGCACTTCCAACCCTGTAGCTTCTGATTTCAATTCCTTCCAAATTATAGAATACCAATTCAGCATAAGAATAACCCGAAGGCAATTGATAAGAAATGGTGGTACTCTTATTTGCTGGATTAGGAACAGGATCGCTAAGGAACATCATGTCTCCATGTTGCGGTGAAGGACCCCCAAGAAACACCGCCTGGTCGCAACAACTTCCGCACTGATGCATCTTGCCGGGAAGCTTATAAACATGCAGCGCGTTGGGTATGTTTTCATGAACCGAGAAAAAATAACCGCTGTCATTGTGGATAATGAAATTACCAATCCCCTCCCCCTGATTCTGAATATAGTTCAAGCCATAGACAGAGTCTTTTGAAAAAATCAGTGTGCCATCATCTCTATATATGCGGAAGTAGCTGATGGGATTAAAAAGACCCGGCGTTCCGGCAAGGGCATATTCAACTGTAGTAGTATCTGTGTCAAACAAACCGTCAGCAATATACTTCACCGACCAGCCATTTGCCGGCTGAGAAGGAATATGAATCGTTTCAATCAGCGTGTGATTAATGTTATAGATGGCAATCGTATCCGGGTTTGTGACATGATTAACCACCACATATTTTTCCCCGGTTGAAAAACATGCAGGAAATATGGTGCCGGCATTGTTGTAAGTAGCATCAAGCGTAATCTGTGCACATACAGAAAAAGCAAAAAGCAAAAGTGAAAGGAAGGAAAAAGTTGTTTTCATAAAAAGTGTTTTTCAGGATTAAGTTTGAGAAGCTCACCTCCGACGATCACGTTGAAATGGAGATGGTTCGAAGATAACAGATCATCTTGAATGCCCCGGCTATATTATGGCATCAGCGGCGCCAAATGTTTCTTCTTACCCGCACTATTGGAGATTCTATTTCGATCCTGTACGTTTGGCTGGGCTTAAATTTTTTCACGTAAAAAAGCTTCCTCTGCTTCTCACTTTCACTTTACCCCTTCATCTATTTAGCAATGAAAAAGAAAAACAGGAAAACACAAGCAAGTCTTAAACTTATCGGTGATACTGATTTGCTCAACAACATTACTCAGTTGATTGAGCGAAGCAGGCAGCGGGTGGCTGTAGTAGTTAATGCAGAACTCACCACACTCCATTGGAATATCGGCAAATTGATTCAGGAAAATATTCTTGAAAATAAAAGAGCGGGCTATGGGGAGCAGATTGTTCAGACACTGTCAGAACAATTAACACAACGATATGGGAAGGGATGGAGCAAACCACAGTTATGGAATTGTCTCTACGCTGTAGAGATTTTCCCGGATGCAAAGATTCTCTCTACGCTGTCGAGAGAATTGACATGGTCGCATTTGAAAGAAATTCTCTACCTGAAAAATGAATTGCAGCGTGAATTTTATATAGAAATGTGTAGGATGGAACGCTGGAGCGTACGACGCCTGCGTGAACGAATTGACTCTCTGCTTTTCGAGCGAACAGCCATTTCGAAAAAACCGGCGAGGTTAATCAAAAATGAATTAGCGGCACTAAAACACGAAGACAAACTTTCTGCTGATCTTGTATTCCGTGATCCCTATTTCCTTAATTTTCTTGGACTGAAAGATACTTACAGCGAGAAAGATCTTGAATCAGCCATCCTTGCCGAATTGCAGCGCTTCATCATCGAACTTGGCAGTGACTTCGCTTTTATTGCGCGCCAGAAACGCATCACAATTGACGGCGATGATTATTCCATTGACTTGCTTTTCTACCATTGAAAGCTCCGTCGTATAGTTGTGATTGATTTGAAACTTGGAAAATTCAGAGCGGCAGACAAGGGACAGATGGAATTATATCTGCGATGGCTTCAGAAGCATGAAATGCGTGAGGGAGAAGGTGAGCCGTTAGGGCTCATACTTTGTTCCTCCAAATCGAAAGAACAAATTGAACTTCTTCAGTTGGACCAAAGTCACATTCGCGTAGCGCAATACCTTACTGAACTTCCCCCAAAAAAATTACTGTTGCAGAAATTACACCAGGCGATTCAACTGGCGAGGTCACAATTTCCTAAAGAAGATAAAACGTAAACCCACAATCACTTTTTATTTTACGTTTGTCTGATCCGAAGGATTCCTTACGGAAAGGAACTCCGAAGGAGAAGCCCGACTCAAATTTTTATTTCATGGCTCACATGCTAACTTCTGTAACAAGCAGGATGGGTTCGCTCTCGCTCTTCCTTTCTATCTCACTTTCACTCCCATTTTCCCTTTCAGCCCAATCATTGAGCAAGCCCCTCGGCAATTTCAAAGCAGTGAAAAAACTCTCCAATGGTATTTCCATTCAAACTGATTTCGGAAATATGAAAGCCGTGGTGTATTCTGCAAGCGTGATAAAGATTGACATCACGCAGCATTCATCGTTTGATGATTTTAGTTATGCTGTAGTTGCAGCACCGGACGCAAAAACCAAATGGGATTTGGTGGAGAAAAAAGATACGATATACATCACCACCGATTCTCTCACTCTCGCGATCTCGAAAAGACCTGTTCGCATTTCTCTCTACGATGTAAATCACAGGTTGATCAATGGCGATGATGCTGCATTCGGCACATCGTGGATCGGCGATGAGATCACGACCTACAAAAAACTTTTTCCGGATGAAAAATTTATAGGGCTTGGAGAAAAAACCGGTGACCTTGATCGCCGCGGCAATGCCTATGTGAACTGGAACACCGATGCATTTGGCTATTCTGATCACACTGATCCGCTCTATTGTACGATTCCTTTTTACATCGGAATTCATGATGGAATGGAGTACGGAATTTTTCTTGACAACTCTTCGCGAACTCAATTCAACTTCGGGGCTTCACAAAATCGCTTCTCGTCTTTTGCCGTGGAAGATGGCGATATGAATTACTTCATCATTTACCACGCTGCAATTTCAAAAATCATAGAGTCATATACATGGCTCACAGGAAGAATGCCGATGCCGCCATTGTGGTCGCTTGGATTTCATCAATGCCGCTGGAGCTATTATCCTCACAGCAAAGTGATGACGATTGCAAAAATGTTTCGCGAGAAAAAAATTCCGTGCGACGTATTGTGGTTTGATATTCACTACATGCAGGACTACAAAGTGTTCACATGGAATCACGATCGCTTTCCAAATCCAAAAGGAATGCTTGATACCCTCGGGTCCATGGGATTTAAAAATGTCTCGATCATTGATCCGGGAATAAAGGCAGAGCCGGGATATTTCGCCTATGATGATGGCCTGAAAAACAATTCATTTATTAAATATCCCGACGGAACAATTTACAATGGTGCTGTGTGGCCCGGCTGGTGCGCTTTTACTGATTATACAAACCCCGCAGGAAGAACCTGGTGGGGAAAATTATTTCAGCAGAATATTAAAGATGGTCTCGATGGTTTTTGGTGTGACATGAATGAAGTAGCAACCTGGGGACAAAGTGTTCCGTCAAACCTGGTCTTTAATTTCGATGGACATCCCAATACTTATCGAATGGGAAAAAACATTTTCGGATTTCAAATGGCGCGCGCTACTTATGAAGGAACAAAGCAACTGTTCAGCAACAAGCGTCCATTCATACTCACACGTGCGGGCTATGCGGGCCTGCAACGGTACGCTGCGATTTGGACAGGAGACAACCTCGCTGAAGACGGACACATGATGTTGGGTGTTCGCTTGGTGAGTTCACTCGGATTGAGCGGCGTTCCGTTTGCCGGAGTGGATGTTGGAGGATTTGCTGGCGAGGCGACCCCCGATTTAATGGCGCGATGGGTTTCTATCGGTGCATTCACACCTTTTTTTCGCGCACACAAAGTCATCAATGCAAAAGATGCAGAGCCATGGGCATTCGGAGAAAAGACAGAAGATATTTGCCGCAACTATATTCAGCTTCGGTACAATCTGCTTCCATACATCTACTCAACATTTTATGAGGCCACACAAACCGGAATGCCCGTGCAAAGAAGTTTGGCGATCAATTACACAAGTGACGAAAAAATTTATCATGGCAATGCAGTGAATGAATATTTATTCGGCTCATCGTTGCTGGTAATTCCTTACGTCACCACGCAAGCCACAGTACCCGCATATCTTCCGGCAGGTGAATGGTATGATCTGTATAACAACCAAAAATATTCAGGCAGCAACGAGTTTTATTATGATGCGCCGGTTGAAAGGCTTCCCGTGTTTGTAAAAGGTGGTGCAATCATTCCCATGCAATCCCCGGTTCAAACCACCATAGAAAAACCTGATGACACTCTTACCATTCATGTTTATGATGGGGAAGAGAAAAATAGTTTCATGTATTACGAAGATGCAGGCGACGGGTTCGATTACCAGAGTGGAAATTTTTACAGGCGAACCATGATGTTCGATCCTTCTTCAAAACAAATTGTAATGGATAAGGTGGATGGAAATTTTTATTCTCACTTCAAGAATATCAAACTGGTGTTTCACGGATTTGATGGACTAATAAATTCAATAACCGTAAATGGTGTTATTACAAATGTGAAACAAGAAGACATTCGAATGATTGCAGCTCTTTCGAATTTTGATGCGCCCGGAACTGAAGGAAAGGAGTCCGGAAATCTTTTTCCTGTTGTTATGATGAAGAATGTCAATGACAAAATTGTAATTGGCTGGTAGCAGGAAAAGAGGAGAACTTCAGCGAAGGAGTGCGAAATTCAATTTAATTGCTTCACAAACTTTTACTTCACAATTTTGACACTCATTCTTCCGCCATCTGCCGTTGAGATGACAAGATAATATGAGCCTGGTGGTATTTCATCGCAGACATAGATTTCTTGTTCATGTTCTCCCTGGTCTTGTTTTTCGTTTTCAACAAATGTTGCCAGTACACTTCCATGGATATCCATCAATCGAATACAAATTGTTTCTTGATTTCTTAGTTCATACTTTAACGTAGCGGTTTGATTAATTGGATTAGGATAAATAAATACAGAATTGTCAGTGTCAGAAAAATCTATTAATCCAACAGCGAATTCAGAAATATACCGCGCTAAAGCGAAATCCTCGAGAGTGTAGTATGCAGTTTTGTCTCCTGCCAATATTATCTTTCCGTCTGATTGTATTGCCACACTACGACATGCACTCCATTGAACACCAAAGTCAGTGATTACTGAACCGTTGGAACCGAAACTGTTGTCAAGGCTACCATCGGTATTGTATCGGATCATAGCAAAGTCATTTGATGCTTGTCCGCCTGCAATAATTTTCCCATCAGTCTGCATAGCCACAGCGTTTGCAATCCCATTTGTATTTCCATTCAATAGGCTGATTACTTTACCATCTGAGTCAAAACTATTATCCAGTGTACCATCACTATTATACCGAATCAGACCGAAGTAGTTGTGATTTTGATAATCAACCGTGCCGACCGCTACTATTTTGCCGTCTTGCTGTATAGTTATTGCATGGGCTTCATCTGATAGACCGTAAAAGTTTGTGGTCTTTTTGCCATTAATTCCA